>Ga0074046_10000894_pt1 | contig 27673 bp, 19 predicted proteins | sample BogForMeECP23OM3_FD_94441 | JGI IMG/M metagenome (GOLD analysis project Ga0074046, IMG submission 94441) | Bog forest soil microbial communities from Calvert Island, British Columbia, Canada - Bog Forest MetaG ECP23OM3 | ecosystem: Environmental > Terrestrial > Soil > Wetlands ...
TCCATCGACACCACTTCCGCCTTCACCAACCGAGGCGGCGCTTCGGGCAGGCGTAGCAAAAGGTAGGGCTGCCCGCCATCATGGAAATCCCTTAACACATGAGCGGCGGTGATGAGGTAACCATCTCTGTCGACAAAGAATGCATTGCCATAAAAAATGTAGTGATAACCACGGTCCGAAGAAGATTCGTCAAGCTGATACACCACCGGAGATATTGCCGTCGAAAGATCGGCATTGACAAGTGGTCGAGGCGTCGAGGTATTCGCGACGGCAAGCGTCAGCAACCCAGCACCGGCAACCAAGCAAATTGCTACGATTCCAGACACCAGTCGCATGCGCACGTGGTTCCTCACCTCTAGCCTAAACCCTTGCTGCTATGGCGCAATGGAACTCGGGGACAGGGTCACCCCACAGTCCGTTTTGTCCCGCCCCCGCTTGTTAGCGTCAGCGGCTTGCGGGCGCGGGCCTCCGAAGTTCAGCGCTACAGCGCTTGCACCTGTGCTACTTTACCGTGTACTTATTTCTCTTCCTCGGAGGCACTCTCGTGCCGAACATTCCTCTCCGCAATGGTGGTCGGAAAGCCCGCATCGCCGTCATCCCCGGCGATGGCATCGGTAAAGAAGTCACGCCCGAGGGCGTCAAGGTCATTCACGCCGCCACATCCAAGCATGGCCGCGCTATCGAGTTCGTCGAGTTCGATTGGGGGGCCGACAAGTTTCTGCGTGAAAGAATCACCCTGCCCGAGGGCGCTTTGGAGACGCTTCGTGACGAGTTTGACGCCATCCTGTTCGGTGCGCTCGGCGATCCCCGTGTCCCCTCTAACCAGCACGCCGCCGACATCCTCCTTGGCCTCCGTTTCAAGCTGGACCTCTATGTCAACGCCCGTCCCACCGAACTGTTTCACGATCGCCTGACCCCTCTGCGCGACCGCACAGCCAAGGACATCAATCTCATCGTCTTTCGTGAGAACACCGAAGGTCTCTATGTTGGCGTCGGCGGCATCTTCAAGAAAGGAACCGAGGAAGAGATCGCCGTCCAGGAGGATTTCAATTCGCGCAAGGGTGTTGAGCGCATCATCCGCCACGCATTCGAGTACGCCCGAACTCATTCTCGTGGCACCGCCGGCATCTTGCGGGCGAGTTCAGGGCAGGGTAAGCCTCTCCGCGTCTGCATGTCCGACAAGTCCAACGCCATGACCTTTGCCGGGGATCTCTGGCAGCGAGTTTTCCAGTCCGTCCGGGCCGAGTACCCGGAGGTTCAGTCCCGCCACCTCTTCATTGACACCCTCGTAATGGAACTGGTCAGGGACCCCGCTCAGTTCGACGTCATCGTCACCGGTAACCTGTTTGGGGACATCCTGAGCGACCTTGCCGCGCAACTCGCCGGCGGCTTGGGTCTCGCTCCCTCGAGCAATATTCACCCTCTACACACGTCTTTGTTCGAGCCGGTCCACGGCTCGGCCCCCAACATCGCGGGTAAGGGCATCGCCAATCCGTTCGGCTCGGTACTTGCGTCCGCTTTATTACTCGAATTCTTAGGTTGGCACGAAGAAGCGGCCATCGTAAAGCAAAGCGTGAAGTCTGCCTTGGGCGAGGGAGTAATCACGCCGGATCTCGGCGGATCTAAACTAACAGTTGAGGTGGGTGACTGGTTGGCGAGCTATGCCGCAAAACATGCTTAACCATTACTTTAGCTTGTAGCGACGCAGTTCGGGCCGGTCTTCGGTCTCAAGATAAGGCGTCTCCATCCCCAGCGTATGGCCCCTATACCGGCGAACTCCTGAGCGACAGGCCACCTCAGCGAACCCTTCGGGCAAAGACAGTCGTAATCAACATCCCGATCACAAAGCCTCCCACGTGGGCCCATACCGCCACCCCGCCTGTAGGATCGCCCCCCAATCCACCGAGCGCCTCCAGAAACTGAAACACAAACCAATACCCCAAAATAAAGTACGCCGGCACCGGAATCAGGAAAATAAAGAAGAATGTGAGAATCCTGGATCTGGGGAAGAGAAGGATGTAAGCCCCCATAACTCCGCTGATCGCCCCACTCGCCCCGATGGCAGGAACCGCCGAGTGCCAGTTAAACAGCACATGCACCAACCCCGAACCGATCCCGCAGACGAGATAGAACAGCAGATAGCCGATGTGGCCGAAGTAGTCCTCCACGTTATCCCCGAATATATAAAGGAACAGCATATTTCCCAGCAGGTGCATCAGTCCGCCATGCAGGAACATGCTGGTGAATAACGGTTCGAGAGCAATCTGTGCGGTTCCGTGGCCCGAAAGAAGTGCCGGAATGCGTGCCGGGATGGTGGCATTGGCCCAGACGAAGGCCTTGAGCGCCGCCGGAGGCAGGGTTGCCTGATAGAAGAACACCCCGACATTAATCAGGATGAGCGCGATGTTTACAAACGGCGTGGTGCGGGAGGGATTGATGTCTTTCAGCGGGATCATGAAGGGCTACGGCTGCGGGCTCCTAACTACTGCTACGGTGCGCACTCGCGAATGGTTTCGCTATAAGCCGCAGAGTAGCCCAAAGCGCGCGGGATGGAAAGGGCAGTTGCGCTCCGGTTTTGGAACGAAATTGCGCAGTACAGCGGAATCGAGCAAATCGAGCGGAGTTCGTTTAGCGGCAGGTTTTCGCGTCCTATAATAATCGGTGCGGATTATCCAGGTTTACATAATCTATTTCCGAGGAAGCGAGTGTATTTTCGCGCCTGCCCGTCACCCCGAGCCGCGAGTTTCGGAAATAGGGAGATCGCCCGGAGAGAGCAGCAATGCCGCTGAGACGGCATTCAAGGACTCTCTCGCGGAGTCCAAGGAGGTTCTCGACCTACACGTGGAGCGTACATCCTGGCCCGATTAGTCGCCTGGTCTTCTATCCCTTCAGGGCCGGCTCTAGACTCTCAACATATTTTTTCTTGGAAACTTAGCGCGCATCATTGCGATGTTTTCCAGGCTGTGGTAAGTATTTTAGACTTGCACGTGAGCGCGCTTTCGGTGGTGCGACCAGCCGCCTTTGTCGCGCGCTCAATTGTCGGCGCGCCGACTTACGAATGCCTGCCCGGGAAACGGAAGCCATCATTCTGAAGACTTTTCCGCTGGGCGAGGCCGACCGCCTGGTCAGCTTCCTTGGTCGAAGTTCGGGTCGCATGCGCGGTGTAGCAGCGGGCGCCCGACGGATTCAGAATCGCTATGGCTCGACGCTCGAGATTCTCTCGCACGTGCAACTGTGGTATGTCGAGAAGGAGACCCGCGACCTGGTCCGCATTCAGCAGTGCGAATTGCTGGAATCGCTCAACAAGTCGCAGAGCGAGTACGGGCTTGCCACGGGTCTTGCGGCCGTCAGCGAGATCACCGAGACGGTGTTGCCGGAACACGAAGTATCCGAAGCGATGTTTCGGCTGATTCTACTGACGGCCCGGGAAATTGAACGCCGCCGGAGTTGGACTCTGCCGCTCGGCTACTTCACGTTCTGGACGGTACGCCTGGCCGGGTGGTTGCCGAGATTCGATCGCTGCAGTACTTGCGGCAAATCGTTCGGCAAACAGAATGCGTACCAAGCCGAATGGTTTCCCGGTCTCGCCTGCGAAGAGCATCGCCGTTCGGGGATGAAGCAGGTTTCACCGCAGGCGAGAGAACTGGCGGAACGCTTTGCGCGCACGAGTTTGGATACGTTGGAGCTTGGGCCGGAGCTCGATCAGCCCCTCCGGGAATTGCGTGAGACTGGATTTAACTGGATCGAGCATCACGCGGAAAAAAAATTGCGCACACGTGAAATGTTGGAGATGACTTGAAAGCTAAAGTAAAACTTGAAGTTCCGCGGAAGCATGCCGGCTTAACTTTTCAAGACCTCATTCTCAAGCTCATGCACTACTGGGGCAAGCAGGGATGCGTGCTCCAGCAACCGTACGACACCGAAGTGGGCGCCGGTACGATGCATCCTGAAACATTCCTCCGCGTGCTCGGTCCGGCGCCCCACCGCGTAGCGTACGTACAGCCCAGTCGTCGCCCCGCCGATGGGCGGTATGGAGAAAATCCGAATCGCTTGTATAAGCATTTTCAGTATCAAGTCTTGCTAAAACCCTCGCCCGCCAATGTCCAGGCGATGTACCTCGACAGCCTTGAAGCAGTCGGCATTGGTCTCCGAGAACACGACATTCGCTTTGAAGAGGACAACTGGGAGTCGCCCACGCTGGGCGCCTGGGGAATCGGCTGGCAAGTACTGCTGGATGGATTGGAGATCACCCAGTTCACCTACTTTCAGCAGAGCGGCGGCATCGACCTCGACCCCATCCCCGTGGAAATTACTTACGGCCTCGAGCGCATTTGCGCGTTCCTTCGAAACGTGGAGAGCGTGTACGAGATCCCCTGGACTGCCGACCGCACCTACGGCGATATTCGTTTGGCCGAGGAGCAGCAACTCTCTGAGTACAGTTTCAATCAGAGCGATGCGGAGGCGTTGCGCGCCGAGTTTGCGTTGCATGAGAAGGAAGCCAAAGAGCTCCTGGAAGGTTGGGCGACGGCCAGAGAGGGGAAGGAACGCACGCGCTACCCGCTCCTTGCAGCCTACGATCACTGCCTGAAGTGCTCGCACCTGTTTAATCTGCTGGACGCCCGCGGGGTGATCTCCACGACCGAGCGTGCGGCCCTGATGGGGCGCGTAAGAACTTTGGCGTGCCGTGCAGCGGCTGCACACCTGGAACAAAATGTTGGCGCGCCGACAATCGAGCGCGAGGTGCTGGCATGAGCGGCCGCGAGGGCGGCAAGCTTCCGAAGCTTCGCGACAGCTTCCTAAAGCCGCTTGCCAGCGGGCACGCCCGAGAAACAAGTCCACTGCACTCCCTCTGGCAAGCTGCCGGCACTGGCAAGATAGATTCCTGCGCAGCAACGGTTGCCGCGGCGGGCTGGCACAGGGTGGTGCGCCCGTGACACCAGCGAAAAAGGCTTCCTCGAAACCGGCCAAGTCCACTCCTTCCTCGTCATCCAAAGGGCAGAAGCGGAATTCTGCCAGGGCAAGATCTCTCGGCCGACGGCACCCGGCCGCCAACGAACCCAGCAAACGGGTCGAACTCCTCTTTGAGATCGGCTGCGAAGAAATTCCCGCCGGCATGCTCCCGCGGGCCATCGCCGAGCTGCAAGCCATTCTCGAAAAACATCTCACCGCCGAGAACCTTGCCGAAGGCGTCATCGTCGAAACGTTTGGCGGGCCGCGCCGTTTGACCGCCGTCGCTCGTGGCCTGATCGCGAAGCAACTCGACCTTGAGAGCGAAGTGACCGGGCCCCCAAAGTCGGTGGCCTACGACAATGTCGGCGCGCCGACGCGAGCGGCCGTCAGCTTCTCCGATAAACAGGGCGTCTCGCTTGACCAACTCTATTTCGTCGAGACGCCGAAGGGACCGTACGTCGCCGCAAAGATTATCCGCCGCGGACGCACCGCCGAGGAACTGCTCACGGAGATTCTGCCGCGCGTGATTCACGATATTCCCTGGCCGCGCACCATGACCTGGACCGGCCTTGAAGGCGCGCGGTTCATTCGCCCGATTCGCTGGATCGTGGCCCTGCTGGGCGGCAAGCCGTTAAAGTTTAGCTATGGCGGAGTCGCGGCCGGAGAGACCACAGCAGGGCATCGCTTCCTCGGCAAGCCGGTGATTCGTGTAGAGAACTTTGCCGACTACGAGAAGAAATTGCGCGCCAATGGTGTCCTCGTTCGTCCCGCGGATCGCCTGGAAAAAATCACACGCGAACTCGCGGCCCACTCTCGCCGTGGTCGCCAGCATATTCACGAAGACGCAGACCTGCTGCAACTGGTCACCTACCTCAACGAGTTCCCGACGGTCATTGAAGGCGGCTTCGATCCTGCGTTCCTGGAACTGCCGGATGAAATCTTGATCACCGTCATGCGCGGGCACCAGAAATATTTCGCGGTGGAAAGACGCGGTGGGGAATTGGCGCCAAGTTTTCTCGCGGTTATCAACCACGCCAGGGATTCGAAGGGCCTGATCCGCGCCGGGCACGAACGCGTGCTGCGGGCACGCTTTGCCGATGCCCGGTTCTTCTGGGAGTCGGATCAAAAGTGTCGGCTCGCCGACTATCTGCCGAAGCTCGAACGCGTCACCTACGAGTCGCGCCTCGGCAGTTACCGCGACAAAGTGGAGCGCATGCGCGCCATCGCTCGCTGGCTTACAGAGCAGTGGTTTAATCTTGGAATGGTCGAAGCCCATGTAGCCGATGCGGACCGCGCCGCGGAACTGGCGAAGTGCGATCTGGTCACCGACATGGTGAAGGAGTTCACCGAACTGCAGGGCGTTGTGGGCGGCCTCTATGCCCGCGCGCAAGGCGAATCGGAGGCGGTTGCCGATGCCGTCTACGACCACTACCGCCCTGTGGGGCTCGATGATCCCCCTCCGCGCAATTGTACCGGCTCGGCCGTAGCGCTTGCCGACAAGTTTGACTCGATTGTTGGCTGCTTCTCCGTGGGAATTGTCCCTACCGGTTCGAGTGATCCCTTCGCGCTGCGCCGCGCCGCACTGGGCATCGTGAAGATCATTCTCGAGCGCAAACTTCCCGTCTCGCTCGCACAAACGATCGCCGCGGCGGCCAAGGCGCTACACACCCATCCGCCAAAGAAACATCTGAGCGCGGCACAAGAGAAGCAGGTGCTGGAGTTCATCCACGACCGCGCGAAGTTCGTGTTGCGAGACAAGTCTGGCTTTGCCTACGACGAAGTGAATGCGGTATTCGCTGCCGGCGCCGATGACCTGGTCGAGGTGGAGAAGCGGTTGAAGGCGCTGAAGGCCATCCGCAAGTCTAAGAATTTCGAGCCGCTAGCGATTGCCTTCAAGCGGATTCGCAGAATTCTCGAGAAAGCGAATCTTCCGCCTGGCGAGAAGCCCGCCGTTCTGGAGAGCTTGTTTGAGAAAGATGCGGAGAGGGAACTGGGTCGAGCGGTTCAGAGGACCGCAGCGAATGTCGTTGAAGCGAAGCGCGCCGGGCGATATCTCGAGGCGCTCGAAGAGATCTCCCGGTTGCGCGGAGTGGTTGATAGCTTCTTTGAGCAGGTGATGGTGATGGCGGAAGAGGAAGCGGTTCGCAAGAATCGCCTGGCCCTGCTCGCCGAGATTTTGCGAGAGTTCACGACAATCGCGGACTTCGGTGAGCTGGGCGGCGAGGAGGGGCGGTAACGCCGAAGGGGGATAGCTTGCCGTTTGACCGATCGAAATCGCCGGTCGACACTTTTGAAAGGTGTCGGCCCGCCGACATGGGTGAATTGCGTTGCGATCGGTCAGTCGAGACTCTCGGGCCGAAAGCGCTTCCTGGGTATTTCGGAGCAACGCTAGGGTCGAATTTTATGCTAGCGGTTCAGGCCGCAGTGACCGGGACTTTCAAGGTCGTGAGCGTTTGTTGCACTGAAACGCGCACGCGTAACGAGGCTAACGCGAGGACTCTTCGGGTAAAGTTTTACTTGAAGTGAATGTTTTAGAGGCAGCGGCAGATTTTGTCTTCGGGAAGCTGTCGGCGCGCCGACAAAGCCTCCCACTCGAATCCCAACGGAGTGGGGACTAGCCGGTGCGGGTAGGGTGCAACGGTAGTGCCTAGTCTTTCAGCCGGCGGTTTGGATCGTTTTCGACCAAACCGACAGCAAAGATCGGCCACTACACGAGCCGGAAGATGCAAAGCGAGGAATACTGTGACTAAGTGGGTGTACTTTTTTGGCAGAGGAAAAGCAGAAGGCAAGGGAGAGTGGCGCGACTTGCTCGGCGGGAAAGGTGCAGGCCTGGCGGAGATGACTAGAATCGGTCTCCCCGTTCCGGCCGGATTTACCGTCTCGACCGAAGCGTGTGATGACTTTTACAAGAGGGGGAAGCAATTCAACAAGGAAGTGCGAGAGCAGGTTGTCCATAACGTGGACAAGCTTGAGAAGGTCACCAAGAAGAAGCTCGGCGATCCCAAGAACCCGCTGCTCGTCAGCGTGCGTTCTGGCTCGGCGCGCTCGATGCCGGGGATGATGGAAACGATTTTAAATCTGGGGCTGAACGACAAGTCCGTCGTGGGACTTGCCGCAGTCACAAGCAACGAGCGGTTTGCCTATGACGCGTATCGGCGCTTCGTGCAAATGTATTCCACTGTGGTGATGGGCATGTCCAAGGAAGACCTGGAACATCGCCTGCGCGCACTCAAAACGAAACTCGGGGTGAAGGAAGACACCGCCGTTACAGCCAGCGGCTGGAAAGAGCTGGTGGGCGAATATAAGGCTTACTTCAAGCAGCACGCCGGCCACGACTTCCCGGAAGATCCCATGGATCAATTGTGGGGAGCGATCGGCGCGGTATTCGGTTCATGGATGGCGGAGAAAGCGGTCACCTATCGCCGGGTGGAGAAAATCAGCGGCTTGCTCGGTACGGGAGTGAACGTGCAGCAGATGGTGTTTGGCAACACCGGCGATAATTCCGGCACGGGTGTCTGCTTTACGCGCGACCCGAGCACCGGGCAGAAGATGTTCTATGGCGATTATCTGACCAACGCGCAGGGCGAAGACGTTGTCGCCGGTATCCGCACCCCGGTACATCTCACCGAACTGGCGAAGATCATGCCCAAGGCGTACGCGCAGCTTGAAAAAGTTCGCGTACAACTTGAGAAGCATTACCGCGATATGCAGGACATGGAGTTCACGGTCGAAGACGGCAAGCTGTACATGCTACAAACTCGCACCGGCAAGCGCACCCCGGCCGCCACGTTCAAGATTGCCGAAGACATGGCCAACGAGAAACTCATAACCAAGGAAGAAGCAATCTTGCGCATCAAGTCCGAGGACATCGAGCGGCTTTTCTATCCGGTGATCGATCTGAAGGTAGACAAGAAGTCGCTTGAATCCCGTATTCTAACCCACGGCATCAACGCGGTGCCGGGCGCTGCGGTCGGCAAGATCTGTTTGTCGGCAGTCGAAGCGGAGGAATGGGCAAAGAAGGGCGAGAAGGTCATTCTCGTTCGCCGCGAAACGAGCCCGGAAGACGTCGGTGGTATGGCGGTAGCGCAGGGAATTCTGACGGCAACAGGAGGCAAGACCAGTCACGCGGCAGTCGTTGCGCGTGGATGGGGCAAGTGCTGCATTGTTGGCGCGGAATCGCTGGACATCGATTACAAAGCCAAGACCATGAAGGTCACCAAGACCGGAAAGGTTCTAAAGGAAGGCGAATGGCTGACACTAGATGGCAGCGAAGGCGTGGTGTATAGCGGAGAGATGCCGCTAGTATCCCCCGAATTGCCGAAGTCCTACTTCACGATCATGAAGTGGGCTGACGAGATTCGCACCTTGAAGGTGCGCACCAACGCGGATACGCCGCAGGATGCCCGCAAGGCCATTCAGTTTGGCGCCGAGGGCATCGGGTTGTGCCGCACCGAGCACATGTTCTTTACCGACTTCGAACAGCCGGAGAAGAGCCACGAACGGCAGCGCGCAATTCAGGAAATGATTCTCGCAAACGACAAGGAAGCGCGCGTCAAGGCTCTCGACAAATTGCTTCCGTTTCAGCGCCGCGATTTCGTCGGCATCTTCCAGGCAATGGACGGTCTGCCCGTCACCATTCGATTGATCGATCCTCCGCTGCACGAGTTCGTGCCGCACGACAGAGCCAAGCAGGAAGAGCTCGCCAAGGAACTGGGCATCAGCGCGGACGTTGTTGCACGCCGTGTGGCTCAATTGCATGAGGCCAATCCGATGCTCGGCCACCGCGGATGCCGCTTGAGCATCACGTATCCGGAAATTCTTGAGATGCAGGTGCGAGCGATTATCGAAGCTGCGATCGAATGTCAAAAGGGACGAGTTAAAGTATTACCTGAGATCATGATTCCGCTCACTCTCGACAGGAAGGAGATGGCGATTCTGGCCGGAGCAACTCGTCGGGTTGCCGACCAGCTCATCAAGGAGGCTGGCGTAAAGCTGCCGTATCTGGTGGGCACCATGATTGAGTTGCCACGCGCGGCTTTGCTTGCCGGAGAGATCGCTGAAGTGGCAGAATTCTTCTCCTTCGGCACCAACGACCTGACACAAACCACCATGGGATTGTCCCGTGACGATGCGGGGCGTTTCCTCCCCGACTATGTCGATGAAAAGAAAGCCGGCGTCTTCCACGGCGATCCGTTCCAGACGCTCGACACCAAGGGCGTTGGCTTGCTGATGCGCTGGGGGATTGAACAAGGCCGCAAGACCAATCCGAAGTTGAAGGTCGGCATCTGCGGCGAACACGGCGGCGACTCCGACAGCGTAAAGTTCTGCCATGAGCTGGGCATGAACTACGTGAGCGCATCCCCGTTCCGCGTGCCTATCGCGCGCCTGGCTGCAGCTCAAGCAGTAGTTGAAGCAAAGGAAAAAGCGAAGCGAGGTAAGAAGAAGTAGCGCAGTTTGCTTCGTGAAAGTTGCTCCGTCAAGTATTGCCACCTGCTTGGCGGCGACCAGAAAGAATAGCCGGATGGCAGCCTCAAATCGTTTACGCGCCGGTCATGTCAAGCAATACTTGACCATGTCGGCGCGCAGACTTTCTTACGCAGACAGCGCGAGTGACTCGCACTTTCCGAATTGAGCGAAGTTGTTTGCTGATTCTTCAAGTGAGGGAACGGAGGAAGCGGATGAAATCTAGCAGGTATATGGGCCTTTTTGTGGTCTTGGTTTTGCTGTGGATTGCAGCGTTTGTGGTGTTTCATGTGACAAGTTTTCTGATCCACCTGTTGCTATTCGGAGCGCTGGTGGCGCTGGCACTGCACTTTCTTTGGGGCGGAAAGAGGAATGATTTGTCACGGCCGCGCGGGGAGTGAGCTCGGGAGTTACCGGGAGAGAGCCGCGGGCGGGCGCGGGAATTCTGGATCTGGAGGATTGCGGACACATGAGTTGGATTCTGAGCGTTGAGGATGTGCGGCAGGTGATCGAGCAGGCGAAGACCAGCGGGGCGGACCCGGCTCGGGTCGTTATTGGCCTATTCGAGGGATTGGGCGATAGTGCTTCAGTGACTGGAGCGGTGCTCGCCCAGGGATTGCAGGAGTCAGGAATCGCGCTGGCATCGGAAGCGCAAAATATTCTAGCTGGCATCATGACGATTGAAAAGAGCGGCGATCAACTGCAGTTGGTATTGCGTTCCACGCTACAACCTACTGTGCGCGGTACAGAGTTACGCTTGGGGCCGACCGTTTCTGCGGTGATCCAGAGGTCTCCTGATGGAACGGCTTTGGCGGAGATCACCGGCATCGCGGTAAATAAGTTTATCTGGATTGAGATTCAACGGTTGCAGTTCCATGACAATGCGGGGAAGCGGTCCGTGCGCGTGGATACCAATTTTGGCGGGAGAGTATTCGTTCTGCCCTAAATGCCCCCCGGTTTCCATTTCAATCTGAATCTAAACCCTTGAAAGCGAAGGGCATGGCAGCTGCGTTGCTTCGAAGAGCATGGCCCGCTTGGTTTGGCTAGGGCGATGCCTCGGGCACTGGCTGACGCGTCGAACGGTTGGCTGATTTCGCCATCATGCGCCTTTCCTGAATCAAGTGGGGCTTCTGACTAAGTACGAGGGAGTGGTGTAGAGTAGCGGCGTGAGAGAGGGAATGGAGAATTTGCGGGTGGTGCTGGTCGGGCCGCGGAATCCCCTGAATATCGGGGCGGTGGCGCGGGCGATGAGCAATTTTGGGGCGCTGCATCTGCGCGTAGTGACCCCATACGAGAAGGCCTACCGGGAGGCCAAGTCGGCGGTGGGCGCGGCGGCGGTGTTGCAAAAGGCGGAAGAGTATGATTCGGTCGCCGAGGCAATTGCGGATTGCACCTTGGTCGTGGGAACGACGGCGATTGGGAACCGAGAAATCAAGCAGCCACTGCGAACGCTCCTAGAAGCGGGGCCAGAGATTCGGCAGCGAATGGCGGGAGGAGCGGTGGCGATCTTGTTTGGTTCCGAGAAGTGGGGATTGTCGAATGAGAGTTTGAGCCATTGTCATTGGTTGATGCATATTCCAACCAGGAAAGAACATTACTCGATGAATTTGGGGCAGGCTGTGGCCGTGTCGTTGTGGGAGCTGCGGAGAATCGGAGAAAGCAACCTCAAGGACACCGAGGTCGGAGTAGGGAGGAAGAAGGCGGCGAAGATTGCAACCGTGGAGATGATTACGGAAGTGATGCTCGATGTGTTGCGGAAGAGCGGGTATGTGTCGCCGAGAGGGCAGTCTCTGGCGGAAGAGAAGTTGCGGAGGATGTTGCGACGATTTGATTTGCATGCCGCCGACGCGGAAGTGTTTTTGGGCATGATGCGCAAGATTGCGTGGAAAATGGAGCGAGCGGAGAAACTGTAGCCTCCTGGCGCGAGGGGTGCTCGGACCATTAGCTGGTTACGAATCACCTCGGGCCAGAAAAGCACAAGCCTAGGTCGGCATCCTGAAGAAGAAGTAGAGGCCGAAGAAGAAAAAGATGATGTCCGGCGACCAGCCGGCAAGCATGGGCGGAAGTTGACCGATTCCGCCCATGGCTTCGAGTAGTGCGGAGAGCGCCCAATACCCAATGCCGATTCCCACGCCCATGGCGATACCGCTGACGGCTCCGCGATTGCCCACAAGCAGCGCAAAGGGAATTGCCAGCAACATGCTGATGGGCGCGATCAGTGGGTACGCCATTTTTTTATGCCACTGCACGCGCAGCGGAGAAACTTCAAATCCGGCACGTTGCAGCCCTTCGATGTATCGATCCAAATCAAAGAGGTTCATCTGAATGGCTTGAATCACTTCGCGGTTAAAGTAGCTGGGCGCTTCGACCAGTTCGGGAAGCGTTGTGACTCTGAAGGGCAGGTATTTTGAAACGCGGCCGCCTTCGAAATCGCGTATCCAGCCCGATTCGAGTACCCAGGTTTTTTCCGGCATCAACCAGCGCGCGCGCGTGGCAAAGATGCGCCGGCGCATTTCAAATGTTGTGGAGTCGAGTTCAATGACCGTCAGTCCGCCAAAAAGATTCTGTGTGGAATCAAACAGGTCGTAATTATAAATCTTTGAGTTTTCGCCGAAAATCCAACGCTGCGGCCGTGTATAGGTTTGCGGCGGCTTGCCTTTGATCTGGTTGCGCAAAGCGTCCTGGCGCTGGTTGGCATAAGGAAGATACGTGCTGTCGAGAACAAACAAGGAACCGGCGAGAAGTGCGCCAGCGAGAAGGACTGGCACAGCGAGGCGATACAGGCTGATGCCGCTGGCTTTGAAGGCGATGATTTCGTTGTTTTTGCTCATCATGCCGAAGGTAATCAGCACGGCGACAAGCGCCCCGAGGGGCGTGAGTTGATAGAGCAAATAGGGAAAGAGGTAGCGGAAATAGTTGATGACCACAAAAAACGGAATGTGGTGGCGAGCGATGTCATCCAGCAACTCGAAGAACGTAAATGTCTGGAAGAGCAAAATAAATACCGCCATGACTGTTAGAAAGTTGTAAAAAAATCGCCGCAGCAGGTAGAGATCGATGATGGTGTGAACGCGCGAAGGCCTAAGGGCTGCGGACTCTGGGCGGGTAGAAGCATTTTCCCCGCGTTGGGTATGCAGTTCCAGGCGAGCCGCGGTACCGCCGCTTGAGGATCGGGACCTCGGCTTGAAACGGCGACGAACCAGACGCCAGAGCACCGCCAGCCGCTCGAGGTAACCATGCGAGGGCCATTCGCCGCGATAGCGTTCCATCCGCGGCAATAACGCAAAACCGGTTAGCGCCAAAATTACGTTCGCGCCCCACATACCGACCCACGGAGGAACGACTCCTTGCCGCGCGAATCCCGCGCCCATGATGAACAAAAGATAGTACGCACCAATCACGACGACGGCTAGAAGCGTGCCCGCCGCGCGACCGCCGCGGCGAGGCTGCGAACCGAGGGGAACGGCGATCAAAGCGAAAACAAAACAGGCCACCGGAAATGCGAAGCGTTGATTGAGCTCGACTCGGGCATCACGCCAGCTTTTGCCGTTTTCATGCCACAGCTGGGAGAGGGAGCGCTCCGGATTGCTCAATTCTCGTTCTTTGCCCGTCTCCATGCCTGTAACTTCGATCGGCCAATCGCTGCGGCCAAAGGCGGTGACGGAATAATTGCTGGGATCCTGCCGGGTCCATTCATGCGTAGAGCCGCCATTGAGGTGTAGCTCCAGCTTGCCCTGCTGTCGATCGGCAATTACAATCGCGCTTTCCGCCAAGGTGATTCGCGAGCCGCTATCCCCGCCGGCTTCGGCGAGAAAAACGCCATTCCAGCGCGTGCCGCTGGCCAGCACGTCGTTGATGTAGAGAACGAGATGCGGGAAGCGTTCGTCGAAAACGCGCGGCATCACCTGATAGCTGATTTGCGAGGCGAGGAGGTCGCCTTCGACATCCCGCAGAGTGCGAAGACTTTTGGGCGCGATCCAGACGGCCATCAGCAGGGTGAGTGTCGCGCCCAGCACGGCAAGAACACCCACGGGGAGGAGAATGCGCTTGCGGCTGATGCCGAGCGCGGTGAGGGCGATGATTTCACTGTCCATGGACATGCGGCCGAGCCCGAGGAGTACGCCGACGAGAACCGCCATGGGGATAGTGAAGACCAGAACACTCGGAATGATGCAGAGAAACAGGGTTGCGATCTGCGAGCCCGAGCCGGAGTGACGAACAAACAACTCCATGAGACGCACAAGCTTGGGAACAAACAGAACAAATGTGAAGATAAGTAGGCCGAGAAGAGCGTGACGAAGAACTTCTCGAACGATGTAGCGGTCCAGGATGCGCATGGCGCGAATCAGAGTGTAACATGGGCGGTAGATTTGGCGGGGACACGGGGGGAGTTGCAAATTCGAAGAAGAGCAGCCCCAGAGTCCAGTCCCTTCCTCGGTCGGGGTGCGCAAAACTGGCGGTGTCACGGAGATTGCTGTTCGGGGGAAATGTCCCCTGCTAGGGAGCAATGAGAGGGAATTGCTGCGGAGCGGGACAGGCTAAGACAAGGGGAACCAGGTCGAGATGAATCGAATCCATTTGGCAGTGCTATGGCATATGCATCAGCCGCAGTATCGAGATCCGGAAACGGGAAAGTATGTGCTTCCCTGGACTCGGTTGCATGCCACAAAAGATTATTACGGGATGATCAAGCTGTTTGAAGAGTTTCCATCGTTCCATGCCACGGTCAACATGGTGCCCTCGCTCTGCATGCAGCTTGAAGAATATGCCAGTGGCAAATTTAACGAGCCGTGGTTCAACCTGGCGTTTAAGAATGCCGAGCAACTGACCAAAGAAGACAAGATTGAGATTCTGGCGCGGGCATTTCAAGTGAACCTTGAACGGTTACTGACGAAGTGGCCAAGGTTTGTGGAGTTGCACGAGTGGTCGCGGGGAGCCGGTGGCGCGCAGGCGCTGATTACATTTACAGCCCGGGACTGGCGCGATTTGCAGTTGCTCTCGCAACTGGCGTGGATGGATGAGCAGTGGCTGGCGAGTGACGCGGTGGTGAGTCGATTGGCGAACCGAGGAAAAGATTTTAGCGAGAAGGACAAAGAGGCGCTCAAGGGAAAAATCATCGAATTGATGGGGCTGGTGCTGCCTGCCCACCGGGAAGCGGCGCAACGCGGGCAGATCGAACTGAGCACGACTCCGTTTTATCACCCGATTTTGCCTTTGATTTGCGATTCGGATATTGCTCGGGTGGCGAATCCTGGAACGCCGTTGCCGCGGAGAGCATTCCGCCATCCTGAAGATGCCCGAGAACAATTGCGGCGCGCGAAGGAATACCATGAAAAAACATTTGGAATGAAGCCAGTGGGTTTGTGGCCTTCGGAAGGCTCGGTCTCGGATCAGACCCTATCGATTGCGGCGGAAGAGGGCTTCCAGTGGTTCGGCACCGATGAAGGGGTGCTGGGGCGAACGTTGAACGTGGGGTTTTTCCGCGACGGCCAAGGAATTCCCGCAAATGCCGATAAGATGTATCAACCGTGGCGCGTCCAGATGGCGACAACGGGAATCACAGGACTATTTCGCGACCATCTTCTGTCTGATCTAGTGGGCTTTGTCTATAGCCGGATGGACAGCAAGGCTGCGGCAGCGGACTTGCATGGAAGGCTGCGGCATCTGGGCGAATCCGTAATAACCCAAGGCAACGAGCCGCTGACGGTTTGCATTTTTCTTGACGGGGAAAATGCCTGGGAATATTACCCGGGAAATGGACGCGATTTTCTGCGCGAGTTTTACCGGCGCATCAGTGACGACAAGGATTTCCGTGCTTTGACTGCGAGCGAAACGATTGCCGCGGCGGGCGACGTGCCAACCAGCGGCGGAATTTTCCCTGCTTCGTGGATCAATGCGAATTTTGATGTATGGATTGGCGATCGGGAAGACGTGTCGGCATGGGATTTGTTGTGGGACGCGCGGGAAGCGTTCGGGCGCGGCCTCGATGCAAATGCCAAGGGGCACATGGACGCTCCCACCCAGGAAGAATTGATGAAGGCGCAGGAATCCCTGCTGGCGGCGGAAGGAAGCGACTGGTGCTGGTGGTATGGGCCGGAGCACAGCACTGCAAATGATGCGGAGTTTGACGCTCTCTATCGGAAGCATTTGACGGGAATTTACGTGGCCATGGGCCAGGTGGCGCCGGAAGAATTGGCGAAGCCAATCAAGCGGCAACCGGAGCGCGCCTACCAGTTGTGGCCTTCCACGTACTTGAAAGTCAGAGTGGATGGATTGGACTCGTCGTACTTCGAGTGGCTGGGCGCGGGAGTGTATTCGCCGGAACGGCGGGGTGGCGCGATGCACGGTCGTGTGTTTTATCTGAAAGAACTGCGCTACGGATTTGAGAAAGACCGATTTGTTTTGCGCGTCGATTGCTTCCCGGACGTACTGCGAGATCTCGAAGATCCTGAATTTCGGGTTGTGTTTGCCGGGAAGGCAGAGACAACCGTGGTCGTCAACTTGCACCACGGCCGGATGAAGGAATTTGCCCTCGAGAAAGATCGCGTGTGTCTGTTGCATCCAGAGCAGATCGTGACCGCGGAATACCAGCGGATTCTGGAAGTGGCCGTGACGCGCGAAGTGCTGGACCTGCGAGGACTCGGCAAATTTAGATTGGGCGTGGCCCTATGGCATGGCGGACTGCCAATCGATGTACTTCCGGCCGAGGGAACGCTCGACGTGCAGTTGGGGGAAGAGAACTTTGGGTGGCCGGTTGTGCCGGAATAAAAGCTCCCGTGCCCATCAGATGAGCGTGCCCGAGTACGCGCGAGCTAGCCACTGGCCTAGGCGCTTCATCCCGACCTCTCAGACAGCCATCTGGAACGGCTGTCAACGCATTATTGGACGCTGCAGCCTGGTTCTTCCACCGTCCCACTGGGCGAAGAGCTTGGCTGAGATCGCTTCCCTCAGTTCCGGGTGTCGAATAGTTTCTGGGCTGCCCACTGCCGAGTTCGGTTTCATGCAAACAGTGGAAAATTGCGGCTGCCAGGTGCAGAATGGAGCGCGGCATATGGAAGACAAAGCAGCAAAGAGACCGCTACTCTTTGGGCAAGACGGGTTATCCAGTTCTGCAGGTACTATGGCTGTTCGGTCGAGGGATCTGAAAAAATAGGTGGGCGGGGACCGAATTACGTGCGTCCGGGGTGTGCTCCCTGGCGGGCGACGTGGTTCTGGCAACTGGTCGATTGCACTGAGGGTATCCTGTGGGTTCCGCAGCGGACATAACAGGCGGGTCGGACGACTCGCAGGCGCGGGGAGTGGACGAGTCCATCGCGGCCCTGGCGGGTGCGCGGACAGGTGGATTGGCGGTTGAAATCTCCGTGAATGCCACGGGTACGCGCCCCGGTAGCGGTCCTGACAAGCGCGAACTTTTTTCCGAAGAGACGGGCACCGTCCTGGTGTTTCCGGATGGAGCGGTAATTCGGCTGTGCGCCGCGGTCGCCACCGGCCAACTGATTTTCCTTACCAACAAAACGAGAAGTACGGAAGTGGTTTGCCAGGTAGTGGGGAAACGGGTCTACCGGCCAACAAGTTGCTATGTGGAATTGCAATTCACGGAATCGATGAAGGATTTCTGGGGCATCACCTTTCCCGAGTCGAATACCGCCGTGCAAGCGCCTGCGGCCGAGGTGGAATCGGTCGCCAGCGCCGAAGTAACGGAAGACGGTGCGGAGCTGCATGCACCCCTGCCGACGGCTGAAGAAGTGGAAAGCCTCAGGGAAGAAGTGGAAGTGCTACGGAAACAATTGGAGCAAGTGAAGCTGGCCAAAGATTCGACCAAGACGATCGAAGCGATGACCCGAGCGGCCGATGTGCCGGAGCTTGCGATAGAAACGACTACAGTGCCAAGGGTTGCGAATCTACAGATCGTCGAAGAGCGTACGGAAGTGATGTCGGCAAATGAGCCAGCCCCTACGTTTGCGCCTACATTTACTCCCGCAACGGTAGTTGCACCGACGACGATTCCGTTCGTGCCGCCGCAGGTTGCAGAAGCGGCTTCTGAACAGGTTCCGCCCGCCCCTTGGAAAAATTTTGGCTTGGCTGACGATGTGGCGACCGCGACGAAGAATTCGCGCCCGAAAACACTCTCCGCTCCGCCGGGTGATCGAAAGCCGCAAGTAGCGATGGCTTTGCCCAATCGAGATCTGGCACCGAAAGTAGATCCCGAGCAGGAATTGATCGACCAGTTGCTGCCCCAGCCGGCGTTGGATTTTTCCAAAGCGCCGAAACATGTGAACGGAGTCGATCCAGACGATCCGTATTCGATTTACAAACCTACGAGAGCGAAGATGGAGAAGTGGGTGCTGGTGCTGCTGGTCGTGGTCTTGGTAGGGACGATGGGATTTGGGGTCTGGAAATTGGGGTTGATCCACAATTTGCTGCGATTGCGGACGAAAAAGCCCCAGACCATGGTGCAAGGGAATCGAACGCCAGCAGGGGCACCGGCTGCGGGAACTTTGACGCCTGCCGAAACGGGGCCAACCAATGCGCGTGCTACCGAAGCTCCAGCCTCGGATACCGGTCCGGCGGCGACTGCGACTGCGCAAAATAATGTGGGGGGTGTCCAAGAAAAGAAAAGCGCGAATGCCGCCGATTTTCACGCAGCCGGTCCCAGCCCGGAGGCTGTCAGCCAAAACACAGGGAAGAGCGGCGCTGGCACGAGTGCCGTGGCAGCGAAGAAAATGAATCCTACAACGAAAGGTGCAAAGAAAAAAGTAGAGGCTGCCCCGCCGATCGGGACATCGGTGGAAGCTCCCATACCAGAGGACGCGCCGGTTGTGGCAGCGAAATTATTGAAAGCCGTAAGCCCCATTTATCCGCCGGATGCGATGAACAATTTCATCACGGGGGATGTCCGGCTGAAGGCTGAGGTGGATGAGCGGGGCCAGGTTCGGAATATCGAAGTGATCTCCGGGCCAGCGGCGCTGCGACCCGCGGCAATCGAGGCCATGAAGCAGTATGAGTACGCTCCGGCAACGAAGGGTGGTCGTGGGATCGTGTCGACAGTGCAAGTCACGATCAAATTCTGGTTTAATCCGTAGAAGAAAAACCCCGAAGCGATACGCGACCTGTGGCGTTCGAGTGAATCAGAAAAACTAGAAAAGTTTGACGGCCAGACGCTGGGGGTGATTGCCGGCTGGAATCATGGTGATGAGGCTGTCGGTGCGCGTGCGGATGAGCGAGAGGTCGCCCGAGGATTCGTTGACTACCAGAAGCAGGGTCGGAGGCGCACCTTCATCGGAGGGGTCGAAGCGCATGGCGCCCGGAGAAGCTCCAACATTGATGGGGTGGCCGACGCGGCGATTGACGATGTCGAGAGGGAGGACGCGGCCGGCTTCGCGATCTGTGACGTACATGGTGGCCGCGTCAGCAGTGAGAAGGCCGTTGTATGGGGCGGAGCCGAGCAGAATGTAATCGCCAAGTTCGTGGGTCCAGGTGTTTACGACTTGTAATCCGTGGGCTTCGGGAGAGATGAGATAGAGTTCGCCGCCATCGGGTTTGAGAACCATTTCCGTGGGATTGCCGGCAAGTTCGAGATTGGTGAGCAGCACGCCTTGCTGGATGTCAACGACCGAAAGGCGTTTCTCCGTGCGACTCATGACGAAGGCGATTGTGGCATCGGGAAGGGCAACGACTTCTTCGGGATTGGGAATGACGGGAACCTCGGCGCGCCGTTGAAGATTTGCGGCATCGTGAATCCCGAGGGTGCCGGCGCGGCGGTTGACCACCAAAACCAACTTATTGTCGGCGGTAATCCGGGCTTCGACCGGTTGTGCCCCGGTCTTGGCGCGGCCGATGATGCTGTGCGTGGCGCAATCGATAGCGACGAGTTGGTCGATGCTGGAGGCGGTGGTGAAGGCGCGGTCGCCTTTGGGCGAAAAATCCAGCGAATAAGGAAGCGGACCAACGTTTATTTTGAGGGCAACCTGGTCGGTGCGCGGGTCGAGGACCCAGAGATAACCATTGGCGCTGCTAACTCCCCAAATTTCCGCGCGCACCGGATGCTCGCGAATATCGGCGATGGCATTGCCGACGAAAACCTTGGCGACGGCCCGAAGGCTGATTAGATCGACAACGGTGACAGTGCCGTCGATGGCGCTGGAGACGTAGGCATGGAGATGCAGTCCGGGGCGGAGGAAGGAGGGCCGATGCTCGCCAAGGAGAACGATCGTGAGAGAGAAGAGCAGAATGCTGAGCGCAAAGTAGATGCGGAAGTTTTTGGGGCGAGACATGTAGTGAATAGATTCTACATGAGGACGGAGAGAGCCGGCTAAGAGTTGGAACTTCGGAGTATTGGCAAGGGGTGATCGCGGAAAAGGTAGCGTGCGGAGAATTAAGAGAGCTTAGCGTATTCGGATTTGGCGGCGAGCAGGACGGGGACGTCGTGGTCGGCGTCCTTCCAGAGAGCGAAGAAGTCTTGGTAAGCGGTACGGGCTCGAGCCGTATCGCCTTCGAGGAGGTAGGCGCGGGCCAGATTGAGTTCGGCGAGGGGATAGAGGCCGCTCGTGATGTTTAGGCCGCGGTGATCAAGGATTTTCTGAAATTCTGCAGCGGCCTCTCGACCGTCGTGCAGTTGGAGGTAGGCGCTGCCGCGAGCATACAGGACCCAAAATACAGCGATGCGTGCGGCGAGTTCGTATTTTTGAGCGGGGTCCAGCAGGGCGATGGCTTCGGCGGCTTTGTTCTGGTGAATCAGGTTGAATGTTTCGACCGTGGGAGCAATGGAATATTTGATGGTGGTGTCGTCTGGATATTCTTTGACGACATCGTCGAGAATTCTTCTGGATTGAGGGCCGTCGCCGATAAGAGCATAGGCAAAGGCCACGGAGCCGCGTTCGTAACGATTGAGGGGAAGGGCGAGCGCTTCCGACGCTTTCTTGCGGGCGCTATCAGCGAACCCATGCAACGCGTCGCGCACGGCCTGACGGGCCGACACAGCGCCGGGAAATTCACGCCTAGAGTGTTGCCTGGCCGATTCCAGGGCTTTCTGCATTGTCTCTCGTGAGCGTTTCACCTCTCCGATCGCGTCCTGATACTCACCGGCAAGTTCCAAAACTTGAGGTTCCACATCGGTCGCTGCGACTGCAGTGGACTCGCGTTCCAAGGCTGCCGGGTCATTCTGCATTAGCGCGATTGCATAGAGATTTGCATGGATGGCAGGGGAGGCCGCCTTTTGCGCGATGGCGGTTTGCGCGACGGCTTTGGCTTCGTCGAAACGATTCAGATAGATATAGGCAGACATCTGGTGGTAGGAGCCGAACGGATCGGCAGGATCGAGTTTCAAAACTTCCGTTGCGGCGGCCAAGGCCTTTTCGTGATCGCCAAGTTGTTGGTAGCGCAAGGCAAGATTGGCTACGGGACGATTCTCACGGGGGTAGGTCTCATGCCACTTCTTATAAATCTCACCGGCTTGGATGGTGTCACCGGTGAGGATGTCGTAGTAGTGCGCTTCGATGTAGAGCCGTTCGTGTTCGCTGGCGCGGTCGCGAAGGTCGTAGGACTTGCGAATGTAGTTGTTTGCATCGGCTGAGCTTCCCAGATTGCTTGACAGAACGCCCAGGACGGCGTAAGCGCTGGCAAAATTCGGATCGAGTTCGACGGCACGTTTCATGTGGGGAATCGCAGATTCCTCGTCGAGACGATTATGCAGAGTCAAACCAGCGCTGTATTCCTTTAGGGCGTCCAAGGAAGAAGTGGTGGCTTGCTCGAGGGGAGTGGTGTACTGCTCGATGCTGGCGAGCGATTCGCCGAGTTTTTGGCGGAGATCAGTGGCGGCTTTGTCGAGCGCCTTCAACACTTGCTCTTTGCCAGCGGCTTCGATTTGTTGGCGAGTGAGGGAATCTCCGGTCTGGGCGTTGCTGGCCTCTATGGTAATGACGTAATTGTTGCCGAGGCTGGCGATGGAGCCGGAGATGATGGCCTTGGCGTTTTCGCGCTGAGAAATTTCGCGGGCAAGATCTTTGGTGAGGCGGTCGTCGGGCTTACGGCCCATGAATTTCAAGGCGGCTTGGATTTTGGATTCGGAGAGCAAGTTTAAGTAGGGAGATTGTTCGAGTTGGACGGCCAGGGCTTGCTTGAGTGTGCCATCGAAGACTGGATCGCCGGTGGTGTTGACGAATTCGGAGAGGACGACGGTGTCTTTGTCGGTGAGCGCGCGTGAGTGGCGTGGGAAAAGGAAATATGCGCCGACGGCGAGGAAGGCAAGCAACGCGAGTCCCGCGAGATAGGGAAGAAATTTTCCCGGGAAAGGGGATGGCGCGGGAGACGGAATGACGGACGACGCGCTGTCAGTAGCCGCGGCGGGAGGAATGGAACTGGCGGATGAGATCGCGGGTATGACAGGACCTGTGGGAGACGGGCGCGCAGAGCCGGCGGAGCCAAACGCCTCTGTCGAGCCCGATGGTTGCGCTTCCTGGACCGCGGGAATACCTGTGAACGCGCTGGGATTGGAGCCGGATTCGAGTTGGCGCTTCAGGCGTTTGAGATCGGTGCGCATCTCCGCTGCAGATTGATAACGAAGGTTGCGATCCTTGTCGAGCGCCTTTTGAATGATCTCTTCGAGCTTTTCTGGGACTTCGGGATTGAGACGCACGGGAGAAACCGGAGCGCGATTCATAATGGCCTCGAAGATCAGGCCAGAAGTGTCGCCTCGGAACGGAAGCTGGCCAGTAGCCATTTCGTAAAGGACGACGCCGAAAGAAAATAGATCGGTGCGCGCGTCTAATTCTTTGCCGCGAACCTGTTCGGGCGACATGTAGGCAACGGTGCCGAGAGAAGTGCCGGGGCTGGTGAGCTGGCTTGTGTCGAGGCCCAGCGTGTCCATGGTGTTTGTGTGGCTGCTGACGCGCAGGGTGGCGGCGACTTTGGCGAGCCCGAAGTCGAGAATTTTTGCGTGGCCGCGTTTGGTAACGAAAACGTTGGCGGGTTTGATGTCGCGATGAACAATGTTTTCAGTGTGCGCGGCGTCGAGGCCGTCGGCAATTTCGATGCCGATCGAGAGGAGTTGCTCATTGTCGATCGGCTTGCCGGAAATCAGATGCTTCAGTGTGGAGCCGTCGAGGAATTCCATGGCGATGTAGCGGCTGCCTTCGTGCTCACCGATCTCATAGATGGTGCAGATGTTGGGATGGTTCAGCGCGGAGGCGGCGCGGGCTTCACGGCGAAAACGCTCAAGGGCTTGCGGGTCGCGGTTGAGATCCTCGGGAAGAAATTTGAGGGCGACGAAGCGGCCGAGTTCGGTGTCTTCGGCCTTATAGACCACGCCCATGCCACCACCACCGAGTTTTTGGACGATGACGTAGCGGGAGATTTTCTTGCCGGGGAGCGGCGGAGAGTCGGGCATGGGTGAGGATATCGTAAGGGAGAGGGCGGTGATTGGGCAAGAGGGGGTGCAGAGAACCGTTTTGGTCAACCGTCGAGTAGGGCTTAGTTCACCTGGCGCCCGACGACGAAAGCGATTTGTTTGACTTGGGTGTAGAGCGAGTCGTACTCGGCGGGGATCAGTGACTGAATGCCGTCGGAGAGGGCTTTGTCTGGTTGGTGATGGACCTCGACGAGCAGCCCATCGGCGCCTACAGCGACGGCAGCTAGCGAGAGCGGCAAGACTTTGTGGCGCTTGCCGGTGCCGTGGCTGGGATCAACCAGGATTGGCAGGTGGCTACGCTTTTTGACCGCGGGAACAACGGCGAGGTCGAGCGTGTTGCGAGAGAAATCGGAGAAGGTCCGGACGCCCCGTTCGCAGAGCATCACGTTGTAGTTACCCTCGCTCATAATGTATTCCGCGGCCATTAGAAACTCATCGAGCGTGGCAGACATTCCGCGCTTCAGGAGCACGGGCTTCTTGGCGCGTCCTGCGCGTTTCAGCAAAGAAAAATTCTGCATGTTGCGGGCGCCGATCTGAATGACGTCGGCGTATTCGTCGACCAGGTCGAGAGATTCGTTGTCGATGGCTTCGGTGACGATGCCGAAACCGAATTTCTCGCGCACCTTGGCGAGAATTTTTAGACCGTCTTCGCCGAGTCCCTGGAAACTGTAGGGCGAGGTGCGGGGTTTATAGGCACCCCCGCGGAACAGGTGAACACCAATAGGTTTAAGTTGCGCGGCGACGGTCATGCATTGTTCTAGGGATTCGACAGCGCAGGGGCCGGCGATCATGGCGAGATGGGGGCCACCGACGAGGACGTCGCCAGACGGAGTGGGGATGTGTACGATGGTGTCTTCAAGCTTGACGTCGCGGGAGACTAATTTATAGGGTTTGGTGACCGGGATGCATTCGATGACGCCCGGCATGGATTCGAGAATGCCGAGGTCGACGGCGTTGTTGTTGCCGGTGATGCCGATGGCGGTGCGGCCTGTACCGGGAATCGCGTGCGCTTTTAGGCCGAGCGATTCGATGCGGGTGCAGACCTCTTCGATCTGCTCTTTCGTCGCTTGCGACTGCATGACAACTAGCATGGGTTCCGTTTTCCTTATCGGCAGGGCGTGGGATTAGTTTAGCTGGAAGGGTGGCGTGGAGGCAAAGTTCGGGAGTAGGGCGGCTGAAAGTCGGAAGATAGGTAAGAAGAAAGAGGGAACAGAGAGATCGCAACGGGATCGAGGCGCCGAGTCCAGAGAGAAGAGAAGAATCCGGTAGCGAATGAGCCAGGGTCCGCGAGAATTGCGTTAGGATGTCTGACTGGTTGCGAATGAAGACCGTTAGGCTTAGCTGTGTGTCACAGGAGGTTGCGCATGAGCAAATTGCGGGAAGTGGTGGAGCAAGGATGGGGCTGTACGGCGCTGCTGGCCGCGTTCGGAGTCGTGGGGCTGGCCGGTGTTGCAATGGCTGACCGGCCGCCTTCTCCGGGCAAAAGTCCGGAGAGGCTGTCCGCGTCGCCATTGTCGGTGACACCTGTGCCTTCGCCGGCGCTGCTGGTGTTGGATAAATCAGAGAGTGCGCTCGCGATTGTCGATGCCACGACGTTAGAGGTGGTGGCCAAGATCGGCACGGGACCGATTCCGCACGAGGTGGCGGCGAGCACGGATGGCAAGCTGGCGTTTGTAACGAATTATGGTGCGCATCAGGATGGCACGACGCTTTCGGTAATTGATCTGGTAGCGCAGAAGGAATTGCATCGAGTGGATTTGACTCCGCTGCGCGGCCCGCATGGAATTCTATTTTTTGATGGACAGGCGTGGTTCACGGTGGAGGGGAGTAAGAAAATCGCTCGCTACAATCCGGTGACGAATACGGTCGATTGGACGCATGACATTGGGCAGGAACGCACGCATATGTTGGTCATGGCCCCGAACGGACGGACGATTTACACCACAAACGTGAACTCGGATTCGGTGACGGCGGTAGAGAGGGACGCGTCGGGGACAGGCTGGTCAAACGTGGTGATTCCTGTTGGTAAAGGGCCGGAAGGCGAGGACCTTTCGCCGAACGGGAAGGAGTTGTGGGTGGCCAACTCGCATGATGGCACGGTGTCGATTGTCGATACAGCGACAAAGAAAGTTGTCGAGACGCACGATGTAAAGACGAAGTTTTCCAATCGCTTGAAGTTTACGATAGATGGAAAACTGGTTTTAATCACGGACATGGGCAGCGGCGATTTGCTGGTGATCGACGCGGCGACACGCAAGGAAGTAAAGCGGATGCATCTGGGTAAAAGCGTCGAGGGAGTTTTTGTCTCTCCGGATGGGGTGAGAGCGTTCGTTGCCGAGACTGGCGAGAATCAGATTGCGGTCATCGACTTGAAGAGACTCGAAGTGACGAAGACCTTTACGACCGGCCAAGAGCCGGATGGTATGGCCTGGGTAAAGTGAGAGGGAGAAAGGCCGCTCGACCGCACGGGTGCGGCAGCCATAGCTTCTGCTGCGGGAGAGGTTGGATGGCAGGAGGTGGAGATGAAGAAGGCAAAAGCGCGAACGGGAGCGAAGGCGGCGAAACGTGGCAACGCACCCCATGGAAATCTGAACGCGGTGTTTGATGAGTTAAAGGGGATGATGGCCGTGCACGTGCCGCCGTTTAAGGCGGGCGGAGGGCAGGTGCCGGCGAAAAAGGATTTTCATTTGATCGTGCCGGTACCCGTGGTGGTGTCCCCCAATGCGTACGGAGGCAAGCCGTATCCGGTGGCGATGGCGAGTTTGATTTTGCAGAAGGGTTTTGTGGGATTTTACTACACGCCGGTGTATTTGGTCCCGGGTCTGAAGAACAAGCTTAGGCCGAAGCTGGCGAAATTATTGAAGGGGAAGAGTTGCTTCCACGTAACGGCATTGGAGGCGGAGGTGCGCGAGGGGATCAAAGAAGCGCTGGAGATCGGAGTACGGTGTTTTCGGGAGAGAGGGTGGTTGTAAGGGGGTCAAGAACTTACAGGCAAAAGGTTAAGGAAGAAGGAGACCGAATCGCACAGTCAACCGTGCCCGGGTCCCCCGAGGCTACTATATGTTAAGTGGAATAGCTTCGGGCTGAGGTTTGCCCGCCGACGTTGCCTCATTACAGCATGTTGTGGGTCTCGCTGGCTACTCCCGGAACGGAGGCCTGCGACGCCATGGGCGGCGCGTTCAGGCCGCAGTGGAGGGAGTTGCCAGCGATCGTGCTACGTTTGTCACTTCCGTGTTGCCCGAAACGGTCCAGGATCGATGCCAAGCACGGAGATCACTTCCTACTAGCCATTACTAATCTCCTGATGGCTGGGACCGGAGTTTAGTTCACGAGTAGAGGGTGCAACCTTAATGCGAAGCAAGGTCGTTCCTGACTACCTGGCCGTCTTTCATCACGAATCGAACTCGTTCCAGTTCAGTAGTGTCGGCGACCGGATCCCCTGGAACGGCAACCAGATCAGCAAATTTTCCCGGCTCAACCGCTCCCACGCGGTCCTGCCAGCCCAGCATTTCCGCGGCGTTGGTCGTGACCGCGCGAATAATGTCGAGCGACGGCATGCCGGCGGCATGCAAAGCGGAAAATATCGTTGCACTGGCTTGGCCGCGCGTTTTTCCTGGATAAAACCAGCACATGTCCGATCCCGCCGCAAATTTCACGCCCGACTTCAATACGCGCTGAACATGGGTCGCAGCCCGCTGCCCGGCTCGATCGTCGGAGGTGACATTGTCGAATCGATCCGCCGGAGACATCACTATGCTTGCCTAGTGAATCTTCGTCCAAGGCCGTCATAAAAGGTTGGTGTTAGGTCAAGGAAAATCCCCTTGTCGCGCATCATTCTAAGTTGCTCGTCGGTCA
>Ga0074046_10000895_pt1 | contig 27641 bp, 29 predicted proteins | sample BogForMeECP23OM3_FD_94441 | JGI IMG/M metagenome (GOLD analysis project Ga0074046, IMG submission 94441) | Bog forest soil microbial communities from Calvert Island, British Columbia, Canada - Bog Forest MetaG ECP23OM3 | ecosystem: Environmental > Terrestrial > Soil > Wetlands ...
CGGTCACAGCCCCGGATCATCCCCGAAACCACGCTCAGCCACCACGGCAACACCACACCCGCCGCCAAAACGTAACCGTCCATCACGCACCGCAGCAGCAAGCCCAAGGACCTGAACGTTTACGTCCGGTGGTCCTCACCAGCCGGCGGACTCCAGCCGGATCGGTGATCGGAGTCGCCGACGCGGTCAGCTGTGCCCGTAGCGGGGGCCCGGTCCGCTGCCATCTATGGTCGTCATCTTTCGCCGTTGTCGGCATCACTCGGTGCCTTCCAGGTTTCCTGGGAGCCACCACCCATCCCCTGGCATTATCGAATCGTGGCCAGTACCGACCTCGACCGCCTCGCGCGAACCGCCTACGAAGCCCACCGCGGCGCCAACCCCGGGTCTTTGCCGCCGTGGGAAGACACCACCGAGCAGGAGCAGAAGGCCTGGAGGGCCGCCGTGTCCGCTGTCACGGGCGCCGGCGATGCCACCCTCGCCGACACCGGGCCCACCCAGTCCATCGTCATCCAGGCCGGCGATGAGACCCGCGTCTTCCGTACCGAATTCACTGCGGGCCGCCAGGGCACGCTGATCGTCAACGACGAGCACGCCTCCAGCCATCACGCCCTCTTCGAGCCCGCGCGCGGCTTCTGGTACGTCAAAGACCTCGACTCGACCAACGGCACCTGGCTCAACGGGCGCCGCATGTTCGCCGCCCAGCGGCTGAAGAAAGGCGACAAGGTCAGGATCGGGCGCACCGTCGTAGTCGTGGTGTCGGCCTGAGCACGGTTCCGGCGCCCCGCGTCAGCCACCTGCCGCCAGGGGCCTGACATGCCAGGGTCCGCGTTGATAAGGCTGCAGGGTTGCCCTATCGACGCGGACCCAGGTCATCCGCGCGGCCGCGGCAGGGAAGCGGCCGGCGCTTGGCGCAAGGAACTCTGATAGGAATCATGCCCAATGACTTACTAGGACCCGCACCTGAAGAAGTTCAGTTGTGGTTAAGATTTCCGGCCGTCGTCGGCGCCGGGGAAACGGGGGCACGCGCCGGGTCCGTTCGGTATGAAAAATCTTAGGCCGAACGGACCTGGTGCGTGCGTCGGCCACGGCGCTGCCCATCAGCCGCCCGGCGGTCCCGGCGGCCGGCCGAGAACGCCGGCCGGGAACACCGACCGGATGCGGGCGCCTTAGCGCTCGTTCCCGGCGGTGTGGGCCAGCCGCACGAGGTCGAGCACCAGGTGGGCGGCGCTGTCCGGCGCGGTGATCAGGGTCAGGTCCTGCCCGTGCGCCGCCATCTGCCCGCTGACCGCGTACAGCGCGCGAACCCCCGCGCTGGCCAGCTGGGTGACGCCGGTGAGGTCGGCGATGAGCGAGACCGTGCCGCCCCGGCTGACGGAAAGGAGCCGCCGGGCCAGCTGATCGGCGGTGGTGATGTTGACCGGGCCGCGCACCAGCGCCCGGGCCGTGGCGCCTTCCGCGATGGAGGTGTCCACGGTGAAGGGCGGCTCGGCCGGATGAGCGGTTGGCGCGCCGTCGTGGCCCGGGGCCAGGATGGCGGGCCGGCCGAGCCGGTGCCGCAGGGTCACGATCGTGCCCCGGGTGCCCGCCGTGCCGTCGGCTAGCTGCGGCGGGTGGCTGACCAGCAGGCTGTCGATGACCTGCCCGGCCACCATCAGCCCGTGGCCGCGGTCGGCATCGGCGGGATCGGGCGGCCGCCAGCTGCCGCAGTCGGTTACCCGGCACTCCACGTTCCCGTCGTCGGCGAGGGTCGCCTCGAGCTCGATAAGCCCCGGCTCGCCGCGCGGATAGGCGTGCTCGATGGCGTTGGTGAACACCTCCACCAGCGCCAGGTGCAGCGCGTCGGCGTCGTCGGCGGCGGCACCGAGCCGGCTCAGCCACCCCGCGAAGGCATCCCGCGCCCGGGTCAGGCTGGGCCTTTCGCTCGGCAGTTCCAGCCGCAGGGCCGGGATCGGATCGGCGAGCCGCTGGGCGGCCAGCGCGGTGATGTCGTCGGCACGGCCGATGCGCGTCAGCAGCTCCACGGTCCCCTGGCATACGCCTTCCGCCCCGGCGGCGGCCGCCCCGGCGGCGGCCACGGCGAGCTCGGCCATGCCCTCGGCGATGGTCCGGTCCGGCCGTTCGATGAGGCCGTCGGTGTAGAGCAGGATCAGCTCGCCGGGGGCGAGCACGCTGGTCGCCAGCACCGGCGGCGAGCCGGTGCCCAGCGGTCCGGTGCCGGTGCCCTCGAGGTAGCTGGCCGCCGCGTCGACGCCGATGACCAGCGGCGGAGGATGCCCGCAGGTGGTGTAGCGCAGCGTGCCGCCGGCCGGGTCGAGCACCGCCAGGGCGAGCGTGGCGGCCCGCAGGGCCGGCGTGCGGGCGGCGAACGCATCGGCGCGCTCCAGGACCTGGCCGAGGTCGGCCTCCGCGGCGAGGAGTTCGGTCAGCACGGCGCGCAGCTGCCCCATCGCCGCCGCGGCGGCGACCCCGTGTCCCACCACGTCCCCGACGACCAGCGCGACGCTGCCGTCGGCCAGCGGGATGGCGTCGAACCAGTCACCGCCGGCCGCATGCTCATCCCAGGCGACCAGGTACCGGGCCGCGATCCCGGCCCGGGGCAGCACCGGCAGGGCGGCGGGCAGCAGCGCTTCCTGTAGTACCGCCACCGTCCCCCGGTCCCGCACGCTGTCCCCCACCGGCCCGGCGTCGCCCCCCATGCGGCGCGGCATGTCGTCATCGTGCGCGGTACCGGGCAACACGGCCTCCTACGTCCTCCCCGTTCGGGGAGGACCTACCCCGGTGACGTGAGCCAAACTGGCCCCACGAGTAGCAATCTCGGACCGTGCCCGCGGCTTCGGCGGCCCGCCGAAGGTCGCGAAACTCGCTGAAGGTCACAAAAGCGGCCAATGGGCGTTATGTACGCCTCTTCGGGGGCAGTGGGGGTGCCGATACGAAGATTCGCGAAGAAGGGAACGGTAGTGAGCACTTCCGACAAGGCCAAGAACAAGGTGCAAGAGACCAAGGGCAAGGCCAAGGAGGCGGCGGGCAAGGCCGTCGGCAACGAGCGGCTGGAAGCCGAGGGCGTAGCCGACCAGACCAAGGCCGACGTGAAGCAAGCCGGCGAGAAGGTCAAGGACGCCGGCCAGAGCCTGAAGCCGTAGCCAGCGGGCACCCGCGAGCTCTGCTGAAATCCGGCACTGAAATCCGGACTGGTTTCGCTGGTGTGGATCGCCGATAACCGGGTACTCGGGTTCAGTCCTGGGCGGCGGCCGTACAGAAAGAAGGAAATCAGCTCATGGCTATCATCTTGCTCGTCCTCTTGCTCGCCCTCATTCTCGGCGGGCTCGGCTTCGCGATTCACATCCTGTGGTGGATCGCCCTCATAGTCCTGGTGATCTGGCTGCTCGGGTTCCTCGTCCGGGTGGGCGAAAGCGGATCCCGGGGTCGCTGGTACCGCTGGTTACCGGGCCGCCGCCGCTAGCCGGCGGTGGTCCGGGCGGCGGCGAGGGCCTCGTCGACGGTGTCGTACATCGGCAGCCGGTCGGCGAGGCCGGTGATCCACAGCGCCTTGATGCAGCGGTAGCGCGCGCCGGCCAGGAAGAACAGGCCGCCCGCTGCTGCCTGTCTCCGCCAGTGGCCGACGATGACCGCGAGGGCGGTCGTGTCCATGAAGTCCACGCCGGACAGGTCGAGGATGACCTGGTCGCTGGTGGCCGCGGCGTCGGCGAGGAAGTCGTCGAACCGCTGGCTGGACACGACGTCAAGCTCGCCCCGGACGCTCGCGACCACGCTGGCACCATGAGGTTCCATCGAGAAGCGGAACTCGGCCAATCCTGGACTCCCGCGTGTCGGTTTGAACGGTCACTGCGATCGTATGCCCGGCCGTACCCGCAGATGTACTGTTGGTCGGTGCGTGAGTAACCGGCACCCGGATATATAGGAACGCATACCCATGGACGCTGACCAGCTCACCGAGCTGGAGGCGCGCTACGCCGCGCTGCGGCAAGCCGCCAGGTCCTCGGGCGCCGAGCCCGGCGACGTGCTCGAGGCCGTGTTCACCGAGCTGGAAGGCGCCATCGACCTGCTCCGGGCGGCCGGAGCATCCTCCCGCGAGCCGGATCGCCGGCCGCCGGCCGAGGGGCCGCCGACCGGAACCGACAGCGCCGAGCGCAGCCTGCTGCGGGCGATGTTCGCCGACGCGCCCGTTCCGCTGTTGCTGCTCACCCGCGACGGCACCGTCCAGCGGGTCAACCGGTCCGCGGGCGATCTGATCGGGGCCAAGCCCGGCTACGCGACCGGCCGCCCGTTCACCGCCTTCGTCGCGCTGCCGTCGCGTGCGGCAGTGAACTCCCAGCTCACCGCCGTCGCCCGGACCGGTAAGCAGCGCCGCATCCGGTGCAGCCTGATCGCCGCGGATGGCCTGGTGCCGTGCGAGCTCGTCATCGGCCGGATCGGGGTCCGGGGCAACCGGGACGAAGCCGATCCCTTGCTGATCACCGTCCGCGACGCCGACGCCCGTCCGCCCGCTGCCGACGTCCGCGCCGAGGCCAAAGAGCCAGGGCTACCCGGCGTGCATGCCGTCACCCGCCGGCTGGACCTGGTCACGGCGGTAGCCAGGCTGCTGCTCGAGAACGAGGGCTTCAGCGAGTCGAGGACCCTGCAGCGGTGTGCCCGGCTGATCGCGGGCGAGCTCAACGCCTGGGTCATGGTGGACATGGAGCGCAGGCACCGAGTGCGGCGGCAGTTCGCCATCGGCCCGGACGACCCCGGTCTGGCCGAGCTGACCAGCGCTCTGGCTGCCGTCGACCCGCCGCCCGGATCGGTGCCGTGCGCCGTGCACGAATCGGGGCGCCCGGCCCTCATCGCCCACGCCGAGGACGCGGACGCTCTCGGCTCGAGCCTGGACGGCGAGCCGCTGCTGAGCAAGCTGGACGCCACGTCCGTACTGTCCGTGCCGCTGACCGACGGGGAAACCCGGTACGGCGTGCTGACCCTGGTCCGGCGGGCCAGGGACGGCCACTTCACGGTGGCCGACCTGGCGCTGGTGCAAGAACTCGGCGAGCAGATGGCGCTGGCGATCCGGGTCAACCGGATGTTCCGGCACCGGTCCGACACCGTCGAGGCGCTGCACGCCAGCCTGGTGCCGAGACGGCGGCCGGAGATCCCCGGCGTGGAGATGGCGGCGATGTATCTCGCCGCCACCGAGGACCCGGACGTCGGCGGTGACTTCTACGATGTCTACCAGACCCCGGATGGCTGGGGCCTGGCCGTCGGCGACGTCTGCGGCATGGGTGAGGAGGCCGCCGCGGTGACCGCCGCGGCCCGGCACGCCATCCGGGTCCTGGCCCGCCGCTGCGCCGATCCGGGTGAGGTGCTGGCCGGTGCCAACGAGATCGTGCTGGCCGAAGAACTCGCCCTCGACGGCGGGTTCGTGACGGCCAGTATCGCGCACCTGACCTGGCAGGACGACAAGCTGCGGGTGGTGGTGGGCAGCGCTGGTCATCCGGCTGCGGCGGTGCTGCGGTCGGACGGCCGGGTCCGGATGCTGGGCGGCGGCGGCCTGCCGCTCGGGCTCTTCCCTGACGCGGAGCCCGCCACCCAGGAACTGACCCTGGACCTCGGGGACGTGCTGTTCCTCTATACCGACGGGGTGGCCCAGGCTCGTGGCCCGAACAACACCTATTTCCAGGACCGGCTGGCCGACGAACTGGCCGGCCTGGCCGGCCTGCCGCCTGACCAGCTGGTGGCGTCGATGCGCCGGGCGATGACCGAGTTCAGCGAGGGCAACCTGGTGGACGACGTCACGATGCTGGTGATCCGCGCCGGTCAGCAGGAAAACGGGCGAGCAGGTCAGCGGGATCGTCGTAGATTGCCGTCGCGCCCGTAGGGGATTGTCAGGTGCCGTTCCCAGCAGGCACCATGTGCGAGTGATTGGTGAACCGGGAGTAGGGCCCGAGGCGGGTGCATGGGGGTGAACCGGCAAGCGACCGAACTCTGGTCGGCGGCCCTGGGCGCCGCGGGCACCGTCATCCGCTACGGCCACTGGGGACGCCCGGTGCTGGTGTTCCCCTCCGAGCGGGGCCGGGCCGCCGACTTCGAGAACAACGGCATGATCGGCGCGATCGAGGGCCTGATCGGCGCCGGGCGGCTGAAGCTCTACTGCGTGGATAGCTACGACGCGGCATCCTGGTCCAACCAGGACATCCCGCTCGAGGAGCGGGCCCGCCGGCACGGCCGGTACGAGTCGTGGATCGTCGGCGACGTGGTGCCGTGGATCTACCAGGACTGCGGCGGCCAGTACGAGGTGATCACCCTCGGCTGCAGCCTGGGCGCCTTCCACGCGGCCAACTTCGCCCTCAAGCGGGCCGACCTGTTCCCGCTGGCGATGTGCTTCTCCGGCAACTACGACTCCGGCTCGTGGAACGGCTGGGGCGAGCGGGGCAACGAGGCGTACTTCAACAACCCGCTGGACTACGTGGCCAACCTGGCCGGCGATCACCTCGACTGGCTGCGCGGCCAGCTCAGCCTGCTGCTGGTCTGCGGCCAGGGCCAGTGGGAGGACACCACCGGGGCGTTGGCGAGCACTCGGCGGTTCGCCGCACTGCTGGCGGAGAAGGGGATCAGGCACGAACTCGACCTGTGGGGGCATGACGTCCCGCACGACTGGTCTTCCTGGCGAGCCCAGCTGGCCTACCATATGCCCCGATTCTGCTGACGATGGGAGCCCACGTTGACCTCCACCAGGCACCTGATCGGGTTGCTGCTCGGTACCGAGGAAGACTGGCCGACGGCGTTCGGGGAGATCCTGCGCCGGCTCGGACCCGTATCCCCCGTCAAGCCTGTGGACACCCCCGAAGGCACGCACGCCTTCGACTGCGAGCGGATCACCATCGAACCGTTCCGGCTGGGCTACCGGCCGCGGTACAACCTGGTCATCGACCGGCTCGCGTACTGGTACTACGTGCCCCGGGAGTGGCTGAAGAAGGTCGCGCTGATGGACGGCGTGTACCTGCTGAACAGCCCGTTCACGTTCCAGTCGATGGAGAAGCACGCGGCCTACTGCGCGATGATGCGGCTGGGCCTCAAGGTGCCGGAGACGGTGCTCGTGCCGTTCAAGAACCCGGTCGACAACGCGCGCTACGCCTACACCGCCGCCCGTTACAACCGGCCCTTCGACCTCGAGGCCATCGCGGCACAGATCGGCTACCCGCTGTTCATGAAGCCCTACGACGGCGGGGCCTGGCGCGGCGTCTCGCGCATCAACAACCCCGCCGAGCTGCACTCCGCTTACGACGCCAGCGGCGAGATGCTCATGCACCTGCAGAAGGCCGTCGACTACGACGTCTTCGCCCGCTCGCTGTCCATCGGCGCCGAGACGATGGTGATGAAGTTCCAGCCGGACCAGCCCATGCACCTGCGCTACGCGGTCGAGCACGACTTCCTCGCCCCGCAGGTCGGCGCGGAGGTGGTGACGATCGGCCGACTGGTCAACGCGTTCTTCAGGTGGGAGTTCAACTCGTGCGAGACGCTCGTGGCGGGCGGCGAGGTCTACCCCATCGACTACGCCAACGCCTGCCCCGACATCGCGCTCACCAGCCTGCACTACTATTTCCCCTGGGCGATGAAGGCCCTGGTCAAGTGGTGCGTCTTCGCGCTGGTGACGGGTCGGCGGCCCAGGCTGGACCTGGAGACCGACCGGTATTTCGTGATTGCCGACGAGCCTGGGATGTCGTACGAAGAGAAGCTGACCGCGTACCGCGCGCTGGCGGACGACTACTTCGAGACGGAGCACTACCGGGACTTCTGCGCGAGGCGGTTCTCGCGGCTGGACCAGATCGTGCTGGACTGGGTGGTTGGCGCCGGCTTCGACCAGCTGCTGGTCCGGACGGTCCAGTCGGTGTACCCGGCCCACGAGCACGAGAAGTTCATCGCGCACCTGCGCGGGCTGCTCCACCTGTGGGTGCGCGACGAGAGCGCGCGGCTTGGGTAGAGAAGGTGTACGTGACCAGTTTTTCTCGCTGAGCGGAGGCCTGAAGTGGGCCGTGACATCCAGGCGATCAAGATCAGCGGCGAGGACCGGCGCAAGTACCGGGACAAACTGCGGCGCTCGCTCGACGTGTTCGCCCGCATGCTCCGCGAGCGCCGGTTCGACGAGAACCCCTCGACGGTGGGCCAGGAGATCGAGCTGAACCTGGTCGACGAGCGCGGGATGCCGTCGATGCGCAACACCGACGTGCTCGACGCGATCGCCAGCCCGGCCTGGGCCACCGAGGTCGGCCAGTTCAACCTCGAGATCAACGTGCCGCCCCGGATGCTCGGCGGCGACGCGCTGGCCACCCTGGAGACCGAGCTCCGCGCCGACCTCAACGCGGCCGACACCCGGGCCCGTACGGTGGGCAGTCACCTGGCCATGGTCGGCATCCTGCCTACGCTGGCCGAACACGACGTCAACGCGGGGACCATGTCGGCCAACGAGCGCTACCGGGTGCTCAACGAGCAGATCTTCGCCGCCCGCGGCGAGGACATGACCATCTCCATCGACGGCCCCGAGCAGCTCCTCACCCACGCCGACAGCATTACCCCCGAGGCCGCCTGCACCAGCGTCCAGCTGCACCTCCAGGTCAGCCCGGACGCCTTCGCCGACTACTGGAACGCCGCCCAGGCCATCGCCGGCGTGCAGGTCGCGCTGGCGGCCAATAGCCCGTTCCTGTTCGGCAGGCAGCTGTGGCACGAGACCCGGATCACGCTGTTCGAGCAGTCCACCGACACCCGGCCGGACGAGCTGAAGGAGCAGGGGGTGCGGCCCCGGGTCTGGTTCGGCGAGCGCTGGATCACCTCGGTGTTCGACCTGTTCGAGGAGAACATCCGGTATTTTCCCGCGCTGCTGCCGATCTGCGAGGACGAGAACCCGCTGGCCACCCTCGACCGCGGCGCCATCCCGCAGCTGGCCGAGATGAACCTGCACAACGGGACGGTCTACCGCTGGAACCGGCCCGTTTACGCCGTGGTCGACGGGCGGCCGCACCTGCGGGTGGAGAACCGGGTGCTGCCGGCCGGTCCCACGATCGCCGACGTGGTCGCCAACGCCGCGTTCTACTACGGCCTGGTGCGGTCGCTGGCCGAAGCGCAGCGCCCCATCTGGACCCAGATGTCCTTCACCACCGCCGCCGAGAACCTGCACGAGGCCTCGCGGCACGGCCTGGACGCGCAGCTATACTGGCCGGGCGTCGGCGACACGCCGGTGTCCGAGCTCATCCTGCGCCGCCTGCTGCCGCTGGCCCGCGAGGGCCTCGGCCGCTGGGGCGTGGACGAGGCCGTCGCCGGCCGGCTGCTCGGCATCGTCGAGCAGCGCTGCCTGACCGGGCAGACCGGCGCCGCCTGGCAGATAGCCACGGTGGCCGAACTGACCTCCCGCAGCGGCCTGGACCGCCGGGAGGCGCTGCGCCAGATGACCCAGCGGTACATCGAGCACATGCACACCAACGAGCCGGTGCACACCTGGTCGGTGGGGTTAGGCCCGGGTTAGCCAGCAGGGCTTAGCCGGCGCCTCCTACGGCGATCAGCGCGACGCAAGCGGCCGCGAGCGTCAGCCCGGCCAGCCGCAGCCCGGTCAGCCGCTCACCCAGCATGATCCGCGCCAGCACGATCGTCACCGCGGGGTAGAGCGAGGTGAGCACGGCCGTGATCGCCAGGAAACCGTCGTGGGTGGCGAAGAAGAACAAGATGGTCCCGGCCGCGCCGGTCGCCCCGGTGATCGCCGCGAGCAGCCGCGGCCGGGCGCCCGGCAGCCAGAAGCGGCGCGTGAGCACGGCCGCGGCGAGGGCCACGGCCAGCTCGCCGACCTGCGCGGCGGCGACCGGCCACAGGCCGCTGCCCGCCCCAGCCCGGTCGAGCCCGATGAAGAGCAGCGCGAAGCACGCCCCCGCGATCAGGCCCGCGACCACCCCGGCCGCCGGGCGTCCCCCGGCTGCCGGGCGTCCCCCGGCCGTCGCCTCCGGCCCGGGCGTGCCGCTCGCCGAGGCGGCGCTGACGACAGTGCCGCTGGCCGCGCTCGCGGCGGTGCCGACGATGGCCGGCAGCGCCAGCACGATCCCGGCCAGCGCCAGGGCCGTCGGCCGCTCGCCGAACAGCAGCCCGGCGAGCACCGAAAATCCCGCCGCCCCGACGGCGCTCAGCGGCCCGGCCACGCTGAACGCCGCGTGCCGGAACCCGAGGTACAGCGCGAACGCGCCCAGGGTGCCGCCCAGGCCGGCCACCACGCCCCAGGCCAGCGCGGCCGTCGTGGGCGGGCGGGAGGCGGCGAACGGCAGCACCACCACCACGACCACCGCGCTGACCGCCGAGGCGAGCAGGGTGACCTGGATCACTCCGGCCCGGCGGGAGGCGATCCCGGCGGCGAAATCCGAACCGCCGTAGCCGATCGCGGACGCCAGCGCCAGCACAATGGCTAGCACGCCAGACCCGTGGCCGGCGGGCGCCTCATGAGGCCTGCTTGGCCGCCGGGCTGCCGGCCGGATAGAAGACGCCCAGCACCTCCAGTGGGTCCGAGCCGGTGTTCTCCAGGCAGTGCGACTGATACGGCGGCAGGTAGATCGAGGTCCCCGGCCCGATCTCGGCCGTGACGCCCGACAGGTGCACCACGCCCTGCCCGGCCAGCACGTGCACCACTTCGTCGTAGGTGTGGTGGTGGGCCGGGGCACGGCCCGGCGGGATCAGCCCGGCGAACTGCGTGATCGTGAGCCCCTCGCTCAGCAGCACCCGGAATTCGCGGTCACCGGTGCGCTCCGGTGCGCAGGCGTCCAGCCGCACCACCGGCCGCGCCGGCCCCGCTGAGCGGCCCGGCGCGGCAGATCCGGCCCGCACCGTGACGGCCAGGATCTCCAGATCGTGGCCCGGTTCCGCCTGGCACGCATAGCCGAGAGCCGGTTCCAGCCAGACCGCGGTACCCGGGCCCAGGGCGACACGGCCCACCCGTTCGGTATTCATACGGCCCGAACCGCTGATGACGTACCAGGCCTCGCCCTGCCCGCCCGCGGTTCCCGCGAAGCCGGCGCCGCCCGCGAACCTGAGCCGGCGCTGGTGCAGCCCGCGGCAGCCGTGCCGGTCGTCGAGCATCTCCGCCGCCGTCACGCCCGGGCGCAGCGGGCTCACCGGGACCTGTTCCGGCCTGCGCACGGCCGGTGCCGCCACGATCCCTGGCATGTCTGGACGATAACCCAGGACAGCGCGCCCTGGCCATGCCGCCGTCGCGTCGCCTTCCCGCGTCCTGGCGCCACCTCGCCGCCGTCTGGTCGCCACGGCGGCGAGTCACTCCTGTCTCTATCGTCTCTTTATTCGAATATCGTACCTTCTCTGGGAGTCCTATTGCAGTCAGGCATATAATTCGCTACTATGTTCCATAGATTGCGATAGGTCAAGTTCAAGATCAACATCCCGAACGGATGTGGTGCATGCCTTCTGGACCGGCCCCTGCGGACCCCGGGCGGGACGAGGACCTGCTGTCCATCGCCTTGACCATCGCAACCAAGCTGCCCGGCACCCGGGCGGCGCTGCGGGACGGGATCATCCGGCTGGACAAGGCGCAGATCATCGCCTGCGCCGCCGCGAACCTGGACCCCGGCGAGGCCCAGAAAGCCGAGGCGCTGGTGCTGGGGCGGGCGGGCCGTTTGACCCCGGGCGGGCTGCGCGCCGCGATCGCCCGCGCCGTGATCGAGGTCGCCCCGGACAAGGCGCGCAAACGGCGCGAGCAGGCGGCCCGGGACGCCCGCGTGCAGCGCTGGGCCGAGGACAGCGGGAACGCGGCTTTGATGGGCCGGGAACTGCCCCCGGCCGAAGTGCTGGCCGCGGACCAGCGGATCACCGCCTGGGCGCGGCAGCTCAAGGCGGCCGGGCTGGACGGCGACATGGACGTGCTGCGTGCCCGCGCTTACCTGGACATCTTGCTGGGTAAGGACTCCCGCCCCCGCCAGGACGCCGCCAGCGGGGACGCTGTCGGCGGGGACGGCGGCGTCGGCGGGGCCGGCGCCGGGCCACAGGACCCGCGCGGCGGCGTCGGGCCGGGGCCGTCAGGCCCGGACAGGTCAGCCGGGTCCCCGGCCGCCGGATCCTCGCCCGGCACGGTGCCGGCCGGGTTCGCGGGCCGGGTCAACCTGACCGTCACGCTGACTACCCTGCTCGGCCTGGCCGACCGGCCCGGGGAGATCCCCGGGATCGGCCCGATCGACCCGTGGCTGGCCCGGGACCTGGCCCGCGCTGCGGCCCGTAACCCCAAGACGACGTGGTGCGTGACCGTGACCGACGACGAAGGCCACGCCATCGGCCACGGGTGCGCCAGACCTGAGCCCAAGAGCCACAGGAAAGAGGGACCGGGACCGCCGGGCGGGACCGGGAACCGGGACGGCCCTGGGTTCGCCTTCACGGCCACCGGCCAGCATGGCCCGCGTGGAGACTACGGCACCTGGAAGCTGCGCATCGGAGCCAGCGGACAACCAGATCTGCTCGTCACGCTTGACCCGATCACTACCGGCGACTGTGATCACCGGTTCGAGGCCAAGGGCCATAATCCCGGGGTCAAGCTGCGGCACCTGTCCCAAGTGCGGCATGCCACTTGCACCAGTCCGGTCTGTCGACGGCCTTCTACTCGGGCCGACTTTGAGCACAACATCCCGTACGAGGCGGGCGGCAGGACGTGTCTGTGCAACGGCGGCCCGCCGTGCAAACGATAACGACACAGGTTGTTCGGTTTTCTCAACCGAACGGATTGGCCACCCGGACACCGCCATAGTCCTGGCCGTCGTTGAGGTCTTCGGACAGGACTTGCATGCAGCCCATCGCGCGGGATGCCTCGATGATCGCGGCGTCCCAGTATGAGAGCTGGAAGCGCTGGCGGGCGCCCAGGGCCGCCATCATGATCCCACTGGTGATGTCCTGCACAGGGAAGCGCCGGAACGATTCGATGAGCAGGACCGCCTGCTGGTGACCGATGGCGTCCGGGCGGCTCGCGCGTGTCGCCTGGACATAGAATTCCTGAAGTACCTGCACTGACAGCGCCAGGTCGCGCTCGGCCAGGATGTCGTTGGCACGCTTGGCCTTGTCCTGCTCAGCCGGATCGCGGGAGATCGCGTAGAGCAGGATGTTGGTGTCAACGAACCGCACGATCGTGCACCTCGTCGCGGCTCAGCCGACCGCTGGCGCGGAACTGGTCGATCCCGGCCTGGACCTCGCGCTGGAGCGCCTCAAGCCTGGCGAACTCGTCCATCCGTCCGGCCAGTTGCTTAAGGTAGGCGACGACCAGCGCGCTCACCGAGGTGTCACGCTGCGCGGCGGCGACCCGGGCACTGCGGTAGACGTCATCGGGAACGGAGACCGTAATATTCTTCACCTTTTCACAGTAACACGCTTTCCGTGAATCACGTTGTCACAGCCCGCAGGCCTCGCCGGACCGCGCCTCAGGTACTGCCTCGCTTTGGCCCAAGCCCGGTCAAGGCTACGGCCGCAGCGACGTTCACCCAGCTCAATAGCGGTATATGCAAACGTCGGCAAGGTCCGCTATGTCAGCGATAACGACATACTTTAGGTTCAGCGCTCAGGCGACCCTGACTGTCCAGTCGCCCACCCGGGCTACGACGTCGACCGTCCCGCCGAGGGCTTCGACGTAGCTGCGGATAGCATCCACCTCGGTCACCTTGCCGTGCTCGATCTGCGACACCCGTGCCTGCGATACGCCCATCACGGCCGCGACCTGAGCCTGGGTCAGCCCGGTGTTCTTCCGCAGCTGCGCGAGCTGATAGCCACGCTGCTCAGCGCGCATCGCCGCACGGCTCCGCTCGCGTGACGCAACCCGCTCCGGAATATCCCAGTCCGGGTTCAGCTCGCGGACCTGCCGCTTGGTGTCCTCCCAGCGTACGGCTTTCATTCTTCTTCCTCCTCCTCGGCTTCTCGCTGGTAAGCCGCGTACCGTTCCTCGGCGAGCGGGATCGCCTCGGCGTACCAGGTGCGCCAGCGCCCGGCCTTGTCCCCGGCAACCAGCACGATCGCCTCCCGCTCCGCGTCGAATACGAAGAGCAGGCGCACCTCGGCGCTGCCAGGAACCCGGGGACGGAGCTCTTTTAGGTTATGAATCTTGCTGCCGTGAATGCGGTCAACCAGCGGCCTGCCGAGCTGCGGACCGCACAGGGCCAGCTCATCCAGGGCCTCCTCCACCTTGTCCGCCGTGAGCGGGGCGTCCTTGCACAGGGCCAGGAACCAGTCGTTGACCGGCTCAAGGAGCAGGATCTCCCAGCGCACCTCCTCATTATAACGATTCCTTATGCCGATGTCGTCGACCCGCTCCGGCTGTCGCACGGCGGATAGGTGCCGCCCGGCAGGCCGTCGGCTCTTGCCGTCACGCTTAGCCATACGGGAATCACAGCAGCCGCCACCGACATTCCGGCCCGGTGCGGCTGGCGTGCGTCGGTCATGGCAATAGACGCAGCCCCCGGAGCTCTTTCAGGTCTGCGAACTGCTCGGCCACATGGGGCCTAATACCGCCCGCGGGTCAGCCAAGGTCGTACATCACGATCATGCAGTCAGCGAGCACATTCAGCGAGGAAACGAATACGAGTCTCTTTTTTTGATCATGGAGCGCGGTTATCGTCGTGCATGTCATCGTCCTCATCTGGGAACGGAGGGTGACGGCTGTGCCCGGTGGCGGAGGTCGCTCGGAGTGGGAGCGCCGCATGGCGGCGCAGCGGCGCGAGGCCGAACGCCAGGCGAAAGAACAGGCAAGGCTGGCTAGGGAGCGGGAGAAGGCAGCTAAGGAAGCACATCTTCTGGCCCAGCAAGGCGTGGCCGAGGCGAAATCCGCGGCGGTCGAGCAGCAGGTCAGGGACCTGGATGAGGTGCTAGCCAGCGCGCTGCCACGGCGTCCAGTCAGCTTCTCCGGTCTTATGGCCCCCTCAGCGCCGCCGCGTTTCGAGCCTGGCGCCCTGGCCGCCGGGAATCCTCCGCCTGACTGGGCCGACTTCGCTCCTGCGGATCCGAAAGGGCTGGCCCGCATCTTCGGGGGCAACTCGCGTCACGCCCGTGAGGTCGCTGAGGCACAGGTCCGCTTCGATGTCGCCGTGGAGGCTCATGCGCAGGCCGAGGCGGTTCGCCAGCGAACACTTGCCAACGCGAAGGCTGCATACGACCTGCAGGTCGCGGCCGACCAGAAACGCGTCGCCGACGTCCGTGCCCGCCAGTCGGCATTCATCTCTGGTGACCCTGAGGCCGTGGAGTGGTTCGTGAGCCGTGTGCTCGACGCGTCCCGCTATCCTCGCGGTTTCCCGCGCAGATACCAGGTCGCCTACCGGCCGGAGAACCGGGATGTCGTCGTTGAGTTCGAGTTGCCGCCGCAGGAGGTCGTGCCAGTCATGCGCGGCTACCGCTACGTCAAGGCGCGTGACGCGATTGATCCGCTGCCGCGACCACAGAACGAGACGAGGCAGCGTTACAAGCGGCTGATCGCCTGCGTAGCGCTGAGGACACTACACGAGATCTTCACCGCCACGCCCTCTGAGGTGGTCGAGGCGGTGGTGTTCAACGGGCGGCTCAGCACCACCGACCGCGCGACGGGCAAGCCGGCTCGCCCGCACCTTCTGAGCGTGTCTGCCGAACGCGCGGTGTTCGAGGACCTGGTGCTGGCCGCCGTCGAGCCGGCTGCGTGCCTGACCCAGCTGAACGCATTGGTCTCGCCCAACCCTTACGACCTGGAGGCCGTCGAGCCATTCATTGCGTTCGATCTCAAGCGGTTCCGCTTCACCGACGACATGGACGTGATAGCCGGCCTCGATTCCCGGCCGAACCTGCTCAACCTCACACCCACCGAGTTCGAGCACCTGGTGAAGCAGCTGTTCGTGGCAATGGGTGCCGAAGCATGGACCACGATCCCGTCCAAGGATGGCGGCGTCGATGCGGTCGCGACCAGCAAGCACCTGTTTTTCGGTGGCGTATGCCTGATACAGGCCAAGAGATGGACCGGCCTGGTCGGGCTTGAGTCCGTGCATGCCTTGACCGGCGTAATGGCCGACCACAACGCCACAACCGGCGTACTGGTCACCACATCGTGGTTCGGCCGGGCCAGCGAGCAGTTCGCCAACCGCAATCGCATCACGCTGATCAACGGCGCGGAACTGAAACAGCTCCTCAAGAAATACCTCGATAAAGACGTAATCCCGGGCACAAGCCCGCCGAAACGGCTTCGGGCATCGGCCAACGTCCAGACCGGCCGCCCGGGACCAGACCAGCCCTGACCCAAAGGAAGCGCCAGGGTATCGCCGCAGTTCAGGGACGTATCTGCGCGTGCAGCCGCAATCCTAAGTGCCGTCATGACCACTGGCTCAAGCAGCACCCGCGCTGGAAGGTCGAACAATTCGCTGACGGCACGTTCCGGTGGACCACCCCTTCGGGACGCCAGTACACCACCGAAGCCACCCGCTACCCCATTTAATTTAGTTCGCTAATGTTGCGCTGCGAATTCATTGTGCCGGTAGTCCACAACGGTGGTCCTTGGTTTTCATAGGGACAGCCGAGACGACCAATTGTGGCATCCACCCGTAGTTTCTCTGTTCAGCCCGGCATGCCTTGCGCTTTGTCGATGAGGACGCTGAGCACCTCGTCCTGCGCCACGAGGTGCTCCTGGATCTTGACGGCTTCGTGGAGCACGGCGTCGGCGTCGTTGTAGGTGGCCTCGGACCGCTTGTCGGCGGCGGCTGCCAGCACGTTCTGCCCGACGATGATCACGGAGAGCAGGACCAGCTGCAGGAAGGTCTGGGAGATCCAGGACACCAGCGTGACAGGGTTGTGCGACGCGATCGCGGACGGCAGGCTGACCAGGGCAAGCGCGGTGAACGCGTAGGCGCACCACATGGTGCCGACCCCGGTGGTGACCTTGACGGCGAGCCAGGCATTGAACCGCGCCGGCTTGCTGTCAGCGGGGAGCTGGTCGACGACTTTGACCGGGGGGGCAGCCTCACTGGCCAGCCTCGCCTGGGTCCGGCGGTGCGGCACGTACCGGTAGATCGTTCGTTCGGCCATGACGGCACTCCCTTTTGTCTGAGTTCACCTGAGTGAGGCACCGCGTGGGTGCGAGGAACCCCATCCAACCAGCCACGCCACGAGCCGGGGACTCCTGAACGAGGCTGCCGAGAGGCGGCACGGCTAGTCAGGCACCGCCCGCCTGCCCGCGCTGTTACCGGGCCCCGGCTTCGTAAGATGATGCCCTATGCTCGCGCTCCTGCTGGTCGCGGTGTCCCTGGGCCTGTCCAACTTCGCCGCGGCCATCGCGATAGGCGTCAGCGGCGTCGACGCCCGGACCCGGCTGCGCGTCGGAATAGTGTTCGGCCTCTTTGAGGCCGGGATGCCGCTGCTGGGCTTGCTGCTGGGCCACCGCCTGGCAGGCACGCTCGGGCAGGCCGCCCCCTGGATCGGCGCCACCCTCCTGATCGCCACTGGCCTCTTCACACTCATTCAGGCATTCCGCCACCACGACGGCGACACCACCAGTGCAGCCGCGCAGGGCCTGGGCAAGCTCCTGGTCTCCGGGCTTGCGCTCAGCATCGACAACCTGGCCGTCGGGTTCGCTCTCGGCACCTATCACGTCGCCCTGCTCACCGCGGCGGTCCTCATCGGTGCGGTCAGCGTCACGATGGCTCTGGCCGGGCTGGAACTTGGCCGTCTTCTCGGTACCAAGATCGGCGAACGGGGCGAGGCTCTCGGCGGCATCGTGCTGGTCGGTGTCGGCATCGCCATCGCAACCGGACTCCTCTAGACCCTCTAGAGGCGACTCAGCAGACGGCCTCGTCTCCGCATGGGGCTAAACCACCGCCGCCTCGGGCGCCAGAGCTCCGGCCACCACTGCCACCAGGGTCTTGATGAGCTGGCCATCTGGATCGTGATCGGGGTTGAGCTCGGTGATGACCAGCCCGCCGAACTTCTCCCCGCCGGTGAACTCGTTCAGGCATACGCAGACCTGGTCCAGGGTGAGCCCGGCGAAATGCGGGAAGTTCGCCAGCGGGAACAGGCCGGTGTCCAGCACGTCCACGTCCAGGTGCACCAGGTAGGCAACGGTGCGGCGCTCGAGGTAGGCGCGGGCCTGACGAGCCTGCCCGGCCGGGTCGGCCCGCACCGCGGGGGCCGGGGCCGCGAAGAGATGCCTGCTGGCCAGCTCGGTCCACTGCGCGGTGTCCAGCTCGGCCGGGTCGAAGCCGAACAGCACCACCTGCCCGGCGCGCAGCAGCGGGTACCGGGAGCCGAACCGGGCCAGCCGCGGCGACCCGCCACCGAGCATGTGGGTCATGCCCATCGTGTCGGCCACCGCCGAGTCGCTTCGCTCGGGGGTGTCGAGGTCCGCGTCGCCGTCGAAGTAGACCAGGCCGCCGGCGCCGAACCCGGCCAGCACGCCGAGCGTGATCGTGCAGTCGCCGCCCAGGACCAGCGGCAGCCGTCCGTCGGCGCGGATCGCTGCCACCTCGTCCGCGACCAGCCGGACCACCTCGACCACGCGGTCGACGTCGCGCAGGCCGTCGACCGGCTCCACCGGCCGGTACGGCGCCGTCGGAAGATCGCCGCGGTCCTCGACGTCCAGGCCAGCCGCACGCAGCTCGGCGATCAGGCCGGCGGCACGCCACGCAGCCGGCGCCTTTTCCTGCCCGGGATTATGCGACCCCGCGCTGGTCGGTACCCCCAGGATGCTTACCCGTCGGCCTTCCGCCGTCATCCGGCCCCCGCAGTTCCTCGATCGAGCCGATCTGTTCGTAGGTCATGGTTCACAGTTCGGGGAAGACGCGATCGGGGTTGTGCTCGGACAGCACGGACGGCGGCCCGATGAGGAGCTTGTCCGGTTCCCCGATGACCTCGGAGTCCTTGCCCTCGTAGTCGAACTTCAGCAGCACGTGCTTGATCGCCTCGAGCCTGGCGCGCTTCTTATCGTTGCTCTTGACCACCGTCCACGGGGCGTGCGGCGTGTCGGTGTAGTGGAACATCGCCTCCTTGGCCTCGGTATACCCGTCCCACTTGTCCAGCGACTCGATGTCCATCGGGCTCAGCTTCCACTGCCGTACCGGGTCGATCCGGCGGATGATGAACCGCGTGCGCTGCTCAGCGGGGGTGACCGAGAACCAGAACTTCGTCAGGTGCAGCCCGGAACGGACCAGCATGCGCTCGAAGTCTGGCGCCTCCCGCATGAACTCCCAGTAATCCTCGTCGGTGCAGAAGCCCATCACCCGCTCCACGCCCGCGCGGTTGTACCAGGAACGGTCAAACATGACGATCTCGCCGCCCGCGGGCAAGTGCGGCACGTAACGCTGGAAGTACCACTGGGTCCATTCCCGCTGGCTCGGCTTCACCAGCGCCACGACCGTGGCGCCGCGAGGGTTCAGGTGCTCGGTGAACCGCTTGATCGTACCGCCCTTGCCGGCCGCGTCGCGGCCCTCGAACACGATCACGATCCGCTCCCCGACGGACTTCACCCAGTTCTGCAGCTTCACCAGCTCGATCTGCAGCGGGCGCTTCAGGTACTCATACTCCGGCCGGGACATCTTCTCGGAGTACGGGTAGTCCTCGCGCCAGGTTTCTACGACGCGGCCGTCGGCGTAGCGCAGGACGGGATCGTCGTGTTCGTCGTCATCCTCCACCGTCAGGCCAGCCAGGAGGTCTTTGTCGGAGGCCCAGTTCAGCGGCAGCGCGTTGAAGTCATTGGCGGGTTCAGTGGTCACACCACTAGGACAACACATTCCGGCGGCCTGGTCACCAGCGGGCCGCCCCAATTCCGGACGAACCAAGGGTGACGCCGGCATTACCGCTGGACCGCGAACAGCACGTACCCGTAGCTGAGGCCGAGCGCGGCGCAGGCCGGAAGTCGGCGAAGGCGCTCACCGGTCGCCGTACACGACCGTCCCGCCCGCCATCGTCATGACGACCGAGGTGCTGCCGATGTCGCGGGCCGGGATGGCGAACAGGTCCTGGTCGAGCACGGTCACGTCGGCGCGCATGCCGGGCAGCAATCGGCCGGCCATGTCTTCGGTGTGGTTCACGAACGCGACCCCGGAGGTGAAGGCGTCGACGGCGTCGGTGACGGTGATCGCCTGCTCGGGCTGGAACGGATCTGTGCATTCGGGTTCCCCGCGCCGCCCCAGGCGCTCGGACAGGACCCGGTTCACCGCGACGTGGATCTCCTGCAGCGGATCGGCGCTCGACACCGGCCAGTCGCTGCCGAACGCGATCCGGGTTCCCTGCCGCAGCAGCGAACCGATCTGGTACTGCCAGGCAGCGCGCTCCGGCCCGACGAACGGGAGGGTCAGCTCCTCCATCTGGGTCTCCGCGCACGCCCACAGCGGCTGGAAGTTGGCCACCGCGCCGAGCGCGGAGAACCGGCCCAGATCCCGCGGGGTGATGAACTGCAGGTGCGCCAGGTGGTGGCGCGCGGCCTGGCGCTGCGCGACCGGGAGCGCCTCGATCACGTCGAGCGCGGTGCTGACCGCGTGATCGCCGATGGCGTGGAAGTGGAGCTGGAACCCCTCCGCGCCCAGCCGGGCCGTGGCTTCGGCCAGCGTGTCCGGGTCGATGAACAGGCTGCCCTTGTGGCCGGTGGGATGTCCCTGCCGGTCCAGGTACGGGGCGGACATCGCAGCGGTGAACGTCTCGCACACGCCGTCGAGCATCAGCTTGACCGTGGTCGCCCGGAACGGGCCGCCGCTGGCCTGCTCGCGCCGGGCCAGCAGGTCGTCTATCTGGCCGAGGCCCCGGTGGCGGTCCCACCACAGCGCGCCGACCACCTGGCTGCTGAGCATGCCGTAGTCGGCGGCCTGCCGGTAGGCGTCGAACGCGTCCGGCATGCCGAGCTCGCCGACCGCGCCCACGCAGGCATCTGACCGCGTGCACGTGCGCGTCGCCGAAGGCCGGCAGCGCCAGTCGCCCGCGCAGGTCGATGACGCGGGTGCGGCGGCCGGTCAGCTCCCGGATGTCGTCGTCGGTGCCCACGGCCGTGATCACGCCGTCGCGGACCGCGAGAGCCTGGACGAAACCGGACGAGTACGCGGGCGTGCGGATCTTCCCGCCGACGAAGACAAGGTCAGCCTCGGTGCTGGTCACCGGCAAAGCGTCGCACCTCAGCGGTGCGTACGCCAGTCGGCCTGTGATCGGATGGGGGTATGAAGGTTCGGATCGGAGTGTCATTGGGCCCGGCCGGAACGCCCGAGGCGTTCGCGGACGCGGTCGAGAAGCTCGAGCAGGCCGGGGTGGATTCGCTGTGGCTGCCGGAGAACGTGTACTCCCCGCTGGTGGAGCCGTTCACCGGCCTGGCGTTCGCGCTGTCGCGGACCCGGCGGCTGAAGGCGGGCAGCGGGGTTTCCGTGCTGCCCGGCCGGCATCCGGTGCTGGTGGCCAAGCAACTCGCGTCGCTGGCCGGCCTGGCTCCCGGCCGCGTGCTGCCGGTGTTCGGGCTGCTGCCGGCCAATCCCGCCGAACGCGTGCTGTTCCCCGTGCCCGACGGGAAGCGCGCCGCCGTGTTCGACGAGTCGCTGCAGCTGCTGCGGCTGCTGCTCACCGCGGAGAAAGTCTCCTTCGACGGGGAGTTCTTCACCGTGGTCGACGCCACCGTCGGCTCGCTGCCGGCCAAGCCGCTCGACATCTGGCTGGGCGGCTCGGCCCCCGCCGGGCTGCGCCGGGTGGGACGGCTCGCCGACGGGTGGCTCGGCTCGCTGCTGACGCCCGAGGAAGCCCGCGCCGCGGTCGCGGTGATCAATGAGGCCGCGGCGCAGGCAAGCCGCGAGGTCGAGCCCGACCACTTCGGCCTCAGCCTGCCGGTAGCCCTGGCCGGAAATGGACACGGCATCCCGCCCGCGCTGCTGGCCTCGATCGGTCGCCGCAGGCCCGACGCCGACCCGGCCACGCTGGTCGCGGCCGGCTGGGACGTCGCCCGCCGGATGATCGGGCAATACGTCGAGGCCGGCCTGAGCAAGTTCGTGGTCCGCCCGGCAGGACCCGGCCCGTTCGGTCCGTTCCTCGACGGGTTCGTGCGCGAGCTCATGCCACTACAGAACTGACTACCGAACGGGTGGCTGCTTGCGGTGCATCCGGTAATGAAGCACGAGGAACGGCAGGCCGAACACCCAGAACGCGTGCTCGGCCCGCAGTTCCCCCGCCTCGACGTAGACGTCGAGCCGCTCGGCGAACCCCTTGACGCGGCGGTGGTGAGCTCGCCCGTCTCGGCGTCGATGTAGGTCAGGTAGTGACCGGGCTGGTCGAGCTCGCTGCGGCTGTCCAGCACCAGGCCCTGCCCATTCCCGGGCCCATTCCCGGGCCCATTCCCGGCGCCCGGCCGGGCCTGGGGCAGCAGGGTGGCGGTAAAGCTGGCCTGCGGCAACGGGAAGCCGACGTAGCCCGGTAGCCGACGACGGCCGCCGCCGCGGCCACCGCCCCCGCCACCTGCGGCCGTCCCTGCGGATCCGGCCCGCCCCGGCGCGGCCCGCCCCGGCGTGGGCGGGCTCGTCGCAGGCCGGTCAGGCCCAGCCCGATCGCGGCGCCGGCGACCGGTCCGAGCAGGACCTTCTGCGGCCGCAGCTCGAGCGCCCCGGCGGCTGCGCCCCGTGCTCTCACCACACCCAGGGAACCTATCGCCTCCCGGAACAAGCCCGCTCGGATGCAGGTTAACAACAGAACTATGAGCATGGACGAAACAAGCATGACGGCGGTGACCCCACTGCTGGCGCTCGGCGACGCCGACGCGGATGCCTGCGCCGACGGTTTCTGCGCGGTCCCGCCAGCCTCGGTGCCGGAAATAAGCCCGGAAATAGGCAGGGAACCGAGGGGAGCGGGCGAGTGAAGATCGAGATCTGGTCCGATGTGGTCTGCCCCTGGTGCTACATCGGCAAGCGCAGGCTCGAGCGCGCGCTGCGCGAATTCGAGCACGCCGACGAGGTCGAGATCGCGTGGCGGAGCTTCCAGCTGAACCCCGACGCCCCGGTCGGCACCGCGGTGCCCACCCTGGACTACCTGGCAGAGCGGTTCGGCCCCCAGGCGAAGGCCATGACGAGCCGGGTCGCCGAACTGGCCGCCGACGAGGGCCTGGACTTCGACTTCGACGCCGCCCTCACCGTGAACACGCTGGACGCGCACCGGCTGCTGCACCTGGCCGCCGACCTCGGCATCGGCGATGCGGCCAAGGAACGGCTGCTGCGCGCGCACTTCACCGAGGGCGCCGACCTGTCCGACCACGAGACCCTGACCCGCCTGCTCGGCGAGGCCGGCGCCGACCCGGACCGGGTACGCGCCGTGCTGGCCGGCCCCGAGTACGCCGACGCGGTGCGCGCCGACATCGAGGAGGCCCGGCGCCTGGGCGCCAGCGGCGTACCGTTCTTCGTCATCGACCGCAGGTACGGCATCTCCGGCGCGCAACCGGCCGAGACGTTCCTGCAGGCCCTGCGGACGGCTTACGCCGGACAGGACGCCGCCGCCACCAGGTAATGCCCTAGGCTCGGGGCGGTGCGGGTGTACCGCGCCTGCGGGTTCGCCCACACCCAGAGCCAGTTCAGCTTCGAGCGGCCCTTGTTATCAGCCTCTTCTCCGTGACCACAGCCGTGACGAGGTCGGCCGGGGTGATGTCGAACGCGTAGTTGAGCGCCCGGGTCCCGGCCGGGGCGGCCGGGACGGCGACCTCGGCGTCGGCGCGCTGCTCGATCGGGATCGCCGACCCGGACGGCGTCGCCTCGTCCAGGGTCGACTCGGGCGCCGCGACCAGGAACGGGATGCCTGCCCGGTGGGCGGCCAGGGCCAGGCCGTAGGTGCCGATCTTGTTGGCCACGTCGCCGTTGGCGGCCACCCGGTCGGCACCGACCACCACCGCGTCCGCCAGCCCCTGGCTGATCAGGAACGGGCCCGCCCCGTCGCAGGCCAGCCGGTGCTCAATGCCGAGCTGCCCGAGCTCCCAGCAGGTCAGCCGGGCGCCCTGCAGCAGCGGCCTGGTCTCGTCCACGATCACGTGGCTGAGCGCGCCGTCGGCGTGCAGCGCCCGGATCACCCCGAGCGCCGTGCCCCAGCCCAGGCAGGCCAGGCTCCCGGTGTTGCAGTGCGTGTGGACGCGGAGCCGCCCGCCCCCGCAGGTGTCCCTCAGGTAGGCGGCCCCGCGCCGGCTGATCTGGTGGCTCGCCGTGACGGCGAAGCCGACGACGGCCAGCGCCGCGGCCTCGACGGCGTGGCGGCCCTGCGGAATGCAGGCCGCGACCGCCGCTACCTCCCGGCGCAGGTTGACCGCGGTCGGCCGGGCGTCGGCGATCCGCTTGACCTCCGCGTCCAGTCGGGTGCCGTCCCAGCCCTCGCGGTGGCCCTGGTGAACCGCCAGGGCTACGCCGAGGGCGCCGGCCGCGCCGAGCACGGGCGCACCGCGCACGGCCAGTGTGGTGATCGCCTGGATCAGCCCGTCCACGGTGGTGATGCGCAGCACGCGGACCTGGTGCGGCAGTGCGGTCTGGTCCAGGGCCTCGATGTGCCCGTCCCGCCACGCGAGTACGTCCGGTGTGTCCATACCTTCGAACATAAGCGTAGGGACGGACCGCGGGCTCCGGCAGGGGGTCAGCAGCGCCCTTGGTAGGCGCCGGAGACGTAGGTGGTCCACGGGTACCAGTCGGTCCCGTCGCTGGAGATGGCGATCGCGGCCTTGGCGTTCCCGATCGGGTTGAAGGTGGCCTGCGCGGGCCCGTGGGACCCGTTGATCTGCCAGTAGCCGTAGTCGTTGGTGGGGCTGAGGGCGTACTGGTTGCCGCCGGACTCCGCCATGGCGATCTCGGCGGCCATGAAGGCCTCGGCGGGCGAGCCGCCCGCCGCTTCCCAGAGGGCCTCGAGGCCGGAGCAGCCGAGCGTGCCGCTCAGGTTGCTCGCCGAGGAGGTCAGCACGGTGGCCTGGGAGGTGGTGGCCTTGGCGTGCCGTGGCGTGTGCGAGGTCGTGCCGCTCGGCGCGCTGTAGGGAATCGTCAGCTCCTCGCCGACGTAGATGACGTTGGGGTCGCTGATCGTGGACTGGTTCGCCGTGTAGATCCACGTCCAGTCTCCCGCGTTGTGATAGTAACGCTGCGCTATCGAGGACAGCGTGTCGCCCGAGCGGACGGTGTAGGTCCGCGAGATCGGCTGGGCGGCGCGCCGGACGAGGGCGTCGGTGCGCGCCTGCTGCTCGGTCGCCGTGGCGGTCGCCGTGGCGGCCTTGGCGGGCGTCTTGTCGGCGGCGTGCGCCTGCGGCGCGGCGGCGACGAGCACGCCGGCGATCGCCACCGCGGGGGCGGCCTTGCCCGCCTTCTCCGCTACTTTCTCCACTTGCGACTGTGCGGTGTGCCGGCCCGTTCGTCGGATCTTCCGCGGTCGGCGGTGCACGTGCGCTGAATCCACAGAACTCCCCAAGTAGTTTCCGTGCCCGCCTACTGGTCCCGGGGCGGGTCTGTCGGCGAGCCTTTTCCTTCACTGTGTGCGACTGATGTGGCTTAACTTCGCTTGCGTGGTCTGTTCCGTCTGCGGAAGCATGGCAGCAACCGTCGGGGGCTCGCAGAAGAATTGGAATATTTCTGTAACTCATCTGTGATCTTGAAGCTGGCGGGACGCCGGTGCTGAGATACTGCTGTGGTGAACGATCATGGCCTGAGGTACTTCGAGGACTACGCGCTCGGCACGACCCACGAGTGCGGCAGCGTGAGCGTTGACGAAGCGGGTATCATAGCTTTCGCCAAAGAGTTCGATCCGCAGCCATTTCACGTCGATCCGGTGGCCGCAGCGGCCGGGCCTTTCGGCGGGCTGGTCGCGAGCGGCTGGCATACCGCCGCTCTCGTGATGCGGTTGCTCGTCGACAACTACATGTCCGCGGAGTCGAGCCTCGGCAGCGCGGGCCTTGACGAGATCCGCTGGCCGTATCCGGTGCGACCGGGCGATACGCTCCGTGTCCGGGCCACGGTCATCGAGTCGCGCCGATCGCTGAGCAAGCCGGACCGCGGCATCATCAAGACCCTGGTGGAGGCGGTCAATCAGGACGGCCGGACGGTGATGCGGGCCACCGCGATCAACTTCGTGCTCGTCCGGCCGGCGCCCTAAGCGGCAAGGTGGCAAGTGACCCGCCGCGGCGGCTGATGCTGCTGCGGCACGCCAAGTCGGACTGGCCGGACGTGCCCGACCGGGAGCGGCCGCTGGCCAAGCGGGGCCGGCGCGACGCCCCAGCCGTCGGGCGCTGGCTGCGCGGCCACGGCTACCTGCCGGACGTCGTGGTGTGCTCGGCCGCGCGCCGGGCGCGGCAGACCTGGGAGTTGATGGCGCCGGAGCTCGGCGGCTCCCCGTCGGTCACGTTCGAGCCGCGGGCCTACGACGCCGGCGCGCTGACCCTGCTGTACCTGGCCCGCGAACTGCCAGGCCCGACCCGGGCCGCGCTGCTGATCGGGCACAACCCGGCCATCGAGGAACTGGCCACTCACCTCGCCGAGGGCCCGGACGCAGATGGCGCGCCCGGGCTCAGGTTCCCCACCGCCGCCGTAGCCGTTTTCGAGTTCGACGGCGACTGGGCTGACCTGGCGCCCGCCCGCGCCCGCCTCCTCGATTACGCTACCCCCGCCACCATGTAAAACCACCGCTTGAGAGGCACCTTTCGTTATCGTGGGCGGTTACTGGCCTCATGGGGCCAGTAACCACCCACAATGATTCGAAAGCCGGGTTTTGTGCCGGATTTGTCCGTATTTGGGGCGGGGCCGCGGGGCCGCGGGGACGCTGGACCGGAATGAGCAGGGGCTGCGGGCTGGTTACTACAGCCGTCGACGATCTGTGAGGAGACCCTTGATGTCGCTGACCTTTTCCTCCGGGCCGCTGTCCGGCCACCCGCCGGAGACCGTGAACTACCGGATCGACGGTCCCGCGCACAAGCTGCTGATGCAGGAGTTCCCGCGCCGGTTGCGGGCGAGGCTCGGCGGCGAGACCGTGTTCGACACGGTCCGCGCCATGCTCCTGCACGAGACCGGGCTGCTGCCACAGGTGTACGTGCCGGCGGACGACATCCGGGCCGATCTGCTGCGGCCCACCGACCACCACACCTACTGCCCGTTCAAGGGCACCGCGTCCTACTGGTCGGTGACGGCCGGCGGCCAGGTGGCCGAGAACGCGATCTGGGCGTACCCAGACCCCAACGAGGAGTCACGCTGGCTGCAGGGGTACGCCGGGTTCTACTGGGACGCCATGGACGAGTGGTACGACGAGGACGAGCGCGTCGAGGGCCACCTGCGTGACCCGTACCACCGCGTGGACGTGCGCCGTTCCTCGCGGCCCGTCCGCGTCCTGCTGGGCGGCACGGTGCTGGCGGAGACCCGCAGGCCGCTGCTGCTCTCGGAGACCGGGCTGCCGAACCGCTTCTACATCCCGTCCGCCGACGTCCGGCAGGACCTGCTGGAAGAAAGCGACGCCCACACCGTGTGCCCCTACAAGGGCACGGCCTCGTACTGGACGGTCAGCGCGGACGACCGCAAGCTCACCGACGCCGTCTGCTGCTACCCGCACGCCGACGGCGACGCCGCCGCGATCAGCGGCTACCTGTCGTTCCTGCACGACGAGTTGACCACCGAGGTCGGCCAGCCCGGCTAGCCCGCTTGGGACTAGGCGGCCTGCCGGGCGGCGGGCGGCCGGCCCGGCTC
>Ga0074046_10000896_pt1 | contig 27617 bp, 14 predicted proteins | sample BogForMeECP23OM3_FD_94441 | JGI IMG/M metagenome (GOLD analysis project Ga0074046, IMG submission 94441) | Bog forest soil microbial communities from Calvert Island, British Columbia, Canada - Bog Forest MetaG ECP23OM3 | ecosystem: Environmental > Terrestrial > Soil > Wetlands ...
GGAGCGGCGCGTGGCTCCCAGAGTCGTGCGCATCACCATCGGAACCTTCCACGCGCCGCCAGACATGTAGTGAACCTTCGCGGCCTGGTTGACCATCTGGTCCATGGTGAGCGTGATGAAGTCGCCGAACATGATGTCGACCACCGGGCGCATCCCCGTCATGGCCGCACCCACGGCCAGCCCGGTGAACCCCGCCTCGGAGATCGGCGTATCCAGCACGCGCTCTTTGCCGAATTCCTCTAGCAAGCCGGAGAGAACTTTAAAAGGAGTGCCTGCCTCGGCCACGTCTTCGCCCATGATGCAGACCGTCTTGTCGCGGCGCATCTCTTCGGCGAGCGCCTCGCGAATGGCCTGCGCAAAGGTCAGCTCGCGTTCCCCGGCTGCAATGGTTTCAGGCATAGACGTCCTCGCCCACTTCGGCAGCGGCTGGATACTGCGCCTTCACGGCGAAGTCGACTGCTTTCTTCATCTCGTCGGTGAGTTCGGATTCAATCGCATCGAGCTTCGCCTGGTCCGCGACTTTCTGGTCAATCAGCCACTTGCCGAAGTTCGTGATGGGATCGCGTTCGCTCCTCCAAGTTTGTTCTTCCTTCTTCGAGCGGTAATACTCGCGGTTGATATCGCCGACGTGATGCCCGTGATAGCGGTAAGTATTGCAAAGCAGAAAGCCGGGGCCCGCGCCGGACCGTGCGCGCTCAATCAGCACCTGCGCAGCCTCGTACACCGCACGAACGTCCTGTCCGTCAACGGTAGCCGCGAGCAAGCCAAACGCCGTCGCGCGCGACAGAATATCACCCGCCGTCGTTTCCGAATAGTGCGTGTATTCCGTATAAAGGTTGTTTTCGCAGACGTAGATCACCGGAAGCTTGAAGAGTTCCGCCAGATTCATAACTTCATACAGCACGCCCTGGCCCAGTGCACCTTCACCAAAGAAACAAACCGAGACTTGGCCGGTGGCCAGATGTTTTGCCGAGAATGCGGCTCCGGTTGCAATTCCAGCGCTGCCGCAGACAATGGCATTTGCGCCCAGATTGCCGGTCGCCGGGTCTGCAATGTGCATGGAACCACCTTTGCCCTTGCAGTACCCGGCTTCCTTTCCCAGCAGTTCGGCGAACATTCGATCGGGGAAGGCTCCTTTCGCCAAACAATGTCCATGGCCGCGATGTGTGCTGGTGATGTAGTCGGTGCGATCGAGCGCCTCGCACACGCCGACGGCAACCGCTTCTTCTCCGATGTAAAGATGTGCAAGACCCGGCATCAGCGCGCGGGTGTACAGTTCATTGACCCGAGTTTCAAATAGCCGGATGGCAACCATGTTCCGGTACATCCGCAGCCACAAGTCAACGTTCTGGAGAACTTCACGCGGTTGGGTCGCAGACGTCATTTCTCGACCCCCGACATACGCGCCAGCACGTTGAACATCACCGCAAAGTCCAATTTCTCCCAGCCCATGCCGCGCGCCGCGGTGAGGAATTCGTTGCTCACCGCGGTGGTGGGAACAGGCACGTTCAGCTTGCGGCCCAGTTCCATTGCCAGGAGCATGTCCTTTTGCATCATGTTGACGTCAAACCACGCTTCTTCCGGTTGCTGTAAGACGAAAGGCCCGCGGTACTGAATCATGGGCGACGCGATGGCGCTGTGCACCATGACGTCTACGGCAACCTCGCGTGGAATGCCGCTCTTTTCCGCCAGCAACAGTCCTTCGGAAAAAGCCAGCATCTGCACCGCCAATTGCAAATTCAGGGCGATCTTCATGGCCAGCGCTACGCCGTTGTCGCCGACATGGGTCACCTTGGGGCCGATGTCGAGAAGCAAGGACCTGAGGCGCTCGAAGGTTTCTTTGCGCCCGCCAACCATAACCGAAAGCTTGCCCTGCTGGAGCGTTATCACGCTGCCAGAAACGGGAGCGTCGATCATGTCGGCGCCCTTTTCGCGAACCTTGGCCGCCAGCGCGCGGCTCACTTCTGGACTAACCGTACTCATGTCGATGTGGTATTTGCCGTCAGAAAGGCCTGCCAGCGATCCGTTGGGACCGTCGGTGACGGCGGAGAGCGCGGCGAAATTGGTGACCATGGTGAAAATCACATCGGAGGCCTCCGCCACGGCTCGCGGAGAGTCGGCGAATTTCATACCGCGGTCGATCAACCAGAGAGCGCGCGAACGCGTCCGGTTATAGCCGGTGACGGTGTGTCCTTTTTCGAGCAGACGGCTCACCATGTTGCCGCCCATCACACCGAGACCGATGAATCCTAGTTTGGCCATGACGAAGTTTCCTTTCGGACTGCGTGCTTCAGGAAGCCGGCTTGGAGCGCGAGGCCTTCCTTGCCGCAGACGAGGAATCCGCAAGCACTTGCTTTAAATGAGCGCGCATGGCTTCGCGCGCCTTTTCCGGATCGCGTTTCTCAATCGCCGCGAGAATGCGTTTGTGGTGGAACTGACCGCGCTCGGGACCTCCATCGATCTTGAAAATGCGGCTGCGCTGCTCACGCAAGAGGCCCACGATAGAGTCCAGCAGCGAGAGAATAAGCGGGTTGCCGACTGCTTCGGCCATCGCCAGGTGGAAGTCGAGGTCGGCCTCGACATAGGTGTCCGGGTCGTGCAGGTTGCGATCCATGGCCGCAACCGCTTCGCGCATGGTGGAAAGCAGTTGTTCTTCGATGCGCGGAGCCGCCAGGGCAGCGATTTCGGGTTCCAGCACTTGCCGCAGCTCCGCCACGTGGGCAGAGCCTTCCGGCTGGCTAAAACGAATCATCAGATCGAGCGAGTGGCGAATGGCTTGGGACGTTCCGTTGGTGACAAAGGTGCCGCGGCCCGAATAGGCTTCCACCAATCCTTTTTCGCGAAGCGTTTTCACGGCCTCACGCACCGCGGTTCGGCTCACGCCGAAACGCTGCGCCAAATCGCGCTCGGCCGGCAATTGATGGCCGGGTTTCAACTGGCCGCTCAGGATGGAGTCTTCCACCTGCTGCACGATCTGTTCGAAAAGCCGGGAGGTCCTTACGGTCCGGTATACGGGTTTTGGAGCCAGAGGATCGAGCTGTACGTTTGCCATGGGGAACTCTCAGTCTCCGGTAGCGGGCAGCAACAAAGGTCTTAAGGTCATACCACTATACCATATCGCTATCGGGAGCCGCTTCGGCTCAGACCGGCACGCCTTTCCCAAACCGATTCAAGCGGCGGACAAGCACCAACGACCCACCGGCTGTTTAGTGGTCGGACCACAATACTACTTGACGGGTAGGCCGCGTCAAGGCTATACATTCCTTCGCACAGATTTTTCCGAAAGATCCGTACCTGGGACAAAGACGCTGCATCCTGTGTGGAGGTCGTAATGCCCTGTCGCATGAAAACCGTTCGGGCTATGGTATTGGCCTGCCTGCTGTTCGCCGCCGCGATTCCTTCGATTTCTCAAACCACCACCGGACGCATTATCGGGAACGTCCACGATCAGAGCGGGGCTGCAGTGGCGGGGGCCACGTTGACCGTCACTGACGTGGAGCGCGGCACGGTGCGGACCGCGACCACCGACGATTCGGGAGGCTATGTCGTCTCCAACCTGCAGCCTGGCGTATATACGGTACGCACCGAGGCCAAAGGCTTCAAGACAGTCGAGCGGCGCGACATTCAGATCGAGGTCGCTACTGACGTGTCAGTAGAGATCGCTCTCAGCCCCGGCGACGTCAAAGAGACGGTAGTCGTGACCGCCGAGGTTCCGCTCGTGAATACAACCTCGTCCGTACTTGGCGGCACGCTCAGCAACAAGGAGATTAACGATCTCCCGCTCAACGGCCGGAACTACGAGAATCTTCTCCAACTGCGCCCTGGGGTGGTTCGATACCCGGGCGGCGGGTTTTCAACGACCAGCGCCAATGGCCTGCGCGCCGAGGACAACGCCTATCTGGTCGACGGCTTGTTCAACAGCGAGCCCTTCTCTGGGCAGAGCATCATCAACGGCGCCGGCATCGCCGGCGACTCGGCGACAATTCTGCCGGTGGACGCCATTCAGGAGTTCAACGTGCAACAGAACCCGCCGGCTGAATATGGGTGGAAGCCGGGCGCGATCATGAACGTGGGATTGAAATCGGGGACAAACAAAATTCATGGCACGGCTTATGCCTTCGGGCGGGACACGCCGCTTGACGCGCGTAACTACTACAACCCGGTTGGACAAACGAAGAATCCACGGAACCTGGAGCAGTTTGGCGGCACCGCTGGCGGGGCGATCATCAAAGACAAAATTTTTTATTTTGGCGGATACGAGGGTCAGCGCTACACGGTCGGCAACACCGGCTCCCTTACGACATGGTCTACAGTTCCAATGCCCAATGCAGGGAACTGCCTATATTCCGGCGTTGGCGATTGTGCAAATAGCATCCCCGACGCCATCGTCAACGTGCACGACGCCTTTTCTTTGGCACATGCGATCCCGAACGACGTTAGTGCGGCCAGCCTCAAGATCGCCGGCTGTACGTATACCCCGGGCAATACGCCGGTTTGCGATGGCTCTGGCTTCCCCATCAATACCAGCCTCACGCCAAATAGCTCGATCAACTTCGGCCTGCCCAATACGGTGAGTTCGGACAATGCAGTGGGCAAGGTCGACTACCACCTAAGTGACCGGAACACCTTCAGCAGCATGTATTTCTTTGGCGACAACTCAGGCACGGTTTCTGACGCCAGCCAGTTACAGGCCAAGTGGCTGACACAGATTCACACACGTGCCCAGGTTTTTGGCGAGAGTTGGACCTACGTTCCCAATGCTCGCTGGGTAAACGAAGCGCGCTTTGGGTACAACCGCCTGTACCAGCCGACGTTTACCAACGACCACAACACAAACCCAGACACCGTGTACGGCCTGGATACGGGAGTGACAAATCCACTCTACGGCGGCCTGCCCCGCATCAGCGTTTGGCCCTACTACATCTTTCCGCAGGAACTCGGCGGCTTCAACTGGCCGAAGGTGCAGGGCCCGGACACACGCTTCCAGTTCGTCGATCACATCTCTTACATCGTTGGGAAGCACGCCATCAAATTCGGCGGAGAGTTGCACCGCGACTCCTTTAGCGGCGGCGCCTATGGCGGCTCACGCGGCAGAATCAAGTTCATTGGCGGCAACTTTGAGGGTGGAAACTCTCAAGGCATTGAAGATTTCTTCGCCGGGTTGCCCACCAACGGCACACTGCTGATTGGAGATCCCACTCGCCAAATTCACAACTGGGGCTATGCCGGATTTATTCAAGACGATTTTCGTGTGACCAAGAGCGTGACGCTGAACTTCGGCCTTCGATATGAAGTGAACACTGTCATCAAGGAAGACCACAACCTTCTTGGAAACTTCGATCCCTCGTTGTCGCCGTCGAAAGCACTGATTCAGGCTGGGGTGAACGGGGTCAGCGGTCCCTACAACCCCGATCGGAAGGATTTTGCGCCGCGCGCGGGCTTCGCCTGGGATATCTTTGGAACTGGACGAACCGTGTTGCGTGGCGGCGCCGGGATTGTCTACGAAACCCTGAATTGGGAGTCATTCCTGGCCTTGAACAACTCCCAAGGATTGGCAACGGTTCCAACCGGAGCTCCGCTTGACTCGAGTGGAGATACTGCCGGAGGCACTATCGCAACTGGATTGCAATTTTTCCCGGGATCGAGTTTGAATTGGTTCGGAACCGTGTTCGGCACCAACCCTGTCAACTGCGATCCAATTACGGGGTCGCCGTGTTCGATCCTGGGCGTCGACCGCAATCTCAAAACTCCCTACGTTTCCAGTTGGGACCTGAACATTGAACACTCTTTCACACCCAATCTGGTGCTGGAAGTGGGGTATGTGGGAAACCATGGATCACGCCTGGTAGGAATCCACGACATCAACCAGGTGAATCCTCAACTGGACAATGGCAGCGAGCAGTTTGGAAGGCCATTTACTTACAACTGCCCTGCTCCCATTGGAGCCGGCGCCGGTGGGCCATGCTTCGACTATCTGAGCTTCGTTTATCAGATGAGCAATATCTACCGTTCCAACTACAACGGACTGCAAACCACCCTGACGGCTCGGAACTACCATGGGCTGTCGATGATCGCGGGCTACACGTGGGCCCACGCTCTGGATCAGGTTGGTGCCAACTGGGACTTCGGCGCCGGACTTGGCTTGCCCAGCGACAGCACCCATCCTAACCGCGAATATGCCACCAGCGATTTTGATATCCGGCATCGTCTTACGCTCTCGCTGACTTACCTAGTCCCGGGGATGAAGAGCTTTGGGCAGTTGTTGGAGGGCTGGCAGATCAACTCGATTATCACCATGCAGACAGGACAGCCTTTCGGCGTCATGGATGCGGGTACGGATGTCAGCTTGACCGGCGAATTAAATGATCGCTGGGACTTCTATGGCAATCCCAACGATTTCAAGTCTACGCCGGTGGGAATTCCGTATTTTGCACCGGGAAGTCTACCGACTGATTGCGTGAACCAAGCTACAACTAATGGTTCGTTAGCATCGCTGAACGCTTTCGGGTGTTATGCGAGCGGCAACTCGTTCATGATCCCGCCCGCATTTGGCACCCAGGGCACGATGGGCCGCAACATTTTCCGCGACACGGGATTCCATAACGTGGATTTTTCACTGGCCAAGAACTGGAAATTTGGAGAACGGCTGGGCGCGCAGTTCCGAGCCGAGTTCTTCAACATTTTCAATCATCCGAATTTTGCCAACCCGTTCGGTGGACAAAATGGATGGGCGCATAACGATCCTTCGACTGGCTCATTTGGCTGCTCGTGTGCCACGCCGGACGTCGCCGCGTCGAATCCCGTCATCGGGTCCGGTGGCAGCCGCGCAGTACAACTGGGTTTGAAAATCACTTTTTAGCGAACCGCGCTCCCCCGCGGTGGGGCCGGACTCCCATCCGGCCCCGCTTTTTAAAAAGGACACTTCCCCATGACCGCAACTGTTACCCGTTGTCATCTATTCATGAGACTCGCTTTATTCGCGCTTGTGCTCGCGCTGCTGAACGGTGTGGGTGTTGCGCAGGATTATGAAAAAAAAGAGCGCACCATTGAAGAAATCAAAACGGAAGCTGTGCGTCGCACGGAAGTCGGCCAGTATCCGCTGATCGGGCTTGATCCTGCCGACGTGAAGGAAGCCTTCGCTTCGATTCACACCAAAGATAAAGACGAGTGGGCAGCCGCCTTCATGGGAGTTGCCGACCGCTACATGAACGAGGCGAAGGCACTGGAGAAAACGGACGCGGCCAAGGCGAACGCCGACTACATCCGCGCCTGGCGGCTCTATTCGTTTGGACGCTGGCCGATTCCCGCCTCGCCGGGCAAGCAGCGCTCCTACGAGAAGGCCATCGAGGCGTTCCTCGCTCATGCAAAATTCTGGGATCCGCCACTCGAAATCGTGAAGATTCCTTTCGAGGGGAAAGAGATTATCGGATATCTGCGCCTGCCGAAAAACGCGCCCGGCCCTGTGCCACTGGTGCTTGCCGTCAATGGTCTCGACAGCCGCAAGGAGGATTTGTCGGAAAGCTTTAGCGCGATTCTGCCCTATGGCGTCGGGTTTCTAGCGGTCGATGGCCCCGGCACCGGCCAGAATCCTATTAGGGTCAGCGAGAATGCGGAACGCATGCTCTCGCGCGTGCTCGACTACATCGCGACGCGGCCCGAAATTGATAAGAGCCGGGTAGCCATGCACGGCGTGAGCTGGGGCGCTTATTGGGCGACGAAAATGGCGATTGTGGAGCGGGCCCGCTTGAAAGGAGCGAGTGCGCAGTCTCCCCCGACTGACAAGTTTTTCCAGAAAGATTTCCTGATGAACAACCTGCTCGGCAATCGCGAATACCTCTTCGATCAAGTGCCTGCGCTGATGGCGATTTTCGACAACGTGAAGACGGTCGACGAAATGGCCGAGGTCCTGCCCAGGATGTCGCTTGTCAAACAAGGACTGCTCGGCAAGCCGATGTCGCCCATGCTTATTCTTGCCGGAGTACATGACACACAGGTCCCGATCGGCGACATCTACCTGCTTCTCGATAAAGGCGATGTGCCGAAAACTGCATGGATTAATCCGCAGGGCGGTCATCTCGGGCGGCAGGTTGGGGTGTGGCCCGATCCACGCATCTTCAAAGAGGTGATCATTCCGTGGCTGGTGCGAACGCTTGAACCTGAGCCGTCGAAGTAAGGCCATTGGAAACGCCAGAATTAAGCTGAGTATGATTTGTGCGAAGAAAGGGAAGAGGGGATGTCGAGGAGCAGGCACCGTGAGCGTTGGCGCATCAGGACGTGACTCGCGCCAACGTCTTGCAATTGAGAACCGCGCCAGGACCGGATGTCGATGCCGCCCGCGTGCGGGCGCTCGCGGCTTATAAGGATTCCTCACGCTTTGGAAAGATGCCGACCCCGGCATCCCCATCCTGAAACAAGCCAAAGCGGAATACGCAAAACTGCAGTAGCTGCCCGTGGCAGGAAGCCCGTTTTGAAGATCAGTGTTTGTAGGCGACGGTATGTGAGGATTTTGCTCTGACTCTCTGGCAAGGCGCAGGCCGTCGCGGCGCAGAGTATGACAGGTATCACAGCAAAGAGTGATTGCAATCACACATAGCTGTGCTGTATCGTTCATATGCTTTTCCACAGGTTGGTGGCAAAAGGAAGATCTGCGTGATTTTGCCGTACGTGTTGTCTATTTCCGAGAGTTGTCTCACCTGTGGGCTCCGCTCCGAGGGTTTCTTTTGTTCCTTTCCGAGACCTGCGCTGGAAGCCTTTGAACTCATTAAGTTCGCCGCTTCTTATCCGGCCGGTGCGGTGGTCTTCTCCGAAGGCCAGGCGCCACGGGGGATCTTCGTGCTTTGCCAGGGACAGGCAAAGCTTTCGACCAGCCGGGAGGATGGGCGGAAGATGATTCTGCGGATTGCGAAGCCGGGCGAAATACTCGGCCTGCATGCCGTGGTGACCGACGAGCCGCATGAAATGACGGTCGAGACCATGCAGCCGTGCCAATTGAATTTTGTCAAGACCCCGGACTTCCTGGAGTTCATGAAGGAGCATAGCGCGGCCTTTCTGAACGCTGCCAAGCGTCTTAGCCACGACTTCAAGGCGGCGCAGGGTCTGATCCGCTCGATTGGGCTATCCCGCTCGACTGCAGAAAGATTAGCCCGATTGCTGCTGGAATCGTCGGTGGAGGCGCGGGGCGACGATGGCGTTACCCGAGTGACGCTCGCCCTCACGCACGAAGAAATCTCCCAGCTCATCGGCACCAGCAGGGAAGCAGTCACCCGGACGCTGTCGGATTTTAAGAAGAGAGGGGTCGCAGAACTGAAGGGCGCAACTCTTATTATTCGTGACCGGACGGGGCTCCAGGAATTGGTTCCTTCGTAGCTCGCCCGCTGAAAGGCGCTCCCCAATCGAAAGATTCTCGTAGTTGAGAACGCAGCGGAATGTCAGCGGCTGTGGCCTTCTCCTTAAATAATAGTAATGCTGCCCGCTCTTTGGTTTTCGTGAACACCTCCTCGAAGATTCATGGGACTCCGCCATCGGTAACATGCAACGATCTGCACATGAGTGGCAATGCAATGCGGTGAAGACACCCCGCTCACGTCTCATGGGGCCTCAGGCAGGGCAATTTTCTCGATCCGATCACACGCAAGTGTGACTGTAATCACAGACGCCGTATCGTTTCATAATGAGAATGCCAACCGGAGTTCGCGCCGGGTTCTGTCTTCCTCTCTAGGTTCTGGCGAGGCCTTCCAAAGATTCAGCGACTTCCCTGTCAGAAAGATTTGATGCTGAAGAGCCCGGTTCGCAAAATCCCAGCAACAAAAGTGTGGAGTGGTGTGCGGTGCCGTCCTGTGTCCCGCCAGGACGTAGATTTCCCCTGGAGGCCCTATGAGGCTTAGTTCGCGTTTCCTGTCGTTTCTCCTCGTGTTGTTTGTCCTGATCGGAATTTCATCCACAACATTTGCGGCAATTCATACCTCCGCCGTTCCGAAAGCGCGAGTGACCTCGCGGGTTGATAGCAGCAAGCGCACTACTCTCTACGGCCATGTGCCGGCAGCCGTGCGTCATGGGATGGATATGGAACGAGTCGATCCTGATACCAAGGTCGAGCATTTGATCATGGTGCTCAAATCCGACGAAGAGCAGAAACGCGAAGTCCGGCGCATCATTGACGAGCAACAGGACAAACGCACCGCCAACTACCATCAGTGGGTGACGCCGGAAGAATTCGGCGAGCACTTCGGCGTCCACGACTCCGATATCGAGAACATCAAGGCCTGGCTGAGTAGCCAGGGTTTTTCGGTCGAGCGAGTCACCAAGGCGAAAAGGGCCATCATATTTAGCGGCAATGTCGGGCAGATCGAGCAGGCCTTCCAGACCGAGATCCACCATTTCCTGATGCCCAACGGCGTAATGCACGTGTCCAACAATCGTGATATCAGCATTCCGGAGGCGCTGAATCCGGTCGTTGGCGGCGTTCCCACACTGAATAACTTCTTCCGCAAGGCGCACCACACCCCTTTTAAGAGGCTGAGCGAGATGCGCAAGCGCCCGAACTATAGCAACGGGGCCAACTGCGGATCGGTCGCCAACAGCGACTGTTTCATCGGCCCGGCGGATTTTGCGACGATCTATAACACAAATCCGCTGCTAGCCCAGGGCATCAACGGACGAGGCGTAACCATCGGCATCGTGGGCCGTTCGGACATCTTGATGAGCGATGTGCAGACCTACCGGCAACTGTTCAATCTTCCGGTCAACGACCCGGTTTTCATCCACGCCGGGCAGGATCAAGGCATTTTGGCGGGTGACGACGGCGAATCCGACCTGGACGTCGAAATTTCCGGTGGCGCGGCTCCGGCGGCGACAGTCGACTTCGTGATTGGCACTCCGACATTCCTGGTGGATGGCATCACCAACTCGATCGAGTACCTGGTCGAGAACAACATCGCCGACATCATCAGCAGCAGCTACGGTGACTGCGAAGGGAACGAGGGCGCGGGCGGCAATCAGTTCAACCAGCAGATGTTCGAGCAGGCCGCTGCTCAGGGCACCAGCGTTTTCATTGCGGATGGCGATAACGGAGCAGCTGAGTGCGACGATTCCAACGATAGTTATGAAGTGTTAGGTTATGCGGCCAGCGCTGAAGCCTCGACTCCGTACACCGTGTCGGTAGGCGGCACGGAATTCGACGAAGGGTCGAATACAGGATACTGGACCAACACCAATAACCCCGTCTTCCAGAATTCCGCCGTCTCCTACATTCCCGAGTATCCGTGGAACGAAGCCAAGAGCGCCAGCCCCACTTCCAGTCCGTCGGCCGACCTGGCCGGCTTGTGGTCTGGCAGCGGCGGCATCAGCGCGTACTACCTGCAGCCAGCATGGCAAATGGGATCTGGAGTTCCCACCACTGACCCGGTGCTCACGCAGGGCGGGAACTGGCTGGTTGTTACTGTCACCAACTCGGGCAGCGGATACATCAGCGCACCGAGCGTGACCTTCGCGGGAGAAACTTGCGTGTCGAACCCGGTTGCCGCGTCGACCACGTTGTCGGGTGGATCAGTCGCGTCGGTTGTCTACAATGACGGCACACAAGGTGGAACGCTGCACGTGGGCCAGGGTTTTGGTTGCACGGTGCCGGGCACGGTAACTTTCACGGCAGCGCCCGCGGGAGGGACCACGGCGACGGGAACTGTGGCGCTCGCTCAGATGCAGAATGTGGTGCCACTTATTTCTGGCGTTCCGCACCGCTACACGCCTGACGTCTCGTTGAACGCAGCGTCGGGTCATGACGCCACATTCTTCTGCAGCGAGGGCGTCTGCGAAGTCAGTTCCACGGGTGTACTGGAGGATGCCGGACTGGTAGGTGGTACATCGGTAGCCGCTCCCAGCATGGCAGGCATCCAGGCGCTGATTGACCAGGCCAATGGCGGCCGGCAGGGCATGCCGGCGTACCAGTACTACACGCTGGCCAATAATCAATACGTAAACAATCCAGCAACCTGTAATTCATCCACTCCGCCAGCCAGCGGCTCCAACTGCGCGTTCCAGGACATTACGACGGGCAACAACCTCATCTGCGGTACGTCGAGCTGCGCAAACACCGCGTCCATGATGGGTTTTTCGGCCGGCACGGGCTACGATATGGCCACTGGCCTGGGTTCGCCCAACGCCGCGAACCTCTCCAGCCAATGGAGCAGCGTTGTTTTCAACAGTACGAGCAGCACGCTGAACCTTTCGAATACAACGTTTAATCAGGGCACGTCGATCACACTGAGCGGAACGGTCGCTTCGGGCACCGGAACTCCGACCGGAGACGTTGCGTTCATCGTCAGCTCGGGCGCGATTGGCGATACGAACAATCAGGTTACCGGAGCCCAGAACGGCCCGGTGGCCTTCGCCACACTGAGCGGCGGAGCTTATTCCGCCACCCTGAACAACCTGCCGGGCGGCACCTATTATGTGACCGCGCGCTACGGTGGGGACGACAACTTTGCTTCCAGCCTTTCCGCTGGCGTGCAAGTGACGGTCGCGCAGGGCAGCAGCGGCGTATCGATCACGCCATTTGCGCTGAACGGGACGGCCTGCACCATCACATCCGGGTCCTCGTTCGCCTACGCGTCGGATATTTTGCTGAATATCGCCGTGGCGCCCACCTCCGGTGCGGGCGCTCCGACCGGCACGGTGAGCATCACCGACAACGGGAATCCATTGCTGACCAATCAAGCTCTGGATCCAAACGGGGATGCCTTCATCCTGTCTGGAACCCTAGCGGCGAACACCAACGACTGCGTCTACGAGTACAGCTTCTCCAATGTGCCGACATTGTCCGCCGGCACGCACAATCTGGTGGTCAACTACTCGGGCGACAACACGTATAGCGCGTCCACCGCTTCGTCGACCATTACGGTCACGCAGACCACGCCCACGCTGGCTCTTGCGACGGGCGCGGGGTTCATTACGTCCGGTTTCAACGTTCCACTGACCGCGACGTTTGGCGGGCTAACCTCGCTCAACGGTGCCAGCACTGGAAACGCGGCTCCAACCGGAACCGTGACCTTCAAGGACACGACGACGAGCGTCACCCTCGGAACCGCATCGGTCGTTTCGACGGCCGTGCCCACGACGAACGCGCAAAGTGTCTCTTACACCGCGGTTGCGGGGCCGTTCTCGACGACTGGCATCACCACCAGCGGAGCCAATTCCATCACCGCAACTTACAGCGGCGATTCGAATTGGACTACGGCAACCTCGACGGCAGTGACCGTAACGGTGGGTACCTTCACCAATGCTACGACCACCACGGTTACCTCGAACGGGAACCCGACCACTCTGGGTGGGCGCCCAACCTTCACGGCGACAGTTACCGGCGGAGCGGGCCCGACCAGCGGCACGGTCACGTTCTATGACACCACCACAACGACCAACTTGAGCAGCCTGCCTGCGGGAACCTATGTACTCGGTACGGGCACGGTGGGTGGTACTCATACCGCAACCTTCCGGCCGGCCGGGTCGCTCGCGTTTGGCGGAGGGACTCACAGCATTACGGCAACGTTCGGCGGTGTGAGCACCACCTTCGGCCCAAGCAAGAGCTCGGCGTTGGTCGAGACCGTCACAGCGGGAACGGTAACCAACGTTCTTTCTGCGAAAACTGTCGGCAAATCCGGACAGAACTACTACTTCACGTCCGTCATTACGCCGAGCAGCACGAGTACGGCCTTCCAACCCATAGCGAACGTGCAGTTCTTCGACGCTTGCGCGAATTGCTCGCCGTCCTATGGAACAACTTCGCTCGGCAGCGCGTCGCTGTACAGCATCTCCTCGGGGAATGGCGGGTACGCAATCTACGAGGCGAATCTGTCCACGAACTCGTTGCCGGCAGGTACGCATACGATTACCTCGACGTATCTCGGCGATGTCAACTACCCGGCTACAGCTTCCAATTCGCAGACTGTGTTTGTCGGAGGCACGCCGAGTCTTACCTGGGCGACGCCGTCAGCGATCACGTATCCGGCGACGTTAAGCGCGACGCAGTTGAACGCGACCGATAGTATTCCCGGCACGTTTGTGTACACGCCGGCGGCTGGGACCGTGCTGAACGCAGGCACCCAGACGCTGTCTGTCACGTTTAAACCGGCCGACTACACGGACTACAGTCCGCAAACCACGACCGTCTCGCTGTTGGTGAATCAGGCCAGCCAGACGATCACGTTTACCACCAACGCTCCCGCAAGCGCGGAATACGGCAGCAGCTTTACGGTTGCGGCCACGGGCGGCGCAAGCGGCAACCCGGTGGTGTTCACCAGCAGCGGATCGTGCAGCAATGTGGGCGCGACCTACACCATGACGAGCGGATCCGGCACTTGCTCGGTGATCGCGAATCAGGCGGGTAATACCAACTACTCCGCCGCAACCCAGGTCACGCAAACGACGAACGCAACGGACGCGAACTCCAGCGTAAGCGTCGGTTCCAGCGCGAATCCGTCGACTTATGGGCAGTCCGTAACCTTCACCGCAACGATCGGCAGCGACACCGGCCAACTGAAGGGCCGCAACAACGGGCGGAAACCGTTGATCGTAACGGGAACCGTAACCTAGAACGACTCGAACGGCCCGCTGACATGTACCGAGAGCGGCAACAGCACGACAACGGTTTCGGGCAGCTATCCCGGAACGGCGACGTGCACACTGTCGAATCTCGCTGTCAATCCTTCGGACACAGTGACCGGCGCCTACTCAGGCGACAGCAACCACAACGCAGGCTCGGGCTCGGTGAGCCAGGCAATCAATACGGCCAACGTAAACGTCAGCGTTGGTTCGAGCCTGAATCCGACAACCTACGGCCAATCGGTAACGTTCACGGCCACGATCAGCGGCGTGAACGGGCTTGTGAAGGGCAGCAAGAACGGCAGGAAGTCGAACGCCGTCGGCGGGTCGGTAACCTGGAGCGCCAACACGGGCTGCGGTACGACCCCGGTTACCTCTGGCAATCCGGGAACGGCGACTTGCACCACGTCAATCCTGCCAGAAGGACCGAGCGACGCAATCACCGCGAACTACAACGGAGACGATGGCAGCCACAATGCAGGCTCGGGTTCGGTGAGCCAGGAAGTCGATGCGGCGAGCTCAACCGTAAGTGTCGTATCCGGCGGCAGCCCGTCGACCTACGGGCAGTCGGTGACGTTTACGGCGACGATCAACGGCCAGAACAGCTTGCTCAAGGGCCGCAAGGGATCGTCCAAAAAACCGCTCGATGTAACCGGGAACGTGACGTGGAGCGCGAATACCGGCTGCAGCCAGAGTACTGTGTCTGGCTATCCGGGAGTCGCGACCTGCACTACCATCAGCCTACCGGTGGGAACCGATTCGGTTGTTGCGACCTACTCGGGTGACAGCAACCACAGCGGAAGCTCGGGTAGCGTGAGCCAGGTTGTTCAGGGTGGAGTCGCTACGTCCATCAACGTGACCAGCGTGAGTCCGGCTGCCGAAGACTTCGGTGCGGTTACGCCGGTCTCGATCACGGCAGTCCTTTCGTGGACGGGCGCCGGAGCGGCACCCACGGGCGCTGTGACGATCGGCGGCAACGGTCCGGGCGGCTATGGCGCAACGACCTGCGGCGCGGCGAGCGGCCACACGATCACTTGCACGGCCACCTACACTCCAACCGGTGCGGATCCAGCGGGCTCCTACACCGAGACGGCGGCGTTCGCGGGCGACATCAACTACGCCAGTTCGAGCAGTTCGCAAAGCAACAACTTCACCATCAACCAGGCCACCTCAACCACAGGCGTTACTTCGAACAATAATCCGTCGACCTATGGTCAGCCGGTAATGTTCACGGCGACGATCAGCGGCGAGAACGGGAACATCAAAGGTGGCAAGGGCGCATCGAGTAAGAAACCGCTCGTTGTAACCGGAACGGTGACGTGGAGCGCGAATACCGGCTGCAGCTCGAGCACTGTGTCGGGCTATCCGGGAGTCGCGACCTGCACTACCTCCAGCCTCGCTGGGGGGACCAACACGATTACGGCGACGTACTCGGGTGATGGCAACCACAGCGGGAGTTCGGGTAGCGTGAGCGGCGGCCAGGTAGTCAATCAAGCGAGCCAGACCATCACGTTCAGTGTGCCGCCACCGGCAGCCGCGGCAGCCGGGGACGCCTTTACGGTAGTGGCCACAGGTGGCGCAAGCGGCAACCCGGTGACCTTTACGGTCGGCGCGGGCTCGGCGTGCACGCTGTCTGGCACAACCTACACAATAACCCTCGTACCCGGACACTGCTATGTGGTCGCCAATCAGGCGGGCAACAGCAACTACGCGGCTGCAGCGCAGATCACAACGACGGTAAATGCAGTTACGCATGTGACCAAGGTTGCGCCGACGGTGACCTTCACCGGCGCGCCAGCCACTGCTCCGTACTTGTCCACCTTCACGGTGGCAACAACGGCGAACTCCGGTATCACACCGACCATCACGTCGATGGCAGCCACCATCTGCACGATTAGCGGCAACGTAGTTACCATGAAACTCGGTACTGGGACGTGTACGCTGAAAGCTGCGTGGAAGACGAACGACTACTACTTGGCCGCCAGTCTTACACAGTCCATAACCGCAACGCCGCTGAACACGAACACCACAATCACCGGCACCGCCACTCTGACACCCAGCAAGCTTAATAAGGTGACGGTGTTCTTTGCGGTGAGCAACGGGCGGAACGTGGTGGCGGGCAACGTGAAGGTGACGGCCAGCAGCGGGGAGACCTGCACAGCGACGGTTGGCGCCAGCAAGTGCCTGCTCACGTTTGCGGCAACGGGGTCGAAGACTCTGACGGCAACGTACGAAGGCAACCCGGACAACAGTACTAGCACGTCCGCCTCGTACCCGCTGACGGTGCAGTAAACTAGCGGCCTCGCTGCAATCCGCAGACGGAGTAACCTAGCGAACGCGGCCCAGGGCAACCTGGGCCGCAGTTTTTTGCGCGCCAAGCATAGGCGGCCGAGGCTCTGAACAATCTGGCGGTCACGGAAAGAGATGAAAAGCGTATGGACGAAGCTCGGCGGCACTATGGTCGCTTAGCCGATCTCACTTTTCCGAAGCTAAGGAAGAGACAAAAATGGCCTGCATCGTTCCTAAACTTAGCGTCGTCTATTTAGCTGGGGGTCGTTCATGGAAAGCCAGGCAGCACCCGATTTCACGTCGGGAGTTCCGATTGACCGCGTTCGCGATGGAGGGATGATTCAGGGTAAGGTGGGCGATGAAGATGCCATCCTGGTGCGACGCGGCCGTGAATTCTTCGCGGTGGGAGCTAATTGTACGCACTACCACGCGCAGCTTGTGGAAGGGCTCGTCGTAGGCGAGGAGCTTCGCTGCCCGCTGCATCATGCGTGCTTCAGCCTGCGAACGGGAGAGGCCCTCCGCGCACCGGCGTTCGATTCAATCCCATGCTGGCGCGTCGAGCTGGTTGGCGGGAACGTGTTCGTCCGTGAAAAGCTGTCCGCGCCCATCCCCAAGTCGACGGCTGTTTCTGCTTCTGCGGACAAGGGGCCCTCATCGGTAGTGATCGTTGGGGCTGGTGGCGCGGGTCTAGCCGCCGCCGAGATGCTGCGGCGCCAAGGCTACGACGGGCCCGTGACCATGATTACCGCCGAAGACGACCCACCCTATGACCGGCCCAATCTGTCCAAGGAGTTTCTTGCGGGCCAAGCGCCTGACGATTGGATGCCGCTGCGCTTGAAGGATTACTTCGCCGAGCAGCGTATTGATCTTGTTCTCAAGTCGCGCGTTACCGCGCTCGACGTCGGGCGAAAACGGCTTCAGGTCGAAGACGGGACGTCGTACGAGTTTGGCGCATTGCTTCTGGCAACTGGCGCCGACCCTGTGAAACTGACGGTCCCGGGCGCGTCGGACTCTCAGCTTTACTATCTTCGTTCTTTCGCCGACGCGCGTGTGCTCGCCACAAAAACAGCTTCTGCGAAACAAGTAGTCGTCGTGGGCGCCAGTTTTATCGGCCTTGAAGTTGCCGCATCTCTCCGTGAGCGCAACATCGCTGTGCACGTCGTGGCGCCAGAGCATGTCCCGCTCGAGCGTGCTCTAGGCGCTGAGATCGGACAGTTCATGCGCGGACTGCACGAAGCACATGGCGTGGTCTTCCACCTGGGCGAGACCGTCGCGCGTCTCGATGGACGGAAAGCCACACTCAGTGGCGGCACAACCCTCGACGCCGATCTCCTCGTCCTCGGTGTGGGTGTGCGCCCATCCCTAGCGCTTGCCGAGCTGGCTGGATTGAAGGTTGATCGCGGCATTGTCGTAAATGAATACCTCGAAACCAGCGCGCCCGGCATTTTTGCGGCCGGCGATGTGGCCCGTTGGCCGGACCCCTGTTCCGGTCAGCTTGTGCGCATCGAGCACTGGGTGGTGGCCGAGCGCCAGGGGCAAGTGGCAGCAAGGAACATGCTCGGGCAGCGAGAGCGGTTCGAGTCTGTGCCATTTTTTTGGACCCAGCAGTACGGCGTCTCCATCAAAAGTGTTGGGCATGCGGAAAAATGGGACGCCGTCGAAATCGATGGGAGCCTGGAAGCGCAAGACTGTGCCGTCAGCTACAAACTCGGCGGCCGCACCTTGTCGGTTGCCACGATTTCGCGCAATCTTCAGAGTCTGCAGGTCGAGGCTGAAATGGAAGCTTCTCTTCGCGCGTCTTCCGCCAGACGCGCCGAAGAAGTCGCATAGAAACTAAGGAGTAAACCATGGTGCAATGTGCACATCTCAATCAAATCAGGATCACGGACACGAAAATGCACGTGTGTGAAGAGTGCGTCAAGATGGGCGACACCTGGGTTCATTTGCGGCTGTGCCTGGAGTGTGGAAATGTTGGTTGCTGCGACTCGTCCAAGAACAAGCATGCGACCAAGCATTTCCGCCACACGAAGCATCCCCTTATGCGTTCGATTGAGCCCGGTGAAGCATGGGTCTGGTGCTATGTAGACAATTTCTCTCCGGGAGAGTTAGACGGGGGCACGTTGGTCGAGGCCGCTAGCTGAGCGGTTCGCTTGCGTCTCCGTTGAGTTGGGGGCCTGCTTTTGCACATTCTTTTGAGGGGAGTTCCCGATGTCGATCCGGCCGGTTAAGCGTGTAATCAAATCCAAACCGACTCTCGAAGGCGCAGACGTTCGCCTCAGCCGCGCCTTCGGTTTGGCAACACCAAGGACTTCGACCCACAAGATCGGCTACAAGCGATCGATGACGCAAGGATACGGTTTCCGAACGAATTCGCTCGCGGCCCGGAGTACGGCGTCCTCCGATTGCGTGCGAACGAGAATCCTTCCCTCGCTCTTACCCCAACTTTCGTCCTAGAGCACGCAATACGAACCGTATGCGATCAGGCCAAGGCAACCGGCCCAGATTTGTACGCACCACGCCGCGCGTGAAGTAGGTTTTCTGGGAATAGTCGATTGCGACGTCAACGACGACAGGAAGACCGGACCCATTTAGGGTGAGCGCCTGTTTGAGAATCGCCTCGGCATCGGTATTACGACGCAATGTGAGGCACTCTACGCCGACACCTTTACAAATGGCGGCCAAGTCATAGTCAGGAAGCTCGCTGCAGGACTTCTGTCCAAGCGCGATGTTCTGAAACTGCGCAATCTGGGCCAACTCGCGGTCGCGCAAGACCAAAACCATGACCGGCAGATCTAGCTGGCGCGCGGTGAGCAGTTCCAGGCCTGTCATCAGGAATGCGCCATCGCCTGCTAGGGAAATCACCCGGCGATCGGGACAGGCCAGTGCGGCTCCAAGTGCGGCAGGCACTGCGTAACCCATGCACGAATAATCAATCGGCGCCAGAAACGAACGCGGATGCGGCAGTCGTAAGCACTCCATTGCAAGAAAAGTTCCGTTACCGCTATCGGTGGTGTAGATCGCGTTGTCCCCAACCAACTCTTGAACTGTTTGCAAAAGATGAGGTGGGTGAACTCCTTCGGAATTGTCCGGCGTTGCCCATCCGTGTCTGACCTCTTCGTGGCCGGAATGTATGTCGCGCCGCAATGATTCATCCACTGCGCGTGCCGTCAGATGAGGAAGCAGGGAGGCGACAAAATTTGCGGCATCGGAAACTATGGGCAGATCCGCGGGATAGTTCTTTCCCAATACTGAAGGATCTACATCCACGTGAATCAGTTTGCCGGGCGGCCGCATGCCATAGCTTCCCGTGCCCACCTCAGAGAAGCGGCAACCGATAGCCAACGTCAGATCGCACGACGCTGCAACCTTGCGAACGAACGAAGGTGCGGCGGCACCAAAGCCACACCACAACCAAAGGGGATGTTTTTCGTTGAAGACGCCTTTGCCCGAGATAGTGGTGGCGACCGGAGCATTCAGCCGCTCGGCCAATGCCACGAGGCCGGCGCCGGCCTGGACGGCCCCGAGCCCGAGGTAAAGCAGAGGTCGGTGGCTGGCTTCGAGCCAATGGCGGGCCTGCTCGACAAGTTCTCCTTGAGTCGTTGGAGTTGGCGGCGCCGTTTGTGAATCAGGTGCCGGCAGAGCCGTGTCATGACGGAAGAGATAGTGCTCTGCGGGAATCTCGACCACGACCGGCCCGGCCGGGGCCGTGCGCGCGATTTGGCAAGCGCGGCGGACGGTCGCGTAGATTCCCGACCCCTGCTCAGCGCGTAACTGGGCCTTAGTCACGGGTCGCGCGATGGCGAGTTGGTCAACATCGTGGAGCTGAAACGCCGTTCCGGTGTCACGCCGAATCCCACAAGCCAGCACGAGCATAGGAATGCCGTCGAGATAAGCTTCAGCAATCCCCGAGAGCGCGTGTGTCAGTCCTGCTCCGGGAACCAGGTTTACGGCCGCAAGTTGCCCGGAAGCGCGCGCCACTCCATCGGCCATGAAAGAAGCGCTCTGTTCATCGGTGACGAGGATTGGGCGCACGCGCGCGGAACGGGCGAGGGAATCGTAGAGCTCGATGTTGTGTGTGCCCGGAATGCCAAAAGTGAAAGCGACCCCTTCATCTTCCAGTGCGCGCACCACGATGTCGCCGCCCGTCATCTTGCTCATAGCAGTGCTGTCGCGTCCTTGCGGATGCTCTCCGCTACGCGGTCGGCCAGGGCCATGATGGTCAAGTAAGGATTGATTTCCAGCGAATTCGGAAAAAGGCTCGAATCGGCCACATACAGCCACGGAACTCCATGTACCCGGCCATAAGAATCAGTCACCGAATCCTCGTGACCCCCTCCCATGGCGCAACCTCCCTGCAGATGCGCGGCAGAGATCGGCAGTTTCCCAGGTTTGAACTCCGCGTTTTCTGCAATCTGGTCAAGACGTTCTAAGTCCGCACGTTCAGTCACCGGAGAGTGCGAAACCGGCAAATGTGCCCGCACGGCTCCGGCCGCGAAAGAGATTTTCGCCGACGTAATCGCTCCGTGCACCAGGCCGTGAATCACCTGCGGTGTGAAGCGGTAGTGAACCACTGCGCGCCCGTTACTATCTACCGTCACGCGATTGTGGTCATCTACCTCATCACACGCCAGCACCAGGATCATCTGCAGCCGCGGAAAAGCGTTCATAAAGCGACTGTGATCCTCACCGAACCCGGCCATCGCCTTGGCGGTGGTAAAAGGGAAGTACATGCAAGTCTCGAGCAGGAAGTGATCGCTCTCGGCGAACTGGTCCAGGTAAAAACTCTTGGGGTGACCGACTGCGTTCGTGATGGGTCGGCTGTGTTCGGCGATCATGATCAATGCCGGATGGCACGTAAACCCGTGTCCCAGCCGTTGCAGGCTTCGGCCAAAGCCAGACCTCAGCAGCAGCGCCGGAGAATTTACCGCACCGGCACAAACCACCACGATTTTAGCGTCGATCTGGTAGTCACCCGCTTCCCAGGTTGAGGGCTCGCCTTTATTGCCCTCCGGTTTCTCGCTGACCCTCGCAAGGATCTTCTTGTTTTCGATCCGCTGCACGTCGCACCGCGTCACAACCTCTACTCCGTTGCGCTCTGCGCGCGGCAACTGGACCCGATGGGTGCCTTGTTTCGCCTGGTTTGGGCACCCCAGATTACAGAGGCTCGATCCCCGGCACCCGTTCAGGTTTACGGGAAACTGCTGGGCGCTGTAGCCAAGCTGTCGGCACCCCGCGACGAACAGCCGGTTGTTCTCATTGAGCAGCGCCTCCTCCAGAAGGTGGACGTTGTTTTCCGCCATGTACTTTCGCGCACGTTGTTCAACGTCCGCAAATGCCAGCCCCGGCACGTTCCAGCGCCGCAAGACTCGCTCTGGGGGAAGCAGCGATGTGCCCGTATAGACGACTGTAGAGCCGCCATACGCGCTTCCGAAGGCGAGTGTCATCGTTTGCTCGGCGGTCAGGAACCCGCCGGCGTCCTCGTAGAGCGCCTTCGCCATCTCCACCTCGCGGCCGGTGAATTCTTCATCGCGGAGTTTCGAACCCTTCTCGAGGACTGCGATGCGCACGCCGTCGCGGCATAGCGGCGACAGCTCTTGGGCCACCGTCCCTCCGCCGGCGCCGGAGCCGATGATAACGACGTCATAGCTGCGGCGCTTCATCGCACTGCCTCCCAACCGCGTGGATCGGGAGCATATCCGATGGCGTGCGCTCCTTCAGGTCGTCCGTAGTAACCCAGAAATGCGAGTGTACGCAGCCCCCAGAATCCGCAGCGGATACGTTCTACCCGGTGATCCTGCAAGTAACAGAGGACGTGCCTGCGTTGCTCGTCGCTCAACGCAGCAAAAGTGCGGCCATAGCGCACGACCGGCAGCCACTCGATCGCACGCAGGAAGAGCTGAAGCTGCTTCCGCAAGGCTGGTGGTCGAATCTCGAGTGCATCTTCCACCAGTTGTTCCAATGCAAGCCAGCTTGGCTCGTTCAGGTGTCTCGCATCGGGTACAACCGTCACAACGACCGCCCGAAAAACGGCGCGCACAGGGGTAAGCACCGAACGTGACGGTTCCTTCGCAGTTGCGCTTTCCGTGGTTGCACCCGGCATGCTTGTTCTCGCCGTGCTAAGTGTAATCGACTGGGAAGTTCGGCAGAAGAGCATCAGTGGCACACATGATCTGGTTCTCTGCCGTCGTTCGAGCTAGATTGCCGCGTTTGCGCTACAGCCGTGACTATGAGAGGCGTTCCGGCAAGCCTTGCAAAATTCGCGACGGAGTGAGAGAACTCTAGCCATGAGCTTCGATGTCTTGCAATCTCCGGTGCAGTTTTTGCAGCAGGCCGGGATCGGTGCAGGCCAAGACTGGCTGCGAGAATACGAGGCGTGGTTCAAAGACGAAGGGCAGGGAATCTCCGATGCGGTGGACCGCGCCGGCACGCCGTGGTTACGCATGTTCGATCGGTTCGGCGCGCGTGTGGATGAAATCCTCTACCCGCCCGAATACTGGGGCATGCTGAAGCACGGATACCGGGCGGGCGTGCTCTGGCGAGTCTTTGAACAGAATTCGCTGATCCCCGCTTACCTTCTTCTCTACGTTACGAGTTTCTATGACCCGGGTCTGGCGTGTCCTTACACGGTCTCTCTATCCACCATTGCCCCGCTCTCAAAATATGGGGATGCGGAATTGAAGGCACGGTTCTTGGCGGGCATGTTGCAGCGCAGCTTCAATGACAACGACAGCGTCTGGCAGGGAGCAACCTGGATGACGGAGATCAAGGGTGGGTCAGACCTGGGTGCGGCGGTCGAAACCGTTGCCCAACGGGATGGGAACAAGTGGCGGCTAACGGGTGACAAATATTTTGCGAGTAATGCCGGAGCGGAATTGGCGGTGGTCGCGGCTCGGCAGGAGGGCGCATCGCAGAACGTGCGCGGGCTGAGTCTTTACCTGGTACCGCGGCGCAAGGAAGACGGGCAGCTGAATTATCAGATTCGCCGCCTTAAGGACAAGATCGCCACTCGCTCGGTGCCAACCGGTGAGATCGAACTTCGCCGCAGCGAAGGTTGGCTCCTGGGGCAAGCGGAGCATGGAATCTACCTGATTCTCGAAGTGCTGAACCTCTCGCGCGTGGCCAACTGCATGGGCAGCGTAGCGCTCGCACAAAGGGCGATTGCCGATGCCTATTCTTTCGCGGCAGGGCGCGCGGCCTTCGGTAAACCGATCCTCGAACATCCACTGCTCAAGCGGCAGTTTGAGGATCGTCTGCGGGGTCTACACGCTGCTTCCAGGTTGGGCTGGGAAGCGGTGCGTCTGCTCGACAAGGTGTGGCAGGAGAAGCCGCCCTATTCAGAGAACTACCATCTGTTTCGTTTGGTCGCTCACCTGGCGAAGTATTGGACCGCAGAGTTCGCGGTGCAGACGGCGAAATGGGCGATGGAAGTGTACGGCGGGGTGGGAACGCTCGCGGAATATCGCGTGGAGCGCTGGCTGCGCGAGGGCATGATTCTTGCCATCTGGGAAGGGACTCCCCATCGCCAGATGCTGGATGGATTGGAAGTAATGCAGCGCAAAGGTGCGCACAAATTGCTGTTCCGGCATCTTGCGGGGAAAGCATCGGACACGCAACTGCGCGAGATGGAAGCGCGCGTGGAACGACAGCTCGGCCTGCCCGAGGCTGAGAGGGAGGGAACTCTGGAGGAGCTTTTTAGAGATCTCGCTTCGCTTACCGCAAATGCCCTGCTAAGCGAACCAGCTGGCTAACGAGTGCACCTGCGAATTTGTCGCTATCGCCGGAAACATGAGACTCGGACGGGCCCGCAACAATCCGTTCCAGCGACTCCCCTAGTTGTGCGCATAAAGGCCGAGGGCGTTCTAAACTTGGCGCAGCAGATGGGAACTACCGGGCCGGCAGGCGTGAAATTTATAGTGGGCACTATTCCCTATCTGTGTAACGAGGAGAGGTTTGCAGAGTGTAAGACGTGACCCCCGGCGCACATGCTCAAACTCAAAAGCGATGGGCCGCAACGAGATCCCTCCGTGGCGAGGAGAATATGCCGGTCGAAACTGCAACATGCCTTCGGTCCCATCAGCGCGCGTCAACTAAACGCAAACGCTGGAGTGTCGACGGATTTCCCGCGTCAACACGAAACAGGGGATCTCTCTTCGAAGTGAAAACTATCTGGAGCAGATTATCGGAAGGTTCTCTCGGCGGAAGTGTCTTCTGCACTCCAAAGCTAAGGCCGACCTCTTGCCCCAGCGTAAACTTCTGGCCGCCAAAGAAGGAGATAGGTATCGCGAACTCGCCGGAAAAGCCCTTCGGAGTTTTCTTCCACGCCATCTTGATTTCCTGGTTGTAGTTGTGCGGCTGCGGCCGTGGGGGAAGATAATCCTCTTCGCAATAGATGCTGGGCTTGACGGCGGCAAAATCCCCCGGACTCAGGTACAGGTCATAGGCATTGATAGGTCTTCCCGGGCCGGCTTGAGGCGGGTCTGTTTCGAAGATCAGGCGGAACACATCTCCGTTCTGCACTTCCCTTCCCCAGAAAGGCTGGTAGAGGTCGGGGTCGGTGACATCGGTGGCAATGTAAAGATTCTCGTCGTCCCATGCCAAGGCGGCTCGGGCGGAAAAGTGCAGCGCTCCTTTCCAAAGAACTTTCCCGTCCGCAATCAGCGAGTCCTCGTTCAGCGAATACAAAGATCCGGACTCCCATTTCGAAAAATCGCCGTCGAGCACAGGTTTAGTGAGAACTCGCGCAGCTTTCAGCGCATCTCGCTCAGGGTCCCACTGCAGTTTGCCGCCGGGCAGCTGCGCGAACATGGGGTCGGTCCGAACCCGAGACAGCCGGTCGTGAAGCACATTCGTCAGGGAAGATAGTTCGTAGACGAGTTTCTCGTAACGGTGCTGGCCCTGCAGTACGGCAATCGAGGATGTCAGGCGAGTAATTTGCAAGTCGGCGGCGGGGATGTCGATCGGATTCCAAGTTTCCTCGAAAATCGGCCGAAAAACCGAGTCGTCCTTATCGGAGCGGAAGATTTCGAGCAGCGGCGCGAAAACTTCGGGCGCATCCGGGCCATATTGAGTGATGAGAGCATGCCTCTGCGATAGCTCGGGATCGTAGGCTGGCGGATTCCAGAGATAATCCGCCACGGTCTGGAGGGGAATCAACGAGGCCTGGGGCTGAATCATAGGATTGGAAAACAGGCCCTGTATGGCGGCGAAAAGTCCAGCATCCCGTCCGCGCAGGGGGTGCAGGTTCAGCCACCACGGGTTGTCGTCATTGACCGGATAGTTGTCCCACACCAGAGGTTTGCGGTGGAGATAGCCGCCCCACTCCTCAGCTTGAGCAACGGTGATGGTGCGCGGGATGGTCTCCGTCCCCGTCCAAATCAGCGGTACTGCGGGATTGACGCCGGCGCCTAGTTCCTTGATGTAGTCGCGATTGCCCCAACCGTTCGTATACGTGGTGGGACAAACCGTCAAACGATTGTCTGACGAAAGCGAATGGAGACGGTCGTACAAGCGATTAATCAGCTGGACATGGGCTTGGGCAAGTGTCTTGAAGCGCGCCCGGTCCTCGGGATGGACGAGGTCTGGTGGAACGTCATCCAGGAACAGGGCAAAATTCGAAATCCCGAGCCGGGCGACGGTTTCCAGCTTGCGAGCGAGGGCCTGAAAGTCCGCCTCACTCGAATAGACCATCGAAAGACCGGGGCTGATGGCGAAGGTGAAGTCGATGAAGTTTTCTTTGGCGGTGTCGGCCAGCTCGCCGAGGCGCTCAAGCTGCTCCGCCGGATAGGGTTCGCGCCAGAGTTTGCGGTGATACGGATCATCCTTCGGGCCGTAGATGTAAGTGTTCATGCCGTGCTGACCCTCGAAGCGCAAGAGTTCGAGTCGGTCGGCATGGGTCCAAGGCGGTCCGTAGAAACCTTCGACCACGCCGCGAAGGGCAAAGGATGGGTAGTCGGCGATGATTGCGATCGCACCTTGCTTCTGCAGGCGAAGGGATTGCGGCTGGGGGACGAGATTTGTTGAAAGCTTCGAGGCGTCGATGGTCAGCAGGTCAGGGAGGCGCAGCAAGGCGTTGTGAAGACCGGCCGCCGAATCCGCTTGAATGCGGATGCGGTTGGGCGCGGCATGAACGGAAGCAGGGTCACGCGAATAAGAGCATCGCAGGATGTAGCTTTCGTTGGCCAACTCCGCAGTAGGTTTTGCCACGGACCTGCGGGCCGACCGCTTGAGCTCGGCGAGGAAGGCGGCGGGTTTGGTTGCGGTGTCAAGCTCAATTAAGAGACGGCTGGGACTGCGTTCGAGACGAATCTTGTGCTCGGCCTTGCCCACGAACCGCAGCGATGCGCCGTTTTGCGCTGCCAGTTGCTGCAGTTGAACCTGAATCCGGCCGTCCACTTCGCCGCTGGATACGACTGTCCATGTGGCCTTGATCTCGGCGCTGGCGACCGGGCCCAAGAAGATGGATATGGCAGCTGCTATCAGGGCTAGATTGGCGCTCATATTAAAGAAGAGTCTCCCTCCTTGCACAGGCTTGGCGAACACCGGGCTTGGTGGCCGCCAAAAGAACCAGAAGGCCGCGGCAGCTCCAAAGCCGCGATTTTCTCTTGACAGGGTACAACAGCTGAAGCAGTATTGATACGTTTTAATAAAAGCTTTTTCTCCTGCATTCTGGCCAGGCAGCAGCGTGAAAAGAAATGCGGGAGAGGGGAATGGGATGGGGAATGACGGTCGCCCCGGCA
>Ga0074046_10000899_pt1 | contig 27588 bp, 23 predicted proteins | sample BogForMeECP23OM3_FD_94441 | JGI IMG/M metagenome (GOLD analysis project Ga0074046, IMG submission 94441) | Bog forest soil microbial communities from Calvert Island, British Columbia, Canada - Bog Forest MetaG ECP23OM3 | ecosystem: Environmental > Terrestrial > Soil > Wetlands ...
CTGCGAGATCAGCCGCTTGCCGACCATTCGGCCGTATGTCGCTTCCGCGCGAGGCCGCCGCGTTAGGGATAGCGGACAGCGGGCAGCACAAGGAGGGTCGGAAAATACCTAATTAGACACGGGCAGGATTGACCCGATCGCTGTGTTCGTTCGGCGGTCCCCTCACGGCGCAACTGAGCGCGGACAGGCGATATGGGTAGTTTCCGAGTCTGACGGCGACCGTCGCCGCGCCCTATTTGTTGATGCAGGTTGATGCAACGGACGCCGGCCGTCACTTTGCTTCCGCGTTAAGGAAGAGAATCGGATACTCAGATGACCCATGCTGCTCTGTCGCCACTGATCGGGCCGGAGTTCGACGAATTCCTCTGCGCGCCGATCGGCGAGGATCGCAATGGAACGACACTCAGTGTCCTTTCCGCGCTTGCTCGGCTCGACGTCGATCCCTGGCGCGAGGCCACGAGCCTGGCGCGAATGCCAAGGGAAGCGGCTGCCGAGCGATTGACTGCGCTGATTGACGCGCTGCCGCGCGAGCCGGCGAGCGCCGTTCCGTCACAGACGAGCGCTGCGGATCTCATTGCGCTGTTGCCGAAGGGCCAAACTCCCAATGTCCGGAGTTCGGATAAGGCATTTGCGGCGACCGGCTTGCGGGAGCAGCAGATTGTCATGGCGTTTGGCGCATTCGCCATCACGATGCTCATCGTCTTCGCCATCTCGGCCCTGTTTTCGCCAGGGCCTGGAACAGGCGCCAATCCGTCGGCGCCTCGCGCCGCCGACGCCACGATGGCGGCCCCGCCAAAGCCTGGCCGTTAAGGTTCGGAGGTCATTCCGCCGCGTAAGCGTGAATACGTGCAAGGGATCGGGAACGCTCCGTTTCGGCGTGCGCCTGAAAGGAGGAGCGACATGCTCAAGAACTGGCGAGCGAAACAAGAAGACGTCGACGCGATCGCCGCGGCGCGACAGGAGGATCCCTTTGCAGTCCTCGGGCCCCACCTCACGGACGACGGATGGGTGATCCGCGCCTTCGTCACCGATGCGCTCAGCGTGCGCGCGGTCACGCGCGCGGGGGCGCCGATCGCCGAACTCGGACGCCGTGAGGGCGATTTCTTCGAGGCCCTGATCCCGGCCGCTGCGGAACGCCCGACCTACCGTCTCGAAGTCACGCGCGCCGACGGCGTCGATTCGTACGAGGACGCTTACGCGTTTGGCCCGGCGCTGGGGCCGCTCGACGATTATCTCTTGGTCGAGGGCTCGCACAAGCAGCTCTATCGGCGTCTGGGCGCGCAGCTCAGGCCCCACGAAGGCGTGGACGGCGTCGTTTTCGCGGTTTGGGCGCCCGACGCGTCGCGCGTTTCGGTGGTCGGCGATTTCAATCAGTGGGACGGACGCAAGTGCCAGATGCGCAAGCGCATCGACAGCGGTCTTTGGGAGATCTTCGTCCCCCATTTGGGCGCCGGCGCCGTTTACAAATACGAGATCGTTTCCGCCGACGGCGTTGTGCAGCCGCTCAAGGCCGACCCCTTCGGCTTCGAGGCGGAAATGCGACCTTCGACCGCCTCGATCGTCGCCCGTACGACGGATTACGCCTGGACCGACGCCGACTATCTCGAAAACCGCAAGCAGGGCGAAGCGAGGCGTCGGCCGATTTCGATCTTCGAGGTCCATCTCGGATCATGGCGGCGCGGCAACGACAATCGATTCCTGAGCTATGACGAACTCGCGGATCAACTGATTCCCTACGCCGTCGATCTCGGCTTCACGCACCTTGAGTTGCTGCCGGTCAGCGAGTATCCGCTCGACGCGTCGTGGGGCTATGAGCCAATCGGGCTATTCGCGCCGACGCGACGCTTCGGCGAGCCCGAAGCCTTCGCGCGCCTTGTCGATCGCGCGCACGCGGCGGGGCTCGGCGTGATCCTCGACTGGGTGCCCGCACATTTCCCCACCGACGCGCAGGGTCTGGCGCATTTCGACGGCGGTCCGCTCTATGAGTACGCCGATCCGCGCAGAGGCTATGCTCCCGACTGGGGCACCGCGATCTACGATTTCGGCCGTAACGAGGTCGCCAATTTCCTTTACGCCAGCGCGCTTTATTGGATCGACCGTTATCATGTCGATGGCCTGCGGGTCGACGCCGTCGCCTCCATGCTCTATCTCGATTATTCGCGCAAGCCCGGCGAATGGCTGCCAAACGCCGAAGGGGGCAATGAAAATCGCGACGCGATCGCGTTCCTGAAGCGCTCCAACGAATTGATCTACAGCTTGTTCCCCGGCGCGATGACGATCGCGGAGGAGTCCACCGCCTTCGCGGGCGTCTCGACGCCGACCAACCTCGGCGGTCTGGGTTTCGGCTTCAAGTGGAACATGGGTTGGATGCACGACACGCTGGAATACATGTCGCGCGATCCGATCTATCGGCGTTGGAGCCACGACAAGATGACCTTCGGGCTCCTCTACGCCTTCGCCGAAAATTTTGTCCTGCCGGTTTCGCATGACGAGGTCGTTCACGGTAAAGGATCGCTGGTCGGCAAAATGCCGGGCGACGAATGGCAGCGCTTCGCCAATGCGCGCGCCTATTACGGCTTCATGTGGGGCCATCCCGGCAAGAAGCTGTTGTTCATGGGTCAGGAATTCGGCCAGACCAGCGAATGGAACTGCGACGAGGCCTTGCCCTGGCGGCTGCTCGACTTCTGGCCGCACCAGGGGCTCCAGGCGTTGGTGCGCGATCTCAATCGGCTCTATCGCAGAATGCCCGCGCTCCATGCGCACGACTGCGAGCCGCAGGGTTTCCGCTGGATCGTCGTCAACGACGAAATGCAGTCGGTGCTGGCGTTCCTGCGCATGGGCGAGGAAAGCGATCCCCCGGTCGCGGTCGTCAGCAACTTCACCCCTGAGGTGCGCGAGAACTACCGCATCGGATTGCCGCATCCCGGACGGTGGCGCGAAGCGCTCAACACGGACGCGGCGCTCTACGGCGGCTCCAACGTCGGCAATTTCGGCGCGGTCGAGGCCGAGCCGCGGCCGCTGCACGGATTGACCGCATCGGTCGCGCTGACCCTGCCGCCGCTGGCGACAGTGTTCCTCGTTTATGAGGCGACGTGAACCCCAGCTCCGCCAGAAGGCCGAAACGGGGCCATAGTTTGTAGGGGGAGTGTATGAGCCCCAACGATGCGACAAGAGACCAGCACCCCGGCCCGCCCTACGCGCGCCGGGCGATGGCCTATGTGTTGGCGGGCAGGCGCGGCCGCCGCCTGATGGAGCTGACCGACAAGCGCGCCAAACCCGCCGTCTATTTCGGCGGAAAGTCCCGCATCATCGATTTCGCCTTGTCGAACGCGCTCAATTCCGGCATCCGACGCATCGCCGTCACCACGCAATACAATGCTCACAGCCTGATCCGGCATTTGCAGCGCGGCTGGAACTTCTTCCATCCGCAGCGAAACGAGAGCTTCGATATTCTGCCGGCCTCGCAGCGCGTCTCCGAGACCATGTGGTATCGCGGCACCGCCGACGCGGTCTATCAGAACATCGACATCATCGAGAGCTACGCGCCGCAGTACATCGTGCTGCTCGCCGGCGATCACATTTACAAGATGGATTATGAGAAAATACTCCAGCAGCACGTCGGGTCGAAGGCCGACGTGACGGTGGGCTGCCTGGAAGCCCCGATCGAGGTGGCCAAAGGCTTCGACGTGCATGACGCCGAAGCCTTTGGCCTCGGCGTCATGCACGTCGACGAGGAGAACAAGATCCTCTCCTTCCTGGAGAAGCCCGCCAACCCGCCGCCGATGCCTGGCAAGCCCGACGCGGCGCTGTGCAGCATGGGCATCTACGTCTTCGAGACCAAGTTCCTCATCGAGGAGATCAAACGCGACGCCGCCGATCCCAATTCGTCGCACGATTTCGGCAAGGACGTCATACCCAATGTCGTCGCCAAGGGCCAAGCGGTCGCGCATCATTTCTCGCAATCCTGCGTCGTCACCAACGAGGAGTCGGTGATCTACTGGCGCGACGTCGGGACGGTCGACGCCTATTGGGCGGCCAACATCGCCTTGACCGAGATCGTCCCCGATCTCGATCTCTACGATCGCGCCTGGCCGATCTGGACCTATGGCGAGATCACGCCGCCCGCCAAGTTCGTCCACAACATCGACGGCCGGCGCGGCGTCGCATTTTCGTCGCTGGTATCGGGAGGCTGCGTCATTTCCGGCGCGACGATTTCGCGGTCGCTGCTGTTCACCGGCGTGGGGGCGCATTCCTATGCGACCGTCCATGAGACGGTCGCGCTGCCCTATTCGCACATCGGCCGGGGCGCCCGCCTCCGAAAAGCGGTGATCGACTCCGGCGTCATAATCCCCGATGGTCTGGTCGTCGGCGAGGACCCGGAACTCGACGCCAAGCGTTTCCGGCGTACGGAGAACGGCGTCACTCTGATCACTCAACCCATGCTCGACAAGCTTGGCCAATGACGGATCTCGTCGCAACGCGCTTCCAAACCTATCCATTGGTTCACATGACCACGTCGGCGCGCTCGATTCCGGCTCGCCCTGGGGCGAGAACTCCCGTTGCTGAGCCCTTCGCGGTCGTCAGACCGCGATCAGCCGGTCGTCGTATCGGCCGCACCTGGTCATGCGCGCGAAGACGATACGCGCGACCTTGTTGGCGAGCGCGCCACCGCAGTCAGCTTGAACTTGTATTTGACCATCTTGCGATCGAGCATCCCGCCTGCCAACAGACGCAGGACGTCATTATGGCCTTTGCTGTCAATCAGCGATGAGATCTGATCTCGCTGAAGCAGGTCATTTCAAATGGCTATCGCGCCGATCGGCGTCGGGACCCCCCGCCGATTTACACAACCGCGCCGAAAAGGCCGCCGGCGCCTGCCGTGACGCCCGTCGTGAGCGCGCCCCAGAACGCGAACCGCAAAGCGCTTGGCGCGATCCGTGCCCCGCCCGTCCACGCCGCCAGCGCCCCGAGCGCCGCCAGCACCAAGAGTGAAGCGACCGCAGAGACTCGTCTCCGGGGCCAAAGCGGTCACGATCAGAGACGTGGCCGCTCCAATGGTGAGACTCGCGCCCGAAGCTAGCGCGGCCTGGATCGGTCGGGCTTCGAGCGTCGTCGTGAAGCCCAGTTCGTCACGTGCGTGCGCCAAGGCCGTCATGGGCCATGAGTTGGTCGGCGACCGTCTTCGTGAGCGCGGGATCGAGACCGCCGTGGACGTATATTGCCGCCAACTCCTCGTGTACGCCTTTTTCGTTTATTCGAAGCTCCGTTCGTTCGAGCGCGAGGTCGGCATGCTCGGTTCCTTCTGAGAGTGCACCGACACATATTCACCCGCGGCCATGGACATCGCGCCGGCGACAAGCGCGGCCAACCCCGCGATCAGAACATTGCTGCGTCCGCCGTGCGCCGCAGCCACGCCCATGACGAGGCTTGCCCTCGACAGGAGACCTTCACCCCTGGCGCCGTCGCGCGCGGCCAACCGGCTCGTCTGGCGCGGTGTCGTTCCACCTGGCCCATTTGCATGCATCGGCTCGCAATGGCTTTCGAACTTCAAAGCGCGGCTCGAAAGAAGATAAAGAAGATATGGTCATCGGCTCGACGCCGTTGCTCAGCTTATCTCGCGAGCGATTTGGCTGGCGCCCCTGTCTGCGTGAGGCCGACAAGTTAGCTTCGACCGGAAATCGGCTTCCGACGGGGAGGCGTCTCCCGCTTCACGGCGTCAGGGGCAATGTGACAGCATGTCTTGGACCCGCCCATGAGCCACGGCCTTCGGCGCTTGAGCCGTCGCGAGTAGGAATGCGCATTAACCCTTGGCTGATCGCCCTCCTGGTCTCAGTCGCCACGTTCATGGAGGTGCTCGACACCACCATCGCCAACGTCGCGCTGACCTATATTTCCGGCAGCCTCGCGGTAGGTCCAGCGGAAGCCGCCTGGACCATTACCAGCTACCTCGTCGCCAACTCCGTGGCGCTCTGCGCGAGCAGTTGGCTGGCGGCGAGATTCGGGCGGCGCAACTTCTTTCTAGCCTGCGTCGGTCTGTTCACTCTGGGCTCAATCCTATGCGGCCTGTCCTGGAACCTCGAGTCGTTATTGTTCTTTCGCGTTCTTCAAGGACTTGCCGGAGGCGGAATGACCCCGGTAGCCCAATCCATCTTGGCAGATACATTCCCGCCGGAGAAGCGCGGACAGGCCTTTGCGCTTTACGGCATCGCCGTCGTCGTCGCGCCCATCGTGGGGCCTATGCTCGGCGGCTATCTCAGCGACAACTACTCCTGGCATTGGTGCTTCCTGATCAACGGACCGATCGGAGTGATTCTGTTCGTTCTGACCTATGTGTTCATTCCGGAAACTCCGAAAGCGCGGGCTGACCGCATCGAGACGGGCCGACGGGCGCCTCCGTTCGACCTGGTCGGCTTCCTGCTCGTCACGACGTTCCTGGGCTCGCTGGAGGTCGTGCTTGACAAGGGCCAGGAGGATGATTGGTTCGGCTCCTCGTTCATCGTCCTCTTCGCCTCCCTTTCCGTCGGCGCGCTGTTGCTGTTCGTGCCATGGGCGCTTCTGAGGAGAAATCCGGTCATCGATGTGCGCATGCTGGCGAGCCGCCAATTCGGCGCGTGCTTCATCGTCATGCTCGGGGTCGGGGCGATTGTTGTCGCCACGACACAGATCGTGCCGCAGATCCTGCAAGACAACTACGGGTACACCGCCTTGCTCGCGGGAGAAGCGCTTTCGCCCGGCGGCCTCGTGACCATGGTGATGATGATCGTCGTGGGCCGGGTCGGTTTCGTCCAGCCGAAATATCTCATCGCGTTCGGCGCGGTAGTCGTCGCTTATGGCATGTATATGCTGACAAGCCTGTCCGCGACCTCGACGTTCGACTATTTCGCGCTGTCGCGGATGGTCCTGGGGGTCGGGCTCCCATTCATCTTCATTCCGATCACGGTGGCGTCCTACGACGGGATCGCCGCCGGGAAAACCGACCAAGCCTCCGCGCTCATCAACCTGGCGCGCAATTTCGGCGGCTCGATTGGAGTTTCGCTATCGCAGACGGTGCTCGCCCAGCGCGAGCAATTCCACCAATCGCGGCTCGGGGAGCATGTCGGCGTTTGGAATCCGATCTATGGTCAGACGCTGAGCGGCGCCCAAGCCTTTTTCGCCGCGCGGCCGCTGAACGGAGGCGGCGCGGAAGTCGCGACAATATCAGAGGTCGGCCGGACGGTCGTGGAAGCGCAAGCCGCGCTGGATTTCTCGAAGCAGGAAAACACGCGGTATCAAGAGCTCGTGGCGAAAGGCGCCGGCACCGAGCAGCGCGCGCAGCAATCGGCCTCGGATCTCGATTCGAAACGAGCGGCGCTGTCGGCGGCTCAATTCGGCCAGTCGGCAGCCCAGCGTCAGAGGCTCGTGCTCGACGCACAGGAGAAGAGCGCCGAGGCGGCGTTGGCGACGGCCAAGGCCCAAAAAGAGGCGGCTGACGCCAATCTCAGCCGCGTCGAATTGCGCGCGACGACTGAGGGGCGGGTCACCAAGCTCACCGCCGTCGCGGGCCAACTCGTCACGCCCCGGCAGGCCGTGATGATCCTCGTGCCACTGGAGGTTTGGGTGACCGCCAATTTCAAGGAGACGGAGCTTACGGATATCCGGCCGGGCCAAAAGGTGGCGATTTACGTCGACGCCTACGGCCGCAATTTTCCAGGTCATGTCGACAGCATTCAGGCGGGCAGCGGGACGGTGTTCAGTCTGCTGCCGGCGGAGAACGCGACAGGCAATTACGTCAAGGTCGTGCAACGCATACCCGTGAAAATCACCTTCGATCGGCAACCCGACGCTTTGCTGGGCCTCGGGATGTCCGTCGAGCCGACGGTCACGGTGCGATAGAGCCCGTCGTTAAAACGTGGGCCGGGCCCGCGCGCCGGGTCGCCGCGCTACTTGCCACGCTGCCAGACCGTTCAAACGCAAGCCAGTTATCTCAGTTATGTCGACGTGTTCCTAGCTTCTGAAGTTCCTCTCCTATTTCTGGGGTCCGATCCCCTGGATGATCGAAGCGGCGGTGATCCTGTCGGCGGCGGCCCAGCATTGGCCGGATTTTGGCATCATCCTCTTAAGCGTTCAACGGAAGCGAGACACTGCGGCGGACGCCGGAGGAAGTCGTCGGAGGGGAGCATTGAGGCCGGTTGCTAAACGCTATCACGAGGGCAGCAAAGCGCCTCATTACGCGATATGCGCTCAATTCCCCAAAAATTTCGCGTCACGTTTCGATACTCATAGTGAAGAGTTACGGCTGCAGAATTCGAGTGCGGGAAGGCCGCCTGTCCGCCCTCTGGACGAACCTCCAGATCCGGACGCGTATTGCATTTGAGCGCGATCGGTCTCAGCCGAGCGCCGCCTTCTGCAGGGCGACGAGCTGGCTCACGCCGCCGCGCGCCAGCGCCAGCATCTTCAGAAGCTCCCGCTCGCTGAACGGGGCGCCCTCCGCGGAACCCTGGACCTCCACGAGGCCGCCCGAGCCGGTGATGACGAAATTGGCGTCGGTTTGGGCGGTCGAATCTTCGGCGTAGTCGAGGTCGATCACCGCCTCGCCGCCGACCACGCCGCAGGAAACGGCGGCGACATGGTCCTTGAGCACGCTCTCCTTCAAGATCGAGCGTTGCACCATCCACTCGATGCAGTCGCGCAGCGCGATCCAGGCGCCGGTGATCGAGGCGGTGCGGGTGCCGCCGTCAGCCTGCAGTACGTCGCAGTCGATCGTGATCTGCCGCTCGCCGAGCCTCGTGAGGTCGACCACGGCGCGCAGCGAGCGGCCGATCAGCCGCTGGATTTCTTGCGTGCGGCCCGAGACGCGGCCGGAGGACGATTCGCGCTTGCTGCGAGTCAGGGTGGCGCGCGGCAGCATGGCGTATTCCGCCGTCACCCAGCCCCTCCCTTGGCCACGCAGCCACGGCGGCGGCTTGTCCTCGAGCGACGCCGCGCACAGCACATGAGTGTCGCCGACGCGCACGAGGCACGAGCCCTCGGCGTAGCGTGCCGCCCTGCGCTCGAAGCTGACCTTGCGCATCTCGTCGGGGGCGCGTTTGGAAGGACGCATGAACATTGCCTTTTTGTGACGTCCCGCCCGCTTTAGCGGCAGACGGGCCGGGAGGCAACGTGCAGCGCTCTGTAGGGCTCCAGCCGCCGTTGACCCGGCACGCCCGCGTCTCTAGGGTCCGCGCCCGCAAATCACGGAATCCGCCGGACATGCCCGACCCTTCGCTCGATCCGTCAAAATCCTTCCAGGGGCTGATCCTGACGCTGCAGGATTTCTGGGCGCGGCAGGGCTGCGTCATTTTGCAGCCCTACGACATGGAGGTTGGCGCCGGCACCTTCCATCCTGCGACCACGCTGCGCTCGCTCGGGCCGAAAGCCTGGAGCGCCGCCTATGTGCAGCCCTCGCGCCGCCCGAAGGACGGACGCTACGGCGAAAATCCCAACCGACTGCAGCACTACTACCAGTATCAGGTCATCCTGAAGCCTTCGCCCGAGAACCTGCAGGAGCTCTACCTCGATTCGCTCCGCACGATCGGGATCGACATGGGCCTCCACGACGTCCGCTTCGTCGAGGACGACTGGGAGAGCCCGACTCTCGGCGCCTGGGGCCTGGGGTGGGAGTGCTGGTGCGACGGGATGGAAGTGTCGCAGTTCACCTATTTCCAGCAGGTCGCGGGGTTCGAATGCGCGCCGGTCTCCGGCGAGCTGACCTACGGACTCGAGCGCCTCGCCATGTACGTGCAGGGCGTCGAGAACGTTTACGACCTCAATTTCAACGGCCGGGACAGCGAGGCGCGGGTGACTTACGGCGACGTGTTCAAGCAGGCCGAGCAGGAATACTCCCGCTTCAACTTCGAGCACGCCGACACCGCCATCTTGTTCCAGCACTTCAAGGACGCCGAGGCGGAGTGCCGGTCGCTCATCGAACGCGGCGCCGACGGCGACCGCCACCTCTTGGCCCTGCCCGCCTATGACCAGTGCATCAAGGCGAGCCACGCCTTCAACCTCCTCGACGCGCGCGGCGTCATCTCGGTCACCGAGCGGCAGAGCTACATCTTGAGGGTCCGCGAGCTCGCCAAGGCCTGCGGCGCCGCTTGGCTGAAGACCGCGGGAGGCGGGGCGGGCTAGCCCTCATCCGGCCCTTCGGGCCACCTTCTCCCCGAGGGAGAAGGGGCGCCCCCTCTCCCTCGGGGAGAGGGCCGGGGTGAGGGCCAGCCAACCGCGCAACTCCATAATTCTAGGCCGATCCAATGCCCGACCTGCTCCTCGAACTCTTTTCCGAAGAAATCCCCGCCCGCATGCAGCGGCAGGCGGCGGAGGATTTGAAGCGGCTCATCACCAACGCGCTCGTCGACCGCAGCCTGACTTATGAGGGCGCGCAGGCGTTCGTGACGCCGCGCCGGCTTGCGCTGCATGTCGTGGGCCTCCCCGCCGCCCAGCCGACCTTGCGCGAGGAGCGAAAAGGGCCCCGCGTTGGCGCGCCGGAGGCGGCGATCCAGGGTTTTTTGAAGAGCGCCGGGCTCGCGCGCATCGAGGACGCCACGATCGAGAAGGACTCGAAGAAGGGCGAGTTCTATGTCGCGTCGATCGAGAAGCCGGGCCGCTCGACGAGCGAGGCGCTCACCGAGATCATCCCCTCGGTCGTGCGCGCTTTCCCCTGGCCGAAGTCGATGCGCTGGGGCAACGCCTCGACAAGGCCCGACGCCTTGCGCTGGGTGCGCCCCTTGCGCGGAATCCTGTGCACGCTCACGACCCCGCACGACGCCGCGGAGGTCGTGCCCTTCGCCGTAGACGGGATCGAAGCGGGCGAGTTCACCTGGGGCCACCGCTTCATGGCGCCGGAGCCGATCGACGTCCGCCGCTACGACGACTATGTCGACGCGCTGCAAAAGGCCAAGGTCGTGCTCGACGCCGATCGGCGCAAGGCGATCATTTGCGAGGACGCTAAGAATCTCGCCTTCGCACAGGGGCTGACGTTCGTCGAGGACGACGGCCTCCTGGAGGAGGTCGCGGGGCTCGTCGAATGGCCGGTCGTCCTCATGGGCGAGTTCGAGGACAATTTTCTGGACATCCCGCCGGAGGTCATTCGCGCCACGATCCGCGCCAACCAGAAGTGTTTCGTGCTTCGCAGCGCGGACGGCCGTCTCGCCAACCGATTCATCCTCGTCGCGAACCTGATCGCCCGCGACGGCGGCGCGGCGATCGCCGCAGGCAACGCCCGCGTCGTGCGCGCGCGGCTTTCCGACGCCCGCCACTTCTGGCTCACCGACTTGCATGACCTGCCCGACTACAAGGACAAGGCCACAAAACCGCTCGATCAGCGGTTCGCCAAGCTCGAGGCGCTCGGAATCGTCTTCCACGAAAAGCTCGGCACGCAGGCGGCCCGGATCGAACGCATCGAATCGCTGGCGCGCGAGTTGGCCCCGCAGGTCGGCGCCGACGTCGAACTCGCCGCCCGCGCCGCGCGGCTCGCCAAGGCCGACCTCGTCACCGAGATGGTCGGCGAGTTCCCCGAGCTGCAGGGCCTGATGGGCCGCTATTACGCGACCCAGCAGGGCGAGGAGGCGAGCGTCGCGGACGCCATCGAGGAGCATTACAAGCCGCAGGGGCCGAGCGACCGGATTCCGACGTCTCCCGTGTCGATCGCGGTCGCGCTCGCCGACAAACTCGACACGCTCGGAGGGTTCTGGGCGATCGACGAGAAGCCGACCGGCAGCAAGGACCCGTTCGCGCTGAGGCGCGCCGCGCTCGGGGTCATCCGCATCGTGATCGAGAACGGGCTGCGCCTGCCGCTGACCGGACCACTCAACGCCGCGATCTGGGGGGCGCTGCTCGACGTGGAGTTCGCCCGCGAGGACGAGGCGGGCGCCGTCGTTCAGTCGCTCTCGAAGCGCGGCTTCCCCAAGGGCCCGGAGTTCGACGAGATCGTCGGCGCCGTTTCGCGCGGCGCGCGCCGGGCGCAAATTCCCGACGACGCGCGGCTCGCCGCAATCACGCGAAGCCTTCTCGACTTCTTGGCCGACCGGCTGAAAGTCTATCTGCGCGACAAGGGCGCGCGCTACGATCTCATCGACGCGGTATTCGCCCTGCCGGGCCAGGACGATCTCTTGACCATCGTCTGGCGCGTCGAGGCGCTGGGGCGGCTTCTGGACACGGAGGACGGCAAGAACCTGCTCGCCGGCTACCGCCGCGCCGCCAACATTCTCAGGGCCGAGGAGAAAAAGGACGGCGCCGGCGCCTTTGCAGGTTCGCATGATCCGGCGAAGCTCGCGCTCCCCGCCGAACGCGACCTCGCCGACGCGCTCGCCGCCGCCGGCGCCGCGGCGCGCGAGCGGATCGGGCGCGAGGATTTCGAGGGCGCGATGCGGCCGCTCGCGTCGCTCCGCGCGCCCGTCGACGCGTTCTTCCTCGACGTCACCGTCAACGCCGACGACCCCGCGCTGCGAATGAACCGCCTGCGGCTGCTCAGCGAATTGCGCGACGCCGTCCACGCGGTGGCGGATTTCTCCAAGGTGGCGGGGTAGCGCGCAACCCTCGCCCGTTCCTGCCGCCGCGCTCGAGGAGCGCGGCGGCGCGATCACGCCCGAGACGAACATGATCTTCCAATGCAGCGGGCTGAGCTTCGCCTCGTCCACGCGGCCGAGGACTCCGGCCCCATCTGATGTCGTATCGGTCGCGCGCCCAACGGGCGGGCTGCCGTTATAGTTCCGGCATGAGCGCAACCTTCACGTCGCTCTAAACTTTTCGTAAGGCCGGAACCGAAGCATCGGTCGGAGGTTGGCTCTGCGGCTGGGCGGCGTCCTGCTATGGAGACCCCCATGAAAGGCCTTTCCCAGTTTGTTTGCGCGGTCCTGTTGGCCGGCGGCATCGCCGCTCCGGCGTTCGCGGCCGAAGCCGGTTCGAACGACAACCCCGCGGCGAGCGGCCAGACCGCCACCGGCGTCCAGCAAAATTCCATGAACGGGCCGAACGCTGCGCCCGGCAGAGCTCAGCGTGCCGTGCAGAAAATGCGCGACGACCTCATGAAGGCCGGCTTCACCGACATCCACATCATGCCGTCATCGTTCCTGGTGCGCGCCAAGGATTCGTCCGGCAATCCCGTGATGATGGTCGTCAACCCCGATTCGGTGACGGCGATCACGGAAGAGAACAGCTCCTCCGCCAATGCGAGCCCCAACAGCGCGGGCGCCACGCCAGGTCCGAAATCGACGGGCGGCTCTCAGCCGGTCACGCCCGGCGCCTCGCAAACCAAACCGTAAGGCGAACGCGGTTCGCCAACGGAAGCTTTTGGCGATCTTCGCGCCCGGAGCGCCCGGGCGCGTGGACCCTTCAGTCGTCGGGCCTGAGCTTCTTCAGATCGTCGCCGCTCAGCGTCGACGCCAAAATGCCATGCCAGACGGTCTTGACGTCCGCCGGACCGAGTTTCGAATCGTCGGTCCGCAGCCTGAAGACGAGATCGTAAGGGTTGGTGATGTTCCGGGTCGTCGACGTCCAGGCGTCAATCGTAAAGGCCTTGAGAGCCGGGTCGACCTTTCCCGGCGACGTGCTGACCTTGATATCCGAAGACCTCTTCGTTCCGGCCTCAATCGCCGCGACCGCGTCGGGCAATCGCTTCGCGTCGCCCTGAAGCACGAAGCTGACGACGTCGTTGGGCAGGTTTTTCGCGTAACCGGCGAGGTTCCATTCGATCGCCTGCTTCATGATCATCGCCCGGAAGCCGACTTGCTGATCGTTGCCGGTGACAGTCCCCGAAATCGCTTCGATTGTCTTTGACATGGTCGTCCTCCTTGCCTCCGCCGCGGCGCTTCGTCGACGCGGTCGTTGGTCGTTGACCGCGTCAGCCGCGATCGCCCTTAAGAGCGCTCGCGAAGCGTCTCCATCGGCTCAAATAGCATCGCGAACGCCGGCGTCAAATCGCGATGAAGGCGGCTCGTCCGGCGCGTCACTGGGCGGGCTGCGTCACCGGGCGGGCGGCGCGCTCGCCGATGAACGCCCAAAGGACGAGCGCGGCCACGACGTCGAACAGGAACAGGAGCGCAAACAGCGGCTCGTAGCCGGTCGTCGTCGCCAGCGCGCCGACGGTGAGGGTGAAGAGGGCGCCGCCCAGATAGCCGAACATGCCGGCGATTCCGGTGGCGGTCGCGACATCGGCGGTCTCCACCACGTCGCCCATCAGCGCGTACATCATGCTCGACAGCATCTGATGGGCGAAGCCGCCGAGGGAGAAGCAGAGGATCGCGACGATCGGGTTCGCCGCGAAACTGATCAGCGCCGGCCCGACCATGAAAAGCGCGCCGAGGCTGATCACCGAAAGACGCGCATTCACCAGCTTGAGGCCGAAGCGGCTATGGAACACCGGCGCGAGATAGCCGCCGACCAGGCAGCCGAGGTCCGAGAACAAAAACGGCAGCCACGCGAACAGCGCGAACTGCTTGATGTCCATGCCACGCACGCTGACCATGTAAAGCGGAATCCAGAAGGCGAAAGTCTGCCACGCAGGCTCGGTCAGAAAGCGCGCGATGACGACGCCGTAGAACTTCGTCCGCGACAGCACCGCGCGGAAGCTGGGCTTGACCTCCGGCGTCGGCGTGCGGCCGGCTTCGATGTAGGCCCGCTCCGCGGCCGAGAGAAGCGGGTGGACTTCTGGGTCCCGATAGAGCCAGAACCAGACGATCGAGAGGAGGATCCCGAGCCCGCCAGTGAGAAAGAACGCGGGCCGCCAGCCGTATGCGGCCGCGATCCAGATCACCAGGGGCGGCGTGATCATCGACCCGATGGAGGAGCCGGAGTTGAACCAGCCCGTCGCGATCGAACGCTCCTTGGAGGGGAACCAGATGGTGGACATTTTCGTCCCGGTCGGGATCGCGACGGCTTCGCTGACTCCGAGAAGCGCGCGGAAGCCGGCCATCGACACCCATCCGGTCGACAGAGCGTGCAGCGCGGCGGCCAACCCCCAGACGAACGCTGCGACCGCATAGCCGAGACGTGGTCCGATCAGGTCGGTGAGATAGCCTGCCACCGGCTGGGAGAAGGAGTAGACGATCTGGAACGACGACACGACATAGGAATATTGCTCCGTCGTGAAGTTGAGCTCCTTCTTGAGGATCGGCGCCAGAACGCCGAGGACGTTTCGGTCGACGTAAATCACGACGGTGCCGGCGAGCATCAGCGCCAGCATCTTCCACCTGAGGGTTCCTCCCGAGTTCATACTCTCGCCTCGCTGCTGACGATCCGCTCTGATTGGCCTGACCACTTGACCCTTAGACCAGTTTGCGCAAATGTCGAGTCCCGGAGCGCCGCAAGGCGCCCCCTTTTCTCTGAAGGAATGACGCCATGACCGTTCAGGCACAGCCCTTCGCCCTCCATCCCGACAGGCTTTTTCCGGCGGACCCGGCGACCCGCGACGTCGCGCGAAAACTCTACGCCTCGGTCGCGGCCCTGCCGATCGTCAGTCCGCACGGCCACACCGATCCGCGCTGGTTCGCCGAGGACGCGCCCTTCCCGGACCCGGCTCGTCTCTTCATCGTCCCGGACCACTATGTCCACCGCATGCTCTACAGCCAGGGCGTGCGCCCCGAAGAGGTCGGCGTGCCGCGCGTCGACGGCGGCCCGGTCGAGACCGACCCGCGCAAGATCTGGCGCATCTTCGCCGAGAACTTCCGCCTCTTCCGCGGCACGCCGTCGTGGCTGTGGCTGAACCATGCCTTCACCGAGGCTTTTGGTATCCGGGAGCGTCTGACGGCCGAGAGCGCTGACCGCGTTTACGACCACATCGCCGCCTGCCTGGAGCGGCCGGAATTCCGTCCGCGCGCCCTGTTCGAGCGCTTCAACATCGAGGCGCTGACGACGACCGAAAGCCCGCTCGACGACCTCAAATGGCACCGGGCGGTCAAGGCGAGCGGGTGGGGCGGCCGGGTGCTGACCGCCTTCCGTCCCGATCCGGTCGTCGACCCCGCCTTTCCGGGCTTTCGAGAGAATCTCGCGGCCCTCGGACGGATCACCAACCGCAATCTTTCGACCTTCGAAGACTATCTCGCCGCGCTCGCCGAGCGCCGCGCCTATTTCAAGTCGGTGGGATGCACTTCGACCGACCACGGCCATCCGACCGCCCATACGGCCGACCTTTCGGCCGAGGATGCGGCCGCCCTCTACGGTAGCGTTCGCTCAGGCGCCGCCTCGGCCGCCGACGCCGAGACTTTTCGCGCCCAGATGCTGACCGAAATGGCGAAGATGAGCCTCGCCGACGGGCTCGTCATGCAGATCCACCCCGGCTCCGCGCGCGACCACAATCCGTGGCTCTTTAAGACTTTCGGCCGGGACAAGGGCGCCGACATTCCTACCCCGACCGACTACGTCTACGCCCTCAAGCCGCTCCTCGACCGGCTCGGCAACGAACGCCGGCTGACCGTCATCCTCTTCACCCTCGACGAGACCGCCTATTCGCGCGAGCTTGCGCCGCTCGCCGGACACTATCCGGCGCTGAAGCTTGGGCCCCCCTGGTGGTTCTTCGACAGTCCGGAGGGCATGATCCGCTATCGCGAGACGGTGACCGAGACGGCCGGCTTCTACAACACCGTCGGCTTCAACGACGACACGCGCGCGTTCCTGTCGATCCCGGCGCGCCACGACGTCGCCCGCCGCGTCGATTGCGTCTATCTCGCGAGGCTCGTGGCCGAGCACCGGTTGGAGCTGGACGAGGCCTTCGAGGTCGCGCACGACCTCGCCTATCGTCTCGCGAAGGCGGCTTACAAGCTCTGAGGGCGCGTCTTGAAGGAGGGCCTCGCGATGAACGTTCTCAACCGCGCAGCGCTCGCAAGCGGCGCCGTCGCGGCGCCCCATGCGCCGCCTGGCCCGCGCCCCGTCGAGATTCTCCAGATCGGCGAGGGCGTCTTCATGCGGGCCTTTGTCGACTGGATGGTCGACGTCGCCAACGAACAGGGCGTCTATCGCGGCGGCGTCGCGGTCGCCGCGCCGCGCCGCCATGACCGCCCGCCGCCGCTTGCCGCCCAGGACGGTCTCTACACCGTGCTGCTGCGCGGCCGGGAAGGCGGGGCGGAGGTGTTGGAGCGCCGCGTCGTTACGACGGTCCAGACGGTCCTCGACCCATATGCGCAGTGGCGCGAAACCACGTCCGTCGCCGCCTCGCCGGCGCTGAAGTTCCTCGTTTCCAACACCACGGAGGCCGGGATCGTCGACGTCGCCGAAGCCTACGATCCAGGCGTCTGCCCCGTGAGCTTCCCGGCCAAGGTCACGGCACTTCTCAAGGCGAGGTTCGACGCGCTCGGAGGACTCGACGCGCCGCCGCTCATCATTCTCCCTTGCGAGCTCATCGAGGACAACGGCGCGACGCTGAGGCGCATCGTGCTCGAGCATGCGCGCCGCTGGGGCTTCGACGAGGCCGCGGTGGCGTGGATCGGCGAAAAATGCCGATTCTTCGACACGCTGGTCGACCGGATCGTGCCGGGATTTCCAAGGGACGAGGCGGAAAGCCTGTTTGCGGAATGGGGCTATCGCGATCCGCTCGCGATCGTCGCGGAGCCTTTCCACCTGTGGGTGATCGAGGCGCCGGCCGACGTCGCCGAAGCGCTGCCGCTCGCTGAAGCCGGCGCGAACGTCGTCTGGACAAACGACATCCGCCCTTATCGCGAGCGGAAGGTGCGGCTCTTGAACGGAACCCATACCGCAACCGCGCTCGCCGCCTTCCTCGCCGGGCTCGACACCGTTTTCGAGATGGTCGAGGACCCGCTGTTTCAGCGCGTCGTCAGCGAGGTCGCGTTTGAGGAGCTCGCGCCCTCAGTGCCGCTGCCCGAAACCGAGCGCCTCGGCTACGCCCGCTCGGTTCTCGAGCGCTTCGGCAATCCGTTCATCCGGCACGAGCTCCTTTCGATCGCGTTCAACTCGGTGTCGAAGTGGCGGGTGCGGTTGCTTCCTCCGGTCAAGCATGCGCTCGCCGCCGGCCGGCCGGCGCCGGGGCTCATCGCCTTCTCTCTCGCCGCGCTCCTCACGTTCTACCGGGGCGTGAAGGCGGGCGACGGCTTCGTCGGACGGCGCGAGAAGGGCGAGTATCCGATCCGGGACGAGCCGGCGGCGCTCGCGATCATGGCGGAATCCTGGGCGCTGGAGCCGACTGTCGGCGCCGGCGCGGTCGCGGCGCGGCTGATCGCCGATCCGCGCCTGTGGGGCGAGGACCTGACGAAGGTCGGCAATCTCGCCGCGCTCGCGCTCGCGGCGTTCGAGTCGATCGAGCGGCGCGGCGTCCGCGGCGCGCTCGAAGCGCATCTCTCCGCACCGCAGGGCGCATGAGCGGCGGCAAACGACGGATCTCGCCATGCCATTCCAGCCGATCGACGCCAAGCGCCTCTACGAGCAGGTCGCCGATCAGATCGGCGATATGATCCGCAGCGGCGAGTTCCAGCCGGGCCAGCGGCTTCCGGCCGAACGCGACCTGGCGAAATTGCTCGGCGTCAGCCGCCCGGTGGTGCGCGAGGCGATGATCGCGCTGGAAATCGCCGGCCTCCTCGAGGTCCGCACGGGGTCCGGCGCCTACGTCCTGAAAGCCCCGAACGGACAGTTCGGAATCAGCGCCGGCCACAGTCCAACCGATATTTTGAACGCCCGCATGATCGTTGAGGGCGAGGTTGCGGCGCTCGCGGCCGAGCACGCCTCCGCGCGCGATCTCAAGGCCGCCGCGGACGCCATCGCCCGCATGACGGCGGACCACGACGCAGGGCGCCCCTGGAACGCGGCGGACCTCGCCTTTCATGTCGCCGTCGCCTATGCGAGCGGCAACGCGGTCCTCGCCATGGTCGTCGAGCGGCTTTGGCAGGAGCAGTACGGCCCGGTCTTCGCCCTCCTGTCCGAGCGCGCCCATCTGCCCGACAAGTGGTCGGCCACGCTCAAGGGTCATGAGGGCATTCTCGAGGCGATCCGTCGCCGGGACGCTCGCGCGGCGCGCGGGGCCATGCGCGCGCATCTTTCTCAGGTGTTGGCGGTGGTCACCGCCGAGGTCTCCGACGGCGCGGGCCGCGCCGAAAAACCGGACCGCCGGCGCGCGCCGGCCGGGGCGTGACGGGCGCCGGTCCGGCGTCCCGGAAAGGTTGCAAGAGCGGATACCCGCGGCGGCTATGGCGCGCAGCGACGAAAGGCCTTAAGAGGCGCGACGGCGACCTGGCTTTCCGGCGTTCGCCATGTTCGCGCCGCGTTCGGAGGGTCTAAACGCCGGGCCCTCGGCGGATTTACCCGGACGGGGCGGGATTTGTGACGGTAGAGCACGGAATGGCAGGCACTGAGAACCGGCGCGGCTCGCGCAAAACCTGGACGCTGCGGGCGGCGATCGGCGCTGTGGCGGCGCTCGTCGGCGTGTTCGCGGCGAGCCAGGCCTTCGCCGAAAGCGCCGAATGCGCTCGGCTGAGGGCGGCCATCGCATCGGCCCCGCGCGGCGGCGCGGGCGGCCAGGCGGCGGCGGCCGCAGCGCGCCAGCGCTCCGAGCTCGCCCGCACCAGCGCCTACGCCAACTCCATCGGGTGCAACAACCAGAAGTTCCTGTTCTTCGGTTCTGATCCGCCGCCCCAGTGCGGCGAGATTAGGGGCCAGATCGCCCGCATGCGGTCCAGCCTCTCGGACCTCGAAGCCCGCTCCGGCGGGGGCCGCGAGGACCTCGTCGCCCGCTACAATTCCGAGTGCGCCAACGCCCCTCAGCCGGGCAACATTTTCCAGGCCTTGTTCGGAGGGGGCGCGAGGCAGCCGGAACCGTCCGAGCCGATCAATCCGGAGACGCTGTCGCCAGACGAGCAGCAGCAAAATCTCGAGAAGTCGATCGAGAACGAGAAGAAGGGCGCCAACGTGTCGGCCGGCTCCTACGCCGTGTGCGTGCGCACCTGCGACGGCGGCTTCTTCCCCGTCTCGTATGCCGGCGTGGGCGGTCGTCTCGAGGACGTCTGCCGGTCGCTCTGCCCCAACGCCGACGTGCAGCTCTACTCGTTCCCGTTCGGCGGGACGATCGAGCAGGCGGTGTCGATCACCGGCGAGCGCTACGTCGACATGCCGAACGCGCTCAAGTTCCAGCAGTCCTACGACGCGACCTGCTCGTGCCGCCGCAAGGGCGAGAGCTGGGCGCAGGCCCTGGCCGCGGCCGAAGCCAAGTACGGCCACGAGGCGCGCGACATTCTGGTCACGCCGGAAAAGTCGATCGAAATGTCGCGCCCGATCATCGCCAAGGTTTCCGCCGACCCGAAGACGAAGGCGGGCAAGAACGGCAAGCCGGGCGCGCAGACGCCCGACGCGGCCACGCCGGCGCCCGCGACCAGCGACCCCAGCCTGACCGGCGCGGGGCAGGGTCTCAGCCCTACCGGCGAGGACACGGCGCTGAGCGCCGCCGCGGCGACGGTCAGCCGCGAAGCCTCGGGCATCGCCGGCGACGCCGCCCAGTCGGGAACGTTCTACAACACGACCCAGGGCCAGACGGTCACCGAAACCGGCCCCGACGGCGTCAAGACGAAGGTGCGGATAGTCGGGCCATCGCTCTAGCCCGTCCGATCAGGCGCAGGAGCGCCGCCAGCTCTGGCCCGGATTCGCGCCCCGTCAGCGCCAGCCGCAGCGGGTGATAAAGGTCCCGGCCCTTGCGGCCCGTCTCGGCCCTGAGAGCCTTTGTCCATTCGCCCCAGGTCGATGCGTCCCAGTCGCCTTCGGGCAGACGCCTGGCGGCGAGGTCGAGATAGGCGCGATCCAGGACGACCGGCGCGACGTCGCCCTCGACCACCGCGCGCCACTCCGACACGTCGGCGAGCTGGGCGACGTTGCCGCGCACCGCGAGCCAGAACGCCTCCGCCCTCGGGCCGGCGACCCCGAGGGCCGCGAGCCGGTCGGCGACCGCGGCGTAGGGCGCAGCGTGCAAGGTGCGGGCGGACAGCGCGTCGAGTTCGGCTTCGTCGAAACGGGCCGCGCCACGCGACAGACCGGCGAGATCGACCAGTCCCGCGAGCTCGTCAAGCGAAGCGACCGGCCGCACCGCCTCGGCCGAGCCGACCAGAACCGCAAGCGCGGCGACCGCGAGCGGCTCCACCCCTTTTTCGCGCAGCGACGCAATCGACAGGGCGCCCGTGCGCTTGGACAGGCCCTCGCCGGACGCGTCGGTCAGAAGGTTGTGATGGCCGAACTCGGGGACGCTGCCCGCGAGCGCTTCGAACAGCTGGATCTGCACCGCCGTGTTCGTGACATGATCCTCGCCGCGGATCACGTGCGTGACTCCGAACTCGATGTCGTCGACCACCGAGGGCAGCGTGTAGAGATAGGTTCCGTCCTCCCGACGCAGCACCGGGTCGGAGAGCGAACCGCAATCAATTTGGCTCTCGCCACGCACAATGTCCGTCCAGCGGACTGTTCCCGGATCGAGGCGAAACCGCCAGTGCGGCTTGCGGCCGGCAGCCTCCAGCGCCGCGCGGTCGGCCTCGGTGAGACGCAGCGCGGCGCGGTCGTAGACCGGCGGACGGCCGAGCCCCTGCTGGCGCTTGCGGCGGCGGTCGAGCTCCTCTGGCGTCTCGTAGGCCGGATAAAGCCGCCCGAGCGACTTGAGTTTTTCGCCCGCCGCATCGTAAAAGGCCATCCGGTGCGACTGGCGGCGCACGCAATCGGGTTTGACGCCCAGCCAGGCGAGATCCTGTTCGATCGATTCGGCGTATTCGGCTCTCGATCGTTCGAAATCGGTGTCGTCGAACCGCAGAATGAACTTCCCCCGGTTGCGGCGGGTGAAGAGCCAGTTGAGCAGGGCTGTGCGGGCGTTTCCGATGTGAATGCGCCCTGACGGCGAAGGAGCAAAACGAACGATCGGGGGCGAATTCATGAGCTTTCATAGAAGCGTCGCGCGGAACCGGCAATACTGCTGGCGGCCGATTCGCCAATTGAGTACAATACCATAATGACAATCAGCCTTTTTGCCGCCGGGGTGTGTCTGTCGGAGGGCGGAGTGCATGCGCTGAGCGTGGGCCTGGCCCTGCGGCGATGCGCCCGGCGAAGCGGGCATGTGCCGCCGCCGAAAGACGCGCCGCCTGTGTCCATCGTGCAGCCGCTCTGCGGAATTGAGACGTTTTCGCGCGAGACGCTGCGCTCGATTTTCGCCCTCGACTATCCCGATTACGAGATCCTCTTCTGCCTTGCGAGCGCCGACGATCCGATCGCCCCGCTCGTCCGCGGCGCGATCGCGGCTCACCCCGAGCGCCCGGCGCGGCTCCTGATCGGCGACGACCGCGTGAGCGCGAATCCCAAGCTCAACAATGTGGTCAAGGGCTGGAAGGCGGCCCGGCGACCGTGGGTGATCATCGCGGATTCCAACGTGCTGATGCCGCCAGACTACATCCAGCGGCTGCTCGCCCGCTGGCGTCCCAACAGCGGCATCGTCTGCGCCCCGCCGATCGGCTCGCAGCCGGAATCGTTCGGCGCCGAGATCGAATGCGGCTTCCTCAACACCTATGAAGCGCGCTGGCAATATGCGGCCGAGGCGGCCGGCTTCGGCTTCGCCCAGGGCAAGACGATGCTGTGGCGGCGCAACATTCTCGAGGCCGGCGGCGGCATCGAGGCGCTCGGCGCCGAGATCGCCGAGGACGCCGCATCGACCAAGCTGATCCACAGGCAGGGCCTGGACGCCCACCTCGTCAGCGCGCCGTTTCAGCAGCCGCTCGGCGCGCGAAAGCTGAAAGACGTGTGGGCGCGGCAGTTGCGCTGGGCCCGGCTTCGGCGGGCGACCTTTCCGCTCCAGTTCGCGCCGGAGATCCTCACCACCAGCCTCGTGATGATCGTCGCGGCCGCGTTCGCCGCGCCGGAATTCGGCCTAAGCCCCTGGACGAGCGCCGCCCTCGCGGCGCTCTACTGGTACGCGATCGAGGCTCTGCTCGCTCTCGTCGCCGGCTGGCCGCTCAGCTGGCGGAGCCCGTTGGCCTGGATGGTCCGCGACCTTTTGCTGCCCCTGCTGTGGGGCCAGGGCTGGAGGCGGGACAATTTCGTCTGGCGCGGCAACGCCATGAGCGTCGACGAAACCGCATTGCAGGAGGCGCCATCCGGCCCGCCCCCGCAGATGTGAACACGAATTCGGGATTCTGTCGGTCTTTCTGCTATTTGCCGCCGCATGACGGGGGTCGCCTCACTTCCGCTAAACTGCCGCGCTATCGCCCCACTAGGGCGGGCTCGTCACACGGTCGCGGATCAATACCGCGGACGGAATAAATGCCGGCGGGGAGGAGGAAGTTGAACATGCAGTCCCATGGCGATGACGTACAGCTGCACGTCCTGAACGCGTTGCACTGGGATCTCGCGGTCCCACGCAATCGCGTCGCAGTTTTGGTCGAAAACGGCTGGGTGACGATGTCCGGCGATGTCGATCTGCCGTATCAGCGGCAGTGCGCCGAGTCGGACGTCCGCAGGGTGCCCGGGGTTGTCGGCGTCATCAACCACATCCGCGTGCCCGGCGAGACGATGGACAGCGCCACGACAGCAATGTGACATCCGCGGCGGGAGCCGAGCCTCACCCGCGCTCACAGCGTCTTCAGCATGCCGCCGTCGACGAAGTAGGTCGACCCGACGGAGTAGGTCGCGCGCTCGGAACATAGAAAGACGAAGAAGTTCGCAAGTTCCGCCGGAGTGGCGAAGCGCTTGATCGGCGCGAATTCGCGCGCGACGCCGTCGAGATAGCCCTGCCAGTCGCCGCCCGTCTCCGCCGTGAGCTCTTTGGCGGTCTTGATCCAGTCGGGCGTCAGGATGAGGCCGGGGTTGATGCAATTGACCCGGATGTTGTCGCCGACGAGTTCCGTGGCGAGACATTTCGAGAACATCATCAGCGCGGCCTTGGTGGTGTTGTAGATCGGCTCGTACCAGAGTGGCTGAGCGGCGCAGATCGAGGCGTTGTGCAGAATGACGCCGCCGCCGCGCGCCTTCATCAAGGGCGCAAGGCCCCGGGCGAGCCGCACCGCCGCCATCACGTGCAAGTCCCAATAGGCCTGCCATTTGTCGTCGGGCGCCTCCATGACCGTCTCGTTGGAGCCGGACCCGGCGTTGTTGATCAAAATGTCGGCCCCTCCGAACGCGCGGCCGACGGCGGCGATCAGCGCGTCTGTACCCTCGCGGGTCGCGACGTCGCAGGCGACGCCCTCGACCCGCACGCCGAAGCGGCCGGCGATCCGTCCGGCCTCGTCGCGCACGCGCTCGGCGCCGCGCGCCGCGATGGCAAGATCGACCCCTTCCGCCGCGAGCCCTTCCGCGATCGCGAGCCCGATGCCGAGGCTGCCGCCGGTCACGACCGCGACCTTGCCCTTGAGTCCGAGGTCCATGAGTGTTCCCTTTCACCAGCAGGTGTAGCCGCCGTCCGCCACAACGATCGAGCCGGTCATCAGGCTCGCGGCGTCGGAGGCCAGAAACAGCACGACGGCAGCGATCTCGTCGGGCTCGCCGATGCGCCCCATCGGCGTGCTGTCGATCCACACGTCGAACATCGCCTTGTTCGCCTTGGCGAGGGCGGTGAGCGGGGTGTTGATGTAGGTCGGCGCGACCGCGTTCACGCGCACGCCGCGCGCGCCCCATTCCGCGGCGAGCGATTTCGTCAGGTGATGCACCGCCGCCTTGGAGGCGTTGTAGTTGACCTGCCCCTGCGGCTTGTTGACGATGATGCCGGACATCGAGCCGATGTTGACGATCGAGCCGCGTCCCGCCGCCAGCATCGGCCGGCCGAAGGCCCGGCAGCACCAGTAGACGCCGTTGAGATTGACGTTGAGGACATCCAGCCAGTCCTGGTCCGTGGCGTCCTCCGCGGCGGTGTCGGGTCTGGCGATCCCGGCGTTGCAGACGAGCACGTCGATCCTGCCCGTTTCCGACAGGATTTTGGCGGCGGCCGCGTCGACCGCGGCCCGGTCAGTCACGTCCATTGCGATGGCGTCGACGGCATAGCCCTTGGCCTTCATCTTCGCCTGGCCGTCGTCCCCGGTCTTCGCGCTCATGTCGGCAATGGTGACGCGCGCGCCGGCTTCCGAGAGCGCCTCGACGCAGGCGAGGCCAATGCCCTGCCCGCCGCCGGTGACGACCGCGACGCGCCCCTTGAGGTTGAAGCGATCCAGATACATTGCGCCGCCTCCCGAGCCGCCCTCAGCTCATCCAGTTGCCGCCGTCGACGTTGAGCGTCTGCGCCACGACATAGTCGCTGTCGGACGAGGCGAGGAACGCGGCGGCGCCGGCGTAGTCCTCCGGCAGCCCCATCCGGCCGAAGGGCACGGCCTCGCCGACCAGCCGCTTCTTCTCGCCGACCGCCCGGTGTTCGTACTTGGCGAACAGCGCGTCGACATGGTCCCACATCGGCGTGTCGACGACGCCCGGCGCGATGCCGTTGACGTTGATCCTGTACCTGATGAGGTCGAGCCCGGCCGACTGCGTGAGGCTGATCACAGCCGCCTTGGAGGCGCAATAGACCGCCACCAGCGCTTCGCTCCGCCGGCCGGCCTGCGAGGCCATGTTGATGATCTTGCCCCCCTGCCCGCGCGCGATCATGCGTCTGGCGACAGCCTGCAGGGTGAAGAACAGTCCCTTGACGTTGACCGCGAACACCCGGTCGAAGCTCGCCTCGGTCACGTCGACGATGGGCGCCATGTCGAAGATCCCAGCGTTGTTGACCAGAATGTCGATCCCGCCCCAGCGCGCGGCCACGCTCTCGACCGCCGCCTCGATCGAGGCCGCCTTCGTCACGTCGAGCGCGACGGGGAAGGCGCGCGCGCCATGGCGCGCGGCGGTCGCCTCGGCGGCGGCGAGATCGACGTCCGCCACGGCGACCTGCGCCCCCTCGGCCGCGTAGCGGTCGACGATCGCCGCGCCGATGCCGCGCGCGCCGCCCGTCACGAGCGCGACCTTGTCCGTGAGCTTCGTCATCCTCTTCGCCTCAACGTCCCCGCCCGCGCGATCCGTCAGCGCTTACGCCTTGCCTTCGAGATAGTCCCCGAGCGTCGCGCGCACGCCTTTGGTCCAGAGCGAGCCCAGCGCGGTCGAGAAGGCGGCGACATAGGCCGGGTTGTCCGCGAGTTCGCCGAAAATGTCGCGCATCGCGAGGAAGGCCCGGGGGTCGTCGCGCGCCGGCTTAGCCGCCGCCTGCAGACGGTCCCAGCTCGGATCGTTGGGCGGGATGACCTTGCCGCTCTCCGATTCGCCGGCGCAGTAGCGGCACCACATCGCCGAGACGAGGGCGAGGCCCTTGACGCTCGCCCCGCCCGCGAGCCGGTCGCGCACCGTCGGCAAAATGAATTTCGGCTGCCGGTTCGATCCATCGAGGCAGAGACGGCTAATCGTATCGCCGATCTTGGGATTGGCGAACCTCTCGGCGACCTTCTTGCGGTAGGCCTCGAGGTCGACCTGAGGCGGCGGCGGCACGACCGGAAGGACCTCGCGCTTCTCGAGCGTCTCGAGGAAGATCGGGATCTGCTTGTCCTCCATCGCCTCGTGGACGAAGTGGATGTCGAGAAGTCCGGCCGGATAGGCGATCGCCGCATGGCCGCCATTGAGGATGCGGATCTTCATCAGTTCGTAGGGCGCGACGTCGGCGGTGAAGGTCACGCCGACCTTCTCCAGCGCCGGCCGGCCGGAGGGGAACCTGTCCTCGACCACCCACTGCCGGAACGCCTCGCAGAACACCGGCCAGGAGTCCTCGACGCCGTGGGACTCGCGAAGGATGGCGCGCTCCCGTTCGGTCGTGGCCGGGGTGATGCGGTCGACCATGGAGTTCGGGAAGGCGACGCTCTTGCGGATCCATTGCGCAAGCTCCGGATCGGAGAGCTCCGCGAGGCCCGCCACCGCATTCTCGGTCACGTGGCCGTTGCCGGGGATGTTGTCGCAGGACATGACGGTGAAGGGCGGAACTCCTTGGGCGCGCCGGCGCTTCAGCCCCGCCGCGATCAGGCCGAAGGCGGTCTTCGGCTGAGCGGCATGCTTGGCGTCGTGGACGATGTCCGGGTGGGCCGGATCGAAGCGCTGGGTCGCCGGCGAGATGTAGTAGCCGCCTTCGGTGACGGTCAGCGACACGATGCGGATCTCGGGCTTGGCCAGCCGCGACAGCATCGCCTCGACGTCGAACGGCGGAATGAAGTCGATCATCGCGCCGGTCACGCGCACGGTCGATTGGCCCGCCTCCTGCTCGACCACTGTCGTCAGCCAGTCCTGCGCCTCAAGTTTTGCCCGCATGTCGACGTCCGGCTCGCGGACGCCCGCGCCGACGAGCGCCCAGTCGTGATCGACGCCGATGTTGAACAGGTCGTCGAGATAGACCGCCTGATGGGCGCGGTGAAAATTACCGACGCCGATGTGCAGGATGCCCGGCTTGAGGTCGGAGCGCTGATATTTCGGCGCGGCGACGCCCGCCGGCAGGCGGGCCAGCGCGGCGATGGAGAGTTTGACGCTCATGATTTCCTGTCCACTGGTGTGAAGCGGCTGCCGTCAGTCGATGCGCCGGCCGTCCTTGTCGAACTTGTGCACGTTCACCTCGCGCGGGGTGACGAAGATTCGCTGGTCGACCCTCAGCGGCGCCTCCCCTTCGAGCCTCAGCGTCAGCGGGCC
>Ga0074046_10000900_pt1 | contig 27584 bp, 30 predicted proteins | sample BogForMeECP23OM3_FD_94441 | JGI IMG/M metagenome (GOLD analysis project Ga0074046, IMG submission 94441) | Bog forest soil microbial communities from Calvert Island, British Columbia, Canada - Bog Forest MetaG ECP23OM3 | ecosystem: Environmental > Terrestrial > Soil > Wetlands ...
AAGAGCATCCCCCTCGCACGGTTGCGAGGGTAGAGCACCCTTAAGGAGGGGAGCACTTCACCGGGGTGCCGTCACGCCATCCACGATCGCAAGTAGCACAATTGCGAGCCAGGATCTGGAACGCACCTGCGAGACGGGACGAAGATGGCCAAGACTCGCGGCTCGTGGACACGAAGTGCAGCTTAAGTCACTTGTCCCAAGATGTCCGCGACTTGCTGACTTGCTATATCGACCCACCGCTCGTAGTCGCGGGTACAGGCGCCCTGTCGCTTCTGACGTAGTCGACTCTACCGCCGTCGGTTGACGAGATATCCTCTGCTCCTGTTCGCTGCAAGATCTCCTGAGCCCGCTTCGTCCAGTTCGAATCATCCGTATGGACCGAGAGGAGGATTCCGCCTTCTTTTACCCGGACCTCGTAACGCTTGGCTTCGTGTTCGGGAATCCCCATGCCGATCAGTGCACCCGCTATCCCACCGACTGCACCGCCCACGCCCATTCCCGCAAGTGTTGTCATGATAGGACCCGCGGCGATAAACGGACCCAACCCGGGTATCATCAGAGCGCCGATGCCCACCAAACAGCCCAGCGCACCTCCCACAATCGCGCCGGTTCCAGCCCCCGCGGCTGCGCCCCCTGGCGCCTTGGTTCCTTTCTGGTGGGCGAAGTGCTTGGAGCCTATTCTCTCTGGAAAGAGTACGGAAATATCCGTCTTCCGAAATCCGGCCTCCTTTAGGATATCGACGGCGTTCTCCACGCTCGAGTAGTTGGGGTAGATACCCACGACCGCGGTGTTTTTTTCGGACATGCTGCAATCTCCTATGATGGTCTAAAGATCATTCTCGCCGGCTCAAAACGACGCCTTCTTCGCCTACTGACGTCTGCGATTTACAAAAGAGAGAACCAGAAGTACGGGCGATCACAAACTCCCCGCTCGGCGCAGGGTGAAGCCCATCGTGCCCCATAGTGGGAGACTGCTGGTATCCCTAGATCCAGGGGAATTGCGCACCGAGAGTTAGGAATCGACCGTTCCCGCCGACACGGACGCAGTCTGTCGCCGTAGCCAGGGCCCTCGCGGCGGCGTCGAATCACACCTGCACGAGGGTGTAGAGGTGCGCTTTACCGCCGCGCGAAGCTTGCTTGGGCGTAGGCCGAGCGGAGGCGGGTCGGTCGAAGCCGCGCTGAGGAGCTGTGCGTTACCTGCTGCTCCGATCATCGATGGACGCGCGATCCGCAACGCGCACTCCTCTACCCGTCTCCGGCTTCAGATTCCCTGGGATCTGCGGATTGCGGTCTGCTGGCCCGCAGGAGATCATCCTTCATCGGGCGCGCGGAAGAACTCGCGTCCGGGTGCGGTGTCGGCCGGCGCTGAGTTCGCGACGAAACGCAAAAGCCGTATTTCGTGCGCAGATGCTGATACGGTCCGAACAATGGGGAAAGAGCATGCCGCTCATTAATCTCGTCATCGCACTTATCGTAGTCGGCGTATTGCTGTGGGTCGTGAACAACTACATCCCGATGGACCCAAAAATTAAGAACATCCTGAACATTGTGGTCGTGATTGCTGTGGTGCTGTGGCTCCTGTCCGCGTTCGGCGTGCTGGGGCCGCTGTCTTCGTACCGTGTTGGAAGATGAGCGATCGGAGGGCTGGGTGTCGACCATCTCTTGGGCCGACCCGGTTCAACACCCAATAGGAGGCAACGACGATGAAGCGTTCACTCGTGTTTGCGGTTATCGCGGTCTTCGCGGTCGCGTGTACTGGACCGCGCGGCTATACGGGCCCTCAGGGTCCCCCGGGTATGACGGGCGCCCAGGGCGCCACCGGCATGACGGGTTCACAGGGCCAATCCGGCATGACTGAGTCGCAGGGTCAGCCCGCCCCGGTGGCGGGCTGGGTCTCGTTGAGGGACATCACCTTCGATTTCGATAAGGCAGATATTCGGCCTTCCGAGATGATCAAGATCTCCGATGTCGCAGCCTATGCGAACCAGAACCCTGGCGTTCGCATTGGGATTGACGGCTCCACGGATCTGCTCCGTGGCACCAACCACTACAACGTCGCCCTGAGCCAGCGACGTGTCGCCAATGTTCGTGACGCGCTGATGCGGACTGGAGTCTCGGCTGATCGGATCGAGACCGGCGGCTTCGCCGCGGAACGGCCCAAGTGCAACGACTCCACCGAGCAGTGCTCCCAGCGCGACGGCCGAGTCGAGGTCCTGGCAGGCCGCAGTAGCTAGGGTCTGCGATCGCTCCTCGGCAACCAGCCCTCAGAGGGCATCCGGCGTCCCGGGGGCCGGATGTGACTCTAAAATACGTCTCCGGCGCTGATCTAACTCGAGCGATCGCGACGAACGTTCGATGCCACGCCCGCTTCGCCCGCAACGGATCGTCGCTTTGGCCATCACTGTGTCGCCAGCTTCCGCACGAGTGGTACCAACTTTAGCTGCGAGGGTGCGTCGCGCACGACCTCTGCCACCAGCGCGCGAAGAGTTGCGCCGGAGTCTGCTTTCCGCGCAACGATAAAGGGAATATGGCTGTCCTGTTCCGAAGGACTTCCGTGCCATGAATGGTAAGGACCCGAAAAATAGTACCGCTCCTCTATCGACCGATTCAGCCCCGACCGCGCCAAGAGCACAATATCGCCGGCCCGATTGCCATAGGGTCCCGAACCCAGCCACTGCATCCGCTGATCAAGATCGATGAGGTCGGGTCTGGGATGCTTTGCCAGGTACTCTGGGATCGGAATCAACTTCGTGCCATCGAAGACCTTGAAGGGCAGGGCGTTCGAGCCGAGCGGAGCGGGCTCACGGGAAAAAATGAGATCGAGTGTTCTCTGAAGCTGAGGGATGGGTCTTCCGCTCTGATTGACCTTGTAGAAAGCCCGCAAAATCGGCCTCACGTCCTGCCGAAAGCGCGGAGGCTGGGACCAAGCGCACCGCGAGCCGATCGAGGCGCAGGTCGACCGATCCGCAAGGTATATGAATGCCATGGCGCCCTGGTAAGCGACCACAGCCTGGTAATCCTGCTGGTCCGCTGGAGGAATGAGCAGAAGTGGGCGCAATCGGAAGCCGGTTCTCGCGATTAGTGCCGTCGGGGTATTTTCGTCCGTGGTGCCGAGCGCGTGCTGCGCATCGTTGAGCACAGGCGTATGGCCGTGATCCGCGATCAAGATCACGTATGTGTCGTTCAGTGCTCCGAGTTTCTCATAGGTATCGAAGACCCTTCCGATACTCGGGTCGGTTACGGTCTCGAGATATTCAAGCTGCTGAGTCAGCGGGTCTGGAGCCAAGTGGGTGTAGAGATCGATCCCTGGGAAATAGACAACCTGGAGGTCAGGAAGTCCCTTGTCGCTAATCTCCGCAATCAGCTTTGTGACCGAATCTTGATCGATATTGGCGTAGATCTCCCGCCGAATCGATTGGGCGCCGACCACGCCCTTCAGGAATGCAGCGGTCATATCGACGATGGCCGACGGCTCGAGCGTTGTGTAGACGGTGGCGCCACGATAGACCTGCGACAGCGAGACGTTCGAGTGAAGTCCTACCAGCTCGTATAGCGTGGGCACCTGAAGCATCTTCCCGACAAGATCCTCAGTGATCATCTTCTGCGTGTCGGAGGTATCTGCGATGGAAACCGGCGCAGGCGCATAGAATTGCATCTGCTCGCGCACGAACCACTCATTGCCCGTGACCCCCGTGTATGCGGGGGGCTGCCCCGTGAAGACCGAAGACCAGGCGGCGACGGTGGTGGATGGGAGGATGCTGATCGTATCCGGAACGGAGTACCCGTGTTCAAAGACACCGTTCATGCCCTCGGCTCCAAGGAACTCCTTGAGGCGGTTCGCCTTCCCCGAGCGGATGGACAGCATGAGCTGGTCGTAGCCTGCACCGTCCAACGCAAAGATTAGGATGTGCGACTTGGAGGCCGCGACAGGTGGGTTGGGATTCACTCGCTCCGCGCCGCCGCGCGCGATGTTACCGATAACACTACACCCGTGGAATGCTCCTGCCAGAGCGGCGAACAGGAGAGTGCCGCCGAGGATCTGCCGGATAGGCGCGGTCATCGGCGCCGGTGCAGCAGGTGTCGCCGAGCAGCATTGCCACGAAGTCTGCGCGGGAGGCCGGAATTTGCGATCTCATTCACTTCTCAACCACTCCCGTTCAGTTTCGAAGGCTCGCGGGGCACGCGTCGGAGCAGGCTGTCATCCAGAAAGTGCACGGAGAACGCGACCGTTGGCTCCCAAGGCACTCATTCGAAGAGTTTATCCGCACGGGTTCACTTTCCGCGACCCCAAGTAGCTGGCCGACGGAACAAAAGCGGACACCGGGGCCTCGCCAGCTTTCCTATCCCCCATCCTAGCGAAGGGTACTTGAAGACATCGTGTGGAAGCTCCTTTAGAAGGGACTTCCTTCGACCTCGAAGCCTGGCTGAGTCCTTCCGATGCTCCTCGGCCAAGCTGGTTCCGAGCCCACGACGGATCGCGTGGCAACGGAAACGCCGATGCGCTCGCGACGACGGGTCGGCGGGAAGGTGCTAGCGCCGCACGGTGAAGGGCGCGCTCGGGTGCGCCATGGCTCCTGGCCATCCGCGCTTGCGACCCCCTTCGCGATTCCGAGCAGCCAGGCGGCAAACGGCACGTCGCCCGTGTAGCCGTCGAGCTGCCCGAAGATCTGCTCGAGGATTCGCTCGGTCAGCTTCTCGGCCGCCTCGCGTCCGCTCGTGCGACGCAGCGCGAAGGCGTAGACACACCCCAGGCTCTGTTCGTAGATGGTGGCGAACGCCTCGGCGTCGCCAAGGGCCGCACGCTGGACGAGTCGCGGGTCCGCGGTCATCAGCATGTGTGGTACCCGGCAGTATCGACAATCCAGATCAGATCTGGACTCGAGTTGAAGTATCCGAGCTCCGCCTGGATTCGTCCCGTCCCGACGGTCTCGAGGAGCTGTCCCGGTGCGACTTGCCATAAGGGGAGCGTCTCGGAGCCGGATTGCCCGCTAATTCTTCCTATGCTCCGACCGGACAGCTCTGAGCGTCGTTGAAGATCAGCTCGACGTTGCCGTGCTCCCCGCACGCTTTGAGCACAGGGTCGCGGTCCTGGACGGCGTCCAGCGGCGTGCAGAAGACCGCCTATCGGGCGTGCAGCGCGAACGTGATCGTGCAGCGTGGTGAATAGGTTCTTGCGCGTCTTGAACTCCTGGACGACGCAGTCCCGCTTCAGGACTTCGTAGATTTCCATCATCGCTTGGCTCCTGTGGTTGGACGTGGGACTGTGGTTGGGCGCACAGGAAGCCCCGGGAGGCTCTCGTCTCCCGGGCCTGGGTCGCTTCCCCAGACGCGGAAGGCCATCACCGAGCGCTGACCGCTGGCGTCTTTAGACGCAAGTCGTCGATCACGCGCGTGACGCCCGGTGGATCCCGCGACCGTAAGGGCCGTCATTTGGTCGCTGCGCGAAGAAACCGTGCCGGTGAGGCGGCGCGACACCGTTGCTAACAGTAACGTCGATGTCGGAGCCTTTCAGGCTCTCGTACGGCCGCGACTCGATCGTCTTGCCGAGCTGAGCGTCGGTCTGCTTGACGCTGTCGCGCCTCGACTCCGCCACGACCTGGAGGTCGTTCACGACGTTGCGCACGCCGCCGACCTTACGCACTTCGGCTTCCGCGGCCTGCTTCACCGCTGCGGAGCCGACCATCCCGAACAGCGTCACGACGCGGTTCTCGGTGTCGACGTTAATGGCCATCGCGGGCGTTTCGCTGTTCGCGAGCAGCCGCATCTTGGCTGCTGTGGTGATCCACATGTCACGTGCGGCTGACTTCTCATAGGCTGCAGCGTCGTAGGTGTCGTCGCGCCAGAGTTCGGCGTCGCCCAGCCTGTCGGGACTCTCGATCTCACTTGCCACGCGGCGCACCCCGGCCACGCTGGTAGCGTCGTCCACGGCGCGGTAGGCCTCCGTGAACGTCGTCGCCTTGCCTGCGAGCAGCACGACGCCCGCGTTTACCGACTGCACGGTAGATCGACGAATCCGCCAGCGCGGGATCGGCCTTCAGCGCGGCGCTGACGTGCTCCTTGATTTGATCATCGGTCGCCTTGGTTCTGCTGCCCCTCGTCAGCAGCGCGATCTTGACTTTGGTGGTTACCCAGGCATCGGGTCGCTGCATAATCTTGTGCCTCCAGCTCTCGAAGAGCCCGATGGTGAGGGCGATTCCCGCTCCCCAGTAGTTCTAGCTATGCTCGAATATCGGGACGGACGCTTGAGGGCAGAACTTCGCCTTGTTTGCGACCTCTTCCCCGGCCTGCTTGATCGTTCCGGCCGCACGATCGATTTTTGCCCTCGCGAGGCGCTTGTTGGCCAGTAGAACGCCGGTGCAGCCTGCTTCGTCTCTTCACCCTGATCAGTCCTCGTCCGTTCATGGCTCTGTTCATCCTGCGGCGTAGGGGCGCGCCTCGTAGGAGAGGGAAAAATCGCTTCAAATGGGATTGCACCGCACAGACCCGGGGGTGCACTCACGGGAAGCGGGCGTCCGGATGGTGCAGACAGACCCGTTCAGTCGAGAAAGGTTCAACTGGAGGACACTTTGCCGTCCGACGGGCCCCTGCGGCAGCGCCCGGCCGCGCGAGAGAGCGCGCGCGAGGCCAGGTATGTGATCGCCATGGCGGTCGCCCGCATGTCAGATGCGTCCAAGCACGACAAGAACGAGGACGACGAGGAGCACCGTTCCCAGTGTGCCGCTCGGGGCATAGCCCCAACTGTGGCTGTGCGGCCAGGCCGGGAGCGCCCCGAAAAACATCAGAACAAGTAGGATTAGGATGATCGTTCCTAGCATATCGGTTGCACTCCTTGGAGGACAAAACACTGTACTTCGGAGCGGGAGCCCGTCGGTATCCGCGAAACCGGGGAAAGAGTGCTCCGGAAACACGGATTCGAGGTTGTCCGGTCAGTTCCTGAGCGCTTCCGGCTTCATCCCGAGCACGAGGTCAAAACGCGAGGTGAATTCGACCATCCGCTCTGAGCCGTAGCGGGCGCGGAGCTCGGAGAGACCGCGTTGCAGCTCCGCTTTAGGGAAGGAGTGGAGGATGGGCCAGTCCCGAGATTCGACCCACGCATAGCACCGCATGACAGAGACGCAGCGCAGGCACTCCACTGTCTTCACTTGCGCGGAGAATCCTACCTCCCTCATCAGCTCGGCGATTACCTCGGGGGAGCGGTGCTGGCGCTTCCAGAGGTGCAGGCCTTCAGCAAAGAGCGGCGCGTCCGAGCTGGGCGCACTGTCGACGATAAGGAAACGGGCTGCCGGATCGAGCTGGTTGAACACCGCCGCCAGGAGGTGGCGGAGACTGTCCTTGAGTAGCGAGAACCCGTCGCGGAGGAGAACTTTCTCGTAGCGCATCGGATACCGGCCAAAGGTCAGCGTGCCCATCTGGACCATACGGACGCCTGAGGTGAGCACCAGAAACGCCAATCGCTCGGCGAATGGGCTCGGGGTAATGACCTGGTCCGGGACCAGTTCTCTTCGAGCATCGCTTGGGGAGTCTGGAAGTGGCGACACAGATCGACGACAAGATTTTTCTTCTCGATGCAGAGAAGCTCGATGATCCGCTTGGCCAGGGGATGGGCCCGTCGGGAGGCGGGGTGTTCATCGACCCCTCCCAACGGGGGGTTGCACGAGATCAGGGATTTGGCGTTCGGCGGCGGGCGCCGCGGCGAGTCGACCGGGGTTCGTGGCCACGCTGTGGATGCCGAGATTGTGTATGACGTTGCACCGGTCGGCGCCTCGATGGCGGTCGCGGCGACGTAGAGCCACTTGTGGGTCTCGATGCAGCACCTTTTACTCCCGCGATGCCGAGCAGCCGTTTCACCGTTCGCACTGGCTGCCGGCAGCCCATGCGAAGCCACGATCGGCTCGTCGAGAGGTAGCGGAACGTTCCCGGGCGCGCCGTCCAGGGCCCATGTTGTCCTTCTCGAACCACGACGATCGGCTGTCGCACCCCAGGAAGATCACGAACAGCCGCGCGTCAGAGTTCCTCAGCTGGGACGCCTCAGGAACCGACCCACGACCAGCAAGCCCACGCTCATCGCGAGCCAACTGGAAGGTTCGGGCACAGCTGGGCCATGCGTGCTCCCATCGTGCTCTGAGCGGTCGTCGTCACCGCCGTTGATCCAGTTGCGCCCGCCATCGCGATCGTTCCGCTCTAAGCGGTCCTGCCTATCGGAGGAGTCGTGGTCGGCGTAGGCAGGCGAGGCCAAGCATATCCCCATCACTAAGGACAGCGGGAGGAGTCGGACTCGGGACAAACGGCGATTCATCAGCAAGATGCGTACTCCATTGCAAGGTCGCAGGATCGGCGACCCGGTGGCGAACACCATGAATTTCCGAACTCTTCTGCCAGAGCGCCCGTCATGCCCAGGGGACCTTGGCGGCCTCGGGGGCCCATCGCGCAGGTGCAGGCGGACGCGCAAGGCGCGATCACGCAAACACCAATGAACGTTTCATCGTCCTTGGCTTCTGCCCGATGCGTTTTCCGTTACAGCTAAGTGCCCCGGTTCGGGCCTGGGCTGCACGACGACCCCGGGCGGCGGCGCCGCTACGAAAGTGATGGGAGCCGAGTCGGGGGAAAACGGGCCGTAGGTGCCTCACGTCGTGAAGGCAGCGACCTTCACGGTGATGGTATCTCCGTATGCCCCGGCCACCTGTGCGGTCGTCGTGCTCGTCGTGAAGGTCGGACGTGCCGGATAGGGAGCGCCGTTGCGCGCGATGAAGACGGCATAGCCCGCCACCGGCCCAGAGGCTGCCGCCCACTGAAGGTTTGCGGTGGTAACGCCCACCACGCTCTGTGCGCTGGCTGCACCGCAGACGAGAAGGGCACCCAATCCGAAGACGGCCCGTAGCACTGCCGTTCCGAGAACGTCGCGAGCCGCATAGCCCCAGCGTTGCCTGTGCGGCCGGGCCGGCAGAGTCCCAAAGAACATTAGAGCGAGCAGGACCGGGACGATCGTTCCGGGCATCTGGGTTGTACCCCGTGGTGGACGAAAACACTCTATTCCGGAGAGTGAATTCACCGGTATCCCGGGATCCGGGGAAAGCAGGCGCCGGAAACGGGGATTCGAGCGGTCGAGCTCGTTCGCAAAGGGCGGCGCATCGGAGCGATCGCCAAGGGCCTCGATTTCACGGCGACCGCCGTATGGGTCTGGGTGCGGCAGGCCGAGGTGGATGCGGGTCGTGCGGGAGCTTTGACCACGGGTGAGCGAGGAGTTAAGGAGTTGTCCTGGCTGCGGCGTGAGGTCTCGATGCTGCGGATAGAGAGAGAAATGAAGCGAGGGTGGGCTCCATCGGTCGATGCAATATCTTACTGCGAGACCAGGAGGTCTCCTGAGCAGATCCCCGGGGTTGAAGCGGCGCCATCGGGAGACGAGGAGATCTCCCATGAAATGGTCTATCGAAGCCTCTTTATTCAGGCCCGAGGCGTACTCAAGAAGGAGGTTGTTGGGCATCTGCGAGAAGGCGCATGATCGTCATGGGCTGGGAGGACAGTCAGAGTTGTGCGCATCACCCGGATGGCTGTCCGAGCGATGGCATAGGTCGGTGGAAGCGGGGAACCCTGGCACGATCGTCGGCAACCTAGCGGCACACGCCCCCAGTCCTGTCGAACCAGCACGGCCGACTCTTCCAGCTCCAATCCAGACCAAACCCGCGGCGGTGCTGGCGGATTACGGCCTCCAGCTGGACCAACACGAGTGCTCAGCGCGATCGCGGCCAAATGCCAGCAATGACCAAAGGATCGGGTTGGAAGTGCGACAGCAACCGCGCCTTCCTGCGCGCTGGCGTTTAAGGACGAGGAGCTGATGGCGAAGGGCAAAGACCTCGGCGTGAAGTGCGGCTCGGCGCCAAAGGAGACACTGGAGCGCGGCGAGAAGGGGCCGAGAGGGCAGCCAGCGGCATGAAAAGCACGTTGGCTGACTTCACGAAATACATCACTTGTCACACGCTGGATCACAGCGCTTCCGGCGTTAACCCTTCCACTCTGAGCCGTAACGGGCGCGGAACAAAGATGTGCTCCAGCCCCGCTTCGGGGGAGGAGTCGAGGACGAGCCAGTCCCGGAGACTCGACCACGCATGGCACTCCGCTGCGCAGACACTCCCCCTGCTTCCACTAGCGAGAAAAATCCCGCGTCCCTCATCAGCTCGGCGATCACCCAGGGGGAACGCGGCTGGCGCTTCCAGTGGCGCAGCTCTTCGGCAAACAGCAGCGCATCCGAGGCGGGCGCACTGTCGACAACGATGAGGAAACGGGCCGCCGGATCGAGCTGATTGAACACCGCGGCCAGCAGGTGGCGGAGATTGCCCTTGAATAGCGAGAAACCGCTGCGGAATAGAACCTTCTCGTAGCACACCGGAAACCGTCCAAAGGTCAGCGTGCCCATCTGGACAATGCGGACGCCTGAGGTGAGAACCAGGAAGGCCAGTCCTTGGGGAGACTGAAGGTCGCGGCAGTACAGATCGACCACGAGATCTTTCTTTTCGATGCAAAAAAACTCGATGATCCGCTTCGCCCGGCTAGAAACGGGTCCACCGGGAGGAAGGGCGTCGGCTGAGATAGGGGACAATCGCAATCGTATCGTCTCCCAGCGGAAAACTGTAAATCGCCAGCATGTCCGCGGCCTCTGGGGTCGACCATCCTCGGATTCCGGTAAATCGGACACCGAGAGTAGGGATTTTGCGCTCAGCGGTAGCGAGACGCCGAGGCGATCCAGCCGCGCTCAGTCTTCGAGTTGGGTGAGCCCCTCGCGGATCGCATACTTCGTCAAGTCCGCGACGCTGTGCATGCCGAGCTTACGCATGACGTTCCGACGGTGCGTCTCGACGGTGCTCGTCGCGACGCAAAGGTGCTCGCCGATCTGCGGTGAGGACTTTCCTTCGGCCAGGAGCTGCAGAACCTCTCTCTCCCGCGGGGACAGAGTGCCGTGCAAAGACTCTTCGCCGCTCCCAGGCCTACGAAGCGAGTCGCCGACCACGGCTTGGGTGACATCCGTACAGAGATAGCTCTTGCCCTTGCGGGCCGCGTCCAGCGCTCTGCGGAGGTCGTCGTAGGCGTTGGCCTTGAGGACATAGCCGCACGCGCCGGCATCCAGCATGGCAGTCACGTACCGGGTGTCCGAGTGGCTCGAGAGCGCGAGCACCTTTGCGCCGGGACACTCGGCCCGAATCTGGCGGGTCGCCTCAATTCCGTTCGCGTCCTTCATCGCCACATCCATCAAAACGACATCAGGCGCGAGCGTCCTGGAGAGAACCACCGCCTCCCGGCCGTTCGACGCCTCGCCCACGACCACTACGTCGGGCTCCCGCTCGAGGATCGACCGCAACCCCTGTCGCATCAGCTCGTGGTCGTCGACCAGCAGAACACGAATGCTCATCCTGAATCTCCTTCAGCGTCGGCCGTTTCAGAGTTGAGAGGCAGGCTGGCCACGACCGTTGTGCCGCCGCCTGGAACCGACGTGACCGAGATGCTTCCCCCCAGCTGACCGAAGCGCTCGCGCAGCGCCAGGAGTCCGAAGCCGTGCTGAGGAGTCTCGGCGTTGAAGCCGATTCCACCGTCCTCCACCGCGATGCGTGCCATCTCCCCTTCGCTCCAGATCCGGACCCGTGCCTCCCTGACACCCGCATGTTTCGCCACGTTCAAGAGAAGCTCGCGCATCGCCCGGAAGAGCGTGATGCGGGTAGCCTCATCCAACTGTAGCTCTTCTTGATCCGGGACCCTCACCACGAGCCCGTAGCTCCGCTCTAGATCCTCCGCCAGCCATGAGGCGGCAGCCACGAGCCCGACGTCCTGCAGCAGCGGAGGGCTCAGCTGAAAGCTCAGAGAAGAGACCCGCTGGCGAGTCTGTGCAAGGATTCCTGCGAGCTCTCGAATCCGTAAATCACTTTCGCCTCCCAGCGCATCGCCCAACGCACGAAGCTTCAGCGAGGCCAGCGAAAGGAGCTGACCCACGTCGTCGTGTAGATCTGAAGCGAGCTTTTGGCGCTCCTTCTTCTCGACCACCGAAACCATCGCGGCTGCCTTGCGCAGGGCTTGCTCCGTCTTGCGCAGCTCCGTTACGTCTAGCAGTGCGAGGCGAATCTCTCCTTGTTCGGGAGGGACCTGCTCGGTGCCTGAGGCCCCCGTGAGTTGCGCGTGAACCACGCCGCCGTCGGAGAGCGCAAGATCGAGCTCGAGGGTGGTGCTGTCTTTGCCTTTCGCCAGCGCGCGTTGCGCGAGATGCCAGCGGTCCTGATGCCAACGAGCGACGAACCTCGAGAGCTTCTGTGAGATCAGGCTCGACAACGGGATCCTCAGCAGACCGGAGGCAGCGCGGTTCGCCTGGAGAATCATCCCCCCGGAGTCGAGTGTGAGATACGCGATCGGGGCAGCATCGTAGAGTCGGCGATACTGCTCCCTCGACTCCTCCGACGCCAACTGGGTCTCCCTCAGCTGTGCGTTCTGGATTTGCAGCTCGACCTTGTGAACCTCCAGTTCGTGAACGAGCTCGCGAATCTCTCCCGACGTCAGGCTCTTGAGATCGATAGGGACCTCGGTCGCCATCGTGGCTTCGGCGAGTTCCCGGAGCGAGCGGGGGCCTTCCGATCTGCGGGTCCTCGTACTCACACCGCCGGCTCCTTCGTGGCGCCCGATTCGGCCGACTCCTTCGGGATCACCTCTTGTATCCCGAGCACGATCAATTCGGCGGTCTCGCCATCTTTGATCGCGACCGGACGGGCGTTGAGCAGGAATCGTCTTCGTCCGATGTGCGGAAACTCATGCTCTACCTCGAAGTCCTCGAAGCCGACCCCGTCGTGCAGGGTACGCGCCAACAGCTCTCGCAGTTTCACGATGTCCCACTGACGACTGCCCAGATCCTGGAGGACCCGACCATCGATCTCTCCGGGTTCGACACCAAACATGCGGAAGAAGGATCGGTTGGCTCGGACGACGCGGAGCGCATCGTCCAGGACTAGAAGCGGTTCGCGTACGGCATCCACGACGCCTTCGGCCAGGATTCGCGCAGCTTGAACTCGCTCTGCGCGTTTGGTCTCGGTGATGTCGATGAAGGTCACCACCAGCCCTTCAATGGCGTTATTTGCAGTGCGATACGGCCTGATCCGCACGGCGTACCAGGAGGCATCTGGCGCCAAAGCCTGCTTGTCGACGGGGCGCAGGCTTTGCAAAACGCTCTCCGCGTCGGACAGCAGCTCCGGGTAGTCGAGGAGAATTGCGAGGTCGGCCAATGGACGTCCCACGTCGCTGTCGATCAAGCGCGCGACCCTTCGTGCCTGCGGTGTGAAGCGCTTCACTCGCAACCGTCCGTCGAGGAAGATGGTCGCGATCTCAATGCTGTTCATCAGGTTCAGAATGTCGTCGTTCGCTTGAGCGAACGACTGAAGCTTCTGCGTGAGCTCCGCGTTCACGGTATGGAGCTCCTCGTTGAGCGATTGCGTCTCTTCCTTCGCGGTCTGGAGCTCTTCGTTCGTGCTCTGAAGCTCCTCGTTGACGGACTGCACCTCTTCGTTCGCGGAGGCGAGCTCTTCGTTGGACGCCTGAAGCTCATCGATATGGCTCTGCAGGTCTTGCCGGGTGTGCTGAAGCTCCTGCTCGATCTGCTCTACAACGTCGGACGCAGGGTCGCGAGCGGATCCCTTGCTCTTGCGCCCCGGCGGCGCCGTCCTCTCCGCGATGGGCTGGAAGGAGATGAGTAAGAGCGTGCGCTCGAGGCGCGGCTCGTCGATCCGTTCCAGGGTCAGATTCAGCGCGAGCCGGTTTCCCTTCGACTTCGTGAGCACCGTCCTCTTCACGAGAGCGACGTCGCCCTTCAAAACCGCGCGAAGCGCGGCCGCGAGCGGAGCGCGCAGGCCCTCACGTGCCATTTCGACGACGTTCGCGTTCAGGCGACCGGAGGGGAGCTCTAGATAGGCGCCGACGCTGCCGTGGACCTGCTCGATCTGCCCCCGCTGGTCGACGATGACGGCCGGCGGCCCGAAGCGCTCGGCAAGAGCCTTTCGTAACGGGTCCGCCAGGTCGACCTTCGCCGCCTGAGCGACGGGCGCGGCGATTCGGGTCCTGGAGGGGGGAACGGGCTGGCTCGTCCAATGGAGCGGCGGCTTCGCAGCAGAGGATTCCTCGCGTCGGAAGAGCTTCCAGCGCCGGTCGAGGGTCGAGAAGAACCCCTCGCAGCCAGTAAGGCTCTCTGACGACCCGAGCAGCAGGAGCCCTCCCGGATTCAGGCTGTAGTGAAAGGTTCGGAGAAGGTTCTGCTGCGCGCTCGGAGTGACGTAGATCAAGAAATTCCGGCAGGAGATCAGGTCGACACGCGTGAACGGGGGATCTTCCAGCAAATCCTGGACGGCGAACACCACGAGGTCGCGCAGCTGCTTCTTTGTCCGGTAGCTGCGGCCCTCCTTGAGGAAGAATCGCTCGAGGCGCTCCTCACCGACATCCGTGGCGATGCTCTCGGGATAGCGCCCGAGGCGACCGGTCTGAATCGCGACGGAATCCAGATCTGTCGCGAATATCTGCAAGGGCCGATGGTTGCCGAGTTGCTCAAGCGTCTCGAGCAAGACGATGGCGAGCGAGTAGGCTTCCTCACCGGTGGCACACGCCGGCACCCAGATGCGCAATGGGGCCCCATCTTCTCGCGCGGCAAGAAGCTCCGGAAGTCCTACCTGAACGAGCGCGTGAAACGCCTCGAGGTCGCGGAAGAATCCGCTGACTCCGATCAGCCAGTCCCGCCAGAGGAAATCGACTTCGTCGCTGTTCGCATCCAGGTAGCGGGCGTAGTCCCTGAGTCCCTCGATATGGTGGAGTTCCATCCGTCGTTCGATGCGCCTGAGCAAGGTGTCGCGCTTGTAGGCCGAGAAGTCGTGACCGCTGCGAACGCGGATGAGCGTTACGATCCGATCCATTTCGGGGGAACCAGCTTCAGGAGCCGTGCCGATGCGCCCCGGTCCCGTGAGACCACGAACGTAGGAAAGCAGGCGCGCGGGCATCTCCGCGATCGGCAGGACGAGATCGGCCGCCTGCGCAGCGATCGCGCTGGTCGGCATCCCGTCGAACTCAGCCGTCTTCGGCTCCTGCACGAGCGCGAGGCCCGCACCTGCGCGGATCGCCGCGAGCCCGAGCGTGCCGTCCTTTCCAGTGCCCGAGAGGACCACGCCGACGGCGCGGCGCTGCTGATCGCGGGCGAGGGCATCGAAGAAGAAGTCGATCGGCAGGGGCGGTCGTTCTCGATCGGGCGTCTGCGCCACGCTCAGCACCCCAGCGCAGATCGTTACATGGTCGCCGCGAGGTATCACGTAGACGTGGTTCGGTTCGACTTTCGACTGGTCGGCGACCTCGCACACCGGCATGGTGGTGGACTTCGCCAAGATCTCCGGGAGCAGGCTATGGCTGCTTGGCGCCTGGTGGGTGACCACGACGAACGCCAACCCGTTGTCCGCAGGCATCGCGGCGAAAAATTCGAGTAGCGGAGCGAGTGCTCCTGCCGAGCCCCCAACCCCCACGACTGCCAGTGCGAGGTTCGAAACGGGGACGGCATCAGAAGCAGCCTTGGGGGGGATCTTGTTGTGGTTCGTCGGCGGGTCCCGAGGTGACTTCCTCTTATTGCTCATTCCCATATCCTAGCGTCTTAGCGGAGGAAAGTGCGCAACCGGAATTGAGCCAGGAGGTGATGTCCCGTGGGGTGTGGATCGTCTGTGATCGGTGGCTCCTCGTTCTTTTTTCCTACGCGACATGCTCCTCGTGATCGAGCGTATCGATTTGCAGGCGCTCACCATCTCCTTCTTCATTCTAGCTCATCGCACGGCGAAGACGGTTCGCTTCCTCAATCCTTAAAGCGTGGGTGATGAGCACGAGGCCTCCGGGTTCGGGAAGCTCCTATGCGCCCACCCAATAGGCCGGTCGCCAAAAGCGGTTACAGCCCCTCCCTGCGCTCACAGCCGATCCTAATTTCATCGACCTCCCACAATGCGTGCGGCAGCAACGGAAAGGAGCGACGGCTCGCACCTGAAGGGCGACCTTGTCTCCCTCCTGCCGCGAAAATCCCCACTTTCTGCGCGCAATTACCCTCAATGCTGGGATACCGGCGGTCTTTGACCCTGCGATAGCGTTCCCTTGTGCGTGGAAGCGGTGCTTCGCAGCACAGTACGACCACTCACCAGCATTCCCACAGATTCGCCTGATGGGAATAGGAGGCAGTGAAATGTCGATCCTTGGGTGGATGTTTTTGGGACTGATCGCTGGCTTTATCGCTAGCAAGATCGTGAACAATCGGGGAGAGGGTGTGCTCTTCGACATCGTCCTTGGCATCGTAGGCGCGGTGGTCGGTGGCTTTCTCTTCGGTCTGATTGGCACAGCGGGCGTGACAGGGTTCAACCTCTACAGCATGTTCGTTGCAGTAGTGGGCGCGGTAACGGTTTTGGTAGGCTATCACGCGCTTGTCCGCCGACGCCTCGCTGCGTGAGTCCGATCTTCTCTGCGCGATAAACCGATACTAGATTTGACAATTGCGCGTGAGTGACACCGTGCCATGCTCACCCTGACTTGTTTGGGGCAGGAGTCACGACAGGCTCGCACACAGAGAGTGAGGCGCATTGGTCGGCAGCAGCGTTGCTAACAGACTTGCGAGGAAGCACCGGTGGGTGCCCTCACATTCTTTCGCAAATGGGGCCTCACCATGCGCCCCGAGGACACACAAAGCAATGAGTGGAAAGACTGATCAGATCAAGGGACGGATAAAGGAAGCCGCGGGGGTGTTGGCGGGAGACAAGCGTCTCGAGCGCGAGGGCAAACTTGACCGCGCAGCGGGAAACATCAAAGAAAAGGTGGGAGAGATTGCTCACGACGTCAAGGAGAAGGCCAAAGAGGTCGTGGACAAAGTTGGCTCCAAAATCAAGCACTGACCATTGCGGGTACTGGCTCGCCACACGCTTCTAACTGGCAACGTCGCGTCTCAGAAGCCGCCTTGCACCTATGGCAGGGACAGAAGACCACAAGGAGCAAGGTCAGTCGCCGCGAAAATATGGAAAACTAGCGTGACGTATCGGTTCAGGTGTCCGAAGGAGAAACATTGTATGACTAGCGACCTAGTGGTGCGAGGCGATTATTCTCAGCGGAAACGTCTTATAGTGCTTGCCGCAGGAGCGCTTCTGTGGCTGTCTGCGTCGATCGGGGGGGCGGCAGACGTTTCCTCACCGAGGGATATCGACCGGGATGTCACGATCGACTCGGTGCAGAGCGAGGCGGGACACGTCTCGGGCGTGATCCGTAATCACTCTTCGGAGTCCGTGTCGGATGTGAGGCTACTGATTCAGCAGACCTATTTGTGGCCGAACGAATTCAAGCCGATGGGGGAGAGCCCGAGTCGGGCGGTCGTGCGGCTGATCGCTGGGCCGATCGCGCCTGGTGATTTGGTGCGGTTCAGTGAAGCCGTACCCGCACCCGAGGTCGGACCCGGTAGCTTTGAGGCGCATGTGCAGGTTCTCGGCTATCTCTACAGTGAGACAGGCGCTGGCGTGCGTCCGTGACTTCGCGCGAGTAGACAACGCCGCCGGCGAGTAGATGGAGATGCCCCGCTCCCCCGGCCGCCACCGAGCGACTGCCATTGAGGACGGGAGCTGACGGCGAAGGGAAGCAGATCGGTGAAGCGTTGCTCGGCGTCATACGCGGGGCGGCAGCACGAAGGAGTAGAACCCCGAGGTGAGCGGGTGACCGCGGGTGGAGGTTGCGCAGCGCGCGGTTGCGAGCCCCGTTTTCCGCTCCAGAAATCGCTAGGCGGTGTTGAGGGCGATTCAATCCAACGCCGCTCTGGGCGTATTGGCGATTCACCCTTCCGAAAGGCCCGCCGCACTTCGCGCCAAGCTGCAGCAAATCCGCACCAAGGGTCTCGGTGGTGCTCACCCTTGCAGAAACGCACACTTAGGCTTCGTCGCAGCCTTGCCGTCTGATTCCATTCAATGCTCTATTCCTTACAAACTTTGCTTTCCACTATGCGATCGGATCTCCCGCACCAGCCGTTGAAACCGTGTCCGTATTCGCAAGCCATCCGGTCCATACCCACCCGCCCGCTCTCATGAGCCTAATTCATCGCGGCGCGGAGACGTACGGGCGACTGCCGAGAGAAGTCTTCTGAGACAAGTGGGCGAAGGGGGCGGGGGCCCGGGGAATCGCCTCCATCCGCCAGCGATCGGAGTCTCTCCCGACTTTTTTCCATCTGGTCCGCAACGCTGCGTGCCTCCGCGGATGGTTCGCGAGACGGACTCCTTGCTACCTCCCCGGCGTCTCCTACGCGCGCTGTTAAGCTGCGGCCTTGCCGACGGTTCTGACAAAAGCTCCGGACCCGCCAGGCGAGTCCCGCACGGAAGGAGTAGTTCTCATGGATTCTACTAGCACGCCGCTCGACGCCCAGGTCGCGATCGTCACCGGCGGCGGCGCCGGTATCGGCCGCGGAATCGCGCTCGGCCTCGCGCGCGCCGGCGCGAACGTCGTGATCGCGGAGATCGACGCGACGCGCGGGGAGGAAGCAGCTTCGCGCGTACGCGAGGTCGGCCGCGAGGCGCTCTTCGTGGCGACCGACGTAATGAAGACCGATCAGATTCGAGGGATGGTCGCCGCGGCTGATGCGCGCTTCGGCCGCGTCGATGTGCTCGTCAACAACGCGGGTGGCGTGACTGCGCGGCGCTTCCTTGAACAGAGCGAGCGAAGCTGGCGTCGTCACATCGACATCAACCTCGTCAGCATGCTCGCCTCGACCCACGCCGCCGCTCCCCTCATGATTCGGGGCGGGCGCGGCGGCGCGATCCTGAACGTGGCGAGCATCGAGGCTTCCCGTGCTGCGCCGATGTTTTCGGTCTACGCCGCATGCAAGGCGGGCATGACCAGCTTCACGCGCACGATGGCAGTCGAGCTTTCGGAGCACGGCATCCGCGTGAACTGCATCGCGCCAGATCGCACCATGACGCCCGGTATCTACGGCCAGCACAGCGGCGCAGTGGACGAAGTGAAGCTACGCGAGCGGTCACCGGAGGAGCGCGACGCCTTCCGCCGCATCATTCCGTTGGGGCGCGAAGGTGTGGTGGAGGAGTGCGCGAACGCTGCCGTATTCCTGTGCTCGCCGCAGTCGGCCTACGTGACCGGAGTAACACTACCCGTCGATGGCGGGACGTGGGCGGCAGGCGGGTGGCTGCGCGCGAAGGAAGGCGACGGGTGGACCCTGTGCGACGGGACTGCGGATCGGTACGTAACGGTGCCGCGACCAGTCGAGAGTAACCGTCGCGCGTAACCACGACCCTAGATGGGCAGGCAAATGCCGGAGCGCCGCCAAGAGTTATTGGAACGCTGCGAAGTGAAGACGACGCTCACGCGAACGCCGTCGCAGCCGGTCGCGCCCGATCATACGCCGCAAGCTATTACCGAGCCCGCGCCCGAGGTGTGGATCCCGAGGGCAGTCCGGGAACGCGGGTGGTGGGAACGTTTCCCCCAAAAAGTCGCGCAACCGCCAGCTGGTACAGCTCGGTGCCGGAGATAGCGGTGGGGAGCAAGAACGCGGGCGGCATCGTCGACATCACGGTCGGCCTTGTGCAGGGCGACGCGATCGACCGCGGCGCGTTCCCGGACGGCGCCGAATGACCGCGCCGTATCCCCTACGCCCCGCGCCGTCGCACTCGAGGCCCTCAACGTTCTGGATCGTTCGCCTTGCTCATGGGTTGTTCTTCGCCAATGGTAAGGCCGGCTTGGCGAGCCAACCCACATAGGTGAGGTAAAGCCCAACCGCGACGAGGACACCGAAGATGAGCCGCACAAGAGGTATCGCGTCCATCGACGTAGCGGCGCGTTCGTATAGTCCGGGAGCTGCCATGAGCACCAATCCCCGAAGCGCCAGGATCCAGCCGAACAGAGAGATCAATACCGCCGCCACGCTCGACCAGTACTGGTGAAAGGCGATGATGAAGAGTCCTCCGAACAGCAGGGCCGCGCCCGTAAACCACACAGACAGATCGCTCTTAAAGAATTCGGATGCGAGCGCGCCCATCCCCGGGGCTCGCAGCGCGATGATGCCGGGGGCGATGGCCAGCCAAGGCCCCAGGACGCGCGCGAACGCACGGGTCCGGGCTTGCGATTGTTGTGTAGCGGGCACGAAATTGTCACTCCGTCGGTGGACAATTCTCAACATACACTCTTTTAACTCGATTGCTTGGCACGCCATAAACAGGAGATACACAAGCGAGCGTCAAAGGTGGCGGGTTTGGTTCGAACCAGGATGATTCCATGCCGGGCGGTGGCAGCGCGGAGGTCGGCGTGTTGGAGAATCAAGTCGACCTGCTCCCGGAGAAGACGAGAGAGCGCGCGCGCCGTTCCCCGCAAAGCGCTTGAGGAGCGATCTCTTCGCGCTCGTCGCCGCCAGCCGAAGTGCCGCGGGGCGGAACCTCTGGAGCGATCGACCCAGACGTGCTGCGCGCCGTAATGACGGCCCGGGTACTCGAGATGCGCAGCTCGAGGGTTCCGACGCGGAGCGCCGTGCCGCATTCCGGGTGCTCCTGGCCGACCGCCGCATGAGGGTTTCGGCCGATCCCGAGCGCCTATTCCGAGTGGAGGGGGTGTTCGAGCTACACCTCGACGGGTCTCGCCCCTCTCCCTTCGCCCCAGCCTTACCGAGATCGCATGTAGACATCCACAAGTTGTCCTGGATAAATCAGACTGTTCTGGGGCTTCCTGAAGCGGAATATGATGGGAAGGACCCGCACATCCACTCGCTCCGTTCGCTGGTTGGAGAGCTCGATCTTCGGGGATACGAGAGGCTGCACGCGGACGAACTCCAGAGGAATCTGAACATCCGTGCCGCGTATAAACATCGTCGCCTCGAGACTCTCGAGATCGTGGAGCTTGGCAATCAAGATTTCGTCAACGTAACAGCGAACGGCTGTGTAATCCTCGCCGGTTCCCATTACGACGATGGGCGCCGGGCTTGCGCTGTAAGACTCAAGCGTTCCCTGTGGTGAGACGTAACTTCCGACAGTGGCGGTGATCGAGAGGACGATGCCGTTAACGGGCGCGCGAATCGTGTACTTGCCGAGAAGCGCGCTCGCGGACGCCGCACCCTTGGCCAGCGCGTTGTACTGGGCCTCCTGGTTGCGGATGTCGTAGCTCCACGCTCCCGCCTTCACGAGGTCGAAGTTTCGCTGTGCGACAGCGAGGTTGGCTCGAGCAAGCTCGGTCGCGTTGATCGCCTGGTCCAGCACCATCTTGCTCACAGAATCTGGCATCGTGTCGGCGGCCTTCTGTTGCTTTTCGCGATCGTCGTCCGCGCTCTTCAGACTTCGTTGCGCCGCCGCGACCTGGGCGCGGGCAACCTCGAGGTTCTCCGGCCGGGGCTGCGCGCGGAGCTCCTCGAGCAGGGCGAGGGCCGCTTCTGCCTGGGCCTGCAGTTGCTCGGCGGTGGCACGCTGGATGGAGTCATCCAGCCGGACGAGCGGTGCACCCCGGGTAACCTGGCTCCCCTCATGCACCAGGACTTCGACCACCGTGCTGCCGACCTCCGGATACACGTTGATGTTCTCGCCACTCTCCTGGAGGCTTTCGATGATTCCGTTGGCGTAGACCCCTTGCTCATATGGGTTTGCCGCGGGGGCAAACACCGGGGACAGCGGCTTGGATCGCACGGCGAAGAGGGCCGCGCTAATCACTCCAGCGAGCACACCCACTGCAGCGAGCGCAAAGAGAATCCTATTGCGCACGGGGAACTCGGCCTGCAATCCCGGTGATGCGTCCGTCTTCCATGGTGATCGTCCGGTCGGCGAACTCTGCGATCCGCGCATCGTGGGTGACGATCACGATGCAGCGAGATGCCGAAAGGATTTGGGTGCGGATAAACTCGACGATCCTCCTCCCTGTCTCACCGTCCAGGGAGGCGGTCGGCTCGTCGAAGATCAGGATGTCCGGCTCCGCCACGATCGCCCGGGCGATCGCCACCCGCTGCTGCTCGCCACCGCTCAACTTGATCGGGGGGAGGTCTGCGCGGTTCTCGAGACCGACGATCTTCAGGAATCGAAGTGCGGCTTCCAGGGCCTCGGCCCAGGGTCGGCGCCTCAGGATGAGGGGGATGGCGACGTTCTCCGCGGTCGTCAGCCTTGGAAAGAGGTGGTAGTCCTGGAATACGAAGCCGAGCGTGCGAAGACGGAATTCGGCAAGCTCGTCGTCGTCGAGGCGCCAGATCTCTCGTCCATGGACGACCACGGTGCCGCCGCTGGGACGAAGGATTCCGGAGAGAATGCTAAGGAGCGTCGTCTTGCCGCTCCCGGAGGGTCCCACGATGTAGAGCACCTCGCCGAAGTAGGCCTCGAGACTGACGCCGCGAATGGCATCTGTCCGGGTCGGACCCTCGCCGAACCATTTCACGATTTCGCGCGCTTGGACGGCGGGTTGCGCCAAGTCACCCCCGGAAGATGTCGAAGGGTTCGAGTTGAATTACCTTGCGGATGCCCACGTAGCTCGAGATCCCTGCAATCACGAGGACCATGACAAAGGCCAGGATGAGATTCGTGTAGGTGATGGTGGAGGAATAGTCGGGGAGGCGAACCTTTGCGAGCGCGATCAGGGATGCGCAGAGGCCCAGGCCCAAGCCGTATCCGGTAAGGCTTGTGAGAAGCGCCTGAAACAAGATCACCTGGATAAGATCACGCGCCTTCGCACCGATTGCCTTGAGCGCTCCGAAGCGCTCGAGGTTCTCCAAAATGAACGTGTAGAAGGTTTGACCCGAGATCGAAAGGCCCACCAAGAAGCTGATCACAGTCATGATCAGGATGTTCGTTCCTAGTCCCGTCTTATACACATAAAATTGAGTGATATGGCGTACAAACTCCTTGGCGGTGAGTGCGCGATATCCGAGCCGCGCTACCTCCGCCTGGATCCGTGGGATCTGATCGACGCTCTTCGGTTCGACGAGGACATAGGATAGGGTAAACCGGGCGTTTGGAATGTATACGAGAGCTCGCGTATAGATCGTGTAGAGGGTGGGAATCCCGAAGAGACCGCTCACCGGTGCTTTGGCAAGGCCGACGACCACGCTCCGGTGATCGTTGATCTCGAACACGGTGCCTATGGCCGGCCGTTCCAGTTTGTCGTACTCGGCGTCCCGGACAACAATGAACGCGTTGTCAGAATAGATATCTTCCATGCGTCCTGCGACGAGGGGCAAGCGACCGAAGAGGCTCGCATCGTCGAGACCGATCACGTTTACGGATTGATAAGTTCCGTCTGCGAGCTTCACCAGCGCGGCGCCAGAGTAGAAGGGCACGGCGTACTTGACGCCGTTGATGCTGCGGACGGCGTCAAGAACATAGTCTGGCATCGGAATGCTGTTCGCGACTGTCGTGACCGCAGGATCCATTACCCACATGGCGGCGCCCGTGTTGAGAACGGTCGACGAAGCGCGCTGCAGGATTCCGTCAAACATCGAGATCATCTGCACCATGAGGAACACCGAGAATGTGAGGCCGACGATCAGGGCCGCGAACTTGGCCCGGTCGTTGACGAGCAGCTTGAAGGCCAGGGTGAAAATACTAAGCACGCGGTCTCCTCTTGCCGGAGGACAGGAAGCTGGGATTCGCGGTGGGCGAGAGAGGTCCTACACGTGTGACCAGGGCCGGCCGGAGGGGATGAGAGGAGTGTGCGCTCGCACGTTTGCGCGGTGCCCCACCTGACGCCCGCAAGGCCCGACGGTGGAGCAGGGGCGGGGCGTTCCCCGGGCGAGCGATGTCCCCTGCTCTCGGGCTGCGTGGGCGCAGAGGCGAGCACCGGAGATGATGCAGGGTTGGGCCGGAGCGGCGCGACAGGGACTTGCTCGGATTCTTGCGACGCCGTTACGAGAGCCTCCAACCCGCGTGGTGATCGTCGACGAGAGAGTGCGCAACGCCATTTTCCCATCAGCGCCCGACCCAAACTCCTGGGGCTTCGTGGGACTGGAACGCAAGAGCTGTGCCGCGATGTCCGGGCCTGGTTGCGCGCAACCACAGAGATTCCTGAGGTAGATTGCCACACTTCACATCGTCAGCGACATTTCGCCCCTATTTGAGGGAGTTGTCTCTTCTCATAACTCGTCCGCTCCATAAATCCTGCTTTCGGCCGCGCTGGGCAGTATCTACGCCGCTTCCTGCCAGACGTAGCGATGGTGGAGACCGCCCACGTGGGGAAGCCCGTGGAGCGGCGGCTTCGGGAGGAGCTCGCAAAGCTGCGGCTGGAGGTGAACGAGGAGAAGACCCGTATCTTGGATGTGGCGGAGGGAGGGAGTTTTGGATTCCTAGGCTTTGAGTTCCGGCGCGTCCGCACTCGTGCAGGCCGCTGGATGCATAACCCTTGGGGTGAAGTGTGCAGGAGCGCGTAGTGCGAGCAATCCGCACGCTGCGTGCGATGAGGCGGGAACTGGAAACAGACTCACGGTGGAGCTCGTGAGGCACTCCCAGAGGAAACGGGGAGTAACAGATAGGATCCACCTACGGAGTACCGCGCCAGCCCCCGACCCTGCCAAGGGTCGCAAAAAAGGTCTCTACCGAAAGCGCGAGCAGGTCGGCTTGACCGGTGCACTCGCGTCCAAACCCTAGTCGGCAAGGCGGCGCGTTGCCGTCTCTCCAGACTTGGTACGACTAATTCGTTACCTCCTTGCGCAGGGCGCCGAACTCGGCAGCAAGATTCTCGACTAGATCGTGTAGGTCGGGGACGGCGTCCCAGTCAGCGTTCAACCCCCAGAAGAGACTCCCGTTGTAGCTGAAAAGTGCGATGCCGAGAGCTTGGTTGCGGTAGAGCGGGACAAGCGGATACACCTCGAGCAGAGGCGCTCCGAGTAGGTATACCTGAAACTGCGGACCAGGAATGTTGGTGACGACCACATTAAACGGTCGGATGAGGCTAGCGAGGCGGGCGAACTGGACAAAGATCGTCCGCAGGCCTAACTCGCTGGTTTCCTCCAGGATCTGGACCCCCTGGGCCTGCTTCGACGACTTGAGCTCGCGAGTCGTTTCGATCACGCGCTCAAGTCGCTTTCGCGGATCTCGCTCGTCCAAGGGGAGCCGTGCCGCCACTGTCGCGACGCGATTGCCGAAGGCGCCAGCTTCGCTCTTCGCCCGAATATTCACCGGAATCATGGCGCGGAAGTCGAGCCGCGCAACATCCTCACCTCGTCTGCGCAAGAAGCGCCGCAGCGCACCCGACGTGGTGGCCAACACCACGTCGTTTACAGTCCCTCCGAGCTTATTTTTCACTTCCTTCACATCACGCAGATCGAGACGCAGCCAGTCAAAGCGGCGATGGGGACCGATCGCGACGTTGAGCGAAGTCGGCGAGGCTCGATGGAAGCCTGAGGCGAGGGCCTCGCCGACACCGACGAGCGCGTCACGCGTCGAGCGCGCCGTACGGCCTGGGGCAACCACGGCGTGGCGTGCACGGCGTAGGGCGGTGAGTCCGACTCCGACAGTGCGGCGCATTTCACCGAGCACGAGATCGAAGAAAGCCGGAGCCGGACGCGGTCGCCACCGCTTCGGTCTGGGTACGGTCACCTCAGGGCTCGTGCTCATCGAGGAGGTCATGAGCTCCGCTCCACCGACCCCATCGATCATGCAGTGGTGCGTCTTCGTCATGATAGCGAAGCGATTCCCGGCAATGCCCTCCACGACCCATAGTTCCCAAAGCGGTTTGTTACGGTCGAGCGGGAGGGACATGACGTGGCCGGCGAGGCGCTTGAGCGAGCGTTCGTCGCCCGGAGCGGGCAAACTGAGGTGGCGCAGGTGGTAATTCAGGTTGAAGTGCGGGTCGTCCACCCATACCGGGTGATTCGTGAGTGGGATCCGGGCGAGTCGCTGGCGATAGCGTGGCACGAGTTTCGCCTCGACCAAGGCCCGAATACGATCGATGTCCACGCCGCCTTCGGAGCGGGTGAGTGGTCCGACATTGAAGATCGCCACGGCGCCCACGTGCATAGGTGCGCTGTCGTCCTCGATCTCGAGGAAGGTGGCGTCAAGGGCCGACAGACGCTCGTAGTGAGGGGTAGCCACAGCTTCTACCAACCCCGACTCTAGCGCAGCATGAGTTATCGATGAAGTATTGGTAGCGGGGGGGGCGCTATGCAACAAGCGAAACGCTCCCACTTGCATCGAGCCGATCGCAGCGTGGGCCATCTGAGCCCGCGCTTGAGGCGAGTGGGACCTGCTGGCCGACCGAACACTTCGCGCACGGGGGCGGCGAGCGGTGCTGCCTCCTGCGCCGCTGCCAGCCCCCGGCCACTCGTTCTAAGGCGGGAGCGTGCAGCGCGATCGCTTGCTCTTCAGCAAAGAGCGCTAGGCTTCCTGCAAAGCAACATCCGAGAGGGGGAGTGGACTACCCGGCGATGATCGTCGTCCCTCCTGCGCCTCTTAGTGCAACTCGATGCACGAAGACTGGTCTTCGTGACGGATGTAGACAACGCCTTTGAGGGCTTCGGCGGTGCGCAGCAGCGTGCACTCTCTCGGCTTGCATGCGGCGAGGCGCGGGTGCGCCTCGCGCGAGGTGAGTTCGCACCCGGATCCATGGGACCCAAGGTGGAGGCCGCTGTGGAGTTTACGGAGGCGACGGGCCGCCCCTGTGTGATCGCACCGCTCGGCGGAGTGGAGCGTGGCGCACGCCCGCCCGCCCGCGCGCCGAGCGAGCGGAATGCCACCGCCGCCACCCGCGACGACGTGATGGTGCGTCAGCAACTCCGCAATCGCAGCCTCCTCGAGCACGGACACGGGGCGCGGGGACGCAACCACGCGGCGGAAACCACTGCCGTCCGGGGTGCGAACGCTCGTGACGTCTGCGGGTGCTGCGCTGAAGACGCCGCCGATCGGCTTCGTGGGCGTGGCGAACGCCGGATCGTCCTCAGCCACGACCACACGGGTCACAAGGGCCGCGCAGGGGATGCCGAGGCGGGCCTCCAGCGCCTCCGTGAGCAGGTAGCCGAGTTCGCCCTGGGTCTGCGCCACGTGCACATCGAGACTTCCGGGATCACCGAAGGCGGATGCGAGGAGAAGTCGGCCGACCTGCGGGCCGTTGCCGTGGACCACGAGCAGCCGCGCGCCCTCCCGGGCGAGAACGGACAGCTCGCTCGCCGCCGAGGCAATTACCACACGCTCATCCGCGAACGTCAGCGCGCCGCGCGGCGGGGAGATTGCATTCCCACCGAGCCCGATGACCAGGAGATCCACGCTCATCCGGTTGTCTCTCCATCGGCGGTGAGAACTGCACGCGCGAGAAAGGCGTCGACGATTCCACCCAGTGTGGGTTCGCCTGCGTCTGCGTACTCGTAGCGAGCACGCACGACTGGGGTGTGGAGGTGCATAATCGCTGTCAGGTTGATCGGGGTCGCCGCCACAACGACATCGACGTCCGCTGCATTGATGGTGTCGCGCAGCGCGGCAATCTGCGTCGAATCGTAGCCGACCGCTGGCAGCACCGGTCCGAGATGCGGGTACTGCGCGAAAACCGCGCGTAGTGCTGGCGCGGCGTATGGTCGAGGGTCCACGATTTCTGCGACGCCAGCACGTGTCGCTGCAACAAATCCTGCGCCA
>Ga0074046_10000901_pt1 | contig 27558 bp, 18 predicted proteins | sample BogForMeECP23OM3_FD_94441 | JGI IMG/M metagenome (GOLD analysis project Ga0074046, IMG submission 94441) | Bog forest soil microbial communities from Calvert Island, British Columbia, Canada - Bog Forest MetaG ECP23OM3 | ecosystem: Environmental > Terrestrial > Soil > Wetlands ...
CGGCGCGGGGAGCGGCCTTCGGCGATCTGTTCAACGATGGAAAAATCGATGTCGTCATCAATCCCATCGACGGGCCGCCGGTGCTGCTGCGCAACGTGAATCCCGATCATCACCACTGGGTGGAGTTAAAGCTACTGGGCGGGGTGGACCCGACGACCGGCAAGAAGAGCCCGCGCGACGCCACCTGCGCCACCGCATATCTAACCGCCAACGGTATGCGCCAGCGCCAGGACGTATTGGCGAGCGGCAGCTACATTTCAGCCAACGACCGGCGCCTGCATTTCGGCCTGGGCGACGCGACGGACGCCGGAACGGTTGAAATACATTGGCCATCCGGGGCCAGGGAAACGATCAAACTGCCAGCTGTGGACCGCATCTATACCATTACTGAAGGCAAAGGCATCACCGGATCGCTGTGCTCCGGAAAACCTTGCGCCGTGGACAGCGCGGCCGCGCAACCAGCGTACTCACGCCCACCGGCGCGGTGATGTTTTCACTACTGCGCTTGCAGCCGAACCATCGAGTGCGGTGAAAATCGAGCCCTTCATCAGATAGATGTTCAGCCACCCGTCAGAAATTTACGGCAAAACGCTACAGCATCCACGCCCGCGTAAGCTTGGCAATGGCCGAGCACCCCGTAGATACCAGCCTTGCGCCGGGACGGCAGGACAATTTGTGCAGTAGTCTGTTTGTGACGCGCGAGATACTCGATCTTCTCAATTCTGGGGAGGATCCGCGCAAGTAGGATCTCACGGAAGGAGCGTGCAGTCATTCGAGTGGCTCCCTCGCATACCGATGCGCATAAAGCGGCGGACCAACGCGATCCAGAAGTGCGCCTGTGGCCCGCACCGGCACTCGCCGCGCGTATTCTATTGAGCTGCATCTGCTCGGCAGCGTGGCTGCTCTGCGGAGCCTCTTTCGCACAGGCGGTTGAGCAGTCCATCTCGCTGGCCAATTACGCCCGCCAGACCTGGGTGATGGAGAACGGTCTGCCTCAGAACACGGTGCAGGCACTGGCGCAGACCCGGGATGGATTTATCTGGCTGGGCACGGAGGCCGGGCTGGTGCGTTTTGACGGCCTCGCCTTCCAGGTCTTCGACCGTACTTCCAGCCCGGCGCTGCCCAGCGGGGACATACGCTGCCTGCTCGCCGCCGGCGATGGCACGCTCTGGATCGGCACCAGCGCAGGCTTGGCGCGATGGCAGAACGGGTCGGTCCGGGTATTCACGACGGCTGATGGACTGCCTGCCAACGGGATCCTGTCACTGGTTACGGTGGAGAGCGGGGCGGTAGGTGCATGGACGGAGAAGGGCCCGGCGCAACAGGTGGGAGATCGGTTCGAGGCGGTGAGGAATGTGGACCAGTTTCCGCACACCGCGCTGCCTTCGCCAGGAGAATATCCGGGAGCTATGGCGTTCGAAGAAGAATTGCCCGGCGGGATTCTGGTGATGGGCAACAGAAACAGCCTGGACTTTCTACGCGGCAAAGAACGCCCGCGCAGCGTACTACACCTCAGCGTTGGGCAGCAATTGCCAGGGAGCCGGATTCAATTTGTTTTTGTCGATCGGGAAGGCGCTCTCTGGATTGGCACGAATGCGGGACTGGTCCGCTGGGTGAGAGGCAAGATCGAACGCTTTCCCGTTACCGATGCCCTTGCCACTGCCTCGATTCTCGCGATGATGGAGGACCGCGAGGGCAACCTATGGGTTGGCACTGAAACTGACGGGCTGCACATCCTGCGCGATCAGCGCTTCCACACTCTCGATACGCGCGCAGGCCTCTCGTCCGATCGCGTCACCACGGTGGTGGAAGACGAAAGCGGAACGCTGTGGGCGGGGACGCAGGAGAATGGCGTGAACGCGCTCGAGCGCGACGCGGCCACCGGGAATTGGCGCGTTTCGCGTACCCTTTCCGTGACCGAAGGCCTGGTCAGCAACGTGATCCTGTCGCTGGCGGCGGCGCCAAGTGGCGATTTATGGGTGGGGACTCCGGACGGATTGAACAGGATTCGTGGGAATCGTGTGAACACGTACACGTCGGCTGATGGCTTGCCCGACGACTTCATCCGGTCTCTTCTGATTGACGCCGATGGCTCGCTGTGGATCGGCACTCGGCGCGGGCTGACGCACTGGCCGGCCGGCAACATGGAATTCAGCAAGCCGCCGCCGGCTGCACAGATGGAGACCTACACGCAGACCAGCGGACTAGGCAGCGACCTGGTGGGCGCCATGGCGCGCGACGCAAAAGGCGATTTGTGGGTGGCAACCCTGGTGGGGCTTTCACGGCTGCATGGCAACACCATCTCCAACTTCACTACGGCGGACGGGCTCTCGAGCAATGTAGTCACAGCCCTATTGCCTCGCGCCGATGGGACGCTGCTGATCGGCACGCAGGACCATGGGTGGAATGTGTGGGATGGGCGGAGGTTTCGCCGGGGCATCGGGGACGTACTGGATCTTTCGTCTGGGAGGAGTTTTTCATCCGGCATGGATGACGCGAGCATCCGGGCGATTCTCGACGACGGGCAGGGGCACTTGTGGTTAGCGACCGGAACGGGGATTGCGCGTTGCGATAGTGATGTTAAAGTAGCCGCTGACCGATCACCATGCATGGAGTTTGGGGCCGCGGACGGTCTGCCCAGTCGCGAGACCGCAACCAACAGCCACCCCTCTGCATGGCAGGCGCGCGACGGGCATCTGTGGTTTACCACGCCGAGGGGGCTGGTTGAGGTTGATCCGGCGCATTTTCCCGTGAATTCGCTGCCCCCACCGGTCGCTTTGGAGCGGTTGCAGGTGGATGACGTAAGCCAGTCGTTGAACGATCCCGGCTCGCGGCTGAAGGTCCAGGCTGGCCACGTCCATTTTCAGTTCGACTACGCCGGGTTAAGTTTTATAGCTCCGCAGAAGGTTCGCTACCGCTATATGCTCGAGGGATTTGACCGCGGATGGACCGATGCCGGAGGGCGGCGCTCCGCCTACTACACGAACATTCCGCCGGGACGGTACACGTTCCGTGTGCAGGCAGCCAACAACGATGGCCTTTGGAACCCGGCCGGCGCGGCACTCAGCTTCGAGTTGCGGCCGCATTTCTATCAAACCCTCTGGTTTTACGCGCTGTTGCTGGCGGCTTTGGCAGGAATGGTTATGCTCTTCCTGCGGCAGAGGCTGCACGCGGCCGAGCGCGAATTCAAGGCGGTGCTGGGCGAGCGCAGCCGCATCGCGCGAGAGATTCACGACACGCTGGCGCAGGGATATGTCGGAGTGTCGGTGCAATTGGAAGTCCTGGCCGAACTGCTGCGCCAACGTAAGAATTCGGACGCGGCAAAACAACTGGACAAGACCCGCGAATATGTGCGGCATGGACTCGACGATGCGCGGCAATCAATCTGGGCGCTGCGCACTCAGGACAGCAGCGAGGTGACGCTGCCGGTGCGGGTGCGGCGGCTGGTGGAGGCCGCAGAGGGCAGCGGGCTGGAGGCCCGGTTCAGCACCTTCGGCGCCTATCGGCCGCTGCCGGCGCAAACCGAGCAGGAACTGCTGCGCATCGCGCAGGAAGCCATCCATAATGTGAAGATGCACGCCGAGGCCAGCGAACTCTTCGTGCAATTGGAGTACGAACCTGAGACCATCACGCTTGAAGTGAGGGACAACGGACGGGGAGGCGCACAGGACCCGACTACCGGGAATTCGCCGGGCCACTTTGGACTGACGGGCATCAGAGAGCGGGCTGTGGCCATCGGAGGCACGCTTGAAGTGACCAGCGTGCCGGGCGCGGGAACGACAATACGGCTCCGTGCACCGGCTCAGGGAGAAGCGTGCGAAGAGACGGAGGTCCATGCGTGACGCCGGAATCGATCCGCGTGCTGATTGTCGAAGACCACAACGTGGTTCGCCAGGGATTGGTGGCGCTGCTGAATGTGGCGGATGGTTTGAAGGTGGTGGGCGAGGCTGCGGATGGCGTGGAGGCAATCGCGCAGATTCGCAAGCACCAGCCCGATATCACGCTGATCGACTTGCGGCTGCCGCGGATGAGCGGGGTGGACGTGATCGAGCGCATCCGCATGGAGACGCCGCAGGCGCGGTTCATAGTCCTTACTACCTATGACGGCGACGAAGATATTTACCGCGCCCTCAAGGCCGGCGCGCGGGCCTATCTGCTCAAAGGCATGACCAGCGAAGAACTCATCTCAACGATTCGCACCGTGCATGCCGGCAAATCGCACATTCCCCCGGTTATCGCCCAGCGGCTGGCTGAGCGCATGGGCACTGAAGACCTGACCCCGCGCGAGTTCGATGTGCTGGAACAGATCGTTCACGGAAAAAGCAACAAGGAGATTGCCGCCGAGCTCAAGGTCTCTGAGGCGACCGTCAAGACCCACATCAACAGCTTGCTGAGCAAGCTGAACGTAACAGACCGCACGCAGGCGGCTACAGCCGCCATTCGGCGCGGCCTGGTGCCCTTGGAATCCCTGAGAAAGCCAAAATCATGAATCTGCATTTATTCAAATCAATCTTCTTCTACGGAGCTTTTCTGGCGCTTTTGCCCTTATCGGCGCTGGCGCAAAGAGATGTGTGGAGGCAGGCTACGCAAGCGGAACTGGCGTCGGTGCTGCCTTCGCGAGCCATGGTGGGCAGCGAGCACATTGAGACGGAGATGCGTACCGCATCGGGCATCGTCGACAATCACGGGCGCTTCATCGCTGGCGTGGTGCTTATTACGGCCGGCTACTCGGCCGACGGCAAGTACTCGCACTACCTGATCGTGCAGGCGCCGGTGCGTGTAGGCAAAGTTGCGCTGAAACCCGGCGAGTATGTTCTCGGGTGGACCCGCGCCAGCAGCGGTGAAGTGCTCGACGTGCACATCAATGTGGCTGCGACCGGAGAGCTGGTGGGCACCACCGATGCGGACTGGATTGCGGGATCAACGCGCGTGGAAAGCCTGCGCATCTGGCCGCCGGATGAGAAGGCATTGATCCAGATCGGGCGGTTCGGGATTCCGTACAAGCTGGGCGCGCAGTAGACACTGGCGAAGCGCTAGATTGTGGCGGCCGCCTCACGCTATACTGGCTGGCGAATCCACCAGAGGGGGAATCATCATGCGAAATTGGTTGAAAGTGTGCATCGCGGCCGGCGGAGTGCTGGCGCTGGCGATGTCGGTTGCGCCCGCGGCCCTGCAGGCGCAGGGGAATGCGACCATTCTGAAGCCCGCAGACGTGGAAAAGCTGATTCCGGCGACCGTCTTTTATCGTGGTCAGACAGCGGCCACGCAACTGCGCAACTCCGGCGGGGTGAAGTTTGGCGACGGCTTCTTCATCCTGGCGAGCATGGTGGATACCGGCGGATACTCGACCGCGATCTCGAGCAAATATCAGGCCTATTTCATTACCGAGGTCCCGATCCAGATGGCCGGAGCAAAACTCGCCGCCGGCGTCTACGGCATTGGATTCATCGACGGCGACAAGTTCCTGGTGACCGACGTGGGCGGGCACGAGGTGCTCAGCGTCGGCTCCGCCACCGACAGCGACCTCAAGCGGCCCGTGCCGCTGCAGGTGCTGGCGGACGCGAGCGGCGGGTTCCGGCTCTATTGCGGACGCAGGTATGTGGTCCTGAGCCGGTAGAAGCCGCGCGCGCCTGGCGCGAACTGAAATCCAAGCGGCCTGCGTCGCTCACGCCGCAGCGGTTCCAGAGCGGCCGCCAAGAGAAAATCGCCCCTGTCAATTCTTTGAGGGACGCGATTACAGGCGAAGTATAAACTGAGCGGGGTATGACGCCACTTCAATGACGGCGCGTGCGGCCAGTGTGCCTCTTGAAGACGCTGCTGTGCGCTGAATGGCTCTGATGCGATTGGGGACTTGCGAAAACAGGGGACGATGTTGATGCGAACCATCGGGACAATCGGATGTTTGCTTCTGGCCGTTACGATGACGGCAGCGCAAACGCGCTACAACGCAGAAGCAATCCAATTGAACAATCGCGGCGTGGCGCAAATGGGCCAGCAGTTTACCGAACGCGCGGCAAGCAGCTTTGCCGAGGCGTTCAAGAAGGATCCGAGGCTTGCCCAGGCCGAGATCAACGAGGGCATTGCACTGCTCACCCTGCAAAAGCTTGATGCCGCAGAGCAAGCGCTGCGACAGGCGATTGCGATCGATCCGGACAGCGCGCAGGCTTGGTACAACCTGGGTTTGGTGCAACACGCAAGCAACGACCTCACTTCCGCGTTGACCAGCTTTCAGCAGGCGGCGAAGATCGATCCCAGGGATGCAGACTCCTGGTACTTCGAGGGCGCCTGTTATCAAGAGATGCGGCAGCTCGACAAGGCCATTGCGGCCTTCGAGAAGGCGATCGAGATCAACCCGCTGCACGCTTCGGCTGAGTTCGGCCTGGCTCGGGCGCTGCAACGCACAGGTCATACGGCAGAGGCGAGAGAACACTTCGCGCGTTTTCAACATCTGACAAGCGCCAAAATTTCATCGGCGCTGGGCCTGTCTTACGGCGAGCAGGGGCACTATTCGACGGTGACGGCGGTCGAGGAGCCGGAGACGATCCAACACACCATGATCCCGGTGCAGCTTGTGGCGCAGCCCATTGGACTGCCAGGCCCCACGGGTGCTGCATCGTGGAAGACCACAGGCGGAGCATGCATGATCGACGCGACCGGCACAGGTCACATGGACCTGGTGCTGATGCAGTCAGGCACGCAAGCCATTCGCGTGTTGCACAATCGCGGTGGGGGCAGATTTGAAGAGCTGAATGTAGAGGCTCTAGGCCTGAAAGCGAGCGGTCACGGCGTGGCCTGTGCGGTCGGCGATTACGACGGCGATGGATTGAACGACCTCGCAGTGGCCCTCGACGACCGCGTTCTTTTGTTTCACAACCTCGGTCATGGAAAGTTCAAAGATGTAACAGCCGGGGCGAAGATTTTGCCGCGCAATCGGCCCACCGGAATTACCTTTGTCGATTACGACCACGACGGTGACCTTGACCTGCTCTTGACCGGTGCGCCGCTCGAACCGGGTGGCCCGTCCAATGTGCTATGGCGCAACGACGGGGACGGAACATTTACCGAGCAGACGGAACCGACGGGTTTGGGCGGGAGCGGCAAGACCGAGGCAGCGATCCTGACCGATTTCAATAACGATCGCGCCGTGGATCTGGCCGTGACCGGCGATGGAGCTTCGCCACTGTTTTACGTGAATCCGCGCGAGGGCAAATATCCAACACAACCGCTTTATGAAGGCATGGAGCTGCCCCCGTCTGTTGGCATCGCGGTGCTCGACTACAACAAGGACGGTTGGATGGACGTTGCGGTGACGCATGCCGGTGCACCGGGTCTCACGTTGTGGCGCAATGTCGACGGGCCGGAAGCCATCGACCGGCGCTTTGAGCGCGTGGCGCTGCCCCTCAGTGGAGCAGAGCGCGGATGGGGTCTGACGCCTGTCGATATTGACAACGACGGCTGGATCGACCTGGCGGCGATTCTGGAGACGAAGGCCGGGCCGCGCGTGCGCGTCTTTCGCAACCGCGGCGACGGTAGCTTCGAAGACGTGAGCCACGCGCTGGGCCTGGAAAACATTCACCTCACGGAACCGCGCGGGCTGATTGCCGCCGACGTGGATGGCGATGGCGCGCCCGATCTGATCGTGACCCAGGAGAATGCGCCTCCGGTGTTGCTTCGCAACGTCGGCGCGAACAAGAACCATTTTGTGCGCCTCGACCTGGCCGGTCTGGCAGATAACAAGACCGCGCTGGGAGTGAAGGTGGAGGTGTTTGCTAACGGACTTTGGCAGAAGTGGGAATTGGCGGGCGCGTCAGGCTTCCAGACGCAGGCTCCGCCGCAGATTCTCGTGGGCCTGGGGCAGGCGCCGGGGATTGATCTATTGAGGATTCTGTGGCCGACGGGCGTGTTGCAGGACGAGATTGATTTGCCTCATCAACAAGTGATCGCAATGAAGGAGGCGGATCGGCGCGGGAGCTCGTGCCCGGTTTTGTTCGTGTGGGATGGACATCAATACAGGTTCGTCACCGACGTGATTGGCGCGGCGGTTGTAGGGCACTGGTTCACTCCCAGGCGCCGCAATATACCGAATCCCGGTGAGTGGGTGAAGATTAACGGCGCGAATGTCGCAACCGTCAAAGGCAAGATGAGCGTGCGCTTTATGGAGCCGATGGAGGAAGTGAACTACATCGACCAGTTACGAATGGTCGCAGTGGATCACCCCGAAAACGTCGACGTGAATCCCGACGAGCGGTTCCTCGACGATCCGCCGTTTGCTTCAGGGCGCGTGGTGGCGAGCGCGGGCGCGCGTTTGCCCATAGGCGCCTGGGATGGCGAAGGGCACGACGTGCTTGACCAACTCAGCCGGCGCGATCACGTGTTCGCCAGCGGATTTACAGCGCTGCCTTACGACGGGTTCGCGAATTTGCATGCGCTGACCCTGGATTTGGGCGCGATCGAGGCCAACGCTCCGCTGCGGCTGCTGATGACCGGCTATGTGAACTACTTCAGCGCGACATCTCTTTATGCGGCGTGGCAGGCGGGATTGAAGGAGATTCCGCCCTACGTAGAAGCGGAATTGCCTGACGGAGCGTGGCAGCGAATTGCGGGCGATGCGGGGTTTCCGGCCGGGCTTGAACGAACCATCGTGGTGGACCTGACGGGAAAGCTGCCGGCGGGAACGCAGCGCATTCGCCTGATGACTAATCTGCAGCTTTACTGGGATCAGGTGTTGATTGACCAGAGCGCAGACGCTGAGGCACGCACAACCGAGGTCCCCCTGGCCAGCGCAATGCTGCACTTCCGCGGCTATCCGAAGCAGCTTGAGGGCGCGAGCTCGGGGGACCTCGACTACGACTACAATCTTGTGAGCCTGAGCGGACCTTTTCAGCGCGAGCGTGGCAACTACACGCATTTTGGCGACGTGACCCCACTGCTCAACAACATCGACGACAGATTTGTCGTGTTCGGCAGTGGCGAGGAGGTCGCGGCGGAATTCGATGCGGAAAAGCTGCCCACGCTGCCCGCACATTGGAAGCGCGATTACTTTTTCTACGCCAACGGCTTCGTAAAAGATATGGATTGGTGGGATGCGTCGCCATTTACAGTGGCCCAAATGCCATTTCATGGAATGACAGCATACCCTTATCCAAAACCAGAAGAATATCCCGACGATGCGGCCTCGCTCGAGTACCGGTTGAATTGGAACGACCGGTTCGAGTCGGGCGATCCGGTGCGGTCGTATCGGTTCAACTATCAACTGCTGCCATCGACGCCGGAGGAAGAAGGGGCGCCGCAATCGCAGCCAGGCACACGGCCATGAACGATCTGGTGCTGGCCCCGGCCACGAAACAGCTGGAGCTACTGCGTACCGGGCAGATCTCCGTGGCGGACCTGGCCAAGGCCCACATCCGGCAAATCGAGCGGCTGAATCCGGCATTGAACGCATTTGCGGATTTCGATGCGGAGCGCGTTCTCGCGGAGGCAAGACGGTTGGACGCATCACAAGATGCGCGAGGACCGCTGTTCGGGTTGCCTCTCACCGTGAAGTCTTCCATCGCCACCGCCGGTTTTCGCTGCGAGATCGGCAGCCTGCTCCGCAAAGGCGAGATTCCGGCCGAAGATGCGGAGTCGGTGGCGCGGCTGCGTGCGGCAGGAGCATTGATTCTTGGCACCACGAATTGCCCCGAGTTTCTGATGGCCTATGAAACGGCCAATCTGCTCCACGGCCGCACGTCGAATCCCTGGGACCTCTCGCGCTCGCCGGGCGGATCGAGCGGAGGCGAATCGGCGGCCATCGCGGCGGGGATGTCCGCGGCGGGATTGGGCAGCGACAGTGGAGGATCGGTGCGAGTTCCCGCGCACTTCACGGGAATCTGCTCGCTCAAGCCAACCCCTGGGCGCGTTCCGGGCCGCGGCCATCTGCCACCGTGCGTCGGGCCATTTTCGATTCTGGGCGCCATCGGACCCATGGCGCGGACCATCGAGGACGTAGCGCTGTTGTTCCGTACGATTGCAGGCCAGGACCCACTCGATCCCATCAGTCCGCCGGTGGCGCACCGCGAGCCGCACCTCGGCGAGCTGCGCCAGAATGCGATCGGCTTTTTTGAGGACGACGGCCTGGTTCCCGTTTCGACCGAGACGCGCGCCGCGGTCGAAGCCGCTGCCTCAGTGCTGCGCGACGCGGGGTTTCGCGTGGAGCCATTCCGCCCATCCATGCTGGAGCCGTTACGCAGATTGTGGTGGAAGTTCTTTGTGCAGTGCGGGGCCATGTTCTATGAGCCGGAGATTCGCGGCAAGCGTGAGGAGCTCAGCCCCGTTTTCAACGAATTCCTCGGCATTGCGGAAGTCGCCGGGCCGCTCACCGCATCGGAGCTACTGAACGCGTGGGCTGAGTTGGACCTGCTGCGCGCCAAGACTCTGGACGAGATGAGCGAATATCCGCTCTTGCTTTGCCCGGTGGCCAGCATTCCCGCATTTCACCACAACGAGCGTTCGTGGACGATCGACGGCGGATCCGTCGAATGCTTTGATGCCATGCGTTATACACAATGGTTCAACACGCTCGCTTGTCCGGCCGCGGTGGTTCCGGTGGGCGCCTCGCCCGAGGGGTTGCCGATTGGCGCGCAGATCGTTGCGCGGCCTTTCGAGGATGAGATCGCGTTGGGCGTGGCGGCCATCCTGGACACCGAATTTGGATTCCGTCTGCCTCCGATGGCAAAAGCCTGAAAAGCCCGCCCAATCGCGCCTTGCCTGGCTGCTCCGCGACCCCGTGAGGCGGACGTTAAGCCTTGTGAAATCAGGATGATCCTCCGCCACTGCGTCTCAACCTTTCGATGGAGGCGCGCCCGTGTTGAAAGCGCTACACTGACGCTTCCCTAATCTATGGAGGCGGATTGGAGCGCACGGGGTGCGCGAAAGCTGGCAGGAAAGGTTTGCCGAAACCCCCGATGTTCTGCTTGGCGCGCGGCGCCAGCGGACGATTGTGCCGGTGCTCGATTTCGCGGTCGGTGGAGATGAGTTCGTCACCATGGCGGGACCGTGCTCAGTTGAAACTGAGCGCCAACTGATGGCCACTGCCAATCACGTGCGCAGCGCAGGAGCGCGCATTCTGCGCGGAGGCGCCTTCAAGCCCCGCACTTCTCCTTATTCCTTTCACGGACTCGGACTCGAGGGACTGAAGCTCCTGGCTAAGGCGCGCGAAGCGACCGGCCTGGCTGTTGTCACTGAAGTCATGTCGGAATGCGACGTCGAGATGGTCGCCGAATATGCCGACATTCTGCAGATCGGCTCGCGCAGCATGGAGAACTACACGCTGCTGGAAGTGGCGGCTCGATCTGGACGGCCCATTCTGCTGAAGCGCGGCATGATGGCCACGATCGCCGACTACCTGCGCTCGGCACAGGTGATCCTGAGCAACGGCAATCCCCACGTCATTCTTTGCGAGCGCGGCATTCGGACCTTTGAGACGGCAATGCGCAACACCTTCGATGCCGCAGGCATTGCGCTGCTGAAAGAGGTCACCCATCTGCCGGTGATTGCCGATCCCAGCCACGCCGCCGGTCATCGCGACCTGGTTCCGGCGCTGGCACGCATCGGCGTCGCGGCCGGCGCGGACGGCCTTCTGGTCGAGGTGCATCCTGACCCGGACAAGGCCTGGAGCGACGGCGAGCAGTCGCTGGACTTTGCGGAATTCGACGCGATGATGGACGACCTCGCGCCCTGGATTGCTCTGCGAGAACACAGTTGGGGCCGGCGGCACACCGCTGAAGCACGGGCTCTGGAGGCAATCGGATGACGTTGATGCCCCGGATGCTGGTGGTGGTAGCCGCAGTCCTTGGAATGACGGTGTTGTGCGGGTTTACTTCCACGCCGTCACAAAGCCCTGGCGCCGACTTCATCGTCACTGCTGCCGCAACCTACAAACCCCTCGCTGAATTGCGCGGCGGTGAGCGATTTCCCGACGGAGCACAACTTCTGCTGGTGCACGATGGCAAGGCCGCACCGCTGGTGGCGGGCTTCGCCGCCACGGCCGACGCCGATGTTTCCTATGACGGCAAGTCCGTGCTGTTTGCCGGCAAGAAATCCGTTGGCGACCGGTGGCAAATCTGGGAGTTGACCTTCTCCGATCAATCGCTTCGGAAAGTTACTTCCACCAACGACGATGCGGTGCGCCCATTCCATCTTCCGGGCGGGCGCCTGGTTTGGGCGCAGCGTACGCCCCATGGATTCGAACTCGATTCCTCGGATGATGGCCGCCCAATGGACACCATTCCACTGAATCCGACCGCGGGACCGGGCATAACGCAGCTCACTTACATCCACGCGAACGCGTTTCCTACCGGCGTATTGCATGACGGACGCATTCTGTTTGAGTCAGGCTTTCCTCTCGGATCGGGAGCGACACCGGAGATCTATCTGGTGTATGCCGACGGCTCGGGTGTGGAGTCGTACCGCTGCGATCACGGCCGCGCGCGATGGGGCGCTCACCAGCTTGCATCGGGCGACGTGGTCTTCACGCATGGTGCGTCTCTGGCGCGCTTCACCTCGGCGTTGGCTCATGAGGAGCCCCTCGCCGCGCCCCCGGCGCAATACGCTGGCGACCTTGCCGAAACCGATTCGGGCGCGTGGCTGGTGAGCGTGCGAACCGCAAGCGCCGCTCACTACGCAATCAGTGTTTGGGACCCTGGTACTGCGTCGCGTCCACATGGGGCAAAGCTCGAAGCCTTGCTGGCCGTGAACGGAATGAATCTCGTCGATCCGGTTCTGGTTACTCCGCATCCGCGGCCCAATCGCCATCCTTCGGGGTTGCATCCATGGAAGTACGCCAATCTGCTAGCCCTCGATTCACGGGTGTCGCGGGGCGGCGCGTTACGAGGAGTGCCGGTCACCGTGCGGCTCGAGACACAGGATGCGAATGGGCGCGCGATGGCTGCAGGCACCGCGCCGGTCGAAGCCGACGGCTCATTTTTCGTCAGCGTTCCCGTTGACCGTCCCATCCGCTTCGCATTGCTGGACCGCCGCGGCGCCATGTTGCGCCAGGAGCAAGGCTGGTTCTGGATACGCGGCGGCGAGCAGCGCTACTGCACAGGCTGCCACGCGGGCCCGGAGCGCGCATCGGAGAATCGCGTTCCTGCTGTTCTGCTGCGCACCACCACGCCGGTTGACCTCACCGGCAACCCTCCAGCTCACGCTTCCCACGGAGGCCAGTGAGATGCGCTTTCGCTTTCTTCGTTTCTTCTGGATCGCCGCATTATCCGTCTCTTGCCTGGGCGCCGCCGCACAGAAGACGCCGTCCGCGCAGCAGACCGCACGAGCAAACTTCGGGGCCGATGCGCAAGGAACCGTCATCGCAACGCAACTGCCATCGATCCGTTTCGATGATGCCAGCGACCAGGCGGGGATTCACTTCACGCACAGCTTTGGATCGCGCCAGCTGGGATCGCTGCTCGAGGGCACCGGCGCCGGTTGCATCTGGTTCGACTACAACAACTCGGGTTTGCCCTCACTTTACGTCGTAAACGGCCGGCCGCTCGACGACTCCATGCATCCCTATCCGCTCAAGGAAAAGCCCAATCCGCCGCCGCACAATCATCTCTATCGCAATAACGGCAACGGCCATTTCACCGACGTGACCGAACAATCGGGCCTGAACCCGGATATGTACTCCATGGCCGTTACGGCGGCGGACTACGACAACGACGGGAACGAAGATTTGCTCGTCACCGGCTATGGCAAAGTCATCCTCTACCACAATGATGGCAACGGCCATTTCACCGACGTGACCGAAAAGGCAGGCATCAAAGTCACCGGCTGGGCGATCAGCTCCACCTGGCTCGACTACGACAGGGATGGCTGCGTCGATCTGTTCGTCGGGCGCTACGTCAAATTCGATCCCAAGTATCGCGCTTACTACGCCGCCGACAATTACCCCGGCCCGCTCGACTATGCCGGCGAAACCAACATGCTGTTTCACAACAACTGCGATGGAACGTTTACCGATGTGACGGATAAATCGGGCATCGGCGAGTATGTCGGCCGCACCATGGGGGTGACCGCTGCGGATTTTGACAACGACGGCTGGGACGATATTTACGTTGCCAACGACCGCACGGAAAACTTTCTCTTCCACAATAAGCATGACGGAACCTTCGAAGAAATCGCCAACGATACTGGAACTGCCTTTGGCCAGAACGGTGAAGCGACCTCGTCCATGGGACCTGTATTCGCGGACTTCGAGGGGCGCGGAGTGCTCGACCTTTGGGTAACGGACGGGCACTACAACCGGTTTTTACGGAACCAGGCGAACGAAAGCTTTGAAGATGTGGGTGCGTCCAACGGTATTTCGCAGGCCAACGCGCAATATGTGAGCTGGGGAACAGGGGTCTACGACTTCGACAACGATGGCAACTCCGACATCCTCATTTTTCACGGCGGACTGATTCATCTCATTCCCCAGGAACACACGCTGTTCCGCGGACTCGGCAACGGCCGGTTCGAAGATGTTTCTCTTGAGGCTGGGCCGGTGCTGAGCCAGCGCACGGTGGCGCGCGGCGCGTGCTTTGCCGACTACATGAACGACGGCAAGGTCGATGCATACCTGGTGAATCTTGGAGCGCCCGGCACGCTGCTGCACAACGTCTCAACCAACACCGGCCACTGGATCGAGATCAAACTCGCAGGCGCCATGCGGCCAGGCGATCGAAGCACAGCCGGCTCCCCCGGCGCAAAGAGTAATCGCGACGGCATCGGGGCGCGCGTCGAGGTCTTCGCCGGAGGCAAACGCTGGACCGCGGAGCGGGTAGCGTCTGCTGGTTATCTCTCGCAGGACGATGGCCGATTGCACTTCGGCCTGGGCGCGGCGACGAAGATCGACAAGGTTCTGGTTCATTGGCCAAGCAAGCGCGAACAGACTCTGGAAAACGTCAGCGCGGACCGCATCTTAACCATCGAGGAGCCGAAATGAGCCGGCTCCGCACAACCTGTCTCACGCCGCGCGCGATCGCGCCGGCGCTGACCGGCGTTGTGACGTTTGTGCTCGGAGCGATTCTGTGGCCCGCGATGAACCCGACGGCCTTGGCCGGGGGGCGCTCTACAACCGGGGAGTGGTTGAACTACGCTTCACCGCTGGAACTGCTGCCCTCACCCGACGGCGCACGGCTTTACGTGCTCTGCCAGCAAAGTGAAGAAGTCCGCGTGCTCGATGCATCCACCTACGCGCCCATCAAGAGCATCGCGGTGGGCCGCGTACCACGCGGCATCGCGCTTTCGGCCGCGGGCGATCGCCTGTTCGTCACCAACTCCTGGGACGACACGCTTTCGGTGATCGATACGCAAAATTTAACCACGGTCAGCACGTGGCCGGTGGGCGCCGAACCTTCCGGCGTGGTCGAGGACCGGGCTGGCAGGCGGCTCTTCGTCGCCAATCGAATTTCTAACGATGTTGCCGTGCTCGATGCGCAAACCGGTACTGAAGAGCAGCGGCTGATGGCAGGCCGGGGGTCGAGCTACTTGACGCTCTCGCCCGACGGAAGCCGGATCTATGCCACACACATCTATCCCAACCCCTCGCCTCTGCGTTCAGGCATTGAGAATCGCACGCCTCCTGAGTCTGAGATCACGGTCATCGATGCCGCCAACGCCGAGGTCGCGGATCGCATCCCGCTGCATTCGATTGCCGGTGTATTCCATTTGGCTCTCTCCGCGGACGGCCAACTGGGCGCGGTTGCCGAATATCATCCCAAGAATCTTGTGCCGCTGGCGCACCTTGAGCACGGCGGCGCCTTTGTCTATACGCTCACGCTCTTCGGCCCCCGCGTAGGCCAACCCATTGAAGTGCCTCTCGATGAACTCGACCGCTATGCCTCGCAGCCTTTTGGCGTAGCCATTGCACGCGACATGTCGCGCATGTACGTGAGCGTCGGCGGCTCGGAAAGCGTGCTGGCGATAGACATCCCGCGCTTGCTGCATTTCGTTCACTCGCACCCTCGGCCCGCCTCCGGCTCCTATGCCGGCGATCTCTCGGCCAGCGCCAATTACGTCGTCGCGCGCATTCCGGTGGGACACAATCCGCGCGGGCTGGCGCTCAGCCGCGATGGACTCAGGCTGTTTGTCGCCAACCGGCTCGACGATACGATCAGCGTGATCGACACCCGCGGACTACGCGTGGCTTCAACCATCGCACTCGATGGGCCCAAGGAATTGAGCGTGTCGCGCCGTGGCGAGCAGACGTTTTATTCGGCCCGGTACTCGTTTCAGGGGCAGATCAGTTGCTCCAGTTGCCATATCGATTCCACTTTCGACGGGCTGCAGTGGAATCTGGAGCCAAACGGCTTCGGAATCGACATTGTGGACAACAAATTGCTCGAGGACATCAAGGACATCGCGCCCTACAAGTGGAACGGAGGCAACCCGAACATTCCCACCGAGTGCGGGCCGCGCACGGAGAAGTACTTCTGGCGCTCGGAAAACTACGACGATCTGACGTTGACCGATCTGGTGATGTATATTCGCAGCCTTCCGCCGCGACCCAATCGCTGGCGGCTGCAGGGCAATGAGCTCAGCCCAGCTCAGGAGCGCGGCAAGGCGCTCTTCGAGCGCGACGTGGACAAGTTCGGTAAGCCTATCCCGGAAACCAATCGCTGCACCTATTGCCATAGCGGGCTCAAGGGAACCAACCGGAAATTGTTTGACGTGGGCACGCGCAAGGCCACCGACAGTTCCGCGCTTTTGAAAACGCCGCAACTGACAAACATCACACTTACCGCGCCCTACCTGCACGATGGCTCGGCGAGGACGCTCGAAGAGATTTGGACCATCTACAACCCGGAAGACAAGCATGGCCGCACCAACGACCTGACCAAAGATGAACTCAACGACCTGATCGAGTATTTGAGGACACGATGAGGAAGTACGTAACCAAGTGCGCCTGGGCAATTGTGCTGCTGGTATCGGTGTTCGCGTTCCTTGCGCCAGCGGGATTTGGACAGCCCCGATCCGCTTCGCAAAGTTCCCATGGCGCGTCAGCTCCGGCTGCCGCAGCGCAGGCGCTGCCGCGCTTTCGTTTCGAGAACTTCACCTCCGCGAACGGCCTGCCTGACAATCACGTCTTCGCGGTTCTGGTGGATGGGGATCGCGTGTGGGCGGGCACCGAAAACGGTCTTGCCGTTTATGACCATCGCACCTGGAAGACTTACACGACAAAGGACGGGCTCGCGCATCGCGCAGTGCTTTCGCTGGCGCTTGATAAGCGCACCGGCGATGTGTGGGCGGGCACCATGGGCGGCCTGAGCCGCATCTCCGCCGGGCGCATCCAGAGCTACACGCAATTGAACTCGGGCTTGAGCAACGACGTTGTCTACGGTGTTTCAGTGGAAGGCGAGAACGTTTGGGTTGCCACTGCCGCGGGGGCGTGCAAGCTCGATCTGCACAGCGGCCAGTGGACACTCTACAACGAGCGCAATACGCCGATGATTGAAATCTGGATTTACGGCGTCTCGGCAAGTCCCACCAAGGTTTATTTCGCCGTTTGGGGAAGCGGGCTGCTGGAGTACGACCAGACCACGGGCCGCTGGGACAAATACGAAAAGCCCGACGGCGAAAATGAAATGGTCCTGTTCAAGGATCAGGGGCTGATTCACGAGATCGTTTCTTCGGTGAGTTACGTCGACAACATTGTGTGGGCGTCAACGTACTTCGGCGACAGCCGCTACGATGGCCGCTACTGGCACAACTTTTTGACCAAAGACAGCGGGCTGCCCTCGAACTTTACGAACTTTGTAAAGGGCGTCGACGCCCACCGCGCCTGGTTCTGCACCGACAAAGGGCTCGCCTATTACGACGGCGTGAATTGGGCCGTCTATCGTCCTTCGCTGACCACCGGGAAACCGGAGATGCTGGAGCGCGATGCGCAAGGCCACGTCAGATCCATTGCTGTCGCCACTGCGCCTGCGCACAACTACATACTGGGAATTGATTTTCAGGGCAACGATATCTGGGTGGCTACAGCCAAGGGTCTAAGTCACGGGATTTTGCAACAACATTCTGCAGCAACGAAGTAAGGAGCCGTCATGATGAGCGCATTTGCTGACATCCTTGAAACCATCGCCCACGCACCAATCAAGAAGCGGGCGATCACCAACCATTCCGTACTGAATGAAGCCTTTGCGTATGCGAAACCAAGTTCTTTTTCGCGCGGCATGCGCATCGACCTGAACGGCGTAACGATTCTGCTGATTTCGGGAACCGCATCGATCGACGAGACCGGAAAGAGCGTACACATCGGGGATTTTCGCGCCCAGATGCGGCGCACGCTGGCCAACATCACCGGCCTGCTCGAGAGCGAAGGCTGCACCTGGCACGACATTGTGCGCACCACGTGCTACCTCCGCGATATCGAGCGCGACTACGAAGCGTTCAACGAGGAGCGGACCGCATTCTACAAAGAACAGGGTCTCGAACCTGTGCCGGCTTCCACCGGCATCCAGGCGATCCTGTGCAGGCCCGAGTTGCTGGTTGAAATCGAGGCCATCGCCATGTTCCGCACGGACAAGGCGCGGGCAGACGAGGAGTAGCGGCGATGCACAGGGGATGGATTCTGGCGGTGTGTTTGTCGGTCGCCGGCGGATGGCACGCGTCGAGCCAGACGCCGGGCAACGGCAAGCATGTGTGCGAATGCGGAGCGCATCCACCGGGTCCGCCGAGAGACCGCGCCGTGGCGCCCTACGCCAACGAGCCGGATGATCTGCGGCCGTATGCAAAGTTCGCTACGCCTTACGATCTCAATTACATCCATCCGAATATTTATATGGGCGCCGGCCGCGACCTGCCCGAGCCGAAAGATCTGACCGAAGTGCGCATCGGGTTTTTCGGGCCCATTGAGCACAATCCCGATCAGGTTTACGGTTTGCGCATGCTCCATGGCGCGCAATTGGTCGTGGAAGAGTGGAACGCGCGCGGCGGCTATGGCGGCAAGCCCTTCCGCCTGATGCTGCACAACGATTACGACAACTGGCAGGCCAAGGCGGTGTATGGCGACGACCGGCCCACCGACCCGACCATCTGGGGCTCGGCGTCGAACGAGGCGGTGAAGATGATCTATGACGACCAGGATTGGGCAATCTTCGGCAGCATCAGTTCTGAGTCGACACATATCATTCTTCGCGTTGCGCTCAAGGCCGAAATTCCCGTCGTGAATTCGGCTTCGACCGACCCGACGATTCCCGAGACCTACATTCCCTGGTACTTTACCGATCTGCAGGACGATCGCGTGCAGTGCTACACGCTGGCGCGGCGCATTTTTACCGAGCTTGGTCTTAAGCGGGTTGCGCTTTTGCGCGTGAACAATCGCTACGGCCGCTTCGGCGTGTTGAAGATGCGTGACGCTGCGCGACGCCTCGGACACCCCATCGTCATCGAACAAAAGTTCCTGCCGGGGGATACGGATTTTTCGCGGCAGCTTCAGGTCATTAAGGATTCCCGTGCCGACGCGATGGTTCTCTGGGCCGATGAGTTTTCTGCCGGACGCATTTTGAAGCAGATGCGCGCCGCGGGAATGAAGCAGCGCGTCTTCGGGGCCTATCGCACTCTGGGGCCGGGTATGCTGGCCGAGGCTGGGCCCGCCGCGGAGGGATTCGAAGCGGTTTTTCCCTACGACCCGAACCGCAACGATCCTCGCTGGCTCGACTTCAATCGCCGCTTCGAGGAGCGTTTCCACGAGAAGTCTGATGCATTTGCTTCGCTGGCATACGACGCGATGAATGCGTTACTCGAATCCATCTGCAAGGCGGGGTTGAATCGTGCGCGCATTCACGACGCGCTCGCGGACATCGAAGAGTTTGACGGCGTGACTGGGCACATGGTATTCGATCCCAACCAGAAGAATGTGGCGCCGATGTATCTGGGCGCGGTGCGCAACGGGGCGATTACGTACCGGCTTGCGACGATGGAGAAGCAACCGGCGGCGCAACACGGTGCTCAAGTGCAAGAACCGTCCCCTGCGCCAGGAACTCCCTATGCACGCGTGGGTGAAGATGGGGTAAGCTACGCGGGCCCGCGATTCGCCGATCTGCCCCCGGGGCCGCTGCGCGTGATTCTCTTTGGACCGAAAGCCGCAGAGATCGCGCAATCGCCTGAGCTTCTGGCTGGGCTGAACGATAGAGCGCCAGACGGCCGGAATTGGATGGTGCTACCCGTGGAGAGCGGGCAAAATTGGGGCGCGGCTTCAACGCAGCTCGTTCACGCGCTGATGGACCAGCATCCTTTGGCGATCGTTGCCCTGGATCGAGATGCCAGCCACCTTTCAGAACAGCTCGCGCTGAAGTGCTTCGTCCCCGTGTTGGCTCTGAGTGACGACAAATCACTTACTTCAGCGAATATTCCCTGGATCTTCCGGCTACCGGCCGGAACAGCGCCGGCTGCGGCGCTACATCTGCTTAAGAATGCCGAGGCGCGCGGCGGGCCGAGCCCGCAAGGGGTCAGGGATGTGTTGGCCTCTGGGGATCCGATCTTCGGACTGGCCTTTTTGCCCACCGGAGAGCCGCGCGTTCGATAAACATTTCCCACGCTGAAGCGCGGGGCTAACGAACACTGGGCCTCCGGCGCGATTACTTATGCAGCCATCAATAAGGCCCGGACAAAGCTACCTCCATCGAAAGATGGAGGTCAGGCTAGTCGTCGGACCGCTACTATTCTGATGCCGGTCTGAACGCGAGGCATTGATCCGCGTAACCTCACCAACTTCCCTGGAGGCCCGAAGACGTGTCGATAAGACGATTCCTGATTGCGGGGATGCTTGGCCTTGCAGGGAGCGCACTGTATCTGTTTGCATTTCCGTCGGCCACCATCTTCTACGAGTGCATCGTCCTGCTGCACATCGTGGGCGGGGCGGTCTTCCTCGTCTTCGCGGCCCCGTGGGCAGCCCGCCTGATGCGCGGCCGCAGCATGTGGGAAAAGATCGGCTGGGCGGCGATGCTTCTTGGCGGGGCAGCAGGCGCCGCCATCCTGTTCACAGGCGCCCGCCGCAATATGTGGCCCTTGCTGTACACCCACGAAGTCGTTTCCATCGCCGCCTGCGCGCTGCTTTTGTTTGCGATGACCGGCCACACGCCATGGCTCCGCCGCCTGAGTGGCGGCACACTGCGTGAAGCGGCCCGCCTCGGTTGCTGCTTTGCTCTCTGCGCCGGGGTGGCCGCCGCAGCGTGGTGGCTGCGCATCGTGCCGTGGCAGCGCGCGCACACCATCCATAATCCAACTATCGCGCCGGCGTCGATGGACAAGGAAGGCGCAGGACCGAAGGGCGAATTCTTCCCCAGTTCCGCGGAGACCGCCACGGGGAAGACCGTCCCCGAGGATTACTTCGTCGATTCCGCGGCCTGCAAACAGTGCCACGCTGAAATTTATCGCGAGTGGGAAAGCTCTACCCACCACTTCTCGTCTTTCAATAACCAGTGGTATCGCCAGTCCATCGTCTACATGCAAGATGTCAACGGCGTGCAGGCTTCAAAATGGTGCGCGGGCTGCCACGATGCGGCGCTTTTCTTTCCCGGCAACTTCAATACGCCCATCAAGGACCGCATCAACACGCGTGCAGCGCAGGCGGGCATCGGCTGCATGGTTTGCCACTCTATCCGCGATGTGCACAGCACCATGGGCAACGGCGGCTACACCATCGAATACCCGGCCCTCTTCAAGCTGGTCGACACCAAAAATCCCGTCCTCCGCAAGCTCATCGACTTCCTCATCGAAGAGGACCCGGAGCCGCACCGCCGCACCTTCCTCAAGCCCTTTATGAAGAACAATCCGGCGGATTTCTGCTCCGCCTGCCACAAGGTTCACCTCGACGTGCCGGTGAATCACTACCGTTGGGTGCGCGGCTTCAACGATTACGACAACTGGCAGGCCAGCGGCGTTTCTGGATTCGGTGCGCGCTCGTTTTACTATCCGCCCCATTCGCAAAACTGCGTTGACTGCCACATGGGGCAGGTCCGCTCGAACGATGCGGGCAACATCAATGGCCTGATTCATTCGCATCGCTTCGTCGGCGCCAACACCGCTGTGCCCTTCGTCAACGCTGACCAGACCCAGCTCGACGAAACCGAGCACTTCCTGCAGGATCACAAGGTGAGCGTGGACATTTTCGCGGTGTCACCGGAAACTGGTTCGAACAGCATCGTACAGTCCTCGGCTTCGTCGCCCATGCAGGCGGAAACCACCTTCGCCGTCGGCGAAGAAGCCGAGCACGAGACGGTCGGCATGACCGGCGAAACCAGCGTCGCTCCCGTGACCGCGCCACTCGATCGCGTTGCAGGAGCCGTCGTTCCCGGCGAAACCGCCCGCGTGGACGTGGTTGTCCGCACTCTCGCCGTCGGCCATTTCTTCCCCGGCGGCACCGTGGATGCCTACGACTGCTGGCTGGAACTGAAGGCCTCCGACGACAGCGGCAAGGTGCTGTTCTGGAGCGGTATGGTGGAAGACCATGGCAAAGGCCCGGTCGATCCGGGCGCGGAGTTCTACCGCTCGCTCTCCATCGACGAACATGGCAATGCCATTAACAAGCGCAACGCGTGGGCGGCGCGTGCCACGGTTTACGCGCATCTCATTCCACCCGGCGCTGCGGATACGGTCCACTTCCGTCTGCGCATCCCAAAGGACGCGCGTGGCCACATCCATCTGACAGCGCGGCTCAACTACCGCAAGTTCGCATGGGTGAACACGCAGTTTTCCTTTGCCGGCACGTTCCAGAGCACCGGTCCGAACGACGTGACGGCTGCCTACGATGACCGCCGCATGGTATTCACCGCCAGCACCAGCGATGTCTCCGGCAAAATCAAAGCCATCCCCAACCTGCCCATTGTGGTCATGGCTCAATCCTCTGCGGAGCTCACCGTGCTGCGGCCCGGCTCAGCGCCGCCCGGGCTCAACGCGGTGACCGGAAAAACCGACTGGCATCGCTGGAACGATTACGGCATCGGCTTGTTTCTCGAGGGAGATCTGAAGGCCGCGGAAGAGGCATTTATCCACACCACGCAGGCCGATCCCGGCAATCCTGACGGCTGGGTGAACATCGGCCGCGTTCGCCTGCAGGAGGGCAATCTTGCCGGAGCTGAACAGGTGCTGGAAAAGGCTCTCGAACTGTCGCCGCAGTTGGCGCGCGCCCACTACTTTTACTCCCGCGTGCTGCGCCAACAGGGCAAGTACTCCGAATCCATCGCTCAGTTACAGTTGGTCATCGCGCAGTATCCCTACGACCGGGTGGTTCGCAACGACCTGGGCCGCGTGCTCTTCCTGGAGCGCCAGTATGCCCAGGCGCGCGATGAGTTCCTGAAAACCATCGCCATCGACCCGGAGGATCTTGAAGCGAACTACAACCTGATGCTCTGCTCGACCGGCCTGGGCGATGCCAAACAAGCCGCGGCCTACCAGGAGAGATACATGCGTTTCAAGGCGGATGAGGCGTCGCAGACCCTCACCGGTCCATACCGCGCCAAACATCCCTTCGACAATTTGGAACGGCAACCGATCCATGAGCACGATTCGGTGCCGCTGGCCGAAGCCAACTCCAACAACAGCGAATACGCGAACGTGGTGCCGTTGCCGCGGAGTCGGGCCATTGCGGCAAACCCGAACCCGGCGCAGCCGCCGGCACAGGTGGCCCGGCTTGGCGGAGGTGCGCATTGAGAGCGTCGCTCGCATTGCTGGCTGCCGGCACGTTTGCCGCGGGAGGACTTGCTGTTCTGGCCGCCTCGCTGGCCCCATCCGAGCCGCCGGCAAATCCGCCCCAGCACATTCGCTTCGCTGACATAACCGGGGCCGCGGGCATTCGCTTCGTCCATAATAGCGGCTCATTTGGCAAGAAATATCTGCCTGAGACTCTTGGCCCCGGCGTCGCATTCATTGACTACAACAACGACGGTTGGCAGGACCTCTTTTTTGTCAACGGCACGCACTGGCCCGGCCATCCCGGCGGTGAGACCACCCCGGCCCTCTACCGCAACAACCACGACGGAACCTTCACCGACGTAACCAGACAGGCCGGGCTCGCTATCCCCATTTATGGGCTGGGAGTGGCCGTGGGGGACTACGACAATGACGGCTACGACGACCTGTTCGTCACTGCCTATGGCCAAAACCACCTGCTCCACAACAACGGCAACGGCACGTTTACCGACGTGACAAAGAAAGCCGGCCTCTGGGGGCCGCACGAACTCAGCACCAGCGCCGCATGGGTCGATGTCGATCGCGACGGCCGGCTCGATCTTCTCGTCGCCAACTACGTCGAGTGGTCGCCTGAGACGGACTTGTACTGCACCATGGACGGCGTTCACAAGTCGTTCTGCACGCCCGAGTCGTACCATGGTGCTGCGCTTCGCCTTTGGCATAATAACGGCGACGGAACGTTTACCGATGTGACCAGAAAGGCGGGCCTCCACGACCCGACCTCAAAGAGCCTGGGGATTGCCGTTCTCGACGCCAACCAGGACGGCTGGCCCGACATTGCCGTCAGCAATGACACCGAACCCAACAAACTCTATATCAACAACCGTGACGGTACGTTTACCGAGAAAGGTATTCCCGAAGGCATCGCTTACAGCGAGGACGGCGTGGCCCGCGCCGGCATGGGCATCGACGCCGCAGACTACAACAATTCCGGTTTTCCCAGCCTGGTCATCACCAACTTCTCCAACCAGATGATCGCTCTTTACCAGAACCAGCAGAATGGCCTCTTCGTGGATGTTGCGCCCACCTCGTCGGTCGGCCGCACCAGCCTGCTCACGCTTGGGTTCGGCTGCTTCTTCTTCGACTACGATCTCGACAGCTGGCCCGATATCTACATCGCCGACGGCCACCTCGACCCCACGATCGAGACCATCCAGCACCAGGTACACTATGCCGAATCGCCGCACCTCTACCGCAACATCGACGGCAAGAATTTCGTGGACCAAGCCGCACAGATGGGCGCCGCATTTGACTCGCCTCGCGTTGCCCGCGGCGCCGCATACGGCGACATCAACAACGACGGAGCGCCTGACCTTGTGATCACCGCGAACCACGGCCCGGCGCAGCTTTTCCTGAATGAAGGCGCCACGAACCACGCTCTGCGCATCAAGCTGATCGGAACCAGGTCGAATCGCGATGGTATCGGTTCGGTGATCTGGGTGCAATCCGACACCACCTCGCAGAAGCAGATGCTGCGCAGCGGATCCAGCTACCTGTCCTCCAGCGAACTGGTGCTTACGTTCGGTTTGGGCGTCTCAACACAGGCCAATGTGATCGAAATTCACTGGTCCAGTGGCGCGGTCACGCGGCTAACGGATGTTAAGGCTGACGAGATTCTGACGATTCGTGAAGGCTCCGGCATCATCCACGCCGAGCCCTTTCACAAGCGTGCCTGACCATGCCATGCGGAATTCGTGAACCTCCCAAGAGGCTGTCTCTCCGCCAATGAGGACGAGACGCGGGTCTGGCTTGTTTTCGTCCCACTGAACCGGATAGAATTGCCACTGTCCGGTCTCTGCTTTGCGTTTTTGGGTGAGGTTGATTCGATGGCTTTGGTGTCCCAGGTGTCTATCTCATGGTGCCGTCGCCTTCCCGGGGTTCTTTTATCGCCTCAAATTCAGCTTCAGTTCGTCATTTTGGACACCAAAATGGGCACCATGAAGGTTTAATTATATTAAGTAGTTGATGATAAAGAGCGGGAGTAGTTCAGTGGCAGAACGTCAGCTTCCCAAGCTGAATGTCGCCGGTTCGATCCCGGTCTCCCGCTCCAATTCTCACCGCGGCGAATGGCGCCGCTTCTAGACCGCTTCCTGCACTTTCATCACCAGGCTGGTGATGGTTTCATCGCCCTTGAGCAGCATCTGATGCGGCGTGCCCGCAGGCACATGCGCCACGTCACCCGGCCGCAGATTTTGCTGCGTGCCGCCTGCGATGGACTCGCCACGCGTTTCTCCAGGCGCGACGATCCGCGCGCCCGTGACCGTGCCGCCCGTGACCAGTGTCGCCGCTCCGGCAAGCACAACGAAAAGATCCGCAAAGCGTTCGTGCACCTCCACCTCGCCGCTGCGGCTGCGGAACGAGAGCATGACAAAGTGCTGAGAAAACTCCTTGAGCGTTTCCGACGCGGAGCCGTCGGCGTGCTTCGCCAATTTGCGCAGATACGCGGCCCGCTCCAGCAGCAGGGGCGGCGACCAGTGGTCCACCGGGTTCTTTGGCCCGCGCGGTTTGGGAGCCACCTCGTCTAGATTGATGTCCTTCAGGATTTCCTTTGCGATTCGCTCCATCGTGCTTCCTTTCTTTCGGTATAGCCACGCTTCTTAATTAGAGACTTGCCAGCTTGCGCGCCCGCTTGAAGATGTTGAGCAGCATGGGCCGTGTGAGCTTGCCGGTGTTGGTATTTTGCAGCGAAGGATGATAGCTGGCGATCACTATAAGTCCGCCGGGCAGTTCGTATTCGGCTCCGTGCGCGAAGATGAAGCCCGTACGTTTTGGCAAGCGGCCCAGGCGCGACTCGTGCGTCAGCAGACCATCGAACGCGATGCGGCCCAGGCACACCACCACGCGCAATTCGGTGAGCAATTGCATCTCAAGGTCGAGCCACGGCGCGCAGTTGCGCAGCTCTTCCGGCGTGGGTTTGTTGCCCGGCGGGGCGCATCGCGCTACGGAAGTGATCCAGAGGCCGCTGAGCTTCATGCCGTCGTCGCGCGAGGTTGCGGTGAGTTGCGAGGCAAATCCTGCTGCGTGCAGAACCGGAAACAAAAAGTCGCCCGAGCCGTCGCCGGTGAAAGGCCTTCCGGTGCGATTAGAGCCGTGCGCTCCCGGCGCAAGACCCAGCGCCAGCACGCGCGCCTTGGGGTCGCCGAACGAGGGTACGGGACGGCCCCAGTATTCCCAATCGGCGTAGGCGCGACGGCGTTTCAGCGCCACTTCAGTGCAATGGGCGCGCAGCCTCGGACAAAGTTGGCACGCGACAATACGCGCATTCAACGCGTGAAGAGTTGGGGGCCCGGCCATGAGGGCATTTTACTGCCGCGAGGTTCTCAGTACACGCCGGGAATCAGGCGCTTGGTGGTGCGCATGTAATCCGCATATTCTTCGCCGAAGGCGCCGAGCAGCGCGGTTTCTTCCACGTGGATGCGAAACAGGACCGCAAGCGTGGGAGGAATGAATGCGGCGGCCAGGCAGGCCCAGTCATGCGTGTGCAGTCCGATGGCCAGGAAGATGATCTCCATGCCCAGATACGAAGGATGGCGCACCACACGGTAGAGGCCTGCGCGCTGAATCGTCTGCGTAGCGTGTGTGGCTACATTACCGGTGAACCATTTGCCCAGCTTAAGAATCGCGGTGACACGGACCACCAGCCCGGCTGCCAGCAAAACAATGCTCGCGGGGCGCAGCCAGCGCTCGCCGATGTGCATGTCTGCAAGCTCCAGGTGGCGCATCCAGCCACTTGCCGTAAGCGAAAGAATGATGACCGCCCACAACAGTACTTGTGTTCCCTGATCTTGGACGTTCGCCTTCGCTCCTCGCGCGCGCATCCCCACGGCGATCGCAATCTCAAGCGCGATC
>Ga0074046_10000902_pt1 | contig 27539 bp, 21 predicted proteins | sample BogForMeECP23OM3_FD_94441 | JGI IMG/M metagenome (GOLD analysis project Ga0074046, IMG submission 94441) | Bog forest soil microbial communities from Calvert Island, British Columbia, Canada - Bog Forest MetaG ECP23OM3 | ecosystem: Environmental > Terrestrial > Soil > Wetlands ...
GGTGGGAGAACTCTCGGCGGCTATGGCGCGGGTGCCGGCCGACGCAGTCGACACAGAGATTGAATCCTGGTTGGGCAAGATCTGCCAAGCTCTGGACCTCGACAGAAGCGCCATATATGAGCGCGACGCGCCCGACAAGCCTGTCCGTACGACGCACACTTGGCGTCGACCGAATATGCCGCCTTTCCCCCGGAACTATGTTCCGGAGAAGCTCTTGCGGGCGACCACCAAACTCGTCATGGCGGGCAAGCAGATTACTTTCTCACATCCAGGCGAAATTCCGGTTGAACTGGCGGATGCAAGGCGCTTCGTAGAGCGATGGGGTCCCAAAGCCTCTGCTGTGATTCCGATGTGGGCCGGCGGTCGAGTCATCGGAGCTGCGAGTTTCGGCAAGTTCCGCGCGGCTCGGCAATGGCCGCCCGAGCTGCTCGATCACCTGGGGCTGGCGGTGCGACTGTTTGGAAGCGCGATCGAGCGCAAGCAATCCGTGACGGCAATGCGGGCGGTCCGCGCTGAGCTCAGGCTCGCGTCGCGCCGGAACATGATGAGCGAGCTGGTCGCCTCGCTTTCGCATGAGATCAACCAGCCGCTCGGCGCTATACTGAGCAACCTCGGGGGGCTCGCGCGCTTGCTGACCCAGGGGAATCCGCAGCCCGCGATGGCTTTGGAGGCGGTAAACAGCGCGATTGAAGACACCAAGCGGACGGCTGAAATCGTCCGGCGGATCCGCTTCATGTTCAAGCGGCACGACGAGCACAAAACCGCCGTCGGCCTCGGTGCACTGGTCGCCGAAGTTGTGAAGCTGATTGCCGGCGAGGCGGCAGTCCGGAGGATCGCGGTGCAGATCGAGGTTTCACGCTCGGCGCAAAGAGTCAACGGCGACCCTGTCCAGCTGCAGCAGTGCGTGCTGAATCTGATGATGAATGCATTCGACGCAATCACGGAGGCCACGTCAGATCGGCGCGAGGTAACAATCAAGGTAGCTCCGGAGAAGACCGGATGGGTGGGAGTAAGCGTGTGCGATAGCGGCGCGGGCATTGCCCCAGCGGTCGCGAACCGGCTTTTCGAGCCATTCGTAACGACCAAGAACGACGGAATGGGACTCGGCCTGCTCGTCACCCGCTCGATAGTAGAGAGTCACGGCGGCAGAATATGGGCAACGCCGAATCCCGATCGCGGCGCCACGTTCACTTTCACATTGCCGGTCGGCGAAAGGAAACGCCAAAGCAAATCGAGACGCAACGAGTGAATGAGTTGTCGATGGTCGGTGGCCCTCTTCCGGAACGAAGCGGCGAGGCGCGCGGCATTCAATTGGAGTGAATGCGGAGGATTGCGGACATTCGCACCAGGTCGGCGAGTGAGCCGGCGCCCATTTTGTTCATTACACTTGCGCGATGCGCCTTCACGGTCCGCTCGGTTGTCCCGAGTTTGGCGGCGACCTGCTTGTTGAGCAAACCGGTCGTTATCAGGGCGAAGACTTCGCGTTCGCGGGAAGTCAGCGAGCGCTGCACTTCTTCGAGTCCGATCCGTTGCGATTGTTCTGTGCGCCGCGTACGCGAGCGATGGGCGCCTATAGCTAGCGCGTTCAACAGAGCTTGATCGTCAACCGGCTTCTCCAGGAAATCCACGGCGCCTTTCCTCATCGCGTGCATCCCGAGTGACAGATCGCCGCGACCGGTGATGAAAACGATCGACGCGTACGGAACGGTGCGGTTGAGTTCCTCCTGAAGCTGAAGCCCATTCATCCTCGGCAGGTAGATGTCCGCCACGACACAATCGAACTCCTTCGCATCAGCGGCCTCGAGCAGTTCTTCCGCCGAAGAGTAAGCGACGACGTCGAAGCTGGCGGTGCGGAGCTGGAACGAGAGCGCCTGGCGCAGACTCTCGTCGTCCTCGATTATTGCAACTTTGATGAGTCCAGTGGCCGCATCGGTTTTGATGTCGCGGACGTCTTCCGCTCTGCCATTTTGAGGTCCAAACCGAGTCTTTGCGATAGACACCGTATTGTCCTCCCCGAGCATTTGGCGGCGATACGTGGGTTAATTGTACAAACCGTTGACGGACTAGAGCAATTCGACTTTGGTCTCATACGGCGAATCGATTCAAGAGCTGATCGTTGAGCAAGAAGAAAAGGACTCGCAACAAGCAGGCGAACACCGCGCCGGTAGGAGCGGCCGCGGCGCGAGTGCACCCGCCCACGGCGTTAGCAAAGTCGCCGCTCCGGCTTTTCACCTGGCTGATTCCAACAGTTGTGTTCGTTGTCGCTGTCGTCCTCCTAACGCGATGGATGCGTGAATCCACGCTTCCGGAACTGACAACACCGCGCACGCTCGATTTGAGATTTGTCGGAGCTGCGGAATGCGCGACTTGTCACGAGAATGAGAATGCTCGCTGGCGCGGCTCGCATCATCAACTGGCCATGCAACCGGCGACTAATTCCACGGTGCTGGGCGACTTCAATCACGCGAGCTTCGACAACAATGGCGTCACCTCGATCTTCTCGCGCAACGGCTCCAAATTCATGGTACGTACCGACGGCCCGGACGGCGCGCTTCACGATTACGAAATCGGCTACACGTTCGGCGTTCACCCGCTGCAGCAATATCTCATCGCGATGCCCGGCGGACGCTTGCAGGCGCTGGGGATCGCGTGGGACACCCGGCCGCACGAGCGCGGCGGTCAACGGTGGTTCTTTCTATATCCGGGACAAAACATCACAGTTCAGGATTCGCGGCACTGGACCGGCCTCGATCAGAACTGGAACTACATGTGTGCCGATTGCCATTCGACCAACCTGCGCAAGAATTACGACGCTCGCACGCGCACGTTTTCCACTGCATACTCGGAGATCGATGTGTCGTGCGAGGCCTGTCACGGTCCCGGCTCCGATCACGTGGCGTGGGCGAAGAAGCAGGGCGATTGGCGGAAACTCGATGCAACCGAAGGCCTGACGATCGCACTTGACGAGCGCAAAGGCGTGGCGTGGCCGATCGATCCCGCCACCGGCAATCCGCGTCGCAGCTCGCCGCGTAAATCAGAGCGGGAAATTGAAATGTGCGCGCGATGCCATGCGCGGCGCGGCGAGATCCACGAAGACTACGTGCACGGACAGCCGGTGGGCGATGATTACCGCGTCGCGTTGCTCGATGAGGACCACTATTTCCCGGATGGCCAGATAAAGGAGGAGGACTACGAGTACGGCTCCTTCGTCCAGAGTAGGATGTTCCACGCCGGCGTGACCTGCAGCGATTGCCACGAGCCGCATAGCTCCAGGCTTCGGGACGAGAGCAACGGTGTCTGTGCGCAGTGTCATTCGCTGGCTAAGTACGATTCGCCGGCGCATCATTTCCACAAGGTCGGATCAGCGGGCGCGCGATGCGTCGAATGCCACATGCCGACGCGCACATATATGGTCGTCGATGCGCGTCGGGATCACAGTATCCGCATTCCGCGTCCCGACCTGTCGGTGAAGCTCGGCACTCCCAACGCCTGCACCAATTGCCACACCGATAAATCCTCTCAGTGGGCATCGGAAGCGGTGAACAAGTGGTATGGGCATGCGCCCCGAGGGTTCCAGAGCTTTGCTGAAACATTGAACGCAGGGACGGCAGGAGCGCCCGGAGCGCAGCAATCGCTCGAGCGATTGGTCGCAGACACCGCGCAGCCGGCGATCGCTCGCGCCACCGCGCTATCTTTGCTCGCGAATTACGCTCCGCCGCCGACCGACGCGGCGGTCCGCGCCGGAGTCGGCGACGATTGGGCTCTTGTGCGACGTGCCTCCGCTCACGCACTGTCCAACACCGATCCGACAGCCAGCGCGAATGCATCGTCGCCTCTTCTCAGCGATCCTGTTCGTGCCGTGCGGATAGAAGCGGCGGAAGTGCTGGCAGGGTTGCCCGCGAACAACTTACCCGCGGATGTTGCCGCTGCTTTCAATCGTGCCACCGACGAATACATCAGCGCGCAACAATTGAACGCGGACCGTCCCGAGGCGCACATGAACCTGGGACTGCTGTATGCCCGCGAGAATCACCTGGACCAGGCCGAGGCGGAACTCAAGACCGCATTGTCGCTCGATCCGAGTTTCGCGCCGGGTGCAGTCAACCTTGCCGACCTCTATCGCGCGCAGAACCGGGACGACGAAGGTGAACGCGTGCTGACGGACGCAATGAGCCGTTCGCCAAATGACGCGTCGTTAGAGCATGCCTTGGGTCTGCTGATGGTGCGTCAGAAGCGCGGTACGCAAGCGCTGGATCTGCTGGGGGCAGCCGCACGCGGCGAACCGGGCAATGCGCGCTATGCTTACGTTTACGCGATCGCACTGAGCGATGCGGGAAAGACTCGCGCCGCAATCGAGACGCTGGAGAGTTCTATCAAGGTGCATCCTTATGATCGCGATTCACTTGCCGCGCTGGCGAACTTCCTGGAACTGTCCGGCGATCCCGCCGGGGCGCTCACCTATGCGAATCGTCTCGAGGAGCTAGAACCGGAAAATCCGCAAGTTCAACAGATGCTGAAGGAGCTACGCGAGCATCAGCACGGTTGACTGGTCGGTAGGCGGCGTTAGGTGATACAAGAGCGGTCGGCCGCTTGGTTCGAAGGGTGAGTGGATGCGCTGCTCGAGATGCAGGACGAATAATCCCTCGACAAATAACTTCTGTGCGAAGTGTGGGAATGCGCTCGCAAGGCATTGCGCGAAGTGTAGCGCGGAAAACCCGCCGACCTCTGACTTCTGCGGCAAGTGCGGGACTCCACTGACAAATGGTTCGGACACAGCAGCCACAACTTCGTCGTCTCCGGGCTTAGGCTCCGGCGTTCGAGTTGCGCCGGAGAGCAGCTCGCCGGAAGCGCTCGAGGGCGAGCGCAAGACGGTCACCGCGCTGTTCGCCGACATCAAGGGCTCGACAGAGTTAGAGCAAGACCTCGATCCTGAAGAAGCGCGCGCGATTGTCGATCCGGCGCTGAAGCTGATGATCGACGCGGTGCGCCGCTACGACGGTTACATCGTGCAGAGCACCGGCGACGGCATCTTCGCGCTGTTCGGCGCGCCCGTCGCGCATGAAGATCATCCGCAACGCGCGCTCTCCGCGGCGCTGCGGATGCAGGAGGAATTGCGGCGCTATGGCTCGAAGCTCCAGGCCGAAGGGCGCGCACCGATCGAGATTCGCGTCGGCGTAAACACCGGCGAAGTTGTGGTGCGCTCGATCGCAACCGGCGCGAGCCAGGTCGAGTACACGCCGATCGGACATACGACGAACCTCGCTTCGCGCCTGCAGAGCATCGCACGCACCGGGTCGATCGTCGCGAGCGAGGCAACCCGAAAATTCTGCGAAGGTTACTTTACGCTCAAGCCGCTCGGCCCGACGCGAGTGAAAGGCGTCAGCGAACCAGTCAACGTTTATGAGGTGACGGGACTGGGGCCGCTGCGCACGCGATTGCAGCGCTCGGCGGGACGCGGACTGTCGAAGTTCGTTGGGCGGCAAGCCGAGATGGACGCGCTCAAGCGCGCGGCCGAGCAGGCCAAGGCGGGGCGCGGGCAGATCGTCGCCGCGATGGCCGAGGCCGGAGTCGGCAAGTCGCGTCTGCTGTTCGAGTTCAAGGCAGTTTCGCAATCGGGCTGGATGGTGCTGGAAGCGTTCTCGGTTTCGCACGGCAAGGCGTCCGCATTCCTGCCGGTGATCGATTTGCTCTGGAGCTATTTCGAGATCAGCTCGGAGGACGACGAGCGCAAACGCCGCGAAAAGATCAACGGCAAGGTGCTCACGCTCGACCGCTCGCTGGAGGACGCGCTGCCGTACCTGCATGCTCTCCTCGGCCTCAGCGACGAGAACAGTCCGGTCGCAGAGATGGAGCCGCAGACCCGCAAGCGCCGCTCGCTCGACGCGATCAAGCGTATCCTGCTGCGCGAGAGCCTCAACCAGCCGCTGATCGTAATCTTCGAGGACTTGCACTGGGTCGATGACGAGTCGCAGGGATTTCTGAACCTGCTCGCCGACTCGATCGGCACCGCGCGCATCCTGATGCTGGTGAACTACCGCCCCGAGTACTCGCATCAGTGGAACAGCAAGACCTACTACACGCAATTGCGCCTCGATCCGCTCGGCAAGGAGAGCGCCGATGAGATGCTGAGTGCGCTGCTCGGCGACGGTGCGGAGGTTCGTCCGCTGAAGCGGTTGATCATAGAAAAAACCGAGGGCAACCCGTTCTTCATGGAAGAGACGGTGCAGGTGTTGCTCGACGAGGGCGCGCTGGTCCGCAACGGAACGGTAAAGCTCACCAAGCCGCTCAACGAACTCAAGATCCCGCCGACGGTGCAGGCGATCCTCGCGGCGCGCATCGACCGGCTCGCGCCCGATCACAAAGACCTGCTGCAGACGCTTGCGGTCATCGGCACCGAGTTCAAACTCGGGCTGGTGCGCAAGGTGGCGGCGAAGCCGGGGCCGGAGTTGGAGCCGATGCTGTCCGAACTTCAGCTCGGCGAGTTCATCTACGAGCAGCCCGCATCCGGCGATATCGAGTACATCTTCAAGCACGCGCTGACGCACGACGTCGCGTACAACTCGGTACTGAACGAACGCCGCCGAATGTTGCACGCGCGAATCGGCGCGGCACTGGAGTCAATGTACGCCGACAGCCTGGACGACCACGTCGCCGAGCTGGCGCATCACTATGCGCGCAGCGGTAATCCGGCCAAGGCGGTGGAATATTGCCTGCGCGCTGTCGAGCAGTGCACCGATCGTGGGTCCTATGCCGAAGCGGTCGCGCAGTTCGAAACCGGACTCGAGCTGCTGCAGAAGCTCCCTGACGACGACCGGCGCGCCGAGCTGGAGTTGGACCTCAGGAACGGAGCCTTCACTGCACTGATGACGATCAAGGGCTGGGGCTCGCTCGAAGCCGAGCAGTCGGCGGCACGCGCTGTGGAGCTTTGCCGGCGGCCCGGGATCGACTGGGAAAAGACCTGGGCTGCGCTCCGCGGAGTCTCATTTGTCCTTCGGTCCCGTCCCGACGTTTACAAGTCGCGCGATTTAAGCGCCGAGATGCTTGCACGAGCGGAGCGACACGGGAGCGCGGAACATATCGCGGAGGCTGTGTTTGGTTTGGCGCTGTCGAGGATGTACTCCGGCGCCCTCGAACTTGGCGCCGAAGACTTCGAGCGGGCATTGGCGCTGCGGGATTCTATAACGAAGCAGACAACTGGGGTTTTGCACCAGCGTGCCGGGCTAGTGCCGAAAGCCCAGCGGGTCCAACCGCTAGTAGATGAGGCGCTCGGCCGCATCGTATCGGGATGGAACCTCTGGTTCCTGGGTTATCCTGATCGCGCACTGGAGCGAGTAAGTCGCGCGACTGCGATCGCGAACGAGTCCGGATCAAAGTCTGTCCTGGAGGCGGTACACAACATCGCCAAATACACTTTTGGACTCCGTCGCGAGCTTGCGCTCATGAGAGAGAGGGCGGAAGCGGCACTGATGCTATCGACGGAGAGTGGCGGTGTAACTCGCCGCGCCTTGTGCGAGATGTTCCTCGGATGGGCTGATACGATGGCGGGCGATCTCGACGGCGGTATCGCGCGGATGCGACGGCATTTGTCGGAGCACAGGGCCGCCGGCTCCGAGCTTCTAAGTGACTATGTTCTGGCCTTGATTGCCGACGCGCTGGGCCGGATGGGCCGGTTCGATGAAGGTCTTCGCGCGCTCGACGAATCATTCTCGACCATCGAGCGAACAGGCCAGCGGTTCCACGAAGCCGAGGTGCATCGGCTGAAGGGTGAACTGCTGCTGGCCCAGGACACGTCGAATGCCGGGCAAGCCGAGCAATCCTTCCGCACCGCGATCGAGATTTCGCGCGAGCAGCACGCGAAATCGTGGGAATTGCGCGCGACGACAAGTCTCGCGCGGTTGCTCGACAAGCAGGGTCATCGCGAGGAACCCCGCGCGATGCTCGCGGGAATCTACAACTGGTTCACCGAGGGCTTCGACACCGCCGACCTGAAAGACGCCAAGGCGCTGCTCGAGGAACTCAGCGGATAGCAGAGTTCGCCAGCGCCGAGTTGGACTTGTTGGAAGCGAGGCAATTAGATCGAACTGGAAATCCAGGAGTCCGCCGGATGCTGAAAGAGTTAAGCGGGCGCTCGCATGGGTGAAACACCGATCGGTCCTGCGGGGCGGAGCCAGGTCGAGCTGTGGATTGGCGGCACGGCTGTCGTCCTACTCGGACTTCTGTGCCTGCTGGTTCTGCGTCCATTCATATCCGCGGCGCTATGGGCCCTGATCCTTTGCTTTACCACTTGGCCGCTGTTTCTCAGGCTTGAAGAGATGCTCGGCGGACGGCCGACGCTGTCGGCGCTGACCGCCACATTGTTGCTGGCTGCGATTATAGTCGTGCCGGTCGTGATCCTGGGAGCTACGCTGGCCGATAACGTGTCGGCGCTGATCTCAGCCAGTCAAAAGCTCGTCCAGGAAGGCCCACCGAGTCCGCCCGGTTGGGTCGCGGGCATTCCGCTGATTGGTGGCCATGTCGCCGGCTACTGGAACTACCTGAACCAGAGCACTTCGGTAAGGCTGCATGAACTGGCCAGACTGCTGCCCGCCGCGAAGAAGATCGGCGTGTGGGGCGGGAGGGCGCTTGCCGAGGGGATCTTTCAAATCGCTCTGAGCCTGCTGATTGCGTTCTTTTTCTATCGCGACGGATATGCCGCGGCCAACCAACTTCATGGCGCGCTGCATCGGATCGCCGGGGAAAGAGGCGACCGTCTGCTCGAGCTCGCGGGCGCGACGATTCGCGCGGTCGTTTACGGCGTTCTCGGAACCGCGCTGCTCCAAGGCGTGGTCGCGGCTATCGGCTTTGCAATTGCAGGAGTCCCTGGCTCTGTGTCCCTGGGATTCGTGACCTTTGTGCTGTCCTTTCTGCCGGGCGGACCGCCGCTCGTCGCGGCGCCGGCGGCGTTCTGGCTGTATCGACAAGGTTCGACGGCATGGGCGGTCTTCATGATGGCGTGGGGACTGATGGTCGGGACGCTGGACGACGTCGTGAAGCCGCTGCTCATCAGCCGGGGCGGTTCGACACCTATGATACTGGTGATGCTTGGAGTGTTAGGGGGAGCGCTTGCCTTCGGCGTTATAGGTATGTTCCTGGGACCGACGCTGGTGGCATTGGGTTACAGCCTTTTCGAGCAATGGGCCGCGTCCGCGGGCGATAACCCGATCACTTGACTCCCTTTCCGCTCAGGCTGACAACCTGCGGCGTGTTGGACGCGTTGTCGTTGATCAGCAGAGTTCCGGTGATCGCACCGACGACAGTTGGGGCGAATTTCACGGAAATAGTGCAGCTCTTCCCCGTCAAGAGCGCCGATGTGCAGGTATTGGTCTGGGTGAATCCTGCGGTCGTCGAAATGCTTGCTACACTGAGTGAAGCGGATCCGCTGTTGCTCAGAGTAACCGTTTTGACCGCACTTGCAGTTCCCACGGCGCGCTTTCCAAAGCTCAAGCTGGTTGGATTGACCGAGCCAACAGCCACCGGCGTCGGAGTCGCGGTGGGCGTGGCTGTATGCGTCGCCGTGGTGGTGGCCGTACCCGTGGCAGTCGCGGTGGATGTCGCCGTTCTGGTTGCTGTAGCCGTGGCTGTGCTGGTGGCAGTGCGAGTAGTTGTCGCAGTAGCTGTAGTTGTACTGGTAGCAGTGGTCGTAGGTGTCGCCGTCCTGGTCGCGGTAGCTGTGGCTGAGCTCGTTGCAGCAGCTGTGGGTGTGGATGTTCGCGTCGCCGTGGCGGTCGCGGTCGGAGTCGGTGTCATCGTCCCGGTGGGCGTTGGCGAAGGCGCTCCGCGGGTGCTGAATGCGATCACGTTGGCCGAGTAAGCCGGGAAGTTGTACGAAAAATTGGTCGATAGCCCCGTCACAGGACTGGTCGCGATGTCGGCTGAGCCGACGCCCGTCTCCGCCGCGTTGTCTTGCGGGATGCCGTAGGAATAAAGAGTGCCGGTGCTCCCCGGCATCGCGCCGCTGACCGTGATGTTGGTGTTGAACGCATTGCTGGCGCTCTTGTTCACGACCAGCAACGTCAGCCCGCCGTTAGTACGCTGGGCCGCACACACACCGAGGAGCGGATAGTCGCTGGTAGCGCTGACCAACTGATCGCCGCTGCGAGCGAAGTGTTGCAGCAGCCTTTCAACGTAAAACGTCGGATAGGTGTCAGCCGGGCCAGGCGGGTCGACGCTATCAACAACGCCATAGTCGCCATATTGGCGCCATCCGTAGAGAGCTGGGGAATTGTTGTTGGTGGTTTCCTGGCCGTTGCGTAGGTCCCACCAGGTAACTGAATTGAACTCGGTGTTCATCGCCGCGCAAAGGCTGTCGGCGAGGAACAGCCCGTTCACCAGACTCGTGGTCTGCTTGCCGGGGCTCGAGGAGACAGAGTTATTCTCGGTGTTGTCCAGCTCGACGCCAGCCGCTGCGGTAGCGCCAAGGTAGTCGTTTAACTGATTGCGAAGATCGGCGGTGTCAGTGCTCCAGGTGACGTTGGAAAGCAGCAACCCCTGATCGCTCTCACCGCCCGGCGACTGCGGATAACGATGGTAGATGAGGAAATCCGGGGTTACGCCGAGGCTGCGCAGCGTCGCGAGCATCACGGGCGTCCAGCCATTGTGCGTTACTCCGGTTACCGGATTGACTACCGGGTGATTGGTATTGTTCGCATAGCTGTCCTCGCCGGGAACTGCGACCGCGCCGATCTTGATCGTAGGGTCCACCGCCTTCATCTGCGTGTAGTACTGCTGAAAGCGCTGCGCATAGGTGTAGGGATCATGTGGAACAGTGTTAGTGTCAGTCTCCCATGAGCCGTAGACCTCGTTGCCGATTTCCCAATACTTGAACCCGTAGTGATTGGTGACATTGGATTCCTGGACCCACGCCGCCGCTTCCGCCGGCGTGCCCGATCCGTAGTCGGCTGTGACAAAGACCTGTGCGCCGGCTGCGATCGCAACCTGTGCAAACTGGTCGAACGATGTGGCCCACTGCCAGGTGTTGCTGTCTGTAGTGTTGGTGGCCCAGTGGTAATCGTCGGAGAGCGAACCGCCGGGGAAGCGCAACGCGCCGGCGCCCATCTCGGTCAGCAGATTGGTCGTGACGCTTGTATCGAGGATCGAATCCCAAACCGCCGTGTTGACTCCGAAGTGCCGCGCATCGACGACGCGCACCGGCTGCGCCGCGTTCACCGTAACATTCACCACGCTGGGCGCCGATTGCGCCGTGATTGAGATGGTGTCCACGAAAAAGGTCGGTTGCGTCGTGCCGCTGCGGTCCTGGATCCAGAAGCCGTCCATGTCCGGTTGGTTCTGCACTCCCAGCGAGGACAGCGGAATGCTGATTTGCCGCCAGGTGTTGGCCGTGAGGGCAGGCAGAGTCACGACAGTCTGCGCGGTGCCATTGAGCGTCGCCTGGACTTGCAGCAACTGTCCGCCGGTCGCGCCGCCGTTAATCCAGAAAACCAAATCCGCGTAGAGGCTGGAGTCGAAGGGGGTCTGATGCAGGTAGAGCGCCTGGTAGGGACCCGCGCTGACAGCAATGGAGTCGGTGCCGGACTGGACCGGCGTCGTATTGTTGAGATTCACCGTCGCCCAACTCCAGTTCTGCCAGCCGTTGACGAGGGCGTCTGTGTACGCTGTTTGATCCACCTGCGCGCGCGCAGCTGCGGGTAGCGCAAGGCAACAAAGCAGCACCATCAGAATCGGCAGGAATGATCGCGCCAGCCGCAATGTCAGAGACCTAGTCATAAATTGATACAATATGTATAGCTGTGCGGCAGCTGCGAGCAAAGCGCCAGAACAGCGGTAAAGGCGCTGCGGCGGGAACCTGCCGCAGCGCCTCTCAAGGCGGGATCAATTTGTCAGAGCTGGGCGCTATTCGGTGATTTTCCCCTTCCATGTCCGCGCGGCCAGGTCGATCTCACCGGTGCCGCCGATGCGTCGGCCGTCTGAGAGTTCCATAGTGTTCGTGGTCGTCCACTTGTGCTTGCCCTTGCTCTCGTAGCTCCCTTGACCGATGCCGTTGACAATCTCGCCGTTGTCCATGTAAGCCGAGCCGACGATACTGAAGGTTCCGTCCTTGCCACCACCGATGAAGGTGGCGGTTTCGAAGATCGAGCCGAATCCGGTCGCGGTCCCCTCAAAGTTCACCTGGATAAGAAGGCTGCCCGCAGGTCCGGGTGTGTTGGTGATGGTGATCATCTTCATTGAAAATTCCCCGATTGGTTTACCAGCCAAGATCTTCTCCTCGATCGTTTGGTTTGAGTTCGTACCCGATTTAACCCAAATTCATCGCACGGACGGCTGGTAGATTGGTCCGGTTTCCAGCGGACCGATATTGTACTTTGGTACAATAGTCGCCTATCGACGTGCGATGCAGAATGTCCTCCCGAACGCCGATCGTCGAAACTTCGAGCGCAGAAAATCGAGACCAAACAGAAGGGAGAACGGAGGGAGACACTTATGCGGAAAGCGAAATCGCCTAGACTTTACTCGTACGCAATTGCGATTCCGGTTCTCCTGTTCGCGGGCGTAGCCAGCGCACAGTACCGGCAGTACCCATTGCTGGACAAGGCCGCCAACAAGGTCATCCAAAAATACCAGAACTCCTCGTGCGAGCAGTTGTGGCAGGAGCGAGGGCAGCCACAGTCGCAGAGGGAACAGGAAGCCGTAAATTTTCTGCGCAGCGATCCGCAGATGCGGGCCATGTTCATCGATAGAGTAGCGGCGCCTATCGCCAACAAGATGTTTGAATGCGGCATGATCCCGTGATCGTCAGCGCGTAAGCGGAAATGGTTGGTCAACAGTTATCGTCAATGGGAGGGGCAAAAATGAGCTTCAAATTTGCGGCTGCCGCTTGCGGGGCTGCGATGGGAATCGCGCTAGCCTTGAACGCTGCATTGGCCGCGGACCCGTCCGCATCGCCCACTCAAGCCGCGCCCCCGGTCCAAGCCGCCCCGCAACCCCCTAGGATTGATCCGCACGCTGACGATCTTCTCACCAAAACGTGCGAGGCCCTGGGCTCGGCCGACGCGCTCAGCTTTCACGCGGAGATACTTTTCGACAAGGTACTGCCGCGCACCGTGAAGGTTCAGTACGCAGCTGAGATGAATTTTGCGCTAGAGCGCCCGGACGAACTCGTAGTCGACTACCACAGCGACCTCGGCGGCAAACAACTCTGGTACCAGCGTGACACGTTGACGATCTTCGACGAGCCGCATGAGATGTACGCGAGCATGAAAGTGCCGTCTTCGATTGACACGATGCTCGATCAAGTTGAGCAAACTCAGCACCTGACGCTGCCGCTATCGAACCTGGCGTATAGCGATCCGTGTTCGCGAATCCGCAAACAGATCATCTTCGGGTCGTACATCGGCGTCAACGACGTCAACGGCGTCGACTGCGATCACGTTGCGTTTTCGTCCCGCAACATCGACCTGCAGCTTTGGCTGGATCGCTCAGGAAAACCGGTTCCGCGCAAAATAGTGATCAACTACCGAACTGAGCCGGGCTCACCGGAATACATCGCCGTGCTTTCCGACTGGAAATTCCCGAAACAGATTTCAGACAACCGCTTCAGCCCGCACCTTCCAAAAGACGCAAAACGGATCGAGTTTTTGAAGGTCAAGGAGTCACAGCCATGAACAACACGATAGATTTGCGCGATGCCGGCAGACTTGCGCTTCGGGTAGTCTTTCTAGTCACCGCGTGCGCCCTCGCGAGCGCTCCCAATGCGTTCGCAAGGTGGGGCGGAGGAGGCGGGGGAGGGGGCTTTGGCGGCCGCGGAGGCTATGGCGGTGGCGGGGGTGGATACCGCGGCGGCTCGGATGGGTTCGACGGCGGCAGCTTTAGTCATTCCGGTTCGTCTGGCTCCGGTTCCTATGGACATTCATCAAGCGGCTATGGAAGCCAGTACAAATCTGCCGATTCCGGAAATACTTACAACTACAATAAGTCGTCTTCGTCTTCGCAATATAACCAGTACAAGCCGCCTTCGGATTCCGGAAGTACCTACGGGAGCAGCTCAAGCAGTTCGACCAACAAGCAATCGGACTACAACGAGTACAACGCAAACCAGCAAGCTCAGAAGCAGGCCCAGTACAACGAAGCGAATACTCTTCAGCAGAACAACGAAAAGACCGAAAAGTCGATGAACACCGAGAACGACAACACGATAGACACTGTGAACAGCAACAACTCCTACTATGGTGGAGGTGGAGGTGGTGGAAGCAACAACTACTACTACGGCGGCGGCAGTAGTGGTTCGAGCAGCGGCGAAGTAGCGGGTGCAGCGACGCTCGGTGCTATTGGCGGCATGGCTGTCGGCTCGATGATAACTGCGAATTCACAACCAAAGCCTCAGACCACCGTTATCGAGAATAATCCATATGGTTATTATCCACCGCCGCCTCCGCCCCCCGGGTATCAACCGTACTACAACGGCAGCCAGGTGACTTATGCACCGCCGCCGCCGACCTACAATTACAATAATTACTAGATCATGAGGCATGACACTCGATTTTGGCAAACACGGTAAATGCAGCGCGGAACCAGTAACTGGAGAAGGCAGGGAACTGACTATGAGGACTAGACGGCGTGTTGACCTTAAGGTGTCGCTGCTGGCGGCGTTGACGGTGGCTTGCCTGTTGAATGCGAGCGCCGCTCGCGCCCAGCAGATCAACGGCGTGCCGGGTTCGCCCAGCGCCACGATGACGCTCGACGGCAAGCAACTTCCGCCGCCGCCGCTACCCTTCGGCGGCGTGATCAAGGAAAGCGCCAAGGATTCCACGCCGTGGTGGCCACCGCGAGTAGTGCCGCCCAAGGGCGCGCCCAACATCGTCTTGATCATGACCGACGACCAGGGTTACGGAGTTTCGAGCGCCTTCGGCGGCGTCATCCCGACGCCCGCGCTCGATCGCATCGCCAACGCGGGATTGCGCTACACCCAGTTTCATTCCACGGCGCTATGCTCTCCCACGCGGGCGGCGTTGATCACGGGGCGCAATCATCACTCGGTGGGCTTCGGTGTGGTCACCGAGCTGTCCACTGGTTACCCCGGTTACGATTCAGTCATAGGGCCGGACGACGCCACCATCGGCACGATCCTGCGTGACAACGGTTACGCCACCTCGTGGTTTGGCAAAGAGCACAACACTCCCAGCTTTCAGTACAGCGCGGCAGGGCCCTTCGACCAATGGCCTGTCGGCATGGGCTTCCAGTATTTCTACGGCTTCATGGGCGGCGAGACCGACCAGTGGACGCCCTACCTTTTTCGCAATACGACCCCGGTGTTTCCGTGGATCGGCAAACCCGGCTACAACCTCACCACTGACATGGCGGACGACGCTATCAGGTACATGCGCGACTTGAACGCGGCTGCACCCGACAAGCCGTTCTTCCTCTACTACGTGCCCGGTGGCACCCACTCGCCGCATCAACCGACCAAGGAATGGATCGATAAGTTCAAAAGCAAGTTCGACATGGGCTATGAAAAGTTGCGCGACCAGATCTTCGCTAACCAGAAGCGACTCGGCGTGATCCCGCCGAATACCCAACTTACCCCGTGGCCAGATGGACAGGCCGCGTACGGCGGCGCAAAGCTGCCTCGATGGGACTCGCTTTCAGTTCTGCAGAAAAAACTCTATGCGCGAGAGGCGGAGGTCTTCGCGGCCTACGCGGCCTACACTGACCATGAGATTGGCCGCGTGATCCAGGAAGTTCAGGACGAGGGCAAGCTCGACAACACGCTCATTATCTACATCGTCGGTGATAACGGCACTAGCGCCGAAGGTACCTTGGAAGGCACATTCAACGACTTGACCGCTTACAACGGCATATTCGACGTTCCCATGCCGTTGCAGTTACTGCACTACTCAGAGTGGGGCTCGGAGAAAACCTATCCGCACATGTCGGTGGGATGGGCGTGGGCGTTCGACACACCCTTCAAATGGACCAAGCAGGTGGCATCGCATTTCGGCGGCACCCGGCAGGGTCTGGCCATTTCATGGCCCGGTCACATCAACGATCCCGGTGGAATCCGCACGCAGTTCCACCATGTCATCGACATCGTGCCGACGATCCTTGAAGCCACGGGCATCAAGGCGCCTGAAGAGGTCGATGGCATCAAGCAAAAGCCGATTGAGGGCGTGAGCATGGCGTACACGTTCGACAAGGCAAACGCCAATGCGCCGTCGAAGCATGATACGCAGTATTTCGAGATGGTCGGCAACCGCGCGATTTACCACGACGGCTGGATTGCCTCCACTACGCCTCCATCTCCGCCCTGGCTCATTGGTACGGGCAAGATGCCCGACATGAACGATTACAATTGGGAGCTTTACAACATCGCCGACGACTACTCGCAATACAACGACCTGGCCTCGAAAATGCCGGACAAGCTGAAAGAAATGCAGGCGTTGTTCACGACCGAAGCCGCGAAATATCAGGTCCTGCCGTTGGATAACAGGGGCTTCGCGCGCCTACTGACGCCGCGGCCCAGCGCGGTCGCCGGGCGAACGGTGTTCACCTACTCGGGTGAGAATACCGGCATTCCCTTTGGCAATGCTCCCAGCATTTTGGATCGCGATTACACCATCACGGCTGATGTAACGATTCCCCAAGGCAGGGCGGAGGGAATGATCGTGACCTTGGGCGGCCGCTTCGGGGGCTATGGTCTCTACCTGCTCAAGGGTAAGCCAGTCTTCGACTACAACCTTCTCGACATGACGCACTACCGCTGGGAGGGCGGACCGTTGGGCCGCGGCGTGTTGGCCGATGCGCTCAAGCCCGGAAAACACACGATAGTATTCGATTTCAAATACGACGGACCGGGACCCGGCAAAGGCGGCGAAGGAGTATTGAAGGTCGATGGCAACGAGATAGCCCGGAAGAAGATCCCGCACACGATTCCGCTGCTCATGACCGTGGACGAAACCTTCGACGTTGGGAGCGATACTCGCACGCCGGTGAACGATGACTACAAGCTGCCGTTCCGCTTCACGGGTACGATCGACAAGCTGACCTTCAACTTGGGCCCCGAGCAGCTGACCGACGCGGATCGAAAGGCCATTGCGGAGAAACTAGCGCGAGCAAGGGACTAGGAGGGCGGCCGACTGCAGTTATGAAATCCGCGAGCGTCCTGTTCGGCAGTTCCTCGTCAGTGGACGCTCTGCAGACCGCGACCGCCGCGATTGAAGCGGGCGCCGGCGTCGCGCTACTGAGCATCCCGTCGAGAGCGGCGGAACTTTTGCTCGGGGCGCCGCTGGACACCCCAGCCGCGGTGACTGCGGCTCGTGTCGGCGGTGCTGCATTGCTTACTCTGGCAGCAGCTTTCTGGCTTGCTCGCGGAGACAGCCAAAGCAGCGCGGCGAGAGGATTGGTGGCAGCGGTGGTGATCTACAACGTCGCTGTAGTATTGATCCTTGCGGTCTTCGGACTCCGCTCGGAGCACGTAGGGGTGGTGTTGTGGCCGGCCGTCGCGCTGCACACGGCCTTGACCGTCTGGTGCATTGTCAGCCTTCGATACTCGAGCGTCGCAGAAAGGCCGGGGAAATCTCCGTCGGAAGCAATCGCGCAATGAGTTACAACCAGCCGGTCGGGGACACTTCGCTCATCGCCTGCCTGCATTGCGATTTGCTGCAGCGCATCCCGGACCTTGCGCCCGGTGCGTCGGCACGATGCCCGCGATGCAACAAGGAGCTATGGCGGCATCGTGTGGACTCACTCAACCGGACGTTCGCACTGACGCTGGGCGCAATGTTGCTGTATGTGATCGCGAACTCAGTCCCCATGCTTGGCCTCACAATTGTCGGGCGCGACGCCTCGACCACGGTGATCGGAGGCGCTCAGCACTTGTGGGACAACGACCAGAAGATCGTCGGTGTGCTGGTGCTGTTCACGGCCGTCATCGCGCCCGCGCTGCAAATCGGCTTGATGCTGGCGATCGTGCTCGGAGCTATGCGACCGCGTCCGCCGAGATGGGTAGGAACGCTGCTGCGCTATCATCCGACCACGCGTATCTGGAGCATGATCGAAGTCATGATGGTGGGCGTGCTCGTGGCCCTGGTGAAGATTGCGGATTACGCGACGGTGATTCCCGGCATGGCGCTGTTCGTGCTCTGGGTGCTGGTCTTCGTTCTGGCCGGAATGTCAGCGAGTTTTGACTCGCGGGAAGTGTGGGAGCGCATCCAGTGGGCGGACGAAGCGCAGCGCGACGCCGCCGCTCAGTTGGCGGAGGGGACGTCGTGAGCTCCGCCGGCATCACCGCGATGCAGCAAGGCCTGCAAAGCTGCGAAGGCTGCGGCCTGCTCTCACGTCCCGCGCCGGGCGAGGAAGAAGGACGCTGCCCGCGTTGTGACGAGGAACTGGCCTTTCGCAAGCCGGCCAGCTTCCAGCGAACGTGGGCATACCTTATTGCCGCGGCGATCTGTTACATCCCGGCGAATGTACTTCCCGTCTTAACGACCACCACGGCGGCAGGCGCCGAGTCCGACACCATCCTGCAAGGAGTGGTGCTGTTGTGGTCGCCGACCGGATGGCCGCTCTCGATCATCGTCCTCGTCGCGAGCATCATGATCCCCAGCGCGAAGATCCTCGCGCTGGGCTACCTGCTTATCACGGCGCAGGGCGGCTCGGTGGCGAACAACGAGCAGCGGGTCCGAATGTACAGGATGGTCGAGTTCATCGGGCGCTGGTCGATGGTCGATGTATTCGTCGATACCTTCACCGCGGCCCTGATCCAGCTCCAGCCGTTGATGTCGGTGGAGCCAGGGCCCGGCTTGATCTTCTTCGCGGCGGTGGTGGTGTTTACGATGCTCGCGGTCGAGGCCTTCGATCCGCGGCTTATCTGGGACTCGGTAAGTCAGCAAGAGGCAGATTCGAAAGAGGTTACTTATGCCTGATCGCGATCCACCACGCTCTTCAGTTCCCGAGTCGAGGAACGTGCCCAAGACGCGCACGCGGCTCTCGCTCGTTTGGTTCATTCCAATTCTGGCGGCGGTAGTCGGCGCATGGGTGGCAGTGACGCGGGTGCTGAGTGAGGGACCCAAGATAACGATCGTCATGAAAACGGCGGAGGGACTGGAAGCCGGCAAGACCAAGATCCACTACAACGGCGTCGATATTGGCACGATCTCGAAGATCGAGCTGTCGCCGGATCATCAGCAGGTGATCCTGACCGCGCAGATGGCACCCAAGACGGAAGCATTTCTTGTTGACGATACGAAGTTCTGGGTCGTGCGGCCGCGGATATCGGGCGCTAACGTGACGGGGCTGGGCACTCTTATCTCGGGAGCGTACATAGGCGTGGAGATAGGAACTTCCAAGATAGACAGGCGTGACTTCGTGGCGCTCGAGATACCGCCGGTAATAACCGGCGAAGTCCCCGGCCGCTTTTTCGTTCTGAAGACACCTGACTTAGGCTCACTGGACACGGGCACGCCAATTTACTTCCGGCGGTTACAGGTCGGGCAGGTCGCATCGTACGAGCTCGACAAGGACGGCAAGAACCTGACCGTAAAGGTGTTCGTGCGGACGCCATACGACCAGTACGTCAACCCCAACACCCGCTTCTGGCATGCAAGCGGAGTCGACGTTTCGCTCTCAGCAAGCGGCCTTACGGTGCAGACCCAGTCGGTGTTGTCGATCCTTATAGGTGGTATAGCCTTCGAGACTGCCGCGACTGATCCGGTCCTGCCGGCGGCCGAGGAGAACACAGTCTTTACCCTGTTCGCGAACCGGACCCAGGCCTTCAACCCGCCCCCACGCAATCCGCAGACCTATCGACTTGTCTTCAAGGGCTCGGTGCGAGGGTTATCGCCCGGAGCGCCGGTCGAATTTCGAGGTATCCCGGTGGGTGAAGTCGCGGACATTCGCGCGCAAATCGATCTGAAGACCTTCCAGTTCTCAGTGCCGGTAATTATTCACCTGGACCCGCAGAGACTCGGCGTCAAGCTGGTTGACATTGGATCCGGCGCGGATCTCGAGACTATGCGCAGGAAATTGGTTGATGCGCTGGTCGCTCACGGCGTCCGCGCGCAACTGCGCACGGGTAACCTGCTAACTGGGGCCCTCTACGTGGATCTCGATTTCTTCCCGGGCGCGCCGCCAGCGACTGTAGACTGGTCGCAGCAGCCAGTGGAATTGCCTACCACTCAGGGCCAGCTCGAGGCGACGGAAGCCACCGTCGAGAACATCGTCAAGAAACTGGACCAGGTGAAATTCCAGGAGATTGGCGAAGACCTGCACAAGGCGGTCACCGAGCTGGATAAGACGCTGGTGATCGCGCAGGGCACCCTGACTAGCGCACAAGGTACGCTCGATAACACTAAAGATCTCACCGGACCGAATTCCATGCAGGTGCAGCAACTCAGCAGCACCCTGCAGGAGGTGAGCCGCGCGGCAAGGTCGTTGCGTGTACTGGCAGATTATCTCGAGCGCCATCCCGAGGCGCTCGTTCGCGGCAAGAAGGGGGAGGCGAAGTGATGGCACGGCGTATCACGCAACTGATCTCGATCGCGCTGGCAACTGCACTGGCAGCAGGATGCAGCACTGCCCCGTCGCGATTCTACTCGCTGTCCTCGACCTCCACCGCAGACGGCACGCCGGCGATGCCCGCCGCGGTGATGGTCGGCCCGGTCACGATTCCCGCCTCGGTGGACCAGCCGGAGTTCGTGGTGCAGGTCGCGCCGAACCGCGTCGAGGTTGACGAGTTCAATCGATGGGTCTCGCCGTTGAACGACGGCATAGCGCGCGCCGTCGCCGGCGACCTGGTCGTACTGCTCGGCACGCCGAATGTGGCCAGTTCGCAGTTGGCTAACTTCACCCCGGACTACAGGGTAACGATCGACGTCCAGCGCTTCGAATCGACCAAGGGCCAAGGGGTTACCTTCGAAGCAGTGTGGACGGTGCGCAAGACTGCGAGCGGGGCAACCCGTTCGGGACGCACTGTCGCAAGCGAGACTGCGCAGGGGCAAGGCTTCGACGCGCTCGCAGCCGCGCACAGCCAGGCAATCGCAAAGATGAGCGGTGATATCGCGGCCGCAATCCGCGCGGAAGCCGAGCAGAAATCGTAGTGCTGCAAGTTACGAGCGTGAAATCTAGCGATGCCAACCGACACCGAGGGTCTTCGACCATGAAGTTACTAGCCAGGCCTAAGCGACGATCGTTGCCGTTGACACTTGCGGCTGTTGTCCTCATATCCACGTCGCCGATGGTCACCGGCTGTTCGCGCGGCGATGACCAACCTGCCGCCGCGCCGTCGACACAGGCGCAACCAAGCGTCGCCGCGACGGCGGCGCCCGCTGCTCCTCCTCCCGCTGCGGCCGTCGAACCCGGTCCTCCTCCGGGTGCTGCTACCGCGCAAGAGTTGCAGGAGTTGGTATCGCCGATCGCGCTCTATCCTGACGTGTTAGTCGCGCAGATCGTCGCTGGTTCCACCTATCAGACACAAGTGGTGGAAGCGGATAGGTGGCTGAAGCAGAACCCCAACCTGAGTGGAGATCAGCTAGCCGCGCAGGTGAACCAGCAGGCATGGGATCCCAGCATCAAGTCGCTGACTCAGTTCCCAACTGTGCTGCAAACGATGAACGACAACCTCGCCTGGACCTCGGACCTGGGCGAGGCGTACTACAATCAGCCTGCCGACGTGATGAATGCTATCCAGGTCCTGCGCAAGATGGCGATGGACGCTGGAACACTGAAGTCCACCGACCAGCAGAAAGTTGAAGTCCAGCCCGCTCCTCCGGCCGCTCAGGGAGCGGCTCAGCCGTCGATGCAGCAAACAGTCGTCATCCAGCCGGCCCAGCCGAACACGGTTTACGTCCCACAATACAATCCCACCAGTGCCTATGGCGCGCCGGTCGCGGCGCCGCCGGGCTACAGTGGTAGCGATCTGCTCCTTACGGGTGTCTTGTCATTTGGAGCCGGGATCTTGCTTGGCTCGCTAATCAACAACGGACACAACGATTGGGGCTGCAACTGGTACGGGGGTGGCGGCGGCAGTTCGGTTAAGTACAACAACAATGTTTACGTAACTAACAACAACGTATACCCGGGACGGCCGCCCAGTTACCGGCCACCCTACGGTGGATATCCGCCCAACGGAGGATACCCGCGTCCCGGATATCCGGCACGACCGGCGCCATATCCGGCCACCAGGCCGCCCTACAACGGTGGCGGCGGATACAACCGTCCGAACAACTCCGGAATTCCAGCGACGCGGCCGTATGACCCGAAGACAGCGAGGCCCGCCAACCCCGATATCGCCAAACCCAATTTCCCCAAGCCCAGCACGCTGCCCAACAATCCGGGTGGATCTAACTTGAACGGGAAAAACGTTGGTAAAAATCGACCCAATCAGCCCGCGAATCCTGTAGTTGCAACTCGGCCCGCCAATCCTGCCGCCGGAAATCGGCCCGCTGCGACCAAGCCCGCCAATCGTGCGGCGGATCCGGCCAGAGGCTTCGCGAAAGACAATAGCAGCACCGGCGGCCGCAATAGCGCGTTTGGCGGATATGAGCCCGGCGGAAACACGCGGGCGTCCAGCGACCGCGGACAAGCCAGCTTCAAGGGAAATCAAAAACCCGCTGGCGGACGCGGCAACGGTGGTGGCGGCGGCGGCAATGCCAAACGCGGCGGAGGCGGAGGCGGAAATCGAGGTGGCGGAAAAAAAGGTAGGTGAGGGATTCCAATGACGCCGAATGAAATGACCAAGGAATGCCTCGACATCAACTGGCACCGCGCCGCGAACGCTACGGGGGAAAGATCCATGTCGAATTTTTTCAACTATTTGCGGGTGAGAATCTCGCTCATTCTTTCAACCCTCCTTTGCGCTTCACTGCTCGTCACGCCTTTAGCATTCGCGGAAAACTCCGCCGCGCAGCAAGTGTTCCCATCTCCGGCCGCCGCGACTAACGCGCTGCTTGCCGCTGACAAAGCGGACGGCATGAAAACCCTCAGCGCCATACTCGGCCCAGACGCGGATCAGATCCTTTCGTCGGGAGATCCAGTCGCCGACAAGAACGCGCGTGACGACTTCGCGCGCTGCTACGATGAAATGCATCGGCTCGAGTACGACGATCAGGGTCGCGTCATACTGTATATCGGCGCCAACAACTGGCCGGTTCCAATTCCGCTCGTAAAGAACAGCGATGGTTGGGCTTTTGATACGGCGGCCGGCAAGGAAGAGCTACTGTACAGACGAATAGGCCGGAACGAACTGTTTACGATCAAGGTTCTAGAAGACCTGGCTGAAGCGCAGACAGAATACGCGAGCGATGCGCACGATGGCGAGACAGCGGGCCTGTTCGCGCGGAAAATCCTTAGCGATACCGGTAAACAGGACGGGCTGTACTGGGCAACCGCCGAAGGACAGCCCGAGAGCCCTATCGGTCCGCTGGTCGCGAGCGCGACCGAGGCCGGCTACAAGAAGGACGCTGGCGGGAGTCCTATTCCATTTCACGGATACTACTACAAGGTGCTCACAGGGCAGGGCACTAATGCCCTGGGCGGAGCAAAGAACTACCTGGTCGCTGGCAAAATGACCCAGGGGTTCGCGTTCCTCGCCTACCCCGCCGAGTATCGCGCCTCGGGAGTTATGACATTCATGATCAACCAGGACGGTGTCATCGTTCAAAAGGACCTTGGGCCCGACACCGCAAAGTTGGCGAGCGCAACCTCTGAATACAATCCCGACAAGACCTGGCAGGAAGTGGACGAGTAGGTTGTCAATGCGACTTGGGACGTAAGCCGAGTAGAAGCGGTAGCAATGGTGGATCGGGAACATTTGTCGATCGAAGCCACCCTCCTGGGGCAGTTGCGAGAGGAAATCCATCTTCGTCTCGCGCCGCACAGGCATACCGCGCTGCTCGTCGCGATCATCGCCGCGTTTCTGGTGCGGCCGTTGATCGGCGATTCCGGAGCGGGCCCTATCATGTTCAGCTCTGCGATGTTGGTGCTCCTGCTACTGTCTTTGTACAACATCGACGTCGACCATCTTGCGGGCGATCGAGAAACGCTTCTAGCTCAGAAGAAGAGGCGGAGCATCATTGCCTGGACGTTGGGCATTCCCGCGATTGCGGAACGATTCATCGCCATTTTCACACCAAGCCATTCGATCTATCTGGCCGGCTCGGTTCTGTGGCTGCTGCTCTTTGCCTTCATTACATGGAATGAATTGCGCGCCGTGCTGCGGCAGAAGGAAATCACGCGCGAAGTCATCAGCATGTCGATTTCTACTTATCTCCTGCTCGGATTGACGTGCGGATTGTTCTACATCGTGCTTCACGATATACAGCCCAATGCATTCAACTTCGGTTCGGGTGGGCCTCTTCCTGAGCAGCAGACTATCCCGGTTCTCATCTACTTTAGTCTTACCACGCTCTCAACCATCGGGTTTGGCGACATCACGCCTGTAACTCTGCAGGCCCGCTACGCGGCGGTGGCAGAAGGTATCACCGGGCAGTTTTACCTGGCGATTTTGGTCGCGCGGCTGGTGGGAATGCAGATGACTCAATCTCCAAGTCAGCACGCGGAACAAGAAGCCATCGAGTCCGGCACAGAAAAGAAATGAGCTGTCGCGCGTTAGCCATGATCCCGGCCTTGCTGCTAGGCGATCGATGCGGGAGTTGGCTCAAAATTGGCCCACAATACGTGAACAGCTTTGTCGAGCGGGCTTGGAACGTATCGGGAGACGGGCCGACGCCACGCTATTCAATCACATTTGGATTCTCGCTACTGTATCGTAATTTCTGGAGCTCCCTCGCGCGCTAGCTCCGGGTCTGAGGTTAGGAGGAAATACTCGTGAGCCCGATCGCCGCCGGTTGCATCGTGCTGGTGTGTGTCTTTGGAGGCGCGCTGCTCGGGATGGCTATTCACACGATTCTGCCCGAGCATCATATGAGCTCGGAATCCAAGGACGTGATCAAGCTGGGGATGGGACTTATAGCGACCATGTCGGCTCTGGTCCTGGCTCTGCTGACCAACTCAGCAAAAGGTTCCTACGACGCACAGAGAAGCGAAATCACACAAGCTGCCGCCAATATCATCCTAGTCGATCGCGTGCTGGCGCATTACGGACCAGAGACGAAAGAAGCTCGCGATCTCCTTAAACTCTCCGTCGCGTCCATGATCGATCGAACTTGGCCTAGTGACCGCATCGGAAATGCGAAGCTGGGGCCGACTACCGCCGGGGCCGAAATGTTCTTCGACAAGATCCAGGAACTCACGCCGCAGAACGATGTTCAGCGCTCGCTTCAGGCTGAAGCTGTGAGGATGAGTATCGAGATCGGCCAGGCGCGCTTGCTGCTGTTCGAGCAGAGCGGCCGCTCGATCCCGATGCCGTTTCTTGTGCTGTTGATCTTCTGGGTGACCGTTATTTTTCTCAGTTTCGGACTCTTCGCGCCCCGCAACGCGACTGTGGTGGCAACCCTGTTCCTCTGCGCGCTATCGGTTTCAGGTGCGATCTTCCTGATAATGGAGTTGGACCGGCCATTCGGGGGATTCATTCAGATTTCCAGTGCTCCCTTGCGCTCTGCCATGGCCAGTATCGGTAAGTAATATGAGCGCGATGCCACAAAAGCTCGCCGCATCCGGCAAATGGCTTCACCGCGAGTTCGTCGCAGCCTGGCCGGTATTTCTCTTTTTTCTAGTCGCGTTCCTGCTTCAACTTTTGCTAATTAAGCTCGCGGTTGCGCAATTCTTTATCCCGGTAACTGTACTTTCCAAGGCAGTCGTCGGCGCGCTGCTCGCAGCCAAGGCGGTCCTTATACTTGACGAGACGCGGGTCGGACGAAGCCTCGAGCACTATCGCCCGGTCATCGCGGTCGCCGTCAAGACGCTGCTATACGGATTCGGAACGCTGTTGCTCGGCTACCTCGAACGATTCCTGGAAGCCTCGCATCAGTTTGGGAGCTTCGACGAGGCGGTCCGGGACATGATTGATCAGGCAAATCTGTATCGGTTCTTCGCGTGGGTGCTGGGAACAACTTTCATATTTGCAATTTATTTCGTGTTGTCAGAGATCAACGAATACATGGGCCAAGGCGCTCTCAGGGCTCTGTTTTTTGAGCGCCCGTAATTTGACGGCGTATTCGTGATTGCCAGACACCTTCGGCACGAAACCGCCACGCCACTGCGTTCATCCGACAAATCTTTGTCGTTCAGGCCCAATGCCTGGGAGAGACTAGCTGGATTGAATCTATACCTTGCCTTGTTGCTCGCGATTGGATCTGGGAAACGGCATTCTTCTTGCTGCCCTCTAATCGCAAATTAGATCCAATCGCACGTTAGAAAGGACGCGTAAGATGAATATCACCAGTATCGGCAGGCATCTCAATGTCATATCTGTTGCCATCGTCGTGGGTTCGCTCTTTTTCGCGAAGCTGGCCCCCGCCTGCACGGGCATCAGGCTTATAGCCGGCGACGGGACTGTCGTTTACGCGCGTACGCTCGAGTTCGGCACCGATCTCGACTCCGATGTGATCATGGTGCCGCGCGGCTATGCGCGAACTGGCACCACACCTCAGGGTGAGAATGGGCTGAAGTGGACCTCCAGGTATGCGTCGCTTGGCGCCAATGGTGTCGGGTTGCCCTATCTGTTCGATGGCGTCAACGAGAAGGGCTTGGCGGCTGGGTTGTTCTATTTCCCCACGACCGCTGGCTACATGAGCTATAACCCTGCTCAGGCCTCCAGGACCATCGCGCCATGGGAGGTTGGTTCGTGGATTCTGGAAAACTTCGCGACGGTCGAAGAGGTCAAACACAACATTGGAAGCGTCGCGGTCGCGGAGGTCGTGTTCCAAAAGTGGGGCTTCGTGCCGCCGATTCACTACGTGGTTCATGACGCCTCCGGCAAGAGCATCGTGATCGAATACGTCGATGGAAAACTCCATGTCCACGACGACGTGCTGGGCGTGATGACCAATTCGCCAACCTTCGACTGGCACATGACCAATCTTCGCAACTACGTGAACTTCTCAATGGTGAACGTCCCGCCCGCTAAGGTCGGCGGCCTCACGCTGACGGGTTTCGGCCAAGGCACGGGGATGCTCGGAATGCCGGGCGATTTCACTCCGCCATCGCGGTTTGTCCGCGCCGTGGCTTACAGCACCTCGGTGCTGCCGTCCAAGACCGGCGACGAGGCGGTGCTCCAGGCGTTTCACATATTAAACAACTTCGACATTCCCAAAGGCGCGGACCGCGAGGAACAAAGGGACGGGCACGGCAACCCCATCGCGGATTACACTCTTTGGACCAGCGCCTCAGATTTGAAGGCGAGGCGATTCTACTTCCGCACTCACGAGAACAGCCAGATTCGTTCGATTGACCTCATGAAAATGCCCCTCGACGCCAAGAGCATCGCCACTATTTCCATGAAGGGCCCCGAGGTCATCAAGTCATTGAACCCCTAGCAGGGTGTTGAGAAACGCCTCTTCGATGGGATCGACGGAAGGTTTTGCATCGGTATAGTGGAACGAGGCCAGTTGGGTTGAGGAGGAAGCGGAAGATGCGAGGATCCGATCGGGCAC
>Ga0074046_10000906_pt1 | contig 27508 bp, 26 predicted proteins | sample BogForMeECP23OM3_FD_94441 | JGI IMG/M metagenome (GOLD analysis project Ga0074046, IMG submission 94441) | Bog forest soil microbial communities from Calvert Island, British Columbia, Canada - Bog Forest MetaG ECP23OM3 | ecosystem: Environmental > Terrestrial > Soil > Wetlands ...
GGCTGCTCGCGCAGGTAAGCCCAGCCCGCCTTCATGTCTGTGTACACCGCCAGCGACAAACCCGCTTCCGCAACTTCCGGATTTTCGCCGCTTTCCAGCGCCTGCGCCGTTCCTTCCGAGGACTCGGAAAATTCACGCGGATACTGCCGGTGCATCAGCGGAGAAACGTACCCCGTGCGCAGCGAGTACAGACAGTGCGCGGAAACAAAATAGGTGAGCCCGTCAATGAGTAGGATTCCGCCGATGCCGATGTGGTCGTAAATGAACCCCACGAACGTGCCGGCAAGCAACATGCCGGTCTGCACGCCGACGAGTACGGTGGCGTTGGCTCCAGTGAATTGGCTGGGCGGAATCACTTCCTGCACCAGCGCGTTGACGTTGGCCCAGTACATCGCGGAACCAGTGCCGGTGATGAGCGTCATGAAATAAAGATGCCAGAGCTGAAGATGGCCGTGCCACGCGATGTAGGAGATAGCCAGAACGGCGAAGCCGCGCGCGAGATCGAGCAACACCCCCAGATACCGCCGGTCGTAGCGGTCGATCAGCACGCCCCCGAGAAACGGCACGACCAGCCCGGGCAGTGTGACCACGATGACCTGCCAGCTTACCGCCACCGTGGAATGCGTGGCGGACATGATGTACCAGCTCACGCCGATGAAGTTCATCCCGCTGCCAAATAGCGAGACGAACATTGCCGTGAAGAAAAAGCGGAACGCCCGCCGCCCCCACAGCAGCGACCAGTCCACACGATGCGTTGCGGGCGTGGCCATCGAGCCCTACATTCTACTATCGAAACTTCGCGAAACTGCAGACAGGGTTGCGGCAGGTTTCGTCACCCAACTACTTACTCGTCATTCCGAACGGAGTCCGCGGAGTGAGGAATCCCTCTTTCGCCCGATTGCCGGAACGAGTCGCCACAAGGAATGCCGTAAACGCGATGACTGCGACGACCACGATGGCCACCGCCCCAAGACTGCCCCGGATACGAAAGCGAACCAGGCGGGGACGCGGCACGGACTGAATCATCTGGAGTGAAGAGTCTAGGGGCGGTTGCGTCTGCGCGAGGCTCGAGTTACTGGCCACCCGCATCGCGGTGATGCGTGCCGGGAAGCTAATTGAGTCCAGCCCGGCCGCACAGCTTTTGCGTGAGCCGCAGCGGGCTTGCACCCGTGACCTGTTGGCGGGGTGCCGGAGATACCCCGGCCCGGCCAACTGTGATACTTTCACGTCAGCAATTGCGTAGTAACCCTCAGAAGCGAGCAATCCTGTGGTGAAGGAGTCCTCGAATGGCAACCGAACCGATGCCAGCCCCTGCTCCTGTGGTCGAGCCCGAAGCCAAGATTTCCCCATTTGGAAGAATTATCGGCGTGCTGTTTTCTCCGAAGTCGACATTTGAAGACATAGCCAGGAAACCAAGCTGGATCCTCCCCGTCGTGATTTCCACGATCTTGGGAATTGTAGCTACAGTGTCCCTCAATCAGCGGATGAATTGGCGCCAATATCTATCGGAACAATTCGAAAAGAATCCCCAGACAGCGCAGCTTTCTCCGGACCAAAAGGAGAAGCAACTCGACATCTCGGTCAAAGTGACCACGTACGTCGTTTATGTTGCGGGGATTCTCGGCTCGATTCTGTTTGCGGTGATCGTCGCCGGCGTCATGATGCTGGCGTATAACTTATTGGCCGGCGCACATGCCACTTTTTCGCAATCGCTGGCAATTGTGTCTCACACGCTCATGGTGGGACTGGTGAGTACGCCAATCTTCTTATTGGTCGTGTTCTTGCGTGACAAAGGTTCAATCGATCCCAACAATCCAGTGGCAACGAACCTGGGGGCATTTTTGCCGGAAGAGTCGGCGAAATGGCTGATGACACTGTGCAAATCGATCGATATTTTTACGATTTGGACCTTAGTCTTGATTGCGATTGGGTTCGCCACCTTAAATCCCAAAAAACTGAAGGGCGCCAAATCCTACATCATTGCGTTTTCGATTTGGGGGGCGCTTGTTGTTGTCAAGACGCTCTGGGCGTTTATTTTCTCCTGATACACTGAACGAGTGAGTTTTTCGTTTGAAGTTCTGCACAGCGATCCGACGGGGGCGCGACGAGGTAAGCTGACGACTCCCCACGGAGTCATCGAAACGCCGGTATTCATGCCGGTGGGCACTGCCGCCACGGTAAAAGGTCTCACGCAAGACGCGTTGGAAGAACTGGGCGCGGGCATCATTCTCGCCAACACCTATCATTTATATTTGCGGCCGGGGCACGAACTGATTCGCAAGCTCGGTGGTTTGCATGCCTTCATGGCGTGGCGAAATGCCATCCTCACGGACTCGGGCGGCTATCAGGTCTTCAGCTTGTCCGAATTGCGCAAGATTACGGATGAAGGCGTGCGTTTCCGTTCGCACCTGGATGGCTCCGAGCATCTCCTCACGCCGGAAAAAGCCGCGGAGATCCAACTCGCGCTCGGATCGGACATCGCCATGGTCCTTGACGAATGCATCGAAACGCCGGCTCCTCGCGAAGTCGCGGAAGCGGCAGTAAAGCGAACGACCGAGTGGGCACGACGAGCACGAAGGTATTTTCTGGATGCCGCAGGCCGAAACGGCGGTCCGGCACAATGGCAGTTCGGCATTGTGCAAGGGGCAACGTTTGCGGATCTACGGCGCGAAAGTGCGCGGCAGCTTTTGGAGATGGATTTTCCCGGTTACGCGGTTGGCGGCCTCGCGGTTGGTGAGCCGCACGAAGTGACCTGCAAGATGGCAACCGAAGTCACCACGCTGCTTCCGAAAGAGCGACCGCGGTACTTGATGGGAGTGGGCCGGCCGGAGCAGTTGGCTGACTACGTGGCGCGCGGCATCGACATGATGGATTGCGTGTTGCCCACGCGCGCGGCGCGGCACGCCTGCCTGTACACCAGCGAAGGGCGCGTACTCATCAAGAACGCCCGATATATAGAGGACCAGCGGCCCATCGATCCAAATTGTGCGTGCAGCGTGTGCCGCCGTTACACGCGCGCGTATCTTCGGCATCTGTTCGCTGCGGGAGAGATCACAGCGGCAATCCTCGCGACCCACCACAATGTGCGCTTTTACCTTGACATAATGCGGCAAATTCGAGAGGCTATCACTTTTGGACATCTAGCGAATTTCGCGTCAGAGCTGCGCGTCCGCTACGCGGGGGGGCCAGCCTAGGCGAAGCGCCGGGCAAGCGGACCAGGTCCGCTATGCTGTGGCAACCCGCGGTGAGTCGACTCTCATCACGAGAATCGTGCGGGCAGGGCAAGCGGGATTTTTCCCGCTCGCGGCTGTTTTTTCTCCTCTGACAGGAAAGCCGGCTGCTTTAGGCCTATGATTAGGATGAAGGAAAGTTCCGAAAGGGTACGGTAAGAAATCAGCACATGAATTCGGCAGCATTTCTGTTGTGGCAGGCGGGCATCGGGGGGCTTGGTGGCTTTATGCTGCCTTTGCTGCTGATGTTCGGCATTATGTATTTTTTGGTGATCATGCCGCAGCAGCGGCAGCGGAAAAAAATGCAGGAGATGCTCAGCGCCGTGAAGAACGGCGACAAGGTCGTCACCACCTCTGGCATCTACGGCACCATCAATGGTATCGACGGCGACACTTTTATTCTCAAGGTCGCCGATAACGTAAAAATTCGCATTGCGCGAGCGGCAATCGCCCAGGTGGAGGCTCCAGAAGATGCCAAGTAATTCCGCCCCGGCTTGTGCGCTGCTGCGCCAAATTTTCTAACCATGAATCCCAACCTGAAGTGGAAAGTAATTTTTATCCTGGCAGTGGTTGTTCTTTGTTTGTATTCAATCTTTGGATTGCCCACATTCCCTACGTCATTCGCGCAGCTCAAAGATAACTTCACGCGCCAGATCAAGCTTGGGCTTGACTTGCAGGGTGGCACTCACCTGATTCTTCAGGTGCAGGTACAGGAAGCGGTTGGCCAAGAGACGGACCAGACCGTCGACCGGCTCACCACCGCCATGCGCCAGAAGAACATTCATTACGATGAAGTGCGACGCGTCGACGATACCCACATCATCGTGCGCAACGTGCCCTCCGACCAATTCTCGCAGTTCCGTGATTTGCTGCACGATCAATTCGAAAACAACTGGACCGTCGGCACTGCGCCGGGCGAGGCCAACGCCACGCTGCTCACCATGCGTCCGACCACCGTCGCCGCGATCGAGGAAATCACCATGTCTCAGACGCTCGAAACCATCGAGCGCCGCATCAATGCTCTTGGCCTGACCGAACCTACCATCCAGAGGCACGGACGCGTCGGCCAGGACAATGAGATTCTTGTTCAACTTCCTGGTGAAGGCGATCCAGCAGCAGCCAGGCGCGTGATTCAGGCTGGCGGCCAGTTGGAACTCAAGCTGGTGGAGGATCCACAAACCTATCCTTCGGAAGCAGCAGCACTGGCGGCCAAGGGCGGCGTGTTGCCGCCGGGCACCGAACTTGTCCAGGGCAGCCCGCAAGGTCGCACGCCCGCGGGACAGAATCCGGGAGAAGCTTGGTATTTGTTGAACCGCACCCCGGCAGTCACCGGACGTGATTTGCGCAGCGCCACGGAAAGTCGCAACACGGACATGCCGGGGCAGTGGCAAATTAACTTCGTGCTCTCCGGCGATGCGGGGCGCAATTTTGAAAGGTTCACGGAGCAAAACATCGGCCGTCAAATGGCCATCGTTCTCGAGAAGAAGGTTTATTCAGCGCCCACAATCCAGGGCAAGATCGCGGACCAAGGACGCATTGACGGCAACTTCAGTCAGGAGAGCGCGCACGAACTGGCGCAAATCCTTCGCGCGGGAGCCTTGCCTGCTTCAATCAAGTATTTGGAGGAGCGCACCGTCGGACCGTCCCTCGGCGCCGATTCCATTCGCCACGGCGTACAGGCATCGATCATTAGCTTGTTAGTAGTGATGATCTTCATGGTGTTCTATTACCGTCTGTCAGGTGTGAATGCGGTGTTGGCGTTGATCTTGAACCTCATCATTCTGCTGGCCGCGTTAGCCATGTTCGGCGCCGTGCTGACCTTGCCCGGCATTGCGGGCGTCATACTGACAATCGGTATGGGCGTGGACTCTAACGTTCTGGTTTTCGAACGCATTCGCGAGGAGATTCGCAACGGCAAATCCGCCTCGGCAGCGGTGGAAGCCGGTTTCGATAAGGCATTTCTAACCATCATCGACACACACGTAACCACCGTGGTTTCCGCCATTTTTCTGTTCATTTTTGGCACCGGCCCGATCCGCGGATTCGCCATCACTTTAACTATCGGTTTGATTGCCAACGTGTTTACGGCCATCTACGTGTCCAAGACGATTTTCCACTACCACCTGACGAAGATGGAACGACAGGCGGAACTTAGCATTTAGCCAGGTCTAGCGGTTTTAGTACCGGGTAAATTACCTGACCGGGAACAAACAGAAACACCCTGGAGTCTAATGAAGGGAAGCGCAAAACGGCATGATTGAGCTTTTTAAACAGCCCAATATCGATTGGATGGGCAAGGCTAAGTATTTCTTCGCTTTAAGCGGCCTTCTGCTGGTCATCGGTTGGTCCGCAATCTTCTTCAAGGGTGGCATCAAATACGGAATCGATTTTAAGGGCGGCACCAACGTCGATGTGCGCTTCGCCCAGTCCCCTGATATTGACAAGTTGCGCGCCGGGCTGCGTGCACAAGGGCTTACCAATAACGAGATTCAAAGTGTGAGCGACAACGCACTTTCCAGCTCCAATGAAGTATTGATTTTCGTAGAGCAGGCTGGGCAGAGCGACGAGGCTCTCGGCGAGAGCAAGGCCAAGGTCCTCAGCGCCCTCAACGCCACCTATGGCGTTTCCAATGCTTCCAAGTCTGACTTCAACTCCGTCACTCCCTCGGCCTTGGCCAACTTTCTAGCCCAGAAAGATCCCCTCGGCCTTTCCGTCGCCGCCGGAGACAAGTACCAGACGTTGGCGAAAAATCTTCTGGCCTACCGTGATACGGAAAAGAACGGTGTGCTCACCAATTTCGCAGACTTGGCGCAGGTCAGCGGTGCCACTCCTGCGGTGATTTCCGCTATCGAAGCCAATTACTCACTTGCGCCCTTCGCCATTCGCAACGTCGAAATCGTCGGCGCCAAGGTCGGAGCCGAACTCCGCAACCAGGCCATTCGCGTTACCCTCTATGCTTTGGCAGGCATGCTGGTATATATTGCCTTCCGGTTCTATGGTGGACAGATCGGTGGGTCGACCGGTTGGGCATCCAGGGGCAGCGTTGGTTTTGTACTGCGATTTATGGATCGCATTATCTTTGGCCTTGCCGCCGTTCTGGCCGTCTTTCACGATGTGCTTATCACTTTAGGCCTTTTCAAGATTTTTGGATTTGAGATTTCGCTGACAGTCATTGCGGCGTTGTTGACCCTCGTGGGATACTCCATGAACGACACCATCGTCATCTTCGACCGCATTCGGGAAAATAACCGCCTGCTGCGCAAGGAACCGTTCGCGGACGTAGTGAACAAGTCCATCAATCAGACCCTTTCGCGAACCATTCTGACCAGCGGATTGACTTTTCTCACCGTGCTCGTCCTGTTCCTGATGGGCGGCCAGGTGCTCCGGGCATTTGCTTTTGCCCTGGTGGTGGGGATTGTGGTAGGAACGTACTCAAGTTTTGGTATTGCGGCACCGCTCGTCGTCGCTTGGAATCGCTGGCGTGGACAGGGCGTTGCAGCAGGCACCGGAACCGCAGCCGGCAACAAAACCCGAGGGAGTGAGGGCGGCACCGCGCGCCTTGCACCTGCGGGGAGGAGGTAGTGGTAACCCATGTTTGAAGAAATGGTAGTTTCAACCTCGATGAAGAAGACGAATAAGCCGTGGACGATGATTGTGTCCATGCTCTTCCAGGTCCTCTTCCTCGCGATTCTTATCCTGATACCGCTGATTTATACGGAAGCGCTGCCGAGGACGCTGATGTCCTCGATCTTATTGGCGCCGCCGCCCCCCCCTCCGCCCCCTCCCCCGCCGGCTCCCGTTGCCGTGGTTCACGTGAAACCCGTGGCGCACTTGATGGAAGCGGGCAAACTGGTAGCCCCGAAGGTGATCCCGAAGGACGTAAAGATCATCAAAGAAGAAGAGCAACCGCCTGACATGGGCGCTGGCATCGCCGGTGGTGTTCCTGGTGGCGTGGCCGGTGGCTCGATGGGCGGCGTGATTGGCGGCGTGATTGGTGGTGCGGGCACCGCAGCTCCACCGCCTCCTCCGAAGGCCGCCGTGACGCGCACCCGCGTTGGCGGCGCGGTCCAGGCCGCCAAGCTGGTTAACCGCGTGCAACCTCTGTACCCGCCACTGGCGCGCCAGACGCGCATCAGCGGCACGGTGAAATTGCATGCCATCATCGGCAAGTCCGGAAACGTCGAGCAGCTTCAGGTAGTTTCCGGCCATCCGTTGCTGGTGCAATCGGCGCTCGACGCCGTGAAGCAGTGGCGCTATCAGCCCACCTTGCTGAACGGGGAACCGGTCGAAGTCGACACCGAAATTGACGTGATTTTCTCTCTCGCTCAGTAACACAACGGGGCGGCGCGGGAGTCGTGGGAGCCTGGTGCCGTTCTGAGTACGTGGTGGAATTTAGACTCTTGTTGGTTCTCGCCCGCGGGGACCACCAGCAAAATAAGGAGCAAACGAATGTTAGCAACAGTTTTTGTTTATGCGGCATGGCTTCAAGAGGCCGCCACCAGTTGGGACCTCCGTTCCATGTGGGGCAACATGGGTCTTCTCGCGAAGATCGTCGTTGTCATCCTCTTCCTTCTGTCAGTCTACTCCTTCGGTGTCATGATCGACCGCTTCTTGATGTACAACAATGCCCGCAAGCAGTCGCGGCTGTTCGTGCAGCAAGTGGCGGGAGCGCTCAAGGATGGCAAGCTCGATGAAGCCATTGCCATCGCCGAGCGCAACAAGAAGAGCCACATCGCCAAAGTCGTGGCGACGGGCTTGTCGGAATTTCAGTCCGCCTCCCAGCAAGTTTCTGACGCCGAAGTGATCGAAGCCGCGAAGCGCGGTCTCGAGCGCTCGGTCGCCATCGTCCACGCGGAAATGAAGCGCGGCCTGTCGGCGCTTGCCACGATTGGTTCGACGGCACCGTTCGTCGGACTGTTCGGGACGGTGGTCGGCATTTTGAACGCGTTCAAGGGCATCGAATCGCAGAAGGCCACCGGTCTGTCGGCAGTCGCTGGCGGTATCGCCGAAGCGTTGGTAACCACCGCGTTCGGATTGCTCGTCGCGGTCCCTGCCGTGTGGGCCTACAACTATTTCACCAACCGAGTCGAGGCGTTTGACGTGGAAATGGACAACTCCTCGATGGAGTTGATCAACTACTTCATTCTGCGGCGCGGCGCGAAGAAGTAAACTGAAGGAAGGTAAATCATGGCCTATAAGCCAGTAGCCGGGGCACAAATGGCGGCGCCGAACGTCATTCCGATGGCGGACATCATGCTCGTGTTGCTGATCATCTTCATGGTGGTCACGCCCATGTTGCAGAAGACGCATCAGGTGGATTTGGCGCCAGTCAGTGACCCCCGCGATATGAAGGATGCGGACAAGGACGACGCCATCGTCGTCGCGGTCACCCGGGATGGCAGCATCTTCCTTGGCAACACCAAGGTGAAGAAGGAAGAAATCACGGGCCAGATCAAGGACCAGATCGCCAATAAACTGGACAAGACCGTTTACGTCAAGAGCGACGCGCGCGCCAAGTATGGCGACGTCGTCGCCGTTGTCGACGAGATTCGTTCAGCCGGTGTGGATTCCCTCGGTCTGTTGACGGAAAAAACCAAAGCACTTGGTGGCGCTCCGACAGCACCAGCATCGAAACCTGCTGGCAGTTGAAGCGTGAAGGTTAGCTTTACCGTAGTCGTCATTCGTTTGCTGAGTTGATGGAAACGCGCCGGCTCCCACCCGGCGCGCCCAACTCCTCCGAAAAACAGGACGCCGCGGATCAATAGGAGAACTTGCCATGGGAATGGATGTTGGAAGCTCAGAAGGGGCGATGGCCAACCCGAATATCGTGCCTCTCATCGACATTCTGTTGGTCCTTATTATCATCTTCATGGTCATCACGCCATTGACGCCCAAGGGCCTGGATGCCCTCGTTCCGCAGCCGTCGCCGAACCAGCAGCAGAACGTGGAGTTGGAAAATAAGACCGTAGTCGTTCAGGTGCTGATGGGCGGAAAGCTCAAGATCAATAATGAGGACACCAATTGGGACGGTCTTGAGCCCCGCATGGAGCAGATTTTTAAGGATCGCGCGGAGAAAGTGGCGTTTGTCAAGGGCGATAACGACGTCCAGTTCATGGACGTGGCCCGGGCCATCGATCTCATGAAGCAAGCCGGCATCGATCGTGTCGGCCTGATCACCGCCAAACTCGAAGCTGGTCAGTAAAGATTTCGTTGCGTTTTCGCAGGTTGTGAGAGTGCTCCTCGCCGGGTGTGGTTGCCGGAAACGAGGTGGCTCATGGGTATCGGGTTTGCTGGTGGTAGAAGCAGGATAGTTTCTGATGTGAATGTTGTCCCGCTGATTGATATTCTGCTGGTGCTGCTGGTCATATTTATGGTCATACCGCACCGGCAGATGGGACTGCCGGCGAGCTTGCCGAAGGAAACAAGCGATCCGGTTCCAATATTGCATCCGGAAACTATCGTCGTTCAGGTCGCATCCGATGGTACGATTCGACTGAACGGTTCGGTTGTACAGCACGATGAATTACGCAATCGTTTGGAACAGGTCTTCGCTCTGCGTGCTCATCGCGTTGTTTTTCTTCAGGGTGATCATTCTCTCGAGTTTCAGGTGGTTGCTGAGGTTCTGGACGTCCTGCATGTTGCGGGCGCTTCCCCGGTAGGATTATTGAGTTCGGAACTGGAAAAAAACCGCTGAACGTGATGGAATGACCTCTAGAGGGCGTACGTGAATCCACGCACCGGCCTCCAATGCATCGGGGCGGCGCGATTCAGGGATGGAATCTTCCATGACACAAGTTACGGTTGGACGGGGGACGTCCTCGCGGGTCTCCCGCATTGCCTGCCAGATGTTTTCCCTGGCGGTATTACTCACACTCGTCGTCGGCGTTTCCGGATGCAACAAGCTCCGCGCCCGCGACCTCCTCAACAAAGGTGTTGCCTCGTTCAAGAACGCTCAATTTGACGCGGCGGTCGAAGACTTTAAGCAGGCCAAGGAACTCGATCCGGAACTGATCAATGCCCGCCTGTACCTTGCCACCGCCTATGCCAGTCAATACATTCCGGGCGCTCCCTCGGATGAAAACATGCGCCATGGCCAGGAAGCGATTGCCGAGTACAAGGACGTGCTCGAAAAAGATGCCAACAACCTCAGCGCCATCGACGGGCTAGCGTCCATCTTGTACCAGATGGCCGGACAGCCCTTCGACGCGAAGAAATTTGAAGACTCCAAGGCTTACCACCAGAAGCACATCGCGTTGAAGCCGCAGGATCCTCAACCATATTATTCGATCGGCGTGATTGACTGGGCGCTCGCCTACCGCGGCAATACCGAAATGCGCGCGGACTATAACAAAGCGCACATCAATAAGCAGGTCAAGGATACCGATCCCCTGCCGCCAGACGTGCGCAAGGCATACACCGACAAGTATCAGGCCATGGTGGACGATGGAATCGCCAGTCTCAAAAAAGCCATCGAACTCAAGCCCGACTATGATGACGCCATGACCTATCTGAACCTGCTCTATCGCCGCAAGGCCGACATGGTCGAATCGACAGCGGAACGCGATAACTATACGAAGATGGCCGATGATCTTCTCGACAAGGTCAAGGAGATCAAGCAAAAGCGTGCCGAACAGACGACACCGGCGCAGTAAGTCCTCTAAACTTTTTACGAAAGGCCCCGGTCCGTTACGCCGGGGCCTTTTGTTTTGCGCGGTTGCTGTTTCCTGGCCGAGGACACCGTATTGAAAGCGTTTCCCGCCCGGTGCCAGACTTCCGCAACGGTCTCTGGGAGCGTAAACTAAGTTATGGGATCGCGGGCCAACCTGCCCTTGAATTTCAACCGGGACCGCACCGAGCGTCAGCTCAACGCCCGTCTCGAAGAGCTCCTCGAAAAACTGCGTACCAACCGCCCCTCCGAGGATCCCTGGCTTGTTCGACGCGCGTATGACATTGCCGCCGAACGCCACCGCGACCAGTTCCGCAGTTCTGGCGACCCCTACATCACCCATCTTCTGGAAGTCGCGCACATCCTCGCGGACATGAAACTCGATGCCACCACGTTGGCCGCGGCGCTGCTGCACGACGCCATCGAGGACACGGAATATCCGCTTTCGCGCCTGGAAGAACGATTTGGCACCGAAGTCGCGCATCTGGTGGAAGGCGTTACCAAGATTGGCCGGCTGAACATGATGGCGCCGGAAGCGCGCCAGGCTGAAAACGTGCGCAAGATGTTGCTGGCGATGGTTAACGACGTCCGCGTTGTTCTGGTCAAACTCGGCGATCGGCTGCACAACATGCGTACGCTGGAATTCCTACCGCCTGCCAAGCAGCAGCGCATTGCGCGCGAAACCATGGATATCTATGCCCCCATCGCTCACCGCTTGGGCATGGCCCTCATAAAAGGCGAGCTCGAGGATCTCTCATTCCGTTTTCTTGAACCGGATGCTTATCTCGCTCTGCAAAAAGAAGTCACCGAAAAGGCTCCGGTCCACAAACGCTTCCTCGAGGAAGTGCAGAACGCCATTCGCACCAAGCTCGTCGAGAACAGCATTCCGGCGGAACTGGAAGCCCGCGTCAAGGGCATCTATTCGCTCCATCGCAAAATCATTCGCCAGGAGCGCAGCCTGGATCAGATCTACGATTTGCTGGCGGTCCGTGTCATCACCGATACGGAACGCAACTGTTATGCTGCCTTGGGCGTCGTTCACCACATCTGGCGGCCCGTTCCCGGCCGGTTCAAGGATTACATTGCCATGCCGCGGCCGAACTTGTACCAGTCACTGCACACTACTGTGATTCATGGTGGGCAACCCTTCGAAATCCAGATTCGCACTCAGGATATGCATCGCATCGCGGAAGAAGGCGTGGCGGCTCACTGGAAATACAAAGATGGAAGACCGGTTTCGAGTGATGACGATCAGCGCATCACTTGGATGAGGCAACTGATTGAGTGGTCGCAGGAATTGCAGGAGCCAGGCGAATTCCTGTCCACGCTGAAAGTGGATCTGGCGCCGGTGGAAGTGTACGCGTTCACCCCGAAGGGGCGGGTTCTGGAACTGCCCAAGGGAGCCACGCCGGTGGACTTCGCCTATTCCGTGCACACCGAAGTGGGTCACCAGTGCGTGGGCGCCAAGGTCAACGGCCAGATGGTGACCCTGCGCCACGAGATCGTATCTGGCGATGTGGTCGAAATTCTCACCCAGAAAGGCCATAAACCTAGTCGTGATTGGCTGAGCTTCGTCAAATCCTCTCACGCCAAAAGCAAAATCCGCCATTTCATCAATACGCAGGAACGCGAAGAAGCCACGGATATGGGCCGGCGGCTGCTAGAAAACGAATCGCGCAATTTCCCGAAAGGGTTGAAGAAAATTTCCGCGGAAGATTTGCAGAAGCTCAGCGAAGAATATGGGCTGTCCCGTCCCGAAGATCTTTTTGCTGCCGTAGGTTTTGGCAAATTTTCTGCGCGCCAGGTGCTCGCGCGTTATTTTGGGGAACCCAGCAAGGAGACCCAAGAGCCGGACGAAGACGCCAAGCCTACGCTGGTCAAAACCGTAAAGCGCATGCTGGGCTTTGGCGAAGCCCCGCTCATCGTAAAGGGCCAGGACGACTTGCTGGTATTTCGCGCGAAGTGCTGCAATCCGATCCCGGGCGATGACATCGTAGGGTACGTGACCCGCGGCCGCGGCGTAGCCGTGCACACCCGCACATGCCCCAATGTCCAGAACCTTCTGTACCAGACCGAACGGCGCATCGCCGTAGAGTGGGGCGGCAGTAATGTGGCCACTTTCCCCGTGGAGCTCTTGATCCGGGCCAAAGATCGCCCGGGGCTGCTTGCTGAAATCACGGCGGTTATCAGCGGTGCGGGTTCGAATATCCGCACGCTGGAAAGTCGGCCCGACCGCCAGAATGCGCGTGTGGAAGCCAGCTTGGAAATCACTGATAAGCGCCAGCTCGAGTCCATCCTCGCCAACATCCGCCGCGTCAATGGCGTCTACGGCGTGGAGCGCACCTTCCAGGTCTGACTGGCTGTCATTTCTTTTACGAGATATTTAACGATTAGCTCTCAGCGATGAAGTCGCCAAGCCACTTTCTGCCGAATTTCTATCCTCCTCTGTATCCTTGGACCCATTGGGCGAATCTAAGCCGTTGATCTCCTGGCGAGGAACCCAATGGATATGATTCTGTAGGCTGGAACACCCGCACCTGACTTCACCCTGCACGTTACTCCCGATCAAAGACTCTCCCTGAAAGAACTCCGCGGCAAGCCGGTGATTCTGGCGTTCTATCCCGCGGATTGGAGCCCAGTTTGCGGCGACCAGATGGCCCTCTATAACGAGGTCTTGTCGGAGTTCCACAAATTTGGCGCGGAACTCCTGGGTATTTCCGTGGATGGAGTGTGGTGCCACGAGGCCTTTGCAAAAGAACGCCACTTCCATTTCCCCCTGCTGTCCGATTTTGAACCCAAGGGTGCGGTGGCGAAGGCCTATGGCGCCTATCGCGCCGATGATGGCTATTGCGAACGCGCGTTGTTCGTAATCGATAAGAACGGCGTGATTGCCTGGAGCTATTGTTCACCCGTAGCCGTTAATCCAGGGGCCGACGGCATTCTGGAAGCGCTGGAAAATCTTCCCAAATAGGAACCGAACAGGAGGTTGACCATGAGTTTGCGAGTTCCCGTCGACGAGCACGACCACATCCAAGGTAGTCCGGACGCGAAATGCACTTTGGTGGAGTACGGCGATTACGAATGTCCCCACTGTGGGCATGCGCATCCCATCGTCAAACGCGTGCAAAAGCACTTTGGGAAAAAACTGCGCTTCGTCTTCCGAAACTTCCCGCTCGCGGAGATGCATCCTAACGCCGAACCAGCCGCGGAAACTGCGGAATTTGCCGGCGCCCACGGTAAGTTCTGGGAGATGCATGACGCGCTATTCGAGAATCAGGAGGACTTGGGTGGCGCGCTCTATTTGCGGCTGACGCAGCAGTTGGGACTCTCCCCTCAGGAACTGGAGGAAGCCATGGAACACCGTGAGTTCCTGGCGCGCGTAAAGAACGACTTTACCGGTGGTGTTCGCAGCGGAGTGAATGGCACTCCGACCTTCTTCATCAATGGAAAGCGCCACGACGCCTCTTTCGAATATGAGGACTTGATCATTGCGATCGAAGCCGCTTTCGCCCAGGAGCCTGGACAATCCCGCAAGAATAAAGCTGCGGGCTAGCTCGACGCACCTGTTCCTTCGTCCAGTACCCACGGAAGCACACGCACTCTCGCCCAGTCTCGCCCCTCGTACAATGAGAGCATGAGGAAATCTCTCCTGATCATCGGTGTGTGTACTCTCGCGCTTTTGGGATGCCAAAAGCAGCCCCCGACGAATTACAACGCACTCGATCAGTCCGGGATGTGGTCATCCAGCCTGGATGAGTTCAAGAAAATGAAGCCGAGCGATCTGGAGATCGCCCAAGTAACAAAGCTGAAACACGCAGGCGCGTCCGATGACTTCTGCATTGCCCTGGTGAAAGCCTCGCGGGCGCACAATCACGAATTCTCCAATGCCGATGCCGCAATGGATCTTTCACGCGCGGGGTACACGGATGCGCAGATTTTGGAAATGGCGCAGTCCGATCAGATTGATATTCTCAGCGTCGAAGCCATTACGCTAAAGCTGATCGGGCTTACGAACCCGACGGTACAGGCGATTATCCACCGGCGCATTCAAGGCTTGCCGACCCTTACCAGCGAGCAGATCGGCCGGCTGAAGAACACCGCCATGTCCGAAGCGCAAATCCTTGACGTGGTCAGCCAGGGCCTCTCCGATCAGGAGGCCGAAGCGCTGATCGCGAAGCGCGAAGGCGCCCGGAATCACTCCAACACCAGCTTTGTTCACGTTCGGGGCCGCAAGCACTGAACTCCCTTCATCACTCCCTATCTGGTATTCTTCCTTTCCGTTACCAAGGAGCGTGCGATCATGAAAGACGTCATTCTTACTACGCGGGGGCCGAAGCCCATCGGCCCTTACTCCCAAGCCATTAAATCCAACGGGTTACTGTTCGTTTCGGGGCAAGTCGCTCTGGACCCACAGTCCGGAGAATTCGTGGGCGCGGATGTTCGACAACAAACGGAGCGCGTGTTGGAGAATGTGAAGGGAATTCTGGAAGCGGCAGGCGCGTCCTTCCATCATGTGGTGAAGACCACGGTGTTTTTGAAAGACATGAACGATTTCGCGGCCATGAATGAGGTCTACGCGCGTTACTTCAGCACAGTTCCTCCCGCGCGCTCAACCGTGCAAGCCGCCCGCCTGCCGAAGGACGCATTGGTGGAAATCGAGGTTATCGCTTCGCTCTAGCGTCTCAACGAAACAGGTCTAAAAGAAAACGGCCACCGCAGTTGCTCACAGTGACCGTTAAGCATTTCGGATTAGGACCGTGCTACGGGTGATCGGGGCTCTCAAGCGATTCGTAGATCGCAACCCCGGTTCCGGCAGCCGTCAGCATCGTGGCCAAAATCAGAAAACGGCTGCGTCCTGCCTTTAATGGTCCGTTGCTGCGTGAAGTCGGTCCCTGGCCGGCGCCGGCGCCTGCGGGCTCTTGGGCGTCCGTCGATGGATCCAAAAGCACACGATAGGATTTTCCTTCGGCAACGACTTGGGTTTCGTTTTCGACGGTAACCGTAAGTCCGCCGCGGCGTGCCGTCACCAGCAATTCCTTATCGTTCACATAGGTGACTTGTCCAATCGTGGGCGTGTCCGACTGGGGACGGATGGCTGCCGTAGACGCGTACAAAACAAAGGCGTGCGCATTGGCCGTCGAGAATGTCGCTGTGCCGTGCAGTAATTTAGCCGAAGGTGAACCTTCGCTATCGTTCACAGTTGCCGTCGACGCACTTAAAAGCAGCAATCGGGCCGCCCCGGCGCGCATCTGAACGCTTCCTTGTAGATCAGTGCTGAGCCAGTCGCCAGGGTATATGGTGGTGCCAACATCAGCGATGGCCTGCCCTACATGGGCGTGCTCGGCGGCAATCACTGTGCCAAGCGGCGAAACGGTAGGCTTAGCGCCCCACACGGGTACGCTCACCAGACTCAAACTCAGTACGGCTGCACCGATTGCGCGCAGACGCTGCATAAAACCCTCCCGGGCGGAACGGTAGAAGCATACTTCGCCCTCTACTTTGTCGTCAATCGGTAAACACGTGGATTCGCGAGCGCTTCCGCTCACTCCATCGCCGGTGCCGCTGGCGGAACCGTCACATCACTGTTAGAATCCATTCACTGTATGGCCGACTGGAAACAGATCACCGCGCGCATTCGCCGCGCACGCACGGGCAAGGATCCTGCCGGGCAACTTACGAATCTATTTTCCAAAACGCGCGACGCCATGGTGGCCTTCGAACTGGCGCGTTATTTTGAGACCAGCGGCAACACCGCCGATGCGGGTCGTTGGTATTTGACCGCGGCCGAGCGTTTCCGGCGGGCCGACTGGAAAACTAAGGCGCAAGAGAGCGCGACGCGTCTCGGTGCTACCGAGCCCGCGGAAATTCCTGCGCCGGTCCCTCGGGCCAAGTCAACAGAAGCAACTCCCGCAGAAACGGTCGCCGACACTGCAACAGAAAAGGAAGTCCCCGTTTCTTCCAGTCCCGCGCCCGCTGAAAGCGAACCTGCGCCAGAACGATCACCACAAACTTCTCCGGAGCCCAGTCGCCAACGTCGCGGACGCCGTGGCGGACGAGACTCGCGTCCTTCCCGGCGAGAGTCACAGCATGCCGCAGCCAGGAATGTCGCTCCCGCAGTCAGTTCGCCTGTTCGCGCTCCGTCCTCGGAAGAACGCCCGGTGCGTTCCGAGGAACCCATTACCGGAGAATCTGCAACCGAAATACCTGCTGCTCCGAGCCTGCGTGGTCGCTACGGCGATCCGGGACTGGCCTCTCGCCTGACGCAACTGGAGATGAATTTCCGGCGCCTGCTCGCCTCTGCTCCTACGCCGCTGGACGCTGCCGACAAGGCCCCTGCTGGGCCCGGTGTTTGGGTCCTCACGGACTCGGACCTGACCACCTACTATTATGTTGAGCCTTGCCAGACGCTGCGCGTGGCGATTCCAAATTTGATTCGCGGTGGATCGACTCGGAAAGGGGAATCAATCCGGCCTCGACTGGCGGAACATCTGGGCATTCCGGAATCGCGGGTGTCCAAATACTTGGCTGACCATTGTGTGGTGCGCTGGTTGCAAATGGATGAGGACGCGGCGCATTTTGCTCATTTCCTGGTCGCAGTGCTTCGTCCAGCTCTAAACGAATAACCCCGCCGGTGCTAGAGTGGGAAGTATAAGCCCCGCCGCTAATCAGTAACCCCCTTTTGCTTCTTCAACTTACCTCCATTTAGTGCCTCTTACTGCCGTTTAACTGCCATTTTTGACCGTTCGCCGTATCCTTCTGGCTTAATCCCTACCGTCCCCTGCAAACTGTATGGGTCCAATGATTTAGGGTCCGCCTCGCTGCGTGTTACCCTGAATATCAGCCTTGGGGGGCTGTTGCAAATCAGGCTGACTTGGCGTTCGTGGGTTTCTGAAGTTAATTCGCACTTTTGAAAGTGAGGCAGCCGCAGCATGCCTAATTCCATCTCTACGCAATTCTTCCGGTCGCTCGACTGGTTAGTTTGCAAGACGGCGGGTATCACCTTCGATACCATTCAACATTTCAATAAGCGCAATCCCAATCCCTCTCCCACGCCGCAGTGGTCCGATAAGCCGCTGCTGAAGTCTTGGGAAAAGTCCAAGCCCACGCTGGGTTTCCCGCGCCAGACGGATTCGCTCTGCCCGGCCTGCGTGCAAGAAGCGCGCAAAGCCATCATCGATGGCGAAAAGGATTGGCGCGACCTGATGCATGAAAAGGTCGGCGAGATTAAAGCCCAGATCGTCGAGCGCGACGGCCAGGTCTGGATGGTGAAAGATTGCCCGCAGCACGGTCACTACGAAGACCTGATGGCTGTGGACTCCACCTTCCTGAGGTGGATTGAGAGCCAATTCCCCGGCCGCGACATTCCCGCGCACAACGACGAAGGCTTGCACAAGCACGGCTCTTCGAATGTGCGCTACGGCCGCGGTTCTGTGCTCACCGTGGACCTTACCAACCGTTGCAATATGATGTGCGATCCCTGCTTTATGGACGCCAACCAGGTTGGCTATGTTCACGAACTCTCTTGGGAAGAAATTCAGGAAATTCTCGATAACGCAGTGAAGATCAAGCCGCGCCGCCAGATGTCCGTGCAGTTCAGCGGCGGCGAGCCGACCATGAGCCCTTACTTCTTCGACGCCATCCGGTATGCCCGCAAGGTGGGCTACAACTCGGTGCAGGCGGCGACGAACGGTATCGAGTTCGCCAAAAGCAAGGAATTTGCAAAGAAAGCATTCGACGCGGGTCTACGCTATGCGTACCTGCAGTTCGACGGCATCGGCAACGACGCCAACAGCCATCGCCAGATCGGCAACCTGTTTGACGTGAAACTCCGCGCCATCGAGAACATGCACGAAGCTGGCATTGAAATCGTGTTGGTCGTGACCATCGTCAATAACGTGAACAACGACCAGGTTGGCTCCGTTGTGAAGTTCGCGATGGAAAATCCGAAAAAAATCGCCTTCATCAGCTTCCAGCCGGTTTCCTTCACTGGCCGCGACGAAGATATTACTCCCGAACGCCGCCTGCGCCAGCGCTACACGCTTTCGCACCTTGCCAAGGACGTCAGCCAGCAAGTGGGAAAGATTGAGCCGACCCGCGACTGGTTCCCCATTTCCTTCATCAGCACGTTTGCTGGTTTCGCGGACATGGTCAAGGGTAACGAATCCCAGTGGGGTTCGCTCTCCTGCGGCTGCCACCCCAACTGCGGCGTAGGCACCGCGATCATGATTAACAAGGAGACCAAGGAATGGGCTCCGGTGCCCCGCTTCCTGGATGCCCAGAAGCTCACCAAAGACGTCACCGCCATTACCGACGCGGCTCGCGGCAAAAGCTTCTCTAACTTCATGATGGCCATGGCGCTGCTCAAGAACTACCATCCCTTCCAAGGACCCAAGGGCCTGAAGCTCTGGGATCTGTTCAAGAAGTTCGACAAGACCTGGGCGCTCACCAAGGGTTCCACCAGCAAATACGGCAAGACTTCTCCCGAGCGGACCTATGAAGATGCCATGAAGCGCCGCGCGCAAGACCCGTGGAACTTCCTGTTCATCGCCGGTATGTGGTTCCAGGATTTGTTCAACTACGACTTCCGCCGCACCGAAATGTGCATCATTCCCTACGGTACGCAGCAGGGTGAAATCAGCTTCTGCGCCTACAACACCGGCATCGGCTGGCGCAACATCATCGAAAACATGCACAAGAACGCGACCGTGGCCGAGTGGTACAAGAAGCACGGCAAACATGAGATTTATGCCAAGGGTAAAAGCGTCAGCCTGCAATCTTACGAGCACTCGCTCGTGATTGACGCCGAAGACGCCGCCCGCGTTCGCCACATCGAGCACGACATACCCTTGACCGCCGCCGAAGAAAACCGCATCCGCCGCAAGAAGGCCCTCGAGGAGCAGGCCAAGGTTCGCGCCATTTATGAAGAGTTGGTCCTAAAGAAGCCTCAGCAGGCAGTCGTGCAGATCGGCACCGTCAGCGATATCGCCAAGGCCGTTCCGGCGAACTTCACCAACGCGAACAAGCCCCTCTCGATTGCGCCTGCCACCGGAAATGGCAATGGCCATTCGAATGGCCACGGAGCCTCCGCGCCCAAGGCCAAAGAACAAGAAACCGCCGCCGAAGCCGTAGCTGGCGATTAACACCGCCTTACCGATCAGCTTTCTCAAACGGCCCTGACGAATTCAGGGCCGTTTTTGTCTCTGTGAACAGCTTTCGCGCTTCCTGAAGCTGACCGTCATGCCCTGGTGAATTACAAACGGTGCGGTATAATAAAGCCTCGCGCCGCCACCTGATTTCGGCGCTTTTTGGAGACATTGCTACATGCCGATTTACGAATACATCTGTGACAGCTGCAACGAGCGCTTCGAAAAGATCGTCATCAACAAGCAGCAAGAAATCAGCTGCCCCAAGTGCTCCAGCAAGAAGGCCACGATTCAGCTTTCCGTCTTTGCCACGGCTGGCTCCGGCTCTTCCACTCCTTCGGGCGGTTTCTCCGGCGGCGGTGGGTGCTGCGGTGGCGGCTGCTCCTGCCACTAACTCATCTGGAGCTCGATTGCGACTCTTGATTGCTTCCGTGCTCGCTGGAGTCGTGATTTTTTCCCCCCTTGTCGTAACGCCTCAATCCGCTCAGACCGTCGTTATCGCCGGCCATCCAGGCCGCTTCGATGCCCAAGGTCATTTGTTACCCTGGATCGCCTGGAACACGGCGCTGGATCGCGAGATGCATTTCTACCAGCAGTGTCCAGCAGACCACGGCTATCCCCGCTTCGTCTCCGTCACGTTTCTGGATGGCAATTGGACGCCGCTGCCGGATCATATGGACACCATTCCCGCCATGCAGAACGGCATGGGCATTCTCTCCTACATCAAGTTCTATGAACTCCGCGGCAAGAGCGATCCAGCCTACTTGGCCACGGCGCGCTCCATGGGTGACTATCTCATCAAGGAGGCACTCACATCGGACTCAGGCAAGTATCTACGGTTTCCGCGTTCTACCGGCACACGGGGAAAATTCCCGCAGCCGCCGGACTGTGGCACGCAAGGTGATCGCCCGTATGAAATCGAGCCGGACAAGGGCGGCATTGCCGGCTATGCCTTGGTGCTTCTGTCTGAAGCCACCGGCGAACGAACGTACCTGGACGAGGCACTGCAGATCGCGCGAGTCTTGGCCGCGAGTCAATTAGCTGGCGACTCCTCCCATTCTCCTTGGCCTTTTCGCGCTGACTACCGCAGCGGAGAAGGCCGCGGTCCCGTTTCCGGCAACATGACGTACATCCTACGTCTGTATGATGAACTTCTCGGTCGAGGTTACAAGGAATTCGCAAAGCCGCGCGAAGTCCTGTGGCACTGGATCAAGGGTTATCAAATTCCCAGCGCTAGCTCCGATGGGGCACTCTTCGCGCAGTTCTTTGAAGATCACGACACGCCTACCAATCGGACCGCGTGGGCTCCACTCAATCTTACGCGCTACCTTTTGGAAAAGCGGGAAGCGCTCGATCCAGACTGGCGGGCCGATTCCAGCGCTCTGATCGAATTCGTGCGCAAGAATTTCACCCACCGTGAATTTGGTGTGACTGTCTGTCATGAGCAGGATGAAGACAAAGAGGCTTGGGGTGGAGTGAATTCAACTTATGGCGCGGTCCTTGCCCTTTATGCAAAGGCGGTTGGTTCAGAACCCCTCGCGAGCGAAGCCCACCAAGCGCTGAATTTCGCGATTTACTCCATCGACGGCCAGGGCCGTCCTCGGGATCTCTTCAAGAGTCCAAGCCTCGGCGGCTGGCAGGAAGACGCGCACACCGACGTCATCCACAATTTCGCCAACGTCCTTCGCGCCTTTCCGCAATGGGCCACCGGCAATTGAGTCGAGCCACGTGCAACTAACGACAAAAGCCGGGCTTGTACTAGTCGCCTTAGGCGTCGGCATTTTTTCCGCATGGCACTGGTGGACAAAAACGAGGAACTTTGTCCCCGTGGATATCCCAGTTTCGCTGGCCGCGAACCAGAGCATCACCGCGCAATTCAAGCCGAACTTCGATGGCTTGTATCTCGTTGAAATTGACGCGGGGAGAACGCTTCCGCCCGACACACTCCACTGCCTCATGGGTTTAGAGGCGGATCCAGCGCGATGCAAAGGTCTACCGGCCGCCATTGCCGCGAACTGGATTCTCTCCAGCGAAGGCCAAGAGCTCAAACGCGGCAGTTCTGTTGAACTGCACAGCGTACCGGTCGAATCGCAAATCGTTACTCGCGTCATTGGGGATTTTCAAGGCAAAGCGGGACGCGACTACACATTGCAAGTGACGTTTTTAGCTGACGGCGCCAGCTTAGCTGTGGCCCATCCGCGCCTCAAAGTGGCCGTAGCGAGCATTGCTTACACTGATCTTGAGTCCGCCAGCGTACTCGTTTTTTCCATGGCGTTTATCTGCGGCCTGTTCGGCGTAATCCTTTTGGGCATCGCATTGTCCGCGAAACACAGCACGCGCGTGGTGTGACGCAAATCACCATGTTGCGTGATAAGTCGCACATCCCTCCTGCCTGCTCAATCGCAGACTGCCCCTGCACGTTACACATGTTTTTCTTGTTCTCTCTCATCCTCACCCCTTCCTGACGTGCTTTAGCGCTGGTTCGGACTGCCGTGGGCACTCCTCCCCGGCAGTCCTGCTTAGCAGCAGAAAGGACTTTGGTATGTTTAACCGCCACAAGGAATCTGAACAACAAGAAGAGATCCTGGCGTATCTGGAAGCTCTCCTCGGCTGCGTAAAGTCCCTGCACGCCAGCGTCGGCGCGGTCATGGCCGATGTGGCAGCGATGCGCAGCACCATGCTGGACGATCCCGACCAGGTCGCTATGTACAGAAACAACCTGAAATTAGCGATGGCCACCGCCAAACCCATGGTGGAGGAAGCCATGCACTCCTATGACGACCTACTCGAAGAGTTAGCTGGTTCTCAGCAGTACAAGAATTGAATTGCTGGTGCTGTCTCGCCAGTCAAAGATCCCGCCCACGGGGCTCACACCTGTCTCCCCTAGTGAGCCCCGTTTTCTTTCGCCCCTCACACCGCTGCACGCGTGTCATCCTGAGGAGCGCCCATTTTACGCGACGAAGTGCCTCAACGCATCGGACCCAACAGGGCTGTTTCAATGCCAGGTTAGCGCGAGTAGTTTTTCAAGTAGTCAGGAATAGGTGGGTCATTTTTTCGTTGTGAATCCGGTACCGGCTGCTTCGCGGCTGTTTCCAGCGGCAACACCCCAGCCCAGACCGGCAGTGCATAATCCGCCTCGTCGTCCACGGGTCCGCCCGTGCGCACCTTCGCGCTGACTTCTTCGAGAGGCACCGCGAGGACGGTGGTGCCTTTCAATTCCTGGTCGTTAGGCTGGCGCACGTCATCCCAGCGCCCTTTCATTACGTGCTCTGTGAAAATGCGCAGAGCTTCCATCTTTTCCGCAGGGTCTTCGACCAGACGAGCAGTTCCTAGAATCACCACAGAGCGGTAGTTCACGGAGTGATGGAAAGCGGAGCGGGCCAGCACCAGCCCATCAACATGCGTCACCGTCACGCAAACGGGCACTCCTGCGCTCAGCGTCTTCAGCATCCGGCTCGCCGCGCTGCCATGGAGGTACAGCGTATCTCCCGCGCGGCCATAGTTAGTCGGGATTACATAGGGCTGGCCGTCGACCGCGAAGCCGACATGACACACAAAGGCAGTGTCCAGAATCTGGTAGACGGTTTCGCGATCATAATGGCCACGCTTCGGCAGGCGCTTGACCTGCGTGCGTTCGGTAGGCTGAAATTCGCTCATACACCCATTCTAACGGGAAGGACGTGCCGCGCCAGAGCCAAGTTGGCTGCCTGCCTCCCTACTCCTTGGCTGCGGCTGGCGCCGCCGGCGTGCCGCGCACCACGCGGAAGCCAATATATTCCGGCGCTGGAGTGCAACTGGAACGCGTGTCAGCGGGACAATCCGCACTTCCGCCCATCACCTTGCCCTTTCCATCCGCGGTCAGCACCCATTCTGCGGCATTGCCCCCCAGATCAAAGAGTAGTTCCTCATTTTCCTGGCCTTGGCCCGCGAAGCTCCCCACCGGCCTCAACAGCGGCGCTGGACCCGGCAACTGCTTTAGCTTCTCGCGCAAACGAAGCGTGTCATCGGGATTAGGCGCGTAGCCGGCCCAATAATCCAGCGTGTTTTCGCCTTCTTTTTTGTCATATTGCCCCGCCATTTCCTTTTCGTTGGGCACCCGCCACGCCTGTCCCGTGAGCCTGCCGAGCCATTCCGCGTAGGCCTTAGCCTGTTCAAGGGTTACTCCGCTTGCGGGATAATTTTCCGCGCCAGGCTCCGCTTTGTAATTCTTATCGAACGCAGCAAACTGCGCGCGCGTCACTTCAAAGCGCCCGATCTCCAGATCACCGCGCTTCACGACTTCGGGAATCAGCACGGCTTTGCCCTTACTGGTAAATGTTGCGCCATAGATCTCCCCACGGCGGGCAGCGCTCTTCGTTCTCAGAGCGGTGTCGAGCGGGGAACCCGCCTTCACGGCTTCGTTCTCCGGAGGGGCAGTCTTGAAGAAGTACTTGTCGAACCACGCCATTTCTTCTTCGATCTTCCGCATCTGGTGTGTCAGCTTCCGCGGGCCGTGCGGCTCACCAGGAAAGAGGACAAACTTCACGGGCACTTTGCCCAGAGACTGCAGCGCGCGGAAATACGTCCAGCTTTGGGAAGTCGGCACGCTGGTATCGGCGCTGCCATGGAAAATCAGCACAGGCGCCTGCACCTTGTTCAACTTGAAGAGCGTGGACTTCCGCATGTACAGCTCGGGGTCTTCCAGCAGCGATTTGCCAAAGTAATATGAGTTGAAGGAATCCCCAAAACTGGAGTTACCCCAGTCACTGAAATATTCCACATCGCCAGCCCCGACGCTGGCCACCTTGTAACGCGAAGGATAAGTGACGATCAGGCTGGTGGAAAGAATGGAACCGTTAGACCAGCCCATCGTGGCAACCTTGTCGGGATCGACCAGCCCCCGCTGGATCAGATAGTCCACTCCCGCATTGATGTCCGGGGTTTCCAGATCGTAGTAATTGCCGCAGCAGATCGATTCCACCCATTGCAACCCGTAGTTGCTGCTGCCGTGATAGTTCGGGCTTAAGACAAATGCCCCACGCTGGGTCAACAGTTGATATGGGTACGCCATGCGGTCACTCCAGGCATCCAGATCTTGCGACGTAGGGCCACCGTGGATCGCGGTAATGACCGGATATTTCTTGCCGGCTTCGTAATTGGTGGGATAGCGCAGGATGCCTTCGACCTCCTCGTTGTTCGAACCCTTCCATCGAATGATTTCACTCCTGGAAAACGTACGCGATTTCACCAGCGTGCTATTCAGATGAGTAAGCTGGACAGTCGACACCAATTTGTCGCCCTGAATCGTCGCTCGAAACAGTTGTGGCATTGTGCTGGCGCTCGAAGATCGATAGACGATTGTTTTCCCGTCCGCCGAGACCTCAAAGTTTTGAATGTTCTTGGAATGCTCTCCCTCAAGGGGTACCCGTTTCCAACTCCACGCGCTTCCTGATTTCTCGCGAACAAATCGCGCCGTCTCAAAGCGATGGCCCGCAGCTAAACCAATGACGAAGCCATGCTCCGTGGCCGCCAGGTCAGAGCCGATTCCATTCTCCCAATCAAGGGGAACCGCGCCACTCTTTCCCGTAGGAAGGTCGTAATAATAGAGACGGATGATCGAAGCTGTGAGGTATTTCGCGTCTGTGGAATAAGGTGCCCACGCATAGAAACCTGAGCTATCCGGTAACCACTCGAAGCCATAAGGACGAATTCGCCCTTCTGTGAAAACTTGCTTTTCACCGCCGTCGCTAAGGTTGTGGAGAATGGAAACCGGGGGCACTTTCTGGTCATACGTGTAGTGCAGGCTCTTTTGGTGGATGGCTACGACATACTTCCCATCCTTGGACGCGTACCAATTCTGAATCCAGTCCAGATTTTCCGTCAATCTCGTGATTTTCTTGTCTTTGATATTGATCTTAAACAGACGGACCGGAGGTTCATGCGCGGAGTCGTCAACGACCTCCGAGTCGTCCTTCCTTTTCTTGAGCGCCTGCTCATAAGCGCTGGGGTCCTCCGGAGCACTGAAAATCAGCGTATCCGAACTGAGCCATTGGACTCCCCTTGGCCCCCGGGACAGTTCCGTTAAAGGGTAAGCTTCACCACCCCGCGAACTGATCAACCAGATCTGATTTGCGTCGGTGTCCGGTTTTGCCTGAGCTCGCGCCCTGTTGCTGATAAATGCGATCCACTCGCTGTCGGGAGACCAGCTCAGATCAAAGATGTCGTCGCTGCCGCGTGTGAGCTGAATCTCCCGGTCCTCGGTTAGACTGGACAGAAACAGGTTGGAAGTTGACTTGTCCCTTTCTTTGTCGCCTTCGCCTTTGACCCAAGCGACCCAATGGGCGTTCGGTGAAATGCGAAAACCACCGGAACGTTCGACGTACACGATATCCTCCGGTGTCCAGGGGCTGGATTTGGGAGGAGTTTTGCTTTCGTCGGCAGCGACAAGAGCGCCACCAGTCGAAATAAGCGCCACAGCTATTCCAACAAACCACAGTTCACGCATCACGAGGGCCACCTGTTCCAAATATTTTGCTGAAGTTCTGAAGCACCTCAAACCGATGCGAAAAAAGGATAGTGCAATTGAGGCACAATAGGAAATGCTGTTGTGCGCGTCGGCCCGTCCGAATCTGAAGGAGATGTCATGCCCGCCGTAAAAGCCCCGTTCACAAAAGATACGTTTCAATTTTTCCACGAATTACGCAAGAACAACCGCAAAGTCTGGATGGACGAGAACCGCGAGCGCTATCGTGAATGTATTACGCTGCCGTTTCGCCGATTTCTGGAGGACCTCACTCCGTCTGTGCTGGATCTGGATGCTGATTTTGATGTGTGTGGTAGAACGGGCACAAATTTCTCTCGCATCAACCGCGATATTCGGTTTGCGAAAGACAAAACGCTATATAAGACGCAGATGTATTTGAAGTTTCAACGTCCCACACCGGGCGACCGGGAAAGGGGACAACTCTATGTCGGCCTATCCGCAAAAACGGTGACCGTCGGGTTCCGTATCTATTCGGGCTCGAAACGAAAGGAATCTGCACTGGCTCTGATTGCGCACCCGCGCGTCATCGCCAATCCGAAATGGGTGGCACAACAGAAGAAGCGCCTCAGCCGGAAGTACGAGAGCTACTGGTATTCCACCGTGAAAGGCGAGTGGACCAAGCACGAAAGCTGGCCGACGGCACCCGAGGATTGGAAGAAAATTCAGGCGTGGATCGTGCGCAAGAAGATGAAGCCTTCCGCGGCAACCCAGCCGACCTTCTGCAAGAACATTCTTAAGGTGTTCAAGGACGTCTATCCCTTGTTGAAATTCACCAGCATTCCCGGCTGATCCCTTTTCATTTTTCATAAGCGCCAAGGCAGCGTGTTGAACCTCAGTGATAATGTCCCCTTTTGTCCTCGATAGAAATGTCCCCTTAAGCTGAGCTCGTTCAGGAGGTCAGCTTGGGGCGGACGAAGATGAGCAAGCGGGAGTTGGCAAGGGTGGA
>Ga0074046_10000907_pt1 | contig 27495 bp, 29 predicted proteins | sample BogForMeECP23OM3_FD_94441 | JGI IMG/M metagenome (GOLD analysis project Ga0074046, IMG submission 94441) | Bog forest soil microbial communities from Calvert Island, British Columbia, Canada - Bog Forest MetaG ECP23OM3 | ecosystem: Environmental > Terrestrial > Soil > Wetlands ...
CTCTCACGTCGGGAACGCGGGTTCGACTCCCGCTGGGATCACCAACCAAATCAATGGTTTTTCTGCGATCGACGGCGGCCCGGGCGCGTTTGACAGCCACATTTGACAGCCACGGGATTCCGCAAGGGACGGTAGTGGCGTAATTTGAGCCATGCTGTGTGTAGGAGGCTCACTTTAAACGTCTTAAACTATTTATTGATACCTGCGTAAATAATTTCCTATGATCCAGCGCCCCCCTTCGGCGGAGTTTACCCTGAGCGATGCCAAAGGGCTCAGGGCTTCGGCCCAGGGCCGGCTCTGCGCCGAAGCTCTGAATGGAGCCCGAACGAAGGCGATGGAAGCGCTCTCTGATATCAGGAAAATCATGCCGCGACATATTCTTGTGCCGCTGATCTTCATGGCCGCGGCATGCGCCTCCATGCAGCCGGCCAGCGTGTCCACCGGCAACGCCGGGCTGGTGGCGCTGGCTCGTGGGAACAATGACGAGGCGATCCGCGATTTGACTCGCGCCCTGAACTCCGGCGATCTGTCAACCCGCGATCAGGCGCTCGCGTATATGGATCGTGGAGCCGCGTACTACAACAAGGGCGAATATGCCAAGGCGATCGCCGACTACAACGCCTCAATCAGCCTGCTGCCCGATTACGCGTCGAGCTACAGCAACCGCGGGAACGCATACGCCGCGATGGGCGACTACGACAAGGCGATCGCTGACGGCGATTCCGCCATCCGGCTGAACCCGAAATACGCGATGGCCTACAACAATCGGGGCCTCGCGTACCAGGGCAAGCGCGAATTCGACAAGGCAATCGCCGACTTCGATGCCGCCATCCGGCTCAACCCGGATATCGCCCCCGCCTACAACAACCGTGGGAACGCGTACCAGGACAAGGGCGAATACGGCAAGGCGATCGCCGACCTCGATACCGCCATTCGCCTGACGCCGAATTCCGCTAGCGCCCACTACAACCGCGGGCGCGCGAGGTTCCTTACAGACAATTTCGACAATGCTGAATGGGACTTCCAGCGCGCCCTGGATATAGACCCGCAGCAGGAGTTCGAGGGGTTCGGCGTTCTGTTGCTTCATCTCTCGCGCATCAGGACCGGGCAGGATGACGCTGCCGAGCTTCGCGGCAACGCCGCAAGAATTGACCTTGCCAAATGGCCCGGCCCGATAGTGGCGTTGTACGCCGGGCAGGCAACCTTCGCACAGGTAATGGTGGCGGCAGCCAAGGGCGATGCGAAAACGCAGCACGATCAAGACTGTCAGGCTGACTTCTATCTCGGCGAATACGCCCTGACTCGGCATGATAGCGGCCAGGCCGCGGCGATGCTGCGCGAGGCGCGCGACACCTGCCCGCAAAACTTCTTGGAATACGTTGCTGCGCTGCACGAGTTGCAGCGGATGGGCCAGTCGTTGCGCACCCAATCTGCGTGCGCGCCAGCGCGGGCGCCGCGGTGCTCCGCCATCGAAGAACGGAAAGGGTGAGGCTGGACGCTGTGCGGGTGTCACGGCGTACCCGTTCGATACGTATCCGTGGGACGGCTGAGGCCGCAACCGGCAAAAAAGTCTGGATAACGCCCTCCTGTCGCCGGTGTTAACATTGTGCTGGCAACGCGTTTAGACCCCCCCTAGCTTTACCCACGAGAATAGCGTATTGTGATGTTCTAAACGCCACGGATTGTTCCTTTCTCTAAGCCCGGGAATTAGCCCGGGTTTTCTGTACGAGAGCTTCCCGGCAAATACTTACGGAGGGCAAATATGCCCAGCAAATTGTACGTAGGCAATCTGGCCTACTCGGTGTCTAACAGCGACCTGGAAGAACTGTTTTCACAAGCAGGCCAGGTTCAGAGTGTGGCGGTAATCACGGATAAATTTTCCGGCCAATCGAAGGGCTTCGGCTTCGTCGAGATGGCGAATGCGGAAGATGCTTCCAAGGCAATACAGACCCTGAATGATACGGATCTGAAGGGCAGGAACATCAAGGTTAGCGAGGCCAAGCCCCGCGAATCGAGCTTCGGTGGCGGCGGCGGTGGCGGTGGCAACCGGCGCGGCGGTGGCGAGAATCGCGGCGGCGGAGGCGGCGGCCGCTGGTAAATTAGTCTGAGACTGGGCGGGCACCCGATGCCCGCTCAGTCGTTTTCAGGGGTCGCTGGAACTCCGAGTTCGCGGCCTCTGCAGTTTTTCAACTGTCTTCGAGCTCCCGTCCTGGGAGACGACAGGCATTTGCACGTCGCACGAGGAGGCCCGGTGCCCAGAGTATATGTAGGAAATCTCGCCGAGTCGGTCACGCGCGATGCGCTGCGGTCGCTGTTCTCCAAGATCGGCCAGGTAGGCGGCGCGTTGGTGATCACCGACAAGCTCACCGGCAAATCCAGGGGATTTGGCTTCGTCGAAATGATCGAAGTTGACGACGCGGTGAACGCGGCTGTCTACTTCAGCGGGGTCGAACTCGAGGGCCGCAAAATTCACGTCGATCCATTCCGTCCCCAGGAACCCGGTGCTCAAAAATATCGCGGCGAACGCAAGCGCCGTGCTCCCGCCAAGCGCAAGGCCAGCAGCGGCGCTGCGTAGCGGGCTCAGAGCGTCGGGGCGAGCTGAACAGCGAAAAACTGAAAAACTGAAAAAATAAAAAGTGAAAAATGAAAAATTCAATCGGGAGACGATATGCGCGATGAAGGATTGACGCCGTGGAGAACGCACGACTGGAAGATTCGTACGATCGAATCGATTGCTCCGGGAGGCGGTTCGCGGCTCGCCTTTACCTGCAGGAGTTGCGGCAGGGTATTCAATCAAACGACCATCAACAGCCGGACTTGGGCGGTTGATGCCAGCGGCGTTGCGCTGTCCGATACTGTCACTACGCGATGGCTCGCGGAAAGCTGCACGCGTCGCCCGGCGGACGGCGACGAGGCCGACCGCAAGCAATTCAAGAACGGGCCGGCGCTGCAAAGTTAGAATCCTTTCCCTGGCAGGGTGTTGGAAAATTGAGATCAATCGTCGTTTTCGATTTCAAGCTCTTCACTCTTCAACACCCTGCGTGAAGACTGTCTTCTTACCTACAACATCTCCCCCAAAGGGGGAGACCAGTGAAAAAACCCTTTGGGGGAGACAAGAGAGAGGGAGCAGGCGTTGAAAATTACTTTTTCAACAGCCTGCTAACGATGCCGCGATTGAAATTGACAATCCGGGCAGTCGCGCTTGGAGCGCTGATTTCATGCGCGATCGCTGCATCCGCCGCCGCGCTAGCGGCGGCGGATGCGCCGGTTGCGCCCGATGCCATCGGGTCGGTGAAATCCGTCGTCGATCAGACCATCGTCGTTTTCAAGGACAATAATATCGCGCCTGCGGAGCGGGAGCTGAAGCTTCGCGCGATTGCCGAGCGCCACTTCGATTTTCAGGAGATGGCGCAGTCGGCGATCGGGTATCATTGGCGCGCTTTCACCCCCGCGCAGAAGAGCGAGTTTGTGCCGTTGTTCACCGCCTTCATCGAGGACGCGTATTTGTCGCGGATCGAATCGTATTCGGTCGAGAAGGTGAACGAGCAGATAAAATCCTCGATGATTCAATTCACCCGGCAGACTATCGACAACGACAGCCCCGGCTACGCCGAAGTCTTCAGCACCGTCGTGTTGAAGGATCAAAATGATCCGATTCCCGTCAACTACCTGATGCGCCGCGACGCAAACGAGTGGAAGATTTACGACATCACGATTGACGCGATCAGCGTGATCGCCAACTACCGCAATCAGTTCAATCGCGTGCTGAACAACGACGGTTACGACAAACTCGTCAGCATCATCCGCCAGAAGACTGCCGGGCTTAGCACCGACATCGCGAAGTGACGCGACCGCGTCGCGCAACCGTCTTATCGTTCACGGCCGCCACGCATGTGGTGCTTCGTTCAATCCAGCGAGGGGGGATATGGCAAAAGGAAAACGTGCCGGAACTGGCAGGAAGGGTCAGGCAACAACGGTCCGAGCATCTGAAGTAACAGTTCCTCATAGCGACCCTGTCGCGGAAGCGGCTGCGTGGACCAATGTAGAAGGCTTGGCGAGTCGTGCGTTGGAATTCTGGAACTCGTTTATCGGATTGAGGTCCGGCTCGAGTGCTCTTGATCCAGCTGGCCTCGCGCACCTGAGTATCATCATCCGCGCGGTTTCATGGGTGGAGTCTCGACACGGTACCGGTACCGGCGCCTCGTCGACTGTGGATCCCATGCAATGCGCTAACCCAAGTGACGCTTGGTGGATCGAATTGACGGATTGCTCTGGCCGGCAGGACCGATTCGTGCGCGGCCCGGGGCTTGCTCCCAACTACAACGCCGGTGAGTTGCCCGATGCGGTTGCGTCGAATCCGTCTTTCCCTATCGATGCGAGTCTTTCGAAGCTTTCCTCCAGGAAGGCGGGTCACGATGATGCCGGATTTAGTCAGACTATGAGTTACGTCTGGGGCGTTCCGTTCTTGATCTATAAGATCAACAAGACTGCGGGAGATAGTGCGTTCCAGTGCAAAGACTTGAGCCGAGGCCGGCTCGTAGATGGTGCGGTTGCATATAACGGCGGGGGCGATCCGCGCTACAGGGAAAAAGTAACCAGTACCATCGATATGATTGGGGGTCTGCCCGCTGCGGTCGCGGAATTTACTTTGAAACGAACGACCAATGCTCAAAAGATCATTGACTTCTGCGATCAGGAGCATTCCAGCAACAAGGACGATTGTAACAAATTCGTAAAGGCTGTTTCCGCGGATTTGAACATCACTTTGTTCCAGCCTGGAGACGATGCCGACGCTATAGTACAAAGAATGCGCAACGCTGGGTGGCTTCGCCCCGCGGACGGCGTTGAAGGAAAAGCCAAAGCTGACGGCGGTCGGTACGTGATTGCCGGCCTCAAAGGCGCCGATCATACTCCGCCGCGTCAGCACGGACATGTCGCGGTGGTCGTTTCCGGTCCGCTCGCGGATGGCAAATATCCCACAGGCTATTGGGGGAGCCTTGGAGGGACGCCGGGAAGAGACCAGACGCTTAACTTCGCCTGGAGGGCTGCCGACCGGGACAACGTCGAATATTACGCGAAGGATTTGTAAGTCGCGATTGTGACCTTGTCTCGTCGCGCATCCAGATAGCCCGGCATCGCCGGGGTCCTCGCCGCCGGCGCTGACGGATCCGGACGCGCCCGAGCACGCCGGGATGGGTCGAAAGTCGCCGCCGTCGGCGCTATAAAGGGGCCTGTCCTTTCAATTTGCCCGACTCTTCGAGTTCAACCCGATGAACATCCACGACCTTCAGACCCCGGCGCTGCTCGCAGATGCCGACGTCCTCGAACATAATCTCAAGACCATGGCGGCTGCTGTGCCGGGGCCGCGACTGCGCCCGCACGTCAAGGCTCACAAATGTACTGCGCTTGCCAAAATGCAGGCGCGCGCCGGTCATAAGAGCTTCACCTGCGCCACGATCCGCGAGATCGAAGGGATGGCGGCGGCCGGACTGGGCGACGACCTGCTGCTCGCCAACGAAGTGCTCGATGCGCGCCGCCTGGCGGCCGTCAAGGCGCGCGTCACGGTTGCCGTCGATTCCGCGCCCACTATTCTCGCTGCTGCGCAGGCCGGGATCGGGGAAGTTCTCATCGACATAAACGTCGGCTTGCCGCGATGCGGTTGCGCTCCTGGCGATGCGGGCCGGCTCGCGGACCTGGCGCGCGGTAAAGGTCTCAAGGTCCGCGGCGTGATGGGATACGAAGGACACGTTGTGGGCCTCGACGATCGAACGACTCGCCAGACACTGACTGCGGATGCGATGGAATTGCTGCTTCAAGGCCACCGGGCCGCCGGCGGCGACATAATATCGGCGGGCGGCACCGGGACCTACGACATCAACGTCTGGGCAAATGAAATCCAGGCCGGCTCCTACGTACTGATGGATACTGCTTACGCCAAACTGGGTCTCCCCTTTCGTCAGGGGCTAACCGTGCTGGCCACGGTCATCTCCGTCTCATCCTCGTATGCGGTAGGGGATTGCGGGTTGAAGGCGCTTGGAATGGATCATGGCAATCCGTCGCTCGACGGCGGCCATCAAGTGTTGTTCGTATCCGACGAGCACATCACTTTCGTGCCTTCTTCACCGCTCAGACCGGGCGACCGGATTCGCGTCATGCCGGCGCACATCGATCCGACAATCGCCTATCACGAGCGGATACATCTGGTCCGCGCCGAACAGATCCTCGAAACATGGCCGATCGATCTGCGGGGATGGTAGCGGCCTCGCCGTTCGCACTGGTCAGCTTTTGAGGAGCCACTGCCGATAGCGCCACACGTAAATGATCAGGAATGGCCCGAAGCTCAGCGAGAATAGATTGATCATGACTTCGACCGCCATTGCACCGTCAATCGACGCATACTTGCCGTTTTCGAGGTTGTAGAGCACGTCGAGCAGCCCGAGGTAAACGAACGAACTGCCCGCGATCAGTCCCCACAGGATCGCACGCGGGTCCCGCCGTGCAAGCATCAACGCGGAGATCGCCGCCGCGATCGCCAGCCACGCATCGGCGGCCGGAAACGCGCGTTCGAAAGCAAGGTAGCCGCCCTCGCTGCTGCTCTGCACTGCGCCCGAGGTGAAGAAAGTCGTCCAGTACAGCACGGTGGCGGCGACGCTTATCCAGAGCATCACCGTTACCGCGCGCAATCCCGCCGGCGCATCCGCCCCCGTCTCACTCCTGCCGTTCAGCAAGCGATCCAACGCTTCACGAATTCCCAGGCCGTCGCGCAGAGGGGAGCAGCGGCTGGGCCTCCAGCTCCACCCGGGTCGATTCGAGAAATCGGCTCAGCATGTTGAAATAGCTGCAGCACAGGATGAGTTCGGTGGCCTGCCGCACGCCGTAGCGGTCCATGATTGCGCCGAGCGCCTCGTCGCTCAGCCTCACGTCGCGGCTGATCTCGTCCGCGACGCGGCACAGCAAGTTTCCCTCGGCATCGAGCCGCGTGACGGCGCCGTCCACCTTGATCGCGGCGATCTCGTCCTCGCGCACGCCGACGCTTTTCGCGACCGCTACGTGTTGCGTCCATTCGTAGCTCGATCGCGTAACGTGTGCGACGCGCAGCACCGCGATCTCGCGCTTGCGCCTGTCGAACTCGCTGCGGAGCAGAATCGACGTCGCGAAGCTGATGAGCGGCTCGAAGCTCGCCGGCGCGTTCGCCATCATTCGGAACACGTTCAGCGGCGGAAGCTTGCCCAGCGTCGCAACGATTTCCGGCGTGAGCTGTGCTTGGTCGGGCAGCGGAATCTTTATGGTCACCGGCATTTACCTCGCGTTGATTCTTTTACCGCGACGCGTCAACCTGTCAACCGGTTGAGAGGTTGCGCGATGATTTTGAAAGTTGCCCGTCTCGGATTTCCGTCGCTGAGGACCGAAGCCAGCCCGGTGCTGGCCGACCGGATCAAAAGCAAAGAGTTTCAGCGCCTGATCGACGACATGATCGAGACGATGTACGAGTACAATGGCGTCGGGCTCGCCGCTCCGCAGGTCCATCTTCCGATTCGACTTGCGGTGCTCGAAGTCCACGACCATCCTCGCTATCCCGACATGCCGGAGGTGCCGCTGACGGTGCTGATCAACCCCGTGGTAACGATTCTCGACCGGACGTTGGTCGAAGACTGGGAGGGATGCCTGAGCGTGCCGGATCTGCGGGGGCGGGTGCCGCGATTCAAGCATCTCCGGGTGACGGCGCTCGGGCGCGATGCGGAGCCGGTAGAAATTGTCGCGTCGGATTTCCACGCGCGGGTGATACAGCATGAAACCGATCATCTGAAGGGCGAAGTTTACCTGGACAGGATGCCGGACATGCGGGCGCTGGGGTTTCTCCAGGAATGGCAGCGCTTCATGCTGAAGCCTGAGAACAAGGAAGGGTGAGACGAGGCAGCGCGTGCCTACTTGGGGGGCGCAGCGATCTCCGGCATCTTGCCGGTGGCCTTGAACGACCCGATCGCCTTGCGCATCTCTTCGTTCTGTGCGGCGAGAATGTTTTGCTCGCCCTGGACTTTCGCGAGCTCGGCTTTGAGCTGCTCGTTTTCATTTTGAAGCTTGAGCAGCTCGGCGTTGAGCTGCGAGACCTGCTGGGTCTGCTCCTCGATGCGCGTGCGATAACTGCTCGAATAGAGAAAAAACAGCAGAGCTGCGACTATCGCGACGATCAATCCGCCGGTGAGCAATCGTGCCATCTACGCACCCCTTCCTCCGGAGTCACGAGCCGATTTTCTTGCAAGCGCGCGCATCGGACAGATTAGCCGATCGGCGCGCGAAAAAACTGAATTGACTTCCCTGGCCAGCCGCCCCTAAAATGCCGTGGATCGCACTTCTGGCCGGGCGCCATTTGCACTCCCTTGAGAATTATGCACGATACCCCGGCGCCGATGAACGTGGGCGTCGCTGAATTTCGCGCGCCGGTTAAAGCAGGCTTTTTTTCATGATAGAGGTCCAGGAGCTAACCAAGTATTTCGGCGCCACGCTTGCCGTAGACGATGTTTCGTTCAAGGTCGAGAAGGGCGAGATCATCGGATTGCTGGGACCCAACGGCTCGGGCAAGACCACGATCATGCGAATTTTGACGGGATTTTTCCCGGCCACCTCGGGACGCGCGCTAATCGGCGGCCTCGACGTAGCCGAACATTCGCTCGAAACGCGCCGCCGCGTCGGCTACCTGCCGGAAAACATGGTGCTGTATCCCGATCTCAGCGTCGATGCGCTGCTCGAGTTCGGCGCCCGCGTGCGCGAGATCGATCCCCGGACGACGCGCGCTCGAATCGAATATTCGCTCGAGACGTGCGGGCTCAAGGACGTCCGGCGCAAGCTGATCGGCAAGCTCTCGAAAGGCTATCGGCAGCGCGTGGGAATCGCGCAGGCAATCCTCAGCGATCCCGAGGTGCTGATTCTCGACGAGCCGACCGTCGGACTCGATCCGCGGCAGGTGGTCGAAATCCGCGACCTGATCCGTTCGCTGGCCGGGCACTCGACGGTGCTGCTCTCGACGCACATACTGCCCGAGGTGAATATGACCTGCCGCCGCGTCGTGATTATCGACCGCGGACGAATCGTCGCGCAGGACACGCCCGAGCGCCTGACCGCGAAACTGCAGGGCACCGACCAGACGATGATCTCGGTCGGCGGTCCGTCGCCGGCGGTGCGCGAGGCTTTGACGGCCGTCAAGTTCGTGCAGCGGCTCGAGGATCGTCCGGTCGAAGCCGGCGTGACCGGCGTGTGCTCATTTGTCGCGTACTCGAGCGGACACGGCGAGGAAGTCCGCTCGGCGCTCGCCGCTTGCGTCGTGCAGCACGGATGGAATCTGCTCGAAGTCAAACCGATGGCGCTCAGTCTCGAGGATCTGTTCATGCGCCTGGTCACCAGGGAGGAGCGGGTTTAGATGCGCCGCGCGCCAAGTTCAATGTGCATTGAGGCAGTCGTAGTCGATGTCTAATCCTGCAAGCACGCTGGAAGTTGCTGGCGCCGCCACCGAGTCGCGACGCGCCGCGATCCGCGCCGCGGGGACGGGCTTTTCAGTGGGCAGGATGCTCGCGGTGACGCGCAAGGAATTGCGCTCGTACTTCGCCTTTCCCCTGGTCTATGTGCTGTCGGGCGTGTTCCTGGTTTTGGCGGGATACTATGCGTACACCGACCTGGTTTTCTTCGTCACGATCGCGTTCGCCCGCGATATCATGCAGAACTACTGGCAGTTGCTGTTCTCGGATATCCGGCTATGCCTGCTGCTGACGCTGCCGTTCATTACGATGCGGCTGTTTGCCGAGGAGCGCAAGCTCGGCACGATCGAATTGCTATACACCTATCCGCTGCGCGACGGTGAAATACTTGGCGGCAAGTACCTCGCGTCGGTCGCGATCTTCATCATGATGCTCGTGCTGACGACGCTCTACCCGATTTTCATTTACAGCATCCACTGGTTTCCGCTGTTCCCGCTTATCGCGGGCTACCTGGGATTGCTGCTGCTTGGATGCGCGTTTATCGCGTGCGGCGTGTTCATTTCGTCGCTGTGCGAGAGCCAGGTGATGGCGGGGATGGGGACGATCACGCTGCTGCTGTTTTTCTGGATTCTCAACTGGAACGAGGCGGCGTTCACCAACTCGTGGCTCGAACTGCTGCGCGCGTTCTCGTTGTTCGATCAGTTCGGCAGCTTCGCCAAGGGCGTGATCGATCTCGATCACGTTACTTACTTCGTCTTTTTCATCGTCTTTTTTCTGTTTCTCACGCAGCGCTCGATGGAGGCACGCAAGTGGACCGGCCGGCGCTAAACAATTCGTCCACGGCCCAGCGCCGATCGATCTGGATGAACTACGCGGTGCTGTTTTACACCGCGATCGCATTCGGCGCCGTGCTGTTCGTCGCCAATGCGATAATTTCCACCCGCAACATCCGCTGGGACCTGACCCCGTCGAAACGATTTTCGCTATCGGATTTCGACCAGCGCGTGCTCGGCGGACTGACGCACAACGTCAAGGTGATGGCGTTTGTGCGCACCGAGGATCCCGCCTACCTCGAACTTGCGGATTTGTTGTTCCAGGCGGCCGCGTTCACGCCGCACCTGACCTACCAGGTGATCGACGTCAACAAGGCGCCCGGGCTGGCGCGCGAGTACGGCGTGTCGAGTTACGGCGAGGTGATCGTGGAATCGCAGGGGCGGCGCCGCGACTTCGACAACGCGCGCTCCGACGAGCTGATTCCGGCGATCCTGCAGGTCTCGACCGCCGCCAACAAGCACATCTATTTCACCGTCGGCCACGGCGAGCGCGACCTGTTCGATTCCGATCACAGCCTGGGCTACTCGCAATGGCGCGCGCTGCTCGAACAGAACAACTATCAGATCGACAACGTGTCGCTGTTTGCCAGCGGTGTGCCCGAGGACGCCAAGGTGGTCGTGTCGCTTGGGCCGCGCAAGGATTTCCTGCCCGAAGAATTGGCCGCGCTGGTGAAGTATCTGGGCCACGGCGGACATTACATCGCGATCATCGATCCCTATGGATCGCCGACGCTGGTCGAGTTCCTGAAAAAGTACTACCTCGAGTTTATTCCGCAGGTCGTCGTCGATCCCGCCTATCGCCTGACCGCCGGTGAAATCCTCACCACCCAGATTCCGCTGCGCTCGGAACTAAATCCGATGAGCCGCGCGATGTCCGCGCCGGCGGTCTTCTCTTTGGGGCGCGGCGTGATGATCACCGGGGCGGTCGGCGCCGGCGCGCCCGACGACTTGAAGATCGCGCAAGAGGACAAGTTCCTCTCGTCGTCGCATGAAAGCTGGGCGTCGAACGATCCCAATGCCTTGACGACCGGAATCACCGAGTACCAGGCGGGCCGCGACATCAAGGGGCCGATTCCGGTGGCCTCCGAAATTGACTTCGCTCCGGCCTCAAATCCGCACATCCCGGTAACGCAGATGACCCGGCTGGTGGGGATCGGCAGTTCCGCCTTCGCCTCGAACCAGTTTATCGAGATGCTGGGGAATCGCGACCTCGCGGTGAGCCTGATCAATGAGTTGGCGGGCGATGAGATGCTGATCGCGAGCCGCGAACGGCTCAACAAAAACGAAACCGCCGCCTTCTATATCAACGATCGAGAGGCGCGTCACTTGCTGATGTTTGGATCGGTCGTCGAACCGGCCATCCTGTTCCTGATCGCAATCACGGTCATGGTGCGCAGGAGGTTTTTTGCGTGAGAGCGCGTCCCGCAATCCTCTACACGATCCTCTTCTTCATCCTGTTGCCGATATATTTCTGGATTCAGCCGAGCATCCAGCCGGTGACCGCCCTGGAGCAGAAAGAAGAGAGCCTCTTGAAGCTCAGCGGCGGTATCGACGCGATTACCGTTTCGAGCGGATCGGAATCGCTGCGTTTTCAGAAGACCAAAGACGGCAAGCTCTACGAACTCGTCGCGCCGCCGGGAAAATTCGTCCCGCATGACCTGATGGAGGCGATGGTGTCGCTGCTGATGAATGCGAAGTCGGTCGAAGTGGTCGCGGAGAATTCGAACGAGCTCGCGCAGTTCGGACTCGACCATCCCAAATCCGTGATAACCGTCGAGGGGCCCGGCCAGCCGCAGCCGATCAAGCTCGCGTTCGGCAATGAAAACCCCACCCATACCGCAATCTACGCGCAGATCGAGGGAATCCCGAAAGTGTTTCTGCTCGGCGAGAATATCGAGTACTACCAATCGCTGATGTTCCAGTGGATCGAGGGCAAGCAGGGCAAGAACGCCTAGCCCGCCTCTTTGTTTTAATACTGGGTGCAGGGGTCACCCCTGGCCGTGGCGACGGCAGCGCAGTATTGGGCCGTTGGCAAGCGCCGCGCGCGACAACGGAGCGCGGCCTTAACGGTGGGTGCAGGGCTCAGCCCTGCACCCCACGGCGGGTTCCGCATTCAATAGAGTGATTTCCCCTTCCCACTAGCGCTCAACGGGCGCGATTCCCTTTTCGTCGAGCAGACGCTCCAGCGCGTGCAGGAAATGCTCGTAGTACTCGCCCCAGTCTGAAGTGCCGTCGCGGGCGCGGATTCGGTCTGACGCGCCAACTTCGGCAATCAGGCGATCGCGAAATTCGTCCCAGCTGAAATGCCCGGCCTCGGAAAGTTTCAGCGCGATTGCAAATGCGCGCGCTTCCCACGGCGCGCTGAAGACATGCTCGGCGTCAAGCCGCGCCGCCTCGATCAACTTGTTAAGTGCTTTCGTTGCCGCGCTCATGCGTGCGCCCGCGGGGAGTCGCCGCGCCGGCTCGTCGGCGCCGCAATCTTTGCCACGCCGACCATCGAGTCTCGCGTCACGATCCCGGCGAGCGCGTCTTCGCTCATCCCCTCGGTTCCCTTCGGCCGCTGTGGGATGACGAGGTATCGAATCTCCGCGCTCGAGTCCCACACCCGGACTTCGACCTCGGGCGCCAGCTCGAGTCCGAAATTCTTGAGCACGCCGCGCGGATCGCTGACGGCTCGCGAGCGATACGCGAAGCTCTTGTACCAGACCGGCGGCAAGCCCAGCACCGGCCACGGGTAGCATGAGCACAGAGTACATACGACCAGATTGTGGATGCGATCGGTGTTCTCCACGGCGACCAGATGGTCGCCCTCGGGACCCGCAAATCCCAGTTCCGCCACGGCGCTCGTTGCGTTCGCCAGCAGGCGTTTTCGATACTCGGGATCTGTCCATGCTTTCGCGACGACGCGCGCGCCGTTGCGCGGACCGACGCGGGTCTCGTAGGTATCGACGATCGCATCGATCGCGGCCGGATCGATCAGTCCCTTTTCCGTCAGGATCGCTTCCAGAGCCTTCACGCGCGCGGCCGGTCCGCTGTCGTCCGTATTATGATGATCCCCGCTCATTCTCTTTTCAGTATCTACCCGTATGGTGCGCTGTCGTGCGTTTCGCTGCCTTCGGCTTCGACTTCGGCGCGATCGGTTCCAGATAATCTTCCCACAAATCCAGATACACCCGCTCCCGGCCGTTCGCCTTCGATGATTTGCCCCACAGCTCGCGCGCGTCGAAGGCGACCGAATAACAATGTTGCGGCTTGGTCCCCGCGTGATGCGCGTTGGTGTCGGGGAAGACGAACACGCCCCAGTCGCGCGCGATGACTCCGGCTTTGCCGCGCACGTAGCGCGGCAAACGCGTGTGTCCCGATGGATTCAGGTTGCGTGCGCGCACGCGAGCGCCTTTGGGATAGCCGGCGCGCGGCGGCTTCTTTTCGGGTTTGTCCTTGACTGGAGCCGGGCCCTGAGTGGAGACCGCATTCGCGATCAGAGCCGGGTCGATCGCGCCGTCTTGCTTCGCGAGGATTTCTTCGCGCGTCACCACGCCGCGCTCGACGAGCAAAGTCTCGACCGCCGCGAGCCATCGTTCGTAATAGCTCGACGCGAGGTAGCGCGCAGGCGCAATACGCTCGATCGCATGACGGAACTCATCGATATTGATCTGCGCCGCGCGCATCGCGGCGGCCGCAATGGCATACACTCGCCCTTCCCAGTCGGCGTGAAAGACGGGTTCGTTCTGTTCGCGGACCACCGGCCCGAAACCGTCCATCCCGCCCATGTCATGTACGCCGTTCATCGCGACTCCGTTTCTTTGGGTAGCGTGCGCGATTATCGCGGAGGCTCGCCGTTGGAACAAGCGGCCGCAGAACCACAACCCTCATGCCTTCTACTTTCCCCCTTCACCTGTTCTAACAGGGCCCTTCGAGTACTTAGGGTAAACTCCGCCCGCGTCTTTGTCTTAATATTGGGTGCAGGGGCCGCGCCCGCCAACGGCGGGCGGTCGTTGGCACGACGGGCCAGTATTAAGAAAGGAAAACACGGCGCGCCCGCGGCAATGGCCGCGCGCGACAACGGAGCGCGGCCCAAAGGGTGGGTGCAGGGGCCGCAGCCCCTGGCCGTGGCGACGGCAGCGCAGCATTGAGTCGTTGGCAGGGCCCGCGCCCGCCAACGGCGGGCGGCCTTAATACTGGGTGCAGGGGTCACCCCTGCCACGGTGGGTTCCGCATTCAATAAAGTGATTTCCCCTTCCCACATTGGAAGCGGCTCGGCAAGCTCGCGCATTGCTGCGAATCGCGTGGGCTGGATGATAACTTAGTTACTCTTGTTATCTCTTGTGTCGTCCTGATAGGCTCTGGACCTCCGATGGAAACCGATCGCCAATCTCGTCAACCGCAAGCTGCGTGGCCCTTCGATCTTCGGGTCTTCGCCGCGATGGCCGGGCTGTGGGCGATATGTCTGACGCTCAGGGCGTTCGTTCACATCGGCGAGATTGACGTCGTCGATCCGATCGAGACTATTTTCGCCGGCGTGCGATTCAACGGCGACGACGCGCGCGTGGTGCTGATCGTCGAGGCGGGAATATTCGCGGCGATGGCGATCGGAGTTTTTTCGCGTCGCCGATGGGGTCTGTTGCTCGCGCTTTGCTACATGGTCCAGGTCGTGATGAGCCATCTCGCGTTCGTGATCGCGTACCTACCGTTTCACTCGGAATGGATGAACGTGCGCGTGGTCGCGTCGCAGGGGCCGATGATGGTGCTGATCACGCTGTACCTTTGGATGCGCGCGTGCGATTTGATTTTCGATTCGCCTCCGATCCCCGGCGAAGTGCGCGCGCGGCAATCGTCAGACACGAGTCATCGGGCGGCAGTTCGCGCGGATTCCGGCGCCGGCGACGTCGCCGCTATGGCAGAATGAGCATCTGATTGGTGGCGACGGCAGGCGTCGGTCTTCCCGACCACTACGCCGCTATTGAACAATTAGGATTTTCAATGCTCTCGATACGCTGAAAACCCGAAATACGCGGGGATCAGGTACCTAGCTTGTACGCGGGATTTCCGTACACTCTCTCGGTAACTGGGCGAATTCTCTTATCCATTTTCAGTTGTCCCAACAGCTTCCCGCACGCTCCCGACTGAGGAGGATTCACCCAGTAGTAAAAATGGAATTGGCCCTCTGCAACCGATTCCTTCAAACATCTATTAATGATGCCGGTTGGCGCGTCGCGAACGATTTCGATATGAAACGCCTTCGACCTCGCCTTGTTAAACATCCAGTCCGACAGATCGGTCTTTTGGAATCCCGCACGCTCCAATGTTTTCGCGTTGTCCATTTAATTCACCTCCGCATGGTCCGGAACCCGGCAGGTCCGAAATGTAGCAAAAACCTACATCGTGTGGAAGGACCTTGCTGGTCTTCTGCGGGAATCCCAAACCCGCTCCGACGCACTTTAAGTTTTTCCGAGCCCGAAGTTTAAAAAAGGTGACTAGTAAAAAATTAGATGGTGGCGGCGGTAGGAGTCGGTCTTCCCCGCCTCTACGAGATCACTGGAAGCCGGCTTTTTAGCCCCAGACCGCAATTCGCTGCAACTCCACGCGCATATCTTGATGCGTGTCATGTCTCTGACCGAACATTTCCACGACAACATTCGTAGGAAGGACACCTTGCGGCACGTCTCCGCGAATATCAGGCAAGTCCCATGGCTTATCATCGATATCCGTTATCGACTGAGATGGGCTCGCTATGAGGAAAACTTTAACCCGAGCGACGACCACGTTCCCATTGTCTTCAAATTCTCCGAGGAAGCAGCTCAGATTGTCCCCACCGTAAATCTTCCCGTCCTTCAGGAACATGACGCCGTAGCCGGGTTTCGCGTCCGCGTCCAATCCTTCGTATCGCGCGATGTAGAACCCATCGAATCGTGTTGGCATTTTAGTCTCCTCAATTTTCCACAGACTCTCAGTTGCGGATATCGAACTGGAAAGCGGGGTTTCACCCTACCATTTGCTAATGTCAAGACACTTTTTGAACTTCGCCTTCAGAACGGGAAGCTGCTCCATCAGCCATCCAAGTTCTGCGCTTTTGATTTCGGCTATTTTCTTGGGGTCATAGTCGGCGGCACGAATGTACCATAACTGGCACGCGAAGATGATGAGTCAACGAAGCCCAACGGAGAGCGGGAATTGGTGGCGACGGTAGGAGTTGAACCTACGACACTGCGGATATGAGCCGCATGCTCTGGCCAGCTGAGCTACGTCGCCACCGGGAATCGTCAAATCTAGCGTGAGCGCGCAAGCCGCGAAAGACCGCGGGCATTTCGTTCAGCGCAGCGGGATGCTGCGGCTCTTGACCGCGCGATGACCGCGCTGGACCTGGTAGAGCACGCCCTCGGTGAACTCGACGCAGGTCAGCTTGCCGCCGTACACCAGCCCGGTGTCGATCCCGAGTTTGTACGGCAGATCGATCATCACCCCACGCATCGGCGTATGGCCGAACACCACCGTCGCGTCGATTTTGTGCGGACTGAAAATGAACTCCTGCCGAATCCACAGCATGTCCTCGGGCTGCTGCTCTTCGAGCTGGCGGCTTGGCTCGATGCCGGCGTGGACGAACAAGTAGGGCGGGCGCAGGTAGCTGGTGGCCAGCCGGCTCATGAAGTCCAGGTGCGCGTCGGGCAGCCGCGCGAAGGCATCCTCGAGGTCTTCCTCGTGCACGCCGTAGCTGTCGAGCGTCGCGATGCCGCCGTTGAACAGGAACGACTCGCCGTAATTCCCCGGCATGCCGAGAAACGACAGCATCATGTCCTCATGATTGCCCTTCAGGAACACGCATTCCGCATCGCCGCGTTCCAGTTCCAGCGCGAGCTCGATAACGTCGCGCGACGACGGGCCGCGATCGACGTAGTCGCCGACGAATACCACCGTGTCGCCCGCGGCCGGCGCGATCGACTTGAGAATCGCGCTCAGTTCATCGGGGCATCCGTGGATATCGCCGATCGCGAACAGCCGTCCTTCGGTTTTCGATTTTTGCGTGGTCGTCAACGCCACCCGAAGCTAACACACCGCGCGCGCCGAACGCGACCGTCCCCGCGATTCGCCACGATTCCTCTCTGTTTAGAAAAGATTAGGTGTTCTACCAGCGAAACGACGCCGCCCCCGGCGTCATTGTGCGATAGCGTTGAATGGGATCCTCTCCCCTAGAAGCCGATTTTTTCGCAATACCCGCCACCCGCGAATCAGCGTCGTTGCTCAGCGTCTTCAGATCCGCCTCGGCTTCCTGGCTTCCAAGGTACGAAAAAATGGCAGCGGCGAGTACGCGCTTATTGGGATCGGCGCTTTCCGAGTCCTTGATCGCAGCGCTCATCGTTGAGTCTGAATTGATGCCAAGAAATGCCTCAGTCTTTGCCGCTTCAATTCTCGTACAGGCATAGTCCCGCGGACGAGGTGTTGAAGCAGCTTCAGGTGTTGGAGCAGGAGCAGTAATTTGTGACCGAGACGGCTGCGGAGCGGGCGCTAAACCCTCCCCGCTAGGGCCGACAGACCACCCACCTACTACACGACGCGTTTCCTGCGCAATCACCCCACCACCAACCGCCGGCGCAGGATTCGCCGTCTGAACCGCCGCCGGCCCCGACTCCGGAAAATTTGCGGCTAGTTGCGCATTCAGGGACTTGAGGTAATTCCGGTAATAGTCTTTGTACTGATCACTGGCCTCCGAATAACCGTTGGCTGTCCAGGCGAAAACAAGGGGCCATTCGGCGTCGCATCCGACCTCGCTCACTAGTCGGTCGCGGTAGTACCCTGTGGCGGCTGCCAGCGCGCCCCACAGAACCAGCTCGTGCCTGCCGTCATGATTGATATCGAGCACGCTGTTGGCAAGGTCGTGCCCATATGCGGCGTCCGTGTTGTAAAGTTCGAACCCTGTTGGCGTCTTGTCGAAAATGTCTAATTCATTGCATTCCGGCCACTGCCGCCCTTCGGGGTTAGCCGTTATGATCAAAGAGAGATTCCCGGAGTTCCGCAAATCGGCGAAACGAAACTCACACACCTTAACCCCAGATTCTTCGGCGCCAAAGGCACGATCGTAGAAATTCTGTACAGCGTCCAGCGAAGGCGGATTCGAGGCGAGGTTGCGAGCGCCGTTGACGGACCAATCCGCTGCCGCCAACTCTGGTTGCGCCGCCCACACCGATGCCGCGAACCCCCAGCACACGGCAATAAAGGCGCTCGTCAATATCTTCTTGAGCATGTCTAGGTCTCCGGCTCACACACCGAGGCGTAGGTTAAAGACATGGCGGGGTTGGCGTCAGTCGGCGCGTTTGGAGCCGCCGTTGTGGAGCAAGTCGATCAACGATTTGCGGTCTTCAATTATGCGGCGCGCGGCGCTGTAAGGGTTCAGTTTGCCCGCCGCAATCTCGTCGAGCACGCCGCGAGCGCCACCGTCGGCGACCGCGCGTGCGGCGCGCTCCTCCAGTTCCGCCGACAGAACCTCGATGAACTCGCGGGTGCGGCGCTCGGACTCGCGCGCCGAATCGACATGTGCGCGGAGGTATTCGCCGTGCTTCGCAATCGCGCTGACGACCGCGTCGACACCGTGATCGATCGCGGCCTGCGTGAGCAGCACCGGCGGCCGCCATCCGTCGCCGGAGCGCAGATGCACGCCAAGTTCCAGCTCGGCCTTGACCCGGTCGGCGCCTTCGCGGTCGGCCTTGTTGACGACGAACACGTCGGCGATTTCGTTCAGCCCGGCCTTCATCACTTGCACGGCGTCGCCCGCCTCGGGCACGGTAACGACCACGGTGGTGTCGGCCAGATCCATTATCGAAAGTTCGGTCTGTCCCACGCCGACGGTCTCGATAATGATCACGTCGCTGCCGTAAGCGTCGAGCAGTTTGACGATTTCGCGCGCCGCGCGGCTGAGTCCGCCGTGGCTTCCGCGCGATGCGAGGCTGCGGATGTACACGCCGGCGTCCTTGTAATGGTCGGTCATGCGGACGCGATCGCCAAGCACGGCGCCGCCGGAAAACGGGCTCGACGGATCGACGGCGAGGATGGCAATTTTTTTGCCGAGCGCGCGATACTTTGCGATCAGATGGTTGACGAGCGTCGATTTTCCGGCGCCCGGCGGCCCGGTTATTCCGACCACCTGCGCGCGGCCGGTTTTTGCGTAGATTCGCTCGATGATCGCGCTCGACTCGGGAGCGCGATTCTCGACCATCGTGATCAGCTGAGCCAGCGCGCGCATCTCGCCCGCCTCGAAACGCTTGAGCAGCGCGTCCAGCCGCGCGTCTGTGGTCTGGACAGTCGCGGCGGACTCGGCAGGATTCGGTCGGGATTCAGCAGGCATACGAGCTTGTCCAGTCATGATAGCGGCTTGCGATCGGGCGGCGCAACAAAACCTCTGTGGGTGAATAGATCGCGCGGGGCGGCATTGTTTTCCCAGCGTCCGCGCCTTAGTCTCGATTGACGGAATGAAGCTTCCTGACATCTACACTGACTGGAAAATCGTGAGCGGCCTCGCACTGATCATGCTGGGCGCCGCCAACTGGGCGGTCGGGATGGAACGGACTCAGACTTACAGCCGGATGATCACCGCGCGCGCGCAACCGGCCGCCGGAACGGACTATCGGAGTTTCGACGAGCTCGATGAGGGTGCGGGTGGCGCTGCGGTCCTCGAACCGCTCACGGCTGAGCAACGGCAGGCGTCGTACGCGACGGCGCGGACGGATTTTTATCACGCGGTATTTCTGACGGGGCGCGCGATGGTGTTGCTTGGGCTGCTGGTCACTTTGCTGGGCTTCATCAGCGTGATTCAGCAGGATTCCCGCCGCGCGTTTCGCCGCCCCGAGGATGACGCGCCGCTGCCGCGCGGGTTGCCGGGCGGGTTGCCTGGCGATCGACGGGCTCCGCAATAGAATTTCTACAATGGTAACGGAGCTATCCGGGCGCGCGTGCGCGAAGATCAATTTGTTCCTGCGCGTGACCGGGCGCCGCGGCGACGGCTATCACGAACTCGATTCGGTGTTTCTGCCGGTCTCGCTCGCTGACGAAATTCGCCTCGAAATCCGCGCCGCGGACGAGCCTTCGGTCACCGTCAACTGCGACTTGCCGGAACTCGCCAGGAGCCAGAACAATCTGGCGGCACGCGCTGCGCGCTCATTCATGAGCGAATTCGATTTGACCGCCGAAGTGCTGATCGATCTGGAAAAACACATCCCGGTGGGCGCTGGACTCGGCGGCGGATCGAGCGACGCCGCCACGATATTGTGCATGATGGCGGGGGCGGCGCAGCTCACCGACGAAGCCGCGCTGAGCAGGCTGCATCGAATCGCGCTTTCGCTCGGCGCCGACGTGCCATTTTTTCTGGATCCGCGGCCGTCGCGGGTAACGGGGATCGGCGAGCGGACCGTGGCCATCGCGGGAGTCCCGCGCTTGCCCATAGTTATCGCCGTGCCGCCGTTCGAGGTTTCCACCGCCGCGATCTTTCGCGCGCTCGAGCCTGCGGGATGGAGCGCTGCGGCGCCCGACGCGCACATCGCGTCGATCGCGCGCGGCGATATCTCGGCAGAGCTCGCGATAAACGACCTGGCCGCGGTCGCGATCGCGCAATTCCCCGAGATTCGCCGCCTTAAAGGATTACTTGAAGATTTGGGCGCTCGCGCGGCGCAAATGTCGGGCAGCGGCGGCGCGGTCTTTGGCGTGTTCGATTCGGCCAACGCGGCCGAAAGCGCGGCGATGAAGATCCGCCGGCGTGCGCCGTTCGCAACGGTGATTGCGGCGACGACGCTAGATGGCAATACCGACGGCGAGTCCGAGGACGAATCAACAGCCGAATAGCCTTAAATGCAGCAATCGCGCCTTGGCTGTGCATGGTCGCCCGCGCGACGCATTGACAGCGAAAAACCGCATCAATAACATCGCAATTCCTGCGCACCGGCTGCTAAAGTCGAAGTCCGGGCAGGTTCGCCGCGACAGTTGTGCGGTGCGGTCTCGCGGCGGTTCGGTCCGAATAGATTGGATTGCTCGAGATTCGCCGGCTGAGCGCCCACATGGCGTTTCGCCGGCGGTTAGTTTTAAGTGTTTGATCGGGAGAAGCGCGGGCGCTTGAGCCTTTGAATCCAAATGCGCTGGGCGGTCGCCAAGCTGGTAAGGCACCAGGCTTTGGACCTGGCATTCGAAGGTTCGAATCCTTCCCGCCCAGCCAATCTGAGCGGTAGTTTGCGGTACTTGAGGAATCGCATGATGATCACGACGCGGGGGAATTGAAGATGTCCGACAGGGTCAAGGACCAACTCGAAGTTTTCACCGGGAACTCCAATCCCGCGCTCGCGCGCGAGGTGACGGAACATCTCGGCGTGAAGATGGGCGAAGCCGAGGTTGGCCGCTTTCCCGACGGCGAAGTGATGGTCGAAATCCGCGAGAACGTGCGCGGTGGCGATTGCTTCGTCATCCAGTCGACCTGCACGCCGCCCAACGAGAACCTGATGGAGCTGATCCTGCTCACCGATGCGCTGCGGCGCGCGTCGGCCGGGCGCATCACGGCGGTGATCCCGTACTTCGGCTATGCCCGGCAGGATCGCAAAGTCGCGCCGCGCGTGCCGATCAGCGCAAAGGTGGTAGCCGACCTGATCACGACCGCGGGCGTGAATCGGGTGCTCACGGTGGATCTGCACGCCGGGCAAATTCAAGGCTTCTTCAACATTCCGGTGGACAACCTGTACGCGATGCCGGTGTTGATCAGTTACCTGCGCAAGCGCATCGAAGGAAAGAAGGTTTCGGTGGTGTCGCCCGACGCGGGCGGCGTGGAACGCGCGCGCGCCTACGCGCGGCGGCTCAACGCGAACCTCGCGATCATCGACAAGCGCCGCCGGCGTGCGAGCGAAGTCGCCGAGATGCAACTGGTGGGCGAAGTGAAGGACTCGATCGCGCTGCTGGTTGACGACATGATCGATACCGCCGGCACCATCACCGAGGCGGCCAAGGTGGTCGCCAACGCCGGCGCGTCGGAAGTAATCGCGGTCGCGACGCATCCGATCCTGTCCGATCCGGCCTGCGATCGCCTGAATAAATCGAACATCACTGAAATTGTTACGACCAACACTATCCCGCTGCGCGCCAAGGCACAGGCCGAGCTCACCAAGCTCCGGGCGCTGTCAGTCGCCAGCCTGCTGGCGGAAGCGGTCAAGCGAATTCATAATGAGGAGTCGGTAAGCTCGCTCTTTGCATGAGCGCGCGAACCATCAAGCGAGGACACAATGGAGACCGGTGAACTAGCCTGCGAGAAACGCGCCACCCGACCCAAGGGTCAGAACAACGCGCTGCGGCGCAACGGCCGCGTGCCCGCAATATTGTACGGACCCAAGACCGCGCCGGTGGCCCTGGCGATCGATCGGCTGGAACTGAAGGCCAGGATTTCGGCGGCCGCGCACACGCGCATCATCAAGCTCAAGTCGAGCACCGCAGAGATCGACGGCAAGCACGTGATTTTCAAGGACGTGCAGCGCGCGCCGGTGTCGGGCGAGATCCTGCACGCGGATCTGTACGAGGTGGATCTCAACCGGGCGATTCGCGTCGAAGTGGCGCTCAAGTTCACGGGCAAGGCCAAAGGCCTCGCCAACGGCGGAATACTGGCGCCGCTCGCGCGCACCGCTACGGTAGAATGCCTCCCGCTGGACATTCCCGACTCGATCGAAGTCGATGTGTCCGACGTCGATATTCACGACGTCATTCACGTCTCGGCGGTCAAGTTCCCCGGCAACGTCAAGCCGATCTTTGACACCGATTATCCAGTGGTCAGCGTGCTGCCGCCGACCGTCGCGGAAGTGGCAGTCGTCGCAGTCGCGGAACCGGTCGAAGGCGCGGTGGTCGAGGGTGCGCCGGTCGAAGGCGCCGCGGCAGCTCCCGCCGAGGGTGCAGCCAAAGAAGGCGGTGACAAGGACAAGGCGGCCAAAAAGCCCGAGGCTGCCAAAAAGCCCGAGGCGGCCAAGAAGCCCGAGGTGGCCGAGAAAAAGAAGTAGTAGTTGTTTTCGTTGCTCGCGCGCGTCGCGAAGCAATCGCCGGCTGGCGGCGCGCGCGAGCAATATAGATGTGAGGGGAACGGGCGGGCAGCGGATGCTGCAAGTCCGGTGCAGGGGGAGGGGCCGCTATGAGTTTCGTCCATCTTCACGTCCATACGCAGTACAGCCTCCTCGACGGCGCCAACAAGATCGGGCCGCTCATCGATCACGCCAAGGCGTCGGGGATGGAAGCGATCGCGATAACCGATCATGGCAACATGTTTGGCGCGGTCGAGTTTTATCAGAAGGCCAGGGCGGCCGGAGTCAAGCCGATCATTGGATGCGAGGCGTACCTGGCGCCGGGCAAGCGCACCGATCGCACGCAAGTTGCGCGCAGCGACGACTTCGACGGCGGCGGCAACTTTCATCTGATCCTGCTCGCGCAGAATCGTGAAGGTTATCGAAATCTCTGCAAGCTGCTGACGACCGCGTACCAGGACGGGCTCTACTACAAACCGCGCATCGACAAGGAAATCCTCGCCGAGCTGTCCGGCGGATTGATCGTGCTGTCGGGCTGCCTGTCAGGCGAGCTCGCGCGATGGCTCCGGCAGGATCGCATGGACAAGGCGCGCGAGACCGCCGAGTCGTACGCCAAAATGTTTCCGGGCCGCTACTATCTCGAACTCCAGGACAACAAGCTCCATTCGCCGTATAACGAGGCGTTGCGCGAAATCGGCAAACAGGTCGGGCTGCCGCTGGTCGCGACCAATGATTGCCACTACCTGCATCGCGAAGACGCCAAGGCGCACGAAGTCCTGCTCTGCATCCAGACCGGCAAGACCATGGCTGATGAAACGCGATGGCGTTTCGATACCGACGAACTTTACGTCAAGACGCCCGACGAGATGGCGAGCGCATTCGGCGCCGACGCCGAGGAGTTGCGCAACAGCGTCGAGATTGCTCGGCGAATCGATTTCGAATTCGAATTCGGCAAGTTTCATTTTCCGGTTTTCAAGTCCGGTCCGGGCGTTGACCTTGACGCCGAGATGGAGCGGCAAGCGCGCGAGGGGTTGACCGCCCGCCTGCAGGAGATCCGCGCGCGCCGCGCTGATTGCGACGAGTCGCAGTACCAGGAACGCATCGATCGCGAGATTCCGGTAATCCGCGAGATGGGCTTCTCGGGCTATATGCTGATCGTCGCCGACTTTATCGGCTACGCGCGCGGGATTGGAATTCCGGTCGGTCCGGGCCGCGGCTCGGTGGTCGGCAGCCTGGTTTCGTACGCGTTGGGAATTACCGAGGTCGATCCCGTCGAGCATCGGCTGCTGTTCGAGCGATGGCTGAATCCGGGGCGCAAGTCGATGCCCGATATCGACGTGGACTTTTGCTTCGAGCGGCGCGACGAGGTGCTCGATTACGTGCGCAAGAAGTACGGCGACGATCGCGTTGCGCAGATAATCACGTTTGGAACGATCAAGGGCAAGCAGGCGATTCGCGACGTCGGCCGGGTGCTCGGACTGTCGTTCGCCGAGACCGACAAAATCGTCAAGCTGTATCCGGCGCCCAAGCAGGGCCGCGATTTTCCGCTCGCCGACGCGCTCGAGATGGAGCCGCGGCTCAAGGCCGAGCGCAAACTGCATCCCGATCTTTTCAACTACGCGTTCAAGCTCGAAGGCCTGCTGCGCCACGCCTCGCGCCATGCGGCGGGCGTGGTCATTTCCGATCAGCCGCTCACCGAGCTGGTGCCGCTGTACGTGGACAAGGAACGCGACGAAGCCGCGCTGGCTATCACGCAGTATTCGATGAAGGGCGTCGAGGAAATCGGGCTGATCAAGTTCGACTTCCTCGCGCTCAAGAACCTGACGCTGATCACCGACACGCTCGCGCTGATCAAGGCCGGCGGCAAGGCGCCACCGGACTTGAACCGGCTGCGGCTGGACGACGCCGATACCTACAAGATGCTCTCGCGCGGCGACACGGTCGGCGTCTTCCAGCTTGAGAGCTCGGGGATGCGCCGGTTTATCACCGAGCTCAAGCCGACCTGCTTCGACGACGTGATCGCGGCGGGTTCGCTGTTTCGTCCCGGTCCGCTCGACGCGATCCAGGACGGCAAGTCGATGGTCCAGCATTACGTGGATCGCAAGCACGGCAAGGAGCCGGTTGAGTACGATCACCCGCTCCTGGAGCCAGTGCTGCGCGATACTTACGGCGTTATCGTGTACCAGGAGCAGGTGATGCGCGCGGCGCAGGCGCTGGCGGGATACTCGCTCGAACAGGCCGACATCCTGCGCGCCGCGATGGGCAAAAAGAACCATGCCGTGATGGAAAAGGAGCGCGAGCGGTTTATCGAGGGCGCGAAAAAACAGGGCGTCAACGCCACACTTGCCAATTCGATCTTCGAAAAGATCGAAACGTTCGCATCGTACGGGTTCAACCGCTCGCACGCCGCCGCGTATGCGCTGACCACCTACACGACCGCATACTTGAAGGCGCACTATCCGCACGAGTTCATGGCGGCGCTGATGTCGCTCGACATGGATGACGTCGACAAGACCTACAAGAATATCGCGGCGCTGCGCGACATGAAGATTGCGATCTTGCCGCCCGACGTTAATCAGAGCCGGGTCAAATTCACGGTCGCGGGCGGCGCGATTCGCTTCGGCCTGGCGGCAATTCGCGGGGTCGGAGCCAAGCCGGCGGCGGCAATTCTCGCGGAGCGCGAAGCCAACGGTCCGTTCGAGAGCATGGCGGATTTCTGCCTGCGCGTGGGCACGCAACTGATCAGCCGCCGCGTGCTCGATGCGCTGATCAAGTGCGGTGCGTTCGATTCAGTGAGCGCGGTGCGCGCCGCGCTGATGGCCGAGGCGGAGCAGGCCGTCAAACTCGCGCAGAAAGCGCAGAGCGACGCGGAGAAAAACCAGATTGGACTGTTCGGGGGCGCGGTCAAAGTGCCCAAGCTGGCGGCGCGCGAGCCGATTCCCGAATGGGATGCCCGGGAGAAACTGAAATTCGAAAAGGAAGCGCTCGGCTTCTACATCACGGCGCATCCGCTGGACAAGTACGATCGCGAACTCGCACGAATCAGCAAAGTCACGACCGCCGACTTGTCCGCCGCGCCCGACGGAAGCCCGGTCCAGATAGCCGGCGTGATCCACGCGGTGAAACTGAAGAACAACAAGTCGGGCAAGCGTTACGCGACTTTTTCGCTCGAGGATCGCGAAGGCGCGGTCGAAGCGATTGCATGGTCGGAGACCTATCAGAAGTTCGAGGCGATTATCATGGGCGACGAGCCGGTGGTCGCGCGCGGCAAGCTCGACGTTGACGACGAGCGCGCCCAGATAATCCTCGAAGGACTGGTGCCGCTGGATTCGGCGCTGCTCGATTCGATCCGCGAGGTGCGGATCACGGCTCCGATGAGCCGGCTCGAAAACGGCGGCCTCGACGCGCTCAAGGCGATGCTCTCGCGGTATCGCGGCAAATCGATGACGTACCTGCATCTGAGCCTCGACGACGGCCGCGAGGCGGTGATGCTGCTTGGCGACAGCTATCGCGTGACGCCGACCGATACGTTCGTCGGGGAACTCGAGCAGATTCTCTCTCCTGGCTCGGTCGAGCTGCGATAAGACGCGGGCAAGCTGGTCGAACGAGCGTTAACCCGGCCGGGGCGGGGTGGCGTACCGGAGATCGCGATTATCTGATAGACTCGAAAGCTAAGTTTTTCGCGATCGAGGTAACAATCTGGCAAAGTCCTACGACGTCGCCCACGAGCATCACGAAAGCGCCATCCTGGTCGGAATCGAACTCGGTACCGAAGCGGGAATCGGCAGCGAAGAATCGCTCGACGAACTCAAAGCCCTGACCGAAAGCGCCGGTGCGGAAGTCGCCGGAGTCGTTCGCCAGCGCCTGAAAGCTCCTGACCCGCGCACTTTTATCGGCAAGGGCAAGGCGGCCGAAGTGCGCGAGCTGGCAAATGCAAAGGGCGCGTCGCTCGCGATTTTCGACGACGCGCTCAGCCCTGCGCAGGCGCGCAATCTCGAAAACGAACTCAAGATCCGCGTGATCGATCGCAGCCAGCTGATCCTCGACATATTCGCGCAGCGCGCGCATACGCTCGAGGGCAAGCTGCAAGTCGAGATCGCGCAGCTCAGCTACCTGCAGCCCCGGCTGACGCGGCAGTGGTCGCATCTTTCGCGCGTTCGCGGCGGCGGC
>Ga0074046_10000908_pt1 | contig 27476 bp, 20 predicted proteins | sample BogForMeECP23OM3_FD_94441 | JGI IMG/M metagenome (GOLD analysis project Ga0074046, IMG submission 94441) | Bog forest soil microbial communities from Calvert Island, British Columbia, Canada - Bog Forest MetaG ECP23OM3 | ecosystem: Environmental > Terrestrial > Soil > Wetlands ...
CAGGTCCCGATCGGCCCGCTGCCGTCGGCCATCTGCCGCAACTGATCGTCCGGGCCGCAGTTCGCTCCCGGCCGGCAGGTCCCGATCGGCCCGCTGCCGTCGGCCATCTGCCGCAGTTGATCGTCCGGGCCGCAGTTCGCTCCCGGCCGGCAGGTCCCGATCGGCCCGCTGCCGTCGGCCATCTGAATGGATTTCGAAGCTCGATTCAGGTTGATCAGTACGCACGTGGCGCCGATTGCAATGGTGAATACGAACAGAATCAGGACAGCTACCAGCGAATTTCTTTTCATGGCTCTTTCTCCTAGGTCGATTCCGACCTGATTTGGGGGATTACCGCTGATTGTTTGACCGCCCATCGCTCATCTGCTCAGGCGAACGAGAGAAAGGAATGGGCGAGCTTCCGTCGCCGACGATTACTGCCATTCCGGTTGCTGTATTCGTTGTGGCGCCGCTGACGGCGGAAATGGCACCTGCCAGCATCAGGCTGGCCAAAGCGGCAATAATCGTCTTCTTCATGGTTTGTTTCTCCTTGTTGCAAAATCGCGGCGATTCAGTGGCATCGCCGGTCATCTGAGACACACGAATGCTGCCAACAGCCAGGGGGCATTAAACTCTCAGGCAATGGGAAAACGGGGGGTACGTGAGCTAAAAAGCGCAGCCGATCGAGAAGCCGTCTTCCAAAAACCATCGCGCCGCCCCAAAATGCAAAACTACCATGCTGCAAAATGCGCGACTGTGACGGCATGAGACCCGACGTGTACAAGTTGCATTATAGAGAAGGGAAAGTTGAGCCCTCACCTATAAGTCTTATTCGGACCCTGCACCGAAGTACATGTACTTCGGTGCAGCCCTATGGTTACCATCGATCGCGCACCACTGCGTTACCATTTACACTGATTCAGCTATTCTGTTGACGACGCAAACGCCGCCATGAACGAACAGCACCCACCTGAGTCGACGTTCCCTGGTGACGACCGGGAGACCCGGCGTCCATCAACGGAGTTGCTGGCGCATGCATCGCAAGTCTGTCCCAACTGCTCAACGCTTCTCAGCAGCCACCGTTGCAAGATGGTTTGTCCAAACTGCGGGTTTTATCTCAGTTGCTCAGATTTTTACTAATACCGCGCTGGTGTTGCAATCGGCCAGCTCCCGCATCGCGATCGCGGAAGAAGGGGGGCGCGGTCTGACTATCTGGCTCTGCACACAATTCTCTACTTTCGTGTAACTTGAATCCAGCAATTTCTGCGTCGATAAGGAGGAAGAAATGCAACGCAAAGCAAGCGCCCATTGGTCGGGGGGGTTAAAAGACGGCAAAGGCAGTGTTTCCACGGCAAGTGGCGTCCTGAACAATACCCAGTACTCTTTCAGCACACGTTTCGAGAACGGCATCGGGACAAATCCTGAGGAACTCATCGCCGCCGCCCACGCCGGCTGCTTCAGCATGGCACTATCTGCGCAATTGGGCAATGCTGGAATGACAGCCGACAGCATTGACACCACCGCGACGATTACATTAGACAAAACCGACGCTGGTTTCTCCATTACTTCTTCACATCTCGAGGTTACCGTGAAGATTCCTGGCGCCGACAAGGCGAAGTTCGAAGAAGCTGCCAAGGCCGCGGAGACAGGTTGTCCGGTTTCACAGGTGCTGAATGCAAAGATCACAATGGATGCCAAGCTGATCTCCTGACGATTCGACACCGATCTGCTTTCCATTCGCGCACTCACCTTACGAGGCTTTCTTTGGGCTGCCCCAATGGTCCCGGGCGGCCCGTCCATTCCGTCCGCCCGGCGACAAACTGTTTGCCGCATCTAGCGAACTACGCCGCTAAACACCACATCGATCATGCAACGAACTGCCACCCTCGAGCGCATTCGGCCAGCTGACCCCCAGTTTGGACCATTCGACAGTCGGCTGAAAATAGCACTTTCCGGCATAAGTTGGTTGCGGCGTATCAAGTGGTACGAATGGGAAAAGGTCGTGAGCAGAGGGACAGGGCGAGGCAATGACGATCGGGTCAGCTCTGGGAGCGGAGGATCTCGCGGATTTCGCGGTTGATCCTGGCGGCTTCCCGGGCCGCATCGTCAATCAACGCGAGCCACTTCTTGCTTTGATCGTCGAGATGGGTATGGCCCAGCAGATAAGAGGCCTGCATAACGTTCTCAATCGCGTTGCTCAAGTCATGAGCCAAGCTGCGCAGATTGGTGACGGTTTCAGCAGATGGGTTTCTCGGGTCGTCTTCCATGGCGGTGCGCCGAACCAGCAATTTAGCGCCTCGAAAACCTTAGCACAAACTGCGGGAGGTAGGTTCACAATGGCTGTCTCAGCGATGGAATGTTCGCACAGCGGTCAGCAACTCCGGCATCGACCGTGATCAGGGTGGCGCGTGTGGCCGGCAGAATGACTATCGCGGGGCGCCCATAGCTGCTATGATGCGTGCAACGCCACGCCCGTCACGAGCGCCTCCATGGTAAGAATCCGCCTAAAAACCAAGCTGGTGCTGGCCATCAGCGGCATGGTGTTCGCGCTGGTAGCCTTGTTCAGCTATATCTATGTCTCGCACCGCGTGCGTCAAAGTGTGGCAGCGGCGAATGAACGCGCCAAATTCATTGCCAAAGAAATCGAACAGGCGGCTCGCGAAGCCACTCAGGTTGACCTGCGGCAACAGGACGTCAACCTCGACGACCCTCAACTCATCCAGGCCGCCCTCGAAAATCGCTTGCAGAACGACAAGGGTTTGAACACGCTACTGCAAACGATTGTGGCCTACTCCAAAACCACACTCGATGCCGGCATCGCCGATGTGAATGGACGGGCCATCGTCCACACATCGGAGGCGGTGGGAACGCAGTTGGAGCGCAGGGAGAATTACGCCGACGTGGTATCGGCGTCCGTCATTCGCCAACTCGAAATCATCTACGGACAACCCCGGGTCTATGACTATTCCCTGCCAATCCAGCGCGGCGAGCAACGCTTCGGAAACATTCGAGTGGGAATCTCCACGGTGTTCCTGAGAGACGAAGTGGCGCCACAACTCACGCGCGCGATGATGTACTCGGCGATCGCGATTTTGCTGTCATTGGCGCTCGCCGCCAGCGTGTCGAATCTGGCCCTCCGGCCGCTGGAGGCGATTGGGCGCCGGCTTGACCAGATGACCTCGGAGGTGCCGGACTCCCAGCCCCAGTCAGATCCCGGCAGGGTGGATGAGTTCGGACTGGTGAACACCAAGATCGATCGATTAGGCCGGCAGATTCGCGATGTGAAGGAAGTGTTCACCACGCTAAAGGGCAACCTCGACCAGATCATGGGCACGCTGCAGGATGGCCTGGTGTTGTTTACCCGAGACAACCATGTTGTGCTGGTCAGCAACTCTGCCGAGCGATTCGTAGGAAAAACGCGTGAGCAGATGCTGGGAGGAACGGTGGAGGAAATCTTCACCGATGCCACCAAGCTGGGCCGGATCATACTGGACGCATTTGCGCTGCATCAAGCGATTCCGCAACGAGAGATCGAGCTGGAGAACGGGCGGCGGATCCAGTTGGCACTGGACTTCATCGCGCAGCGCGATGAGCGCATTGGGGCGTTGCTGACGATGCGTGACGCGGAGTCTGTACGCCGCATTGAAAACGAGCTCGATTTGTCACGCCGGCTGGCCGCGATTGGCCGCCTTACCTCGGGAGTCGCTCACGAGGTCAAGAACCCCATCAACGCGATCGTGGTACATCTGGAGTTGCTGCGCGAGAAAATGCGCGAAGTCGATCCCAACACCCGCCGACACATGGACATCATCGGCAATGAGATCCATCGGCTTGATCGCGTGGTGCAGACACTGGTGGACTTCAATCGGCCGGTGGAACTCCGCTTGTCGTCGTTCGACCTGCGGCGTTTAGTGGAGGAGGTCGCCATGCTGGCGGCGCCGGAAGCTGCGCTGCTGGGGGTCGAGGTGAAAACCCAGATCGGGCGAGACTCCCTGCCGGTAAAAGCCGACAACGACCTGGTGAAACAGGCGCTGCTGAATGTCGTGCTAAATGGGGTGCAGGCGATGGAGAATGGAGGCGTGCTGACCATTCAGGCGCGCCGCGACGACGCGACGGCATCCATCGAGGTTCGCGACCAGGGTCCGGGAATCGCTCCGCAGATCCAGGACAAGATTTTCAATCTTTATTTCACCACCAAGAAAGCAGGCAGCGGCATCGGGTTAGCGATGACCTATCGAGTCCTGCAGATGCATAGCGGGTCTTTGGATTTCACCACCGAGTTGGGCGCAGGAACGACGTTTCGCTTGTTTTTCCCGCTGGCTGTAACGCAATCCCAACACAACAAGGGGGTTACAATGCCCGCCGAGCAATCTGCTCGGATTTTGGGACGAACGACAGGATGAAATCTATGCCCAACGTTGAAAGCGTGTTTATCATGTAAGAAGTAAGAAGAAGTTGAGCTCACTGGCCGTTCGGCGCGAGCCGAAGTTCTGAGCATATTCTCCGAATGAAGGAACAGCGCAAATTCGTCATTTCGCTTCTCTTGCTGGCTCTGTTGTTCACAGAAGCGTGCAACAAGAAGAAGCCCACGCTGCCAGCCCAAGCCCAAGCCCCGGCTCCGACGGTGGCAGAAGCCCTGCCTGACGAAATCCCGGAAAATCCGGAAGCGCCGTCGACCGAGATCGCCCAAGTTCCGGTCGTGGCGCCGCCGGTAAAAACGAAGCCCAAAAAACCCGCTCATACTGCCACCAAGAAGCCCACACCTCCGCCGATTACAACACCGGCCCCGGCACCAGTATCGACGCCGGCGCCGCCTCCGGCATCGAACAATCAGACGGTCGCGAGCTTACGGCCACCGCGCAACGCGGCCGGCGAGAGCGCACCCGACATGGCCATTGCTGCCGCCGTCCCCAGCCAGACGGTTTCGAAGCAGAAGGAGGACACCGCCCACGCGGTCGACGCGACGGAAAATACGCTGAAGACCATCAGGGACCGGGACCCGTCCCCTAGCGACGAGGAAAAAGCCATGGTGGCCCAGATCCAGTCGTACCTGCTGCAGTCGCGCAAGGCAACGATCGACGGAGATTACGAACGGGCCTACAACCTCGCGAACAAGGCAAAATTGCTGGCCGACGCTTTGATCAAGAAATAGCTCTCCCACAAAAGGATTGGCGTTGTCGGGCGGTTGGGCCACACCAGGGTGTCGCTCCCACAATGTGGGATGCCAAAGGACGAATCTCCGGACCAGAATCCCTCCCCATGGTCAGGGATCTCCGATTGACAGGACTTACAGTTTATTTCTTTGCTGCGCCAGCCGCGCTGATCTTCGCCAGCATTTCCTTTGCCGGGCCCTGATAGGGACCGGTGATGCCCGCGGCTTTCTGCAAGGCTGCTACGGCCTCGGCCTTGTGGTTCTGCTTAGCGTAGGCGTAACCCAGGAAGTAGAGCGCTTGCTGCTGGTCAGCGGGGTCATCCTGCAAAAGGGTGACGGCTGACTTGAGATCAGTAATGGCAGGTACGAGCTTCTCCTGGTTGAGCTCCGCACGGCCCAGGGTGGTGTGTGCGAGACCGGCATAGGATTTCTTTTCCTTATCACTTTCCGGGCTGGGGCCGACCAGCGTCAGCACCTTGTTGGCGTAGGTCGCTGCTTTCGCGGCGTCCTTAGGATCACCGGCGTAAGCGTCTGCCATCATCAGCAGAGTGGGAATGCTGTCGGGATTGGCAACCAGGGTCTTTTCGCCATAGGCGATGAGGCGCTGTGGCTGGTTCAATTGGCGCAAGCTATAAAGCGCGAGTTGCGAGATCTGCCCTTCGAACTTCGACTTCGGAAACGCCGGTGTGAACTCTTCAATCTCCGTCATGCGCTTGTTGGGGTCCTGCTCGGAAGCAATGGCGTTGTACGCCGAGGTTTCCAGAAAGTCGTAAGAACTCTGCGCCGAGCTTTCCTCGCCGGCGATCTTCGACGACCAGTCGGCATCGGCGGCACCGACAGGTTTGGTCTGCTTGGCAATGGAATGAAAGACAGCAGCACCCTGGACAGCGTAATCCACCACCTTGCTGTTGTCCTTCATGGCCTGCGCGACACTGGCCTGCGACATGATGATGTCCAGGTTGTTGGGATAGGCTTCCAGCGCCTTGGTGCCGCACTCCATCGCTTTCGCTGTGTCTCCGGCAGTTAGATACTGCTGCGAGAGCTGCCATTCGCCGTAGGCTGTGGCGGCCTTGTTGTCGGCGTATTTCGTGAGGAACTCCTGGTACATCGCGATTCGCTTCTGAGCATCGGATTCCGCCGTGATAGCGGCGAGATCCTTGTCCTCAGGAGTGCCGGCGGGAATCACGATGGGAGTGTTCTGCGCCAAAGCCGAAAGGCACAGCCATGCTGACAGGCAGACAACTTCAAGTAGGCGATGAATTACTCGCATTTCGCACCTCGACAACGCGTCCGGCCAGCGCAGGCGGCTGGCCTCAGTATGAATTCGGAAGGAATCCTAACGCTTTTGCGGGCGGGAAGCTATGAGTTATCGCACACGGTGAAGTGAGCTTATTTTCGCCCTTCGCGCTTCTGGGCAACAACCAGACCGCGCGGGGTGGGCAGCAGTACAACCGAGATGAGTTCGTCGCGCTCCATCTTGAGGGCGGCATCGCGCACCTGCTTAAGATGCGAGCTGGCGTCGTGCATCAAGATCAGACCGAACGGAGATATCTGGGGCAGGAAGCGGCGAACTTCTTCCTCGCGGATGGGCATGTCGCTATCGCTGAAGAACAGGTCGATGGTGCCATCCACCCTCATCTCCAGGCTGGATTCATTGCGAAGGTCGATGAGGTCGTTGAACGGAGATGCGGCGAATTTCTCTTTCGCAGTCTCGTACACTGTGGGATCGAATTCGCAGGTCACGATTCGCCCGAAGCCGTTCATCCGTATGGCTTCGGCGATCCAGAGCGTGCTCACACCCATAAACGTACCGGTTTCGACTATGAGGCGCGGCTTGATGGTCGTGACCAGCGTGCGCAGGAATTCCAGCACCTCGACTTCTGCGGTCATGGAGTCGTACATGCTCCATTGTTCGGGGTGCGGACACTCCGGCGTAGCGCGGTGATACTCGGGAACGAGGGCACCGCCGCGTTGTTGGGCTTCGCGCAGGATGCGGTGTTCCTGTTTTTCCTTCTTGAACAGGCGCTTCAGGCCCAAAGCGTCACCTGAGGTGCAGAGATATCGAGGTCGCTTTTCGCTTCCCGCTTTCCGCCAATCCGGTCTTATGACGAAAAGCGAAAGGCGAAGAGCGAAAAGCGAGTAGCTCGACTAGTATATGCGACCCCAAAGCGCTGCCCTAACTACGTTACAGTTGAGGCATGCGCGAGATGTTCCAGCACCGTGGGATGAGGCTTCTGTTTGTGGCCAATCTCATCTCCATGATCGGCAGCGGCATGAATGCGGCTGCGGTGATCTGGTACATCCTGCAGGCGACGCACTCGGAAGTCTCGCTGGGGCTGCTGGTCGCGCTGCAGACGCTGCCGTCGCTCGTGCTCCTGCCGTTCACGGGAGTGCTGATCGATCGCGAAGATCGCCGGCATCTGATGATGTGGCTGGATGTCGCCCGCGGGCTGGTCATCCTGGTGGTCGCGGTGCTGGCGCTGACGCATCGCGTGCATGTCTGGCAGTTGTACGGCATGACGATTCTCATCTCGATCGGCTTCTGGATGTTCTGGCCAACCATCAACGCGCTGGTGCAGGAGTTGTCTCCGGAGAAACAGTTGCTCGACTCCAACTCGCTGATGCTGGCGGCGGTGCAGGGCGGCTGGGTGCTGGCGGGAGCGATGGTCGGTTTCATGTACAACAGGATCGGACTGGGCGGCATTCTGTTGCTGGATTGCGCAACCTATGCGGCTTCCATCGCCTGCGTGTACCACGTGCGCAAAGGACGCGTAACGGTATCGCACCTTGCGCCACAGTCTGCGGAAGCCGCCGCGCCGGCCACTGCGTTGGCGCGCTATTTTCACGAGCTGGGAGAGGGCCTCCGCTATGTGAAAACGGAACGGCGCGTGCTGCTGCTGGGCCTGGCATGGGCGTTGTTCATTGCCGCCATGATGACGCAGGGTGTCATCTCCGCGCCGCTGAGCGACCGCGTGTTGCATCGCGGCGCGATGGGCTACGGCTGGCTCAATGCAGGATGGGCCGGGGGCGCTTTCACCAGCATGGCTTATGCGGCTTGGTTCATTCGCCGCAACGGAGCACACCGCTCGGTCACGTTGACCATGTGCGTCATTGCGGTCGCGCTGTTGGTGCTACCGGAGATTCCGTGGATCGTCCTGGCGGTGCCGATCTACTTCGTGATGGGATCGAGCCGCGGTGTGGGTGGCATCGCCATTTCGTCGGAGATGATGGAAATGGTGCCCAAGTACTTTATGGGCCGGGTGCAAAACACTTTTTTCTTTCTCGCCAGCGCACTGCAGATCTGCACGGCGCTGATCGCAGGGGAGGCCGCGCACCGCGACGGGCTGAAGTTCGGCTTCTACATTGTCGCGGCGATGTATTTCGGGGCGGCAGTGGCAGCGTCGTGGCCGGTGCGGGAAGCGGAAGCGGCACTGCAGACTGATCGCGGGGCGGCAGATTGATCCCGCGCGGTTTGGATTTTTAGCCACGGATTTAGACGGATCGGCACATATTCTTCCGACGCGCTTGGAAGTTCAGCGCGAAAATCCGTGACGGTACCGCCACCACACGTACACGACGATAGTTGCCGCCAGCAGGAACACAACGACGTTTGCCCGGGCCACGATGCGCAGCAAGCGGTGCCAGTGCTGTCCGAAGAGGTAGCCAACACTGGAGATGACGGTGACCCATAGCGTCGCGCCGAGGAAGTTGAACAGCACGAAGCGCCGCCACTGCATGCGCAGCACCCCGGCGAGCGGCCCTATAATCACCCGCATCCCGAAGACGAAGCGCGCAAAGAACACTGTCACCGGTCCGAAGCGCTCGAACATTTTCTCGGCTCGCTCGATCTCTTGGTCGGAGACTCGGAACACTCTTTGATAGCGATGCAGCAGCGGGCGTCCGCCGTGGAAGCCGATCCAGTAGCCGAGATTGTCACCCAGCGTGCATGCCAGCGTGCCGACCAGAATAATCAATGCAAGATTGAGTTGGTGGTGGTGAAATGCGAGGAAGCTGGCGAACAGCAACATAGTCTCGCCAGGCAGAGGGATGCCGGCGTTCTCTAGCAATAAAGTGACGGCGAGGGTCCAGTAGCCGTGGGTGGTGAAGTGGTTGCGCAGGACCTCGAACAGGTCGGGGAGCATAACTACGGGCTACCGGTCTCCGATGAGGTGTGCGCCATTGCCGGCTGCGTATCACTCTGCAGTGGCGTAGCGGGAGTGTCGCGGAGCAGGAAGTCGAGCACGATTCGGTTGAACTCCGCAGGCACTTCTTCGTAGGGCATATGGCCGATGCGGGCCATCATGATCACGGCACTGTTCTTCCAACGGTGATGCAGCTCGATTGCCGACGCTGGCGCGACCGCGCGGTCAAGGTCGCCCCACAACAGTAGCGCCGGCACTGACTCAACCAGCGGCAAGACTGCCTCAATGCGCTGCAAGTCGGCCGTCCACGAGCGCGTGATGTTCCACATGTGCAGAAAGCTGCCTGGAGGCTCGAGTCCGGCCTCGTAGCCGGCAAAGCTGTCGGGAGGAATGGTGGCCGGGTCGGCATAAAGCTTCCTGAAGAAGTCCTTCAGGATGAAGGGCAGGCTCCGCGCCAGATGCACAAGGTAAACGCGACCGCCGCGGGTGCGCAGCAGGCGAATTCGTAACAACCCGATCCGCGACCAAGGATTGATTGGAGCTGACAACACCAGGCGCCGGATACGATGCAGTCGGCCACGGTCGGTCGCAAGACCTGCGAGCGCAATGGCGGCGCCGCCGCCGCGCGAGGTGCCGAGCACATCGAATTGATCGATGCCCAGGTGGTCCATAAAGCTCAGCAGATGTTCAGCGTCGCTGGCGAGCGTGCCGGGTAATTGCGTGCTGCGTTCGGAGAAGCCGCAACCAGGCAGGTCGACCGCGTACACCGAGTAATGCTGCGCCAAGCCTTGGATGACGAAGCGCCAGGAGAACGAGTAGCCCAGGAAGCCGTGCACCACGAGCAGCGCAGGACCTGTGCCGGCATGCATGTAGCGCCAACGGATCCCGTTGATGACGGTGGTGCAGCCCTCCACGCCTTCAATTTTGGCAATTGCCGGAACTGCGGGCATGGCATCGGCTTGCGTTGGCGCGTTCATTTCGTTCACCGCAACACATTCTGCGCCTTTTTTTGGGCGCTGTCGAAGCAGGCGAAGGTCTGCGTGCTGCGCCGTTATCGTAAGATCACACTCGAAGCGCTGGAGCACGCATGGCCGATTCGGCAGAGGTCTACATCGGGGTGGATATCGGCGGCACCAAAGTAGCCGCCGGACTGGTGAACACGCAGGGCGAAATCCTGCACAAGACGCGCACTCCCATGCACGCACGCGGCACCGCTGACGAAGCCCTCGTCTGCGTGCGGGCGGCGATCGACGCCCTCCGCCAGTCGCATCCCGACGTCAAGGTCGGCGGCATCGGCCTCATCTCACCAGGGCCGGTCGATCCCCAGACCGGCATGGTGCTCAACCCGTCGAATCTTCCCTGCTGGCACAACTATCCGCTAGCCGATCAGATTCGCAAGGCCTACGACTTGCCGACGCACGTCCACAATGACGCCAACGCTGCGGGTCTGGCCGAAGCGCTCTGGGGAGCGGGCGCGGGCTATAAGTGCATGTTCTACGCGACGCTCGGCACCGGCGTCGGTACTGCCATCACGTACAACGCTCAGCTTTATCTCGGGCGCACCGGCGCGGCGGGCGAAGGCGGCCATATGAGCATCGACCATCGCGGCGCCCGCTGCCGCTGCGGCAAAGCAGGATGCATCGAGACGTTTGCCGCGGGATGGGCCATCGCCGCCCGTGCACAGGAGAAGCTGGCGCGCGAAGCTACGCGCGGCAAGCGCATCGTTGAGCTGGCAGGCGGCAAGATCGAGAAGGTCACGAGCGAAACGCTGGCGCAGGCGTGGGAAGAGGGCGACCCACTGGCTACCGAGATGCTGCGCGAAACTGCCGACATTCTGGCGGTGTGGTTCGGCAATGTAGTCGATCTGCTGGAGCCCGACATCATCGTCGTGGGCGGCGGGTTGAGCGGGCTGATGGCGAAGTGGTTCGACCGCATCGCGTCGCAATTGCCCTTCTGGTCGGTCAACGCCCGCTGCGGGGAGATTCCGTTTGCCGAGGCGAAGTATCGCGCGGATTCGGGAATCGCAGGAGCAGCGGCGCTGTGCGTGTCGCGGGCGCTGCTGTAAGGGCGAAATTGGCCGCGAATTCGCACGGATGAACAAGGATCCAAAGAAAAACAGCAGCGGATTGCGCGTAAGCCAGCACTAGCGCAGCTTGCCGTCGGGAACCCACTGATGCTTTATGCTGAAGCCGATCAATGCCCCGGCGCCGCAGGGGTCTCAACCCAATCCGGTACCGTTCCCGGCGCGTCCTCAAGTTCGACGGCGAAGTTGCGGACGACGCCGCGATAGAGCATCCCTGCGCACACCGCAGAGAAGAACAGCAGAATTGCTCCCGAGCCCGATTGATGCAGCAAAATCTTGCCTGTGCCGAAAAGGCAGAGGTACACCATGGCACAGCCGAGCGCCCAGGCCCACAGGTTGCGGCCGAGGTCGCGATTCTGCGGGACATCGGGAACCAGGGCGGCGATGCGCTGCCATCCGCGCACGTCCGGCCGCACGTTGCGGTAGAAGCGCGTCAGCACCACCTGCGGCTCGGGCTTGGTGAGCAGGGTGACCGTCACCCAGACCAGCGTTGTTATAACAGTTGTTATAATCGCGCTCTTGGCGAACACGACGGAGCTATTGCCGCTGAACGGATGCCAGCGGGTGAGCACCAGGCTGATCGCCAGCGAGCACGCCATCGCAGAGATTTCGCTCCACGCATTGATCCGCCACCAGTACCAGCGCAGAATGTACACCGCGCCCGTGCCCGCTCCGACCTGCAGCACGATCTGCCAGCCGGAGGCTATGGAGCCGAGCTGCACCGAGATCCACGCGGCCACGATCACCAGCAGCACAGTGCACAGGCGCGAAACCAGCACGTAATGCTGCTCGGAGGCGTTGGGCTTCACGAAGCGGCGATAGAAATCCGAGACCAGGTACGATGCGCCCCAGTTCAACTGCGTGGCGATGGTGGACATGAAGGCGGCGAGAAATCCCGCGATGGCGATGCCGCGATACTGATGGGGCAGATAGTTGTTGAGAACCATCATGTAGCCGGTCTCGGGGTGCGCGAGGCCGGGATAGAGCACGATCACCGCGACGCCGGTAAGGATCCACGGCCACGGCCGGATGGCGTAGTGGGCGATGTTGAACCAGAGAACAGAGAGCAGGCCCTGTTTTTCGTCGCGCGCGCTGAAGATGCGTTGCGCGATGTAGCCTCCGCCGCCGGGTTCGGCGCCGGGATACCAGAACGCCCACCACTGCAGCCCGACGAAGACGAAAAAGTTGGCCAGCGGGACCATCCACATCGGCTCCGAAGTCACGCCGCGCGAGAAGTTGGGCAGGAAACTCAGCGGGTTCTCCGCACTGCCGCCGGCGTGCGCCTGCATCTGCTCCAGGCTGGCGATGACGGCGCTCATGCCTCCGCAAGCCTGGATGGCGTAATAGGCCACTGCGATCACGATGCCCATTTTGAGCACGAACTGAAAGAGATCGGTCCAGAGCACGCCCCAAAGGCCTCCCAGCGCGACATAAAGGCCGGTAAACGGGATCAGGAACAGGACGCAGATGGCCAACGCGGCGCCGTCGTTGCCGCTCCAGACCGAGCCGAAGCGCGACATGAAAGCGCTGATGTTGTTCAGCATCGGCGTGTTGGCCAGTGTGGTGCTCACGATTGAGGTCATCGCCTTCGTGACCCAGCCGAGGATGACGCAGTTCATCAGCAGTCCGAGATAGACGGCGCGAAACCCGCGCAAAAACGCCGCCGGCTTGCCCGAGTAGCGAATCTCTGCGAACTGCACATCCGTGAGCAAGCCGGAACGCCGCCATAGCCGCGCGAACAGAAAGACGGTCATCATCCCTGAGAACAGGAAGCCCCACCACAGCCAATTGCCCGAGATGCCTTGCGTGTACACCAGGCCGGTGACGACGAGCGGCGTGTCGGCGGCGAAGGTGGTGGCGACCATCGAGGTGCCGGCGAGCCACCAGTTCACATTGCGTCCGGAGACGAAGTAGTCGTCAACGCTCTTGCCGGAGCGGCTGCGAAACCACAGACCGAGGACGAGCGTGATGGCGAGATATCCGACGATGGCCGACCAGTCGAGGAGGGTGAAGGACATAAGCTTCTTATTATCGTTGATGCGAAAAACAAAAAGCGACCACGGATTTACACGGATGACACGGATCGGATTTGGCAGCGATATATCTAAGTGATCCGATTTCGAAGCTGTCTCATGAGTGCCTTGAGAGAGGAGTTCGAATCCCCTCAGGGGCTGAAGCCCTCCGCTCACTACGCCTGGTACGGCACGGCTGAAGCCGTGCCCCTTCAAAGCAAATACAAGAGACCAGGTCTATGGCTTTGTGAATTGCGCCTTCACCGTCTTGATCTCGTAGGGGTTCGTCGGCACGGTGATGACCTTTCCGCTTGCGTCCAGGCTGAGCGGGCTTGGCGCCACTTCCATTAAGTTCGTCTGCCACGCCGCCTGGGCGGCTTGCGGCAAGGACAAGTGTACGTCGCCCTTCTTCCCTTCCCATTCGTAGAAGCGAACAATCAGCGAGCTGTCGTCCGCATCTTTCTTGATCGCGGTGATTACCACGTTGTCTTCCTGAGTGCCGAAGAACGATTGCGACGGCGGCAGCGTTCCGGCGTGACGCGTGGTGGTCGTCGCCAGCAGAGGTACGTTGACTTCGTAGCCTTGTCGAACGGTCAAGGCTTCACGCCACTTGCCGGCGTGGGGATAGAGCGAGTAGGTGAATTCGTGATGACCTTCGTCGGCGTGCGGGTCGGGCCACTCGGGCGAGCGCAGGAGCGAGAGTCGCAGTACGTTGTCGCGGGCGTCGTAACCGTATTTGGAGTCGTTCAACAGGCTGAAGCCGTGGATGGATCCCACGCTGTCGCCAGACGACGGCGACAAGGGGGGGGCAGCCGAGGAAGTCCCCGAGTCGGTTCCTGAGATATCGGCCCAGCGGAGCGCGGGGACTTCGAACTGTGCCTGCTCGGCGGGAGTGTTGCGGGTGGTGGGGCGCTCGACGGAGCCGTAGGGAATCTCGAACGTGGCTTTATCGTTGCGCGCGCTGAGCGGGAAAGCGACCTTGAGCAGGATGTGCTTCTCGTGCCAATCCACCTGCATGTTCACATCGACGCGAGGACTGCCCGCGTCAAGCGTAATGTCCTGAATGAACGTCGAGTTCTGCCACGTGTGCCTCACTCGGATCACCGCCCGCAGCGCCGAGCTCTCAATCAGCTTCACCTCATCGGCCTTCAGCAGGTCGGTGTGATGCTCGATGAAGTCAGCATCCACGTTCCACGCGTCCCACTGCTTGGGCTTGTCAACGAAGGCTTGCAGCAGGTTGCCGCAGGGTTTGCCGTCGGGTAGATTGGCGGGCGCGCCGACGCCGGGGACGGCGGGAGCGAGCGCTTCGGTCTGGCTGCGCTTGTCGAACAGGCTGGCGATGCAGCCGGTGTTGGGATCGACCTGCACCCGGAGAAATTCATTTTCGAGTGAAGTGGCGGAGGCAGTCACGGGCACTACGCGGTGCGCATTCAGGTCCGTCCCCGGCTTGGGAGCGGTCAGCCTGGTTATACGTTCACCTTTCCTCCCCGGTATGAGTTCAACCAGCCGATATCCGTTGGCGGGAACATCCTGGGCCAGCAGGCGAATGCGAACCCGCCCAGTGGTGTTATCGCTGCTGACGACTTCCGCCGGTAGTGCTAGCCCCGCGTCAGTATCGATGGCTAGGACGCCATCTGCTGGTTGGGGAAACTGAGCGTCAAACTCGAGTTCGCCAGTTCGTTTCCACGAGAGCGGATTGAACACCAGCACGCTGACACTATCCGCTTCCGTCTTCACCCGCGTAGCCAGCTCGTTCAGCGCGGCGTTCATCGTGTCGTTGCCGAACCGCTGCACCTCGGCGAACTTGCGCGCCGCGTCCACGTAGTTGATGGCGATGCCCGAGCCGGGCAAAACGTCGTGGAACTGGTTGAACAGTACTTTCTTCCATGACGAATCGAAATCCGCCTGCGGATACGGCTGGCCGAACAGCGTGCCGATGGACGCCAGCTTTTCGGCGCTGAGCAGAGCGACTTCGGCCTTGCGGTTGCCGCGCTTAGTCTCCGACTGCGTGGTTTGCACGCCGCGATGGTATTGGAAGTAGAGCTCGCCGTTCCATACGGGCAGGATCAGCTCATTTTCATTCTTGCTGAGGTTGTTGAGGAAACTCGCGGCGGTCGAGAACTCGAGTTTGGGGTACACGACATCCGGCCTCTGCCAGCGCAGAGCGGTGTCGAGGTCGACGCGGGTGGGGCCTCCACCGTGGTCACCCACGCCGTAGAGATACATCATTTGTAACGCGCCGTCGGGGGCAGAATTCGTGCCTGCGTTGTATTTCCACATCATCGGGCCGTACACCGACGAATCTTGCGCCATCGTTACCGGATCGATCTGGCCGCTGTAGGTGCTGGGGAAGTAGGTCATGAGGCGGGAGCCGTCGGGCGCCTGCCACCAGAAGAAGCGATAGGGGAACTTGGTGAACTCGGAGGCCCACAGAAGTTTTTGGGTGACAAAATAGTCGATGCCGGAACGCTTGTAGATTTGCGGCAACTGCGCGTTGTAGCCGAAGGAGTCGGGGTTCCAGCCGATGTTCACGTCCACGCCGAACTTCTGCTGGAAGTAGCGCTTGCCGTAGAGGATCTGGCGGACGAGCGACTCGCCGTCGGGCAAGTTGAGGTCGGGCTCGACCCACATGCCGCCGACGATCTCCCAGCGGCCTTCTTTCACCCGTTGCTCGATTTCGCTGAAGATGGCCGGGTACTTTTCTTCCATCCAGACGTAGGCTTGCGCGGCGGAGGCGGTGAACTTGAAATCGGGATACTCGCGCATGAGCTGCAGCACGGTGCCGAAGGTGTTGCGCACGACTTCGACGGTCTCGGTTTCGGGCCAGAGCCACGCCATGTCGATGTGGCTGTTGCCCACGGCCTTCACGCTGAACTGGTTCATGTAGGGATGCAGCACGTCGAGCTTGCCCTGCGCGGTCTTAAGCGAGGCATCGAACGCAGCCTGATCGCCTTTGTCGAGTGCGCCGAGGTCGATCGCTTTGACGGCGGCGTCGAGTTGCTGCTGGCGTTCCGCCTTGCCGTCGGGATAGGCGGCGATAAGGAGCTGGGCGGCGAGGATTTGCTGGCGGAGAATCGAAGGGTCGGGGCGTGGCTCGGGCGGAGTGAAGAGCAATTCGGCCTTGTCAAGTTTGACTTGGGGCGGCCCTCCGCAGCAGCCGACCAGCCCGGAGCTAAGAATGCGCACAGCGATCAGGAGTTTCTGCCCAGGCACGGCGGATTGGGTCAGCGTGATGGGGACTTGAGAATCTTGATCTCCTCGAGAGACCATATTGTGATTGACGAATACCGTAATCATGATTCCGGTATTGGTGCCGATTCCTAAGTCCAGCGCGATTCGAGACCCAGCAACCGCGAACCCTGTGATGGACGGGGGCACATCCACGCTGGTGTAAAGCCAAGTGGGAAGCGCAAGATCCTCCTGATACGCGGAGTGCCAAAAAAACTCAAGCCACTCTCCTCCGCCTGTCGGCTCGAAGGGAATCTCGCCATAAGGCAGTTCGCCGTGTGGCATCTCGGCATTTATGGCCCTCCACTTCGTGAGTGGAAGCGTAGTCACCGCCTGCAGGCGGTCGAGGACGGGCTTGTAGGGGTCGGCGGGAGGTTGAGACTGGGAGGCGGCGATGGCGGAGAAAGCGACGATTACGATGAAAAGACGATGAGAGGAGAGCGTCATGAGGTGGCCTCAACCTTCGGAGCGCGCGACATCTGTGCCGCCGCTACGCGGCTCACGATTTATCTTTCCAAATGAACCGCGGGCTTACGAGGCTGCTGAAAAAGTCCAAAAGCAGATTCCTCGCGGACTAAAGTCCGCTCGGAATGACAAAAAATAAGGGACTTGTACGGCACGGCTGAAGCCGTGCCCTTTCAAAACGTCGCGAAACACGAGTTTTTCAGCAACCTGTTACGCCCACGGCTAACACAACTGTCGCCGCAGAGCGGCTCGTACAAGTTATGAATTCTCCGAACAACACAGCCGCCGTTAGTACTCGATTCCCAGCTTGTGCTGCATCTGCTCCAGCGTCACGCCCTTGGTCTCAGGGAACGTAAACAGCACCACGAAGAACATAAGCGCCATCATAGCCGCGAAGAACACGAACGGATACGCTCCGCCGAAACGTTGCTCGATCACCGGGAAGCTGAACGCGATGAGAGCGTTCATGATCCAGTGGGTCGAGCTGCCCAGGCTCTGGCCCTTGGAGCGCACGCGGTTGGGGAACACTTCGCTGATGTACACCCAGATCACCGCGCCCTGTGAGATGGCGAAGAAGCCGATATACGCCACCAGCAGCCACACCAGCATCTTCTGGTGCTGCTGGGTGAAGAAGACCATCGCCACGCCGCTCAGGCAGAAGACCATGCCGGCGCCGCCAATCAGCAAGAGTGTTTTGCGCCCTACGCGGTCGATCACCGTCATGGCCAGAAATGTGGCGAGAAGGTTCATCGCGCCCACCGCCACCGCCTGCAGGTCGGCAGACATCTCGCTGAATCCGGCCATGCCGAAAATGTCGTTCAGGTAATAGAGGATGGCGTTGATTCCTGCCAATTGATTGAAGGCCGCAACGGTCACGGCCAAGTAAATCGGCTTGAGATACTTCTTCTGAAAGAGCGGCTCGGAGTGAGCGACGCCATCGACGTGAATCGACTCGATGATGTCGTCGAGTTCGCCGGCGCCGTCGGGCGAACCGAGGGAATCCAGCACCTCGCGCGCTTCGGGGATGCGGTTTTTAGTGACAAGCCAACGCGCCGACCGCGGAATTCCGAACAGCATGATGAAGAACAGCAGCGCGGGCAGCGCAGCGACGCCGAGTTGCCAGCGCCACTCGTTCATGCCGAGGTTCGCCAATCCTAGAAGGTAATTCGACAGGTAAGCCACCAGGATGCCGACCACTACGTTGATTTGGAAAGAACCCACCAGCAGTCCGCGCCATCTCGCGGGAGCGATTTCGGCGATGTACACCGGCCCAAGTACAGACGATCCACCGATGCCGAGTCCTCCGATGAAGCGGAAAAACAGCAGCACCGGCCAACTCCAGGCGAAGGCGCAACCGAGGGCCGAGATCATGTAGAACGCGGCAAGGATGCGCAGACTCTCGCGTCCGCCCAGCTTGTCCCCCAGGATGCCGGAAGACATGGCGCCAATGACGGTACCCCAGAGCGCGATCGAAACGGTGAATCCCAGTTGGCCGGGTGAAAGGTGGAAGACCTGGGTCAACTGGTGGGTTGTGCCGGCGATCACCGCGGTGTCGAAGCCAAACAGCAGGCCGCCCAGGGCCCCGACGATGATGCTCTTCACCAGGTAGAAGTTGAGTTTGCCTGCCACGCGCAGCGCCTCCCTCGATCACAACGAAACTACAACGAACTTCATCAACGATGATGAAATTCGACTTCCCTCAGGGGCTAAAGCCCGCGACGTATTTACAGCGTCATACGTCACGGGTAAAGCCGTGACCTTTCAAAACCGAATCTACTCGCTCCAGACGGCAAGTTCGTTGCCGTTGGGATCGGAAAAGTGAAAGCGGCGCCCGCCGGGAAACTCAAAAGTCTCGATGACGATTTTTCCGCCGGCTGCGACCACTTGCTTCTGCGTCTCTTCCAACGCCTTGGCGTAGAGCACGACCAGCGGACCACCTTTGACCGGCCTGGCGCTCATGGTAAATCCGCCGGCCAAGCGGCCATCGTGAAAGCTGGTGTAGTTCGGGCCGTAGTCGGTAAAGCTCCAGCCGAAAACCGAATTGTAGAAACGCTTGGTCGCCTCAATGTCGATGGCGGGAAACTCGATGTAATCCATCTGAAAGTTATGTTCTTGCCGGGTCATCATTTTCCTCGTGCGGGTATCAGCGGGCAAGATTAGCACACTGGCTTTGTCGGTATAATCCGCGCGTGGAGAACGAGACCCATTCTGCCGTAGCTGCGCGTCGATCTGCGGTGTTGCACCGCTCGCTGAACAAGGCCTACCCCGTGGCAGTTCGCGGTGACGGCGTGTGGTTGTATGACGCCGAAGGACGCAAGCTTCTCGATTTCGCCTCCAGCGCCGTCGTGAACTTCATCGGGCACGGCGATGCTGGCATTGTTCGCGCCATGACGGAGCAAGCGGCGCAGCTTGAGTTCGCTCATTCGAGCCGTTTCACCACCGATGTAGCCGAACAATTTGCACGGGAGCTGTTGGAGTTTGCGGGACCGGCCTTTCGCGACGGCGCGGTGTTCTTCACCAGCGGAGGCTCGGAATCGGTCGAGAGCGCGCTGAAGCTAGCGCGCCAGTACCAAGTGGAGAGCGGACATGCAGAGCGCTACCAGGTGGTCAGCCGCCGCCAGAGCTATCACGGGGCAACGATCGGAGCCATGGCGGTGAGTGGTAATGAGGCGCGACGCTCGATTTATTTGCCGATGCTGCGGGAGTTTCCCAAGGCGGGCATTCCATACTGCTACCGGTGTCGTTATGACTGCAGCAATGGAAGTGCTGACTGCGGCCTGAAGTATGCCGCCGAGGTCGAACGGGCCATTGCCGAGACGCAAGGCACGGCTGCGGCGTTCATCATGGAGCCGGTCAGTGGTGCCACACTGGGAGCGGCCGCGCCTCCGCCGTCGTACGTGAAGCGCGTTGCGGAGATTTGCCACGAGCAGCAGATTCTACTCATCGCCGACGAAGTCATGACAGGATTCGGCCGCACCGGACGCCGCTTCGCCATGGACCATTTTGAGGTGGCGCCCGACCTTATCGCCGCCGGCAAGGGCATTTCCAGCGGCTACGTGCCGCTTGGCGCCGTTATCGCCCAGCGGCACGTGGTCGACGCCATAGCCAACGGCACAAGCACGTTGCTGCACGGCTTCACCTATAACGGACACCCGGTTTGCGTAGCGGCGGGCCGCGCTGTGCTGAAGCGTGTGTTGGAAGGTGGACTAGTCGAAGCGGCTGATTCTGCTGTCAGCGGAAGCGTTGCGTCAGTTCTGCGAGACGAGTTACAGCAGTTGTGGAAGCTGGACTGCGTGGGCGATGTGCGCGGACTGGGCTTGTTGTGGGCGGTGGAGTTTGTTGCCGACAAGCGAACCAAGGATCCTTATCCGGCGGAAAAGAAGTTTGCCGCGAGCGTCACCGAATGCGCGATGAAACGTGGCGTGGTGCTCTATCCGATGCAAGGTTGCGTGGATGGCAAGCGCGGCGACCACGTGATGATTGCGCCACCTGCGGTCATCACGGCGGAAGAAGTTCGGTGGGCGGTGGAACAAGTGAGAGAGGCGATCGAAGAAACTCGCATCCCAGGTTAGCGCCCAATGGACGGGCGCGAACCTGGGGCACCCAGCGATTCGTGACGCTTCTTTGCTGTAAATGTCCAAAAACAGAAAGGGCGCGGATGGCTCCGCACCCTTGATTTGTCCAGAACAACTGCCGTTATTGGGTTACCGTCTTACAGGCGTCGCCGACCTTGAAGCCCGCACCCGAGACTGCCGTGCCAACGGCAGAAACGTCGTCGACATCGGTCAGACGAATTACGCCAACCGGTGAAGACATGCGGCGAATCACCTGGCCGGTTGATGGATCCTTGATCTCCTTGGTAACGCGCTCCACAGTGAGCTGATCGCCGACCTTCAGGCCGGCCTTGCCGCCGACGTTCAGCACGATCTGGCCGCCGTCCACCGCCGCTACCAGGCCCTCGACGTGCACGGTGCGGGCCACCAGCTTGCCGTTGTCGGCAATCAGCTCGCCGCTCATCTGCTTGACGGCAGCATTGACCGCCTCGCCGAGGATGGTGTTCTGGAAGTCGCTGCTGCCGAAATCGACCGCGCCGCCTCCCCATCCATGCCAGTTGCCGCCGCCACCGAGTAATGAGGTGCTCTCGCGGCTTGACTCGCCCTTACCGGACGCCACACCCATGATCTCGGCGGTATCGATGTTCACGAGGCGGGCATCCACAGCCACGATTGCCTTGGACTTCTTGTGTCCGAAGCCACCGACACCATACGGACCCCAGTTGCCGCCACCGCCACCGACTTTTGTGTTCTGGGTGTCGTTGCCGAATTGCGTCACGCTGCCCACGATGATGGCGTCCACGCCCAGCAGCTTTCCAATCTTCGCCGCCGAAGTGGCATCGGCGCGATTGCTGTTGGAGAAGTTCTGCTCGGTCAGGATTTTGTCCATCGCCTTGCGCTCGATGACCGAGTAGGTGCCGTCCTGCACCAGGTATTTCACGGTGAGGTCGGAGATACCGCGTCCAACGTCGACGTTGGTGCCGAACGCCGCCTGGGAGGCGCTCTGGACAGTCGCATAGTCGAAGTCAAAGACGGCGACGCGCTTTTTCCGCCCCTGCGCTGCCGCCGGTGCACCCGGAATTGCCGCAGCCGGAGTGGTTGCGGTCGCCTGCCCCTGCAAATCTGCTAACGAGACACACAGTACCACCAGAACCAATATGGCCAACGCGCTCTTGAATTTCACAGACTCCTCCTCCAACGCGGGACGGCATTGCTGCTTGCGGATTTGTCGGCTAAGTCTTGGTGGTTCCTGCAGACGACCAACCCCGGCGCGACTGAATTGTACATCGAAAGTGCCAGTCTGATGCCTTAAGAATCCATTTCCGCGCGCCCGCTGGTCTAAGTTGGGAATCGATTCCCGAAAAGCAAAAGGCGCGGACCAAGCCGCGCCCAAAGCTCCAAAATTCAATGGGTTTTACTGCTGGGACGAGCCTCCTGGCAGTGCGTCGTGGGGAGTGCCCAGTTCGTGCGGAGAAGACATAACCGCCGTGTCGGGATTCAACAGTCCCGTCTTGTCGGGCCCCAGACCCAGCTTAATCAGCGCGCGCGAGTCGGGCAGGGACTTGGTTTGCCAACCATTCGCCTCCTGGTAGCGGGTCAGCGCATCCTTCGTGGCCTGGTCCCACTGCCCGGTCGCCTCGCCGCTCAGGTAGTGCTCGCGAATCAGCGCCTCCTGAATCTGTGCCGTGCGCGACTGATCGATTCCATGCTGCCCGTTGGACGTGGCCTTGGCTGACTTTTTCCTCTTGGACTTGCTGGTGGAGGACTTGGAGGACTTCGTGGACTTATGAGAACCGGAAGACGGCTTGGCTGGCTTGGTCGTCGTTCCGGTAGCGGTGGATGATCCGGCCAACAGCAACGAAATTGCAGTAACGGCAACGGATCTGAGAATTCCTAGACTAAAGGGCAAGCGTCGCACCTCGGGGGGGGATCTATGAATTCCAGTAGAACTCGCCCCATTGTAAACATCCATTCATCAAAATGGAAACAGGAAAAGAGCTTCTTTTTTTCAAAATGATACCGATTTGGTTCCGGGAGGCCCGGGTAGCTTTCGGCGGAGGCTCCTCCGCCGAAAACACCCGTGGGACAATCTGCTCTGTGACTACGGCAGCGTGCCGCCCATGAAGACAGTCCCTGCATTTGGACCCAGCCCTCGCGGCCTGACGAGCAGAACCACATCTTGTCCGCCCTTGAGCTGGGACTGCAGCTTGCCGAAATCTGCTTCGCTGTTGACGGGCTGCTTGTTGATCTCGAGGATGACGTCGCCGCGGCTGATACCGACGTTGTCGCCGAAACCGTCGGGCTTCACCTCCTGCACCATTACGCCCTTGGTGTTGGGAAGCTTCATGCGATCGGCCATGTCGGGCGTGATGTCGCGCACATTGATGCCGAGCTTGCTCTCATGAGGCTTCGCTTCCTCGGAGCCTTCTTCCTCTTCACCCAGGCGGGTGGCAAACAACTTCTGGCGGTCGGCAATCGTTACCTCTGCCGTGCTCGGCTTGCCATTGCGCACATACCCGAGCTTGGCGACGCTGCCTGGTTTCAGCGCGGAAATCTCCGACACCAATTCGTCTCCCGTCGCGACCGACTTGCCGTTCACCGAAACGATGGTGTCACCGGTCAGGAGGCCAGCTTTGGCCGCCGGGCCGTTAGGGGTTACGTTGGCGATGGTGACGCCGCTCGACACCCCATAGACGCGCTGCACCGCGGGGTTGGGAACGGCATTAAACTCGACGCCGATCGAGCCGCGCGAGACCTTGTGGTCGGGGCCGATGAGCTGGTTGTAGACCTGCACCACCGTGTTCGACGGCATAGCGAAGCCAACGCCCTGGTAGCCGCCTCCACTGGTGTAGATAGCGGTGTTGATACCGATGACCTCGCCGTTCATATTGACCAGCGGACCGCCGGAATTACCTGGGTTGATTGCGGCGTCAGTCTGAATGAACGACTGGAACTGCCGTTGAGGAACGATGTTACGGCCGCGAGCCGAGACGATGCCGGCGGTCACGGTTTCCTCCAGGCCAAACGGGCTGCCAATGGCCAATACCCAATCCCCCACTGTCATGCCGTCGGAGTTGCCCATCTTTGCCGCGGGCAGAGATTTTTTGGCGTCGATCTTGATCACCGCCAGGTCCGTTTCCTTGTCGGTGCCTACCACGGTCGCGTCGTAGGTCACGGTTGCGGGATCATTCATGAGCTTCACACGAATGCGGTCAGCCTTCTCCACGACGTGCGCATTGGTGACGATGTAGCCCTTGGAGTCGACGATGATCCCGGAGCCGAGCGAGCGTTCGCGCAAGTCCTGGCCGTCACCGCCCGGGCCCTGACCGCCCTGGCCGCCAAAAAAGCGATCAAAGAAGTCCTGCATGGAATTGTCGTCGCTACCGTCGTCATCGGGAGCACCGGGCGTGGGCCGACCGCCCTTGCGATGGGGATTCTTGATGGTGGACTCGGTGCTGATGTTGACCACCGACGGCTCAAGCTGGCGCGCGATCTGCGAGAACTGACTCGACATCTGCTGGGGCGAAGGAACCTGAAGGGGCGTCGCATCGCTGGAGGACGCTGCCTTTTCCTTGCCTTTCACACCAGCCGAAACCACCGTGCCGATCAGGATGCCCAGCGAAAGTGTCGCCAGGATTACGAGGGTCGAGGCGAAGCGGTTGGCCCGTATCTTCGCGCCGAATCCCATAGGTTGCCGATCCATTGCATGTCCTCCAACTAACAAACCCAAACTTAAATTATACGTTGCTGCACGCCTTCTGAATTGCGAGGGGGATAAACCACGGAGAGCTCAAGCGTATTAGAATAGACGCACAAAGCCGACAAGTCGTTACCGGGACTGGCCGCGTTAGAGCCCTGGCCGCCTTCCGCCGCAATAAAGCGACGATCTATGCTCGATGTGGACGGACGTTGCGTCCTAATTACCCGCCACGTACACATTTTTTCCGCCAACCAGGGTGCGCAGGACCTGAGTCTTCAGGATATCGGCCGGCGCGACCTTGGTGAGATCGCGATCCAGCACGATGAAATCCGCAAGCATACCGAGAGCAAGGGTGCCTTTCTGCTTCTCGGCGAACTCCGCGAAGGCCGATCCGGTAGTGTACGCAGCCAGTGCTTGTTCGATCGTTAGGGTCTGTTCGGGATAGTACTCCTTGGTGCCCGCTTCATTTTGGCGAGTGATTGCAGCATAAACGCCGCGAAATGGATTGATAGGCTCCACCGGGTAATCGGTGCCAAAGGCCAGCGGGACGCCATTATCGAGAAACTGCTTCCAGGGATATGACGTCTTCGTCCGCTCCGGCCCAAGGCGCGCCTCGGCCCAATTCATATCGGTCAGGAGGTGGCTGGGTTGGACGGAGGCGATCACGCCCAGTTTCTTGTATTGCGCGAACTGGTCCGGTGCGATCACCTGGTCGTGCTCGATGCGGAAGCGGAAATCGCGTGGAACGGGAGCGCCAGGGGCTGCATGCGCTTTCGGGCTATTTTCAGCCGCAGCGAAAGCATCGAGCGCCATCTGGGCCGCGCGGTCGCCAATGGCGTGAAATCCGAGTTGAAAGCCCGCCTCGGAGCGCTCACGCGCCATTTTGTTCAGGGTGGCCTGGTCGTACTGGGGCAGACCAGAGTTGCCCGGATCGTCCGCATACGGAGCCAGCAGCGCCGCGGTACGTGAGCCCAGGGAGCCGTCCATGTAGCCCTTCAGCATCGTGGTATGCAACATGGGATCGTCGAGCGAGTGGTGCACGCGCTGCTGTTGCAGCGTCTCCACCGAATCGTTGAAGCGCAGCCATTCGCTGATGCGGAGGGTCAACTTCCCTTCCTTCTCGAGAGCTTCGTAAACCAGAAAGTCCTCCCAGGCCGAACAGTCCTGCGCGGAGGTCACTCCCCAGCGCGCAGCGTCGGCCAGCGAGACTTCGGCAGCACGGCGTCGCTGTGCCGCCGTTGCAGGAGGAACCTTGGCGAAGACGAGGCCCTGAGCATCCTCGCGCAGTATCCCCGTCGGCTGACCCTGAGCGTCGAGATCAATCTTGCCGCCTTCCGGAGCTTTGGTCTGAGCGGTCACTCCCGCCGCGGCCAGCGCCGCGCTGTTTGCAATGGCGATATGGCCATCGATGCGCACAAGAATCGCCGGATGCCCATTCGTCATCGTGTCGATGTCCTGGCGGGTGGGGAGCGTTTGTCCCGGCCACAGCGTGTGGTCCCAACCGCTGCCCAGGATCCACTCTCCGGATGGCGCTTGATTGGCTCGAAGTCCGATGCGATGCTGCATGTCCTGCAAATTCATCGAACCGGTGAGATCGACTTCAAGATGACGCATCCCGGCGGAAGCCAGGTGTACGTGGGCGTCGTTGAATCCCGGCATGACGAAGTGCCCGCCAAGATCGACGAGTTGAGTTTTGTCGCCTTTGAGCTTGCGAATGTCGTCGTCGGCACCGACGGCAACAATGCGTCCGTCGCGGACTGCGATGGCTTGCGCCCGTGCCGGAGTCGCCTGGGTGTAGATGTCTCCGTTGACAAAGACCGTGTCGGGTGGCTTCGCGTTGTGGTCAGCGGCTGTGGCAAAGGTCGGAAGCAGGATCATGAAAATTGCGGGCAGCAGAAAGGCGAGGAGAAATAACTTCATTCTTCGGAGACTCCGGAGAGGGCAAGGGTGAGGAGGAGGATGCGTTTTAGGCCCAGATCGCGGCCGGCAGGGTCGTACCACTCGTTGACCGTGTGCGCTCCGCCTCCGCTGCCGCCGGCGCCGATGGCGATGGCCTCGCGGCCCAGCGATAACGGTATGTTGGCATCGGTCGAGGCCCGCTGAATCCGCGCATTGTTGTTCAATTGCGCGTCAACAGCGCGGATCACCTTCAAGAGGTGCGAGTTCGCCGGCAGGTCAGCGGCGGGACGATCACCGATCACCAGGATCTCGGAGGTGAGTGCCTCGTCCTTTTTTCGCCCGCCGGTTTCCGCCGTGCAATCCTTCACGGCATCGCGCAAGGCTCGCTCCAAACGGTCCAACTGCTCAACCGACGCTGAACGGGTATCGACGCGCATGGAGGCAACCTGGGGAATTGAATTCACCGACGTTCCGCCTTGCACGGTACCAATGTTAAAGGTGGTCTTCGGAGTGTTGGGTACAGTGGTCTGGCTGAAGCGGTCGATGATGCGGGCCAGCGCGACGATCGGGTTGGGGACGCCAAAGTCGCTCCAGGAGTGTCCCCCCGTCCCACGGACGGTGATCTCATAGCGGCGGCTGCCGAGACCCTCCGCGATGATGGTGTCGGTGCCCGCGCCGTCGAGCACAACTAAAGCGCCGATTGCGTCGAGCCACTTCGGCTGGTCGAAAATGTGACGCATGCCGCGGAGATTGCCCTCGCCCTCTTCGCCCACGTTTCCCATGAAGAGGATGGGTGCGGAGTTAGCGATGTTGGCGTGGCGAAGGACGTTGGCAATCGCCAGCAGGGCGGTGATCCCGGAGGCGTTGTCGGAGACGCCGGGGCCATGAAGCTTTCCGTCATTGCGGCTCACGTTGATCGGTGTCTCGGCGGGGAACACAGTATCGATGTGAGCGCTGAGCGCGACGTAAGGTGAGTTGAGATCGCTGCCGGGTCGGATGCCGAATACGTTGCCCAATTCATCCTGATGAACATCGGCGAGCCCCGCTTCTTCAAAGTGGGTCTTCAGCCATTGGCTGCGCGCCGCCTCGCCCCAGGGTGGCGCGGGTATCGCGGTCACTTCGAGCTGTATGTCTTCGAGTTCGCGGGCGCGGGCGCGAAACCAGGCGAATGCCTCGTGCACCGGGCGGAGTTCCGCCAGGCGGGCCACGACCTTCTGCGCGGTGCGCGACGTCGGCGCTTCGGCTGCTCCGGTTGGAATGGC
>Ga0074046_10000909_pt1 | contig 27464 bp, 26 predicted proteins | sample BogForMeECP23OM3_FD_94441 | JGI IMG/M metagenome (GOLD analysis project Ga0074046, IMG submission 94441) | Bog forest soil microbial communities from Calvert Island, British Columbia, Canada - Bog Forest MetaG ECP23OM3 | ecosystem: Environmental > Terrestrial > Soil > Wetlands ...
GCATCTTACGGGAAGTGCCTATTCAAAAGACCGCCGCTCAAAAATGGTATCATGGCACGTCCAAACAAAACGCTGAAAATATTCTCGCCGAAGGCGTGATCAGGCCGGGAGAAGAAAGCGTCTACAGGGAGGACGTACCCCGTTACGATGCCGTGTACGTGACCTCCGAGTACCAGATCGCCAAATCTTACGCCGAAGTGCGCGTTAAAGGCGGTACGGTCTTCCAAGTCGCCGTCAACGAGCAAAACCTGCTTCCGGACGAAGATTCCATCCTCGACGCCCTGCACAGCGGATTTGTGGCGCTCGGGGCGCGAAAGAATACCAAGCTTGGACAAGCAATTCGTGAAGCATGGTTCGAGCACTGGAAGTCCATCGGGGGTAAGGGCGATACATTCGAGGAAGCATGGAAAGCGTGGGGCGAAATAGAAGCCGAGGGCTCGTCCGGGATCGCCGAGGAGATGAAGGAACTTGCCGAGGAAATCCATGACAACAATCCCGCCCTGTCTAGGCAGATCATCGAAGCCAGCGCCAAGGCTGCCCACATCGGTCCCGTAAAAGTGATCGGCAAACCTATAACAGCAGCCGCCCAGCCAGTCCAGCCCGTGTACTTCTACATCGAGGTGCCGCGCTTCGCCCGCGGCCATTTCTGGGTCGAGCCGCCTCCGGGCAACCTTGAGTTCTGGGCGTTCCGCGACCGTCCCCGCTGCTTCTACAACCAGAAGATCATCTTCACGTTCGACCGCAAGCCCGTCGCCGAAGCGACGGTGCTGAAGATCGAGGAGCCCGGCCAAAGCGAATGCGAACAGACCGGGAAGTTCAAGAAGCATTGGAAGGTGTTCTGGAACCCCGAGCAGTTCAAGAAGTACAAAACAGCATCCGGCGACAAAGACTACGCCAAGTGGCACGAGCTTGCGGATGCCCAGCGCGGGGAACCCGAGTCCGCCATGCTTCGGATTCAGCACAGCCCGCTGGCTCCCGGCGTCTTCAGCTTCGCCGTCGAGCATATCGGCGACCTGACCCACAGGATGTCGGAGCCGACCGCCGCAGGAGCCGGGAGAGATTTCGGCTACGAGTTTGTCCTTCCCAAAGTCCGCCGCTGCCTGTCCTCGCTCAACCATCCCTACGGGTTCGAACGCGAGATGGAAGGCAACCTCAAGAACAATTATGGCTTCCACGAGTCAAAGGGTGACATCGGAGGCAAGACCTTCGACCAGATGAAGGACGAATTGAAGGCTCTTAGCAAGCGGTATGCCGACGCCCACCGCGTCCTGCCCGCATTCAATTCCGTGCAGCACACCGCCCGCGATGCTGCGGTCGCCCTTGGCATGTGGGACTTCGACGCCGTGCGCGAGAACCTTGAAGCCCTGAAAACCATATTGGACAAGGGACAAGACGCTTGGGTCGCCGCCGCCAGCAAAAGCCCACAGGGCAAGACCGCGGGCACATACCGCCTGTACCACGGTACCGTGGGTGATTTCGACCAGTTTGAGGGCGGGCACTCCAACTATTTCACAAAGAAGCGTGAAGGGTTCTATTTTACCGACGACCTCGAAATGGCCAAAGAATTCGGGCGCGTCCTCGTGGCGGACGTGACAATAAACCATCCGCTCGACCTCCGGGAGGAGTGGAAGAATCCGGACTTCGACAAAGCGTTTGCCCTTCTTTCTCCCGAGTACCAAGAGAAAATCAAGGGCGGTCCCTACAACAGCATCGTCAGCAACGCCACCAGCCGAGGGCTCGCGCAGACACCCGAGTTCCTCACAGCAGCCAAGGAAGCCGGATTCGACGGCATCATCATGCCGGATCGGCTCGGCCACGCCCGGTGGTTCGACTCCTACATCGCGTTCGACTCATCGCAGATTGCGATCAGAAGCAAGGCAGCAGCCGAGGTGGCGGAGCAGAAGCCCGAGCTTTGGGAGATGAAGCGTGATGAATACGCCCCGCGCCCATCGTATGTTCAAGACCCAAAGGGAGACTGGTACACCGAAGAAACTGATGAGGAAGCTCAAGTTCGCTACCGCAAGCAGCGCGACTGGGAGCAGGATTCCCTCGCCGCAATGTCCTTAGGAAAAATGACTCCCGAGCAGGCAAAGGAGCGGGGCTATTGGATAGATGTTGACAAGCCGGACAGCTTTAAGCCTTTGCCGCAGACCCTCTACCACGTCACCACGCACAAGAATGAAGTCCTGAGGGGCGGACTGAAGACCCGCCACGAGCTTGCTATGTGGCAGGGCCGGGGGCTGGGCGGTGGCACGGACAAGGCGATCAGCTTCACTGAGGACTTGGACATCGCCAAGGGCATCTACGACGCCCTGATCCTCGCCGTGCGGGTGCTCACGGGCAAGCTGGGCGTGCAAGACCTGATGAAAATGGCTGAAGAAGGCGTCGGAGCGCCAAAGCCTTGGATTACCAACGCCATCCGCTGGGGCGGGGCGCACTTCGTCGGCAACGAGTGGAACCCCGGTGAGCCCTACCCGCCGCTGTTCCAAGACTTCCTCGACGGCAAGAAGCGCGTCCACGACTTGGCCGTATCGGAAGCCGACTTGCCCGAAGGCGCGGAACCCGTGGGCGAAGGCTGGATGGGCGGGGACGGCAAGCGTCGTTACACGTCCTACCGCATGCCGATGAACGAGGAAGAGAAGCAGAAAGTGACATGGGACTGGTTCAAGACGTGGCTTGCCGCTCGTGAGGACGCCGGAGGACCGCTCAATCCGCTGTTCTTCTCCACCGATATCGGCGCGCTGGCGCAGATGCCGGAGAGCGAGATCGCCATCCTGCAATTCAAGCCGATCCCCGGAGCGTTGGGCACGCAGGAATCCGCCCTCGGGGAATGGCGCGTCTACAGTGGCAAGGCCGTGCAGCTTGTCGGTACTGTGGATTCAGGCACCTCGAAAGTTTCCGCCGTAATTCAACACCCGGAAGAACAGGTCCCCGTCGAAAAGCTTGCCTATCCGCCAGTCCCGGTCGGGGCCAAGACGGGCGTGCCGCTCACTTTGCACGCTTACCGTGCCACCACCGAGCCGGAATTCCGGGCCAACGAAGTGCGGGGCACATTCTTCTCCCCTGAAGCCACGCCGGAATTCGGCGAATACATCTACCGCGCTAGGCTGGAATTCAAGAACCCGCTAGTAGTTAACGATGGTACGGACGCCGCTAAGGTGCTGGGAGACCGGAAACTGGCTCAAGGATATGAGGCTGTTCTGTCGGGCTGGGATTCCGAGAAAGACGCTCCTCTGGAGGCGTACAACGACGCTTACGAAAAAACAGACAAGCAGCTAGCCGCCCTTGCGAGAAAAGCAGGATACGACGGGATCGTTTTCCGCGAGCACGATGACCTGAATCCCGTGCAATACATCGTCCTTGACCCCAAGGCGATTGCTCATGTGGAAAACGTGGGGCGGTACGACTGGCGCACCATGAAGGTCGGGGAAAAGAAGTCTACTGTAAAGCCGAAAGCCGTCTCGATGCCACAGGAGATCAACGATGACGGCTGGGTCACGCCGGACGGCAAGTGGATTGACGTTGGCGGCAGCATAACGCATGCCGATGTCGCCGCCCAGCTTGGGTTCCGGGGCAAAGACCCGGTGCGAGAAGCCATTAACGCCGGGCATGTGCGGGTGGTCGTGTGGTCGGAGAAAGGAACGGCTTTCCTCCTGTTCCAGAGTGGAGCCGACGCGTTGCACCGCGCGGGGGAAATCATACGCCGCTTCCCCGTGGGGATCGAGACTGTCGGCATGGAATATGGCCAAGGCAAGTTCCTTGAAATGCCCTTCGAGGTAGCCGAAGAAAAATTCCCCAGCGGCAGCCTCATGTCCGTGACGGCAGCGGCGCGAAGCATCTGGTACCACGGCTCGTCGATCAAGAACCTCCGCTCGATCCTAGCACAGGGATTAATTCCTGATCCGAAAGAGCGTGCGTGGGCGGACGATCCGGAATCGAGCGTATACACGCCGAGCCGCGAATCCTACGGCGGCATCTACGTGACGCAAAACTTGCTGACGGCCACTGGTGCCCCCCGCGACGGCGTGAAGGAAGGCCGGGTTGTGCTCGTCGTCATGGAGTTGCAGCCCAACACGTTCTATCTGGACGAAGACCAAGTGACGGGCTGGCTGAACGCTCCGATTGGAGTCGCTAGCGATAGCGACTGGAACATCGGCATATACTACTTGTCCGCCACCCAGCCGGACGTGAGCGGCGAACTGAAGCAAAGCGTCGAGCAGGCGAAGCAGAAGTACACCGACAAGTTCATCCACAGCATGAAGTACAAGTACGGCGAGCGGAAGCAGGAGATGCATCCCCAGCTTGAGGCGCGACTCCGCGAGCTTTTGCCCGACGTGTGGACAGCCGCAACTACGCGCTTGGCGGCCCAGATGTTCCGCGGCAAGCGGCGAGAGAGTGCCAACTATGACTATGCTCGGATATGGGGAAACGTGTTCGGATCGCCAAGTTACAACAAGGGCGCTTGGATTGAGACCAAAGAAACGGTTCGCCCCAAGATTCCATTGGAGCAGGCGATTCCGACCGTAGCTGAAGGCGAGAAGGCTTTCCGGGAGCACGCCGGGCAGATAACGAGGACACTGCGCCAACTTGCCGTTCCGAGCACAGAGACAAGCACGGTCTTCAACAACGCCCGCATAACGAAGCCCATCGGCTACAGCGGCTCCAACCGCATCATCGCCGTCACGGAAATCCGCAACGGGCGCAAGTACCGAGGCGACAGTTGGAAGAACCCCACGGTCATAATCGTGCATTACGGCGTGCTGCCGGAAGTTTTCTTCAAGGACTACCGCCAGCAGCACGGGGAGAATTTCGTTGTACAAAATGCACGGGAAGAGAAAGCTGCCAGCGGCAGAATAGCCGGGGAGCACATTCTCGGGGGAATGCCCAATCCCCTAACCATCGTGGATACGCGACCGGATATCATCGAAGACTGGGTCTACTTGCCAGAACAGGACCGCAAGGAGATGCTCTCTGAAGCCAAGGAGATCACAGTCGATCCGAATGACCTGAAGACGGACCAGCTTACCGTGGGCAAGGACGAGGTGGAGGAACTTGTAAAGAACATCGACCACATCAACGAGCCCACGAAGAGTACGGACGAGGAGCATCTCGCCCACCCGTTAGTCCTCGGAACTAATCAAGGCATGTTCGTGTTCGACGGCAATCATCGGTGTTCCGCCGCCAAGCTCGCTGGCGTACCAATCAAGGTGCTGTACATAGATTTGCACCCGATGGAAGACCTGATGGGCAAGACCGGGGCGAGAAAGTCCCTTCTGGATTCGCTGAATGAATTGCGTCCGGCTTTCGTGCGGGCGGCGCAAGAAGCATACGAAGCAGGGCCGGAGCATGAATGGCAAGGCGTCTGCTACCATGTCGCCTCAGCCATTCTTGAAGAGGCGTTGTCGCGCAACCCACGCTGGGGCGGCGAGGTAGTGCATGGCGAGGATCATTCGTATGCCGTCATCGCCGACCGCAAGGATTGCTTCAAGGTTGACATTCCGTTCGAGAAGTATGAGAAGCTGGTGCCGAGGGAGGAAAAGCCCGGCAACAAAGCCTATGACTACGACATGCCGTGGAGCTTTGAGGGGCTGCCGGATGTGGAATTCAAGCCCGAAATGATCCGGATCGAGCCGACCGAGCGCCCGTGGAAAAAGACCGGGGCGAGCAAGAAAGCCTCGCTTGACACCAACGGCTGGATTACCCCGGAAGGCGCGTGGGTGCCCCTCGTGGAAAACGAGAACCACAGCGCAGCCATCATGGAACTTATGAACCGCGATGATGTTGTTGAAAGGGACGGGATCGAGGCGGGATATATCCGCGTCCATTATGCGGATTATATTCCCAATAGGCCGATTGAGGCTGTTTTCGCTGCTGGAAGACGCACGCCCCAAGCCACCCAGCGCATCAGAAAGGCCATCCACGACCTGCCGTCACAAACCAAGAAGGTAGCAATATCCTTCGAGGAGCCGGATGACTATCAGGAATACACGTTCGAGGAGGCGCTTGAAGATTTCCCGCTCCGGAGCGCCAAGGTTGCTGCTTACACGGCATATGTGCTGACGGACGCCTCCCGCGACCTGCTGCTGGGCAAGTTCCCGCCGAAGTTTTCCGACGCGATCGCGCACCATGTCACGTTCAATCCCGGCGTGAAGAAGGACGCCCAACCGCCCGAGCCAGCCAAGATCGAGGCGGTAGGCTATGCTGCGGACGATTCGCTGGAGGCGGTGGTCGTGAGCGTCAACGGCGAGACCAAGCGGCCGGACGGCAGTACCTACCACATCACACTCAGCCTTGACCGCTCCAAGGGACGCAAGCCCGTGCATTCCAACGAGGTCGTGGCGAAGGGCTGGGAGCCCGTCCCTGCGTTCGAGCTTCAAACCATGCCCCAAAAGCTGGCAAAGAACCTCCGCGCTCTCAGAGAAGCAGAGGCCATGTTCCCGGTTGGCGCTCGGGTCCATCCTCGGGACAAAGAAGGCATAGAGGGGACAGTCAAAGGCAAGCCTTACGTCGCGAAGTATGGGTACAATCCCATCATGCTGGTTGAGTGGGATAAGCCGAAGTTCGCCGACATCGTTTTCTGTCAAGACGTACTCTTGGCCGAGGAGCAGAAAAAACTAAAGTTCGGTTCCTCCCTGCTGAAGAAAGCCGACAGGTACAATCCCGAGGGCTTCTGGGCTGGCGAGGGCAACGCAGCGTCCGGCATCCTCCCTGTATGCCCCGCCACGGGGCGTATAGGGCTTGCCATGCGTTCCGGAGCCGTAGACTACCCATCCACCTATAGCACCATCGGCGGGGCTGTCAAACGGGGAATGTCGCCCGAGCAGAGCGCCAAGGAAGAGCTTGCCGAGGAGACCGGATATACCGGGCCAATAAAACTGATACCCGGCTATGTCTTTTCGTCCAAAGGCGGCTTCCGATATCGCAATTTCCTCGGCGTGGTTACCAAGGAATTCGGGCTGCACCCCCAAGAGGGCGAGAGCGCGAACCTAGCGTTCGAGGACGAGAATGTCGGCATCGACTGGGTGCCGTTCCAAGAGGTGCTGGACGACATCAAGGCGAACCGCAGCAAATACCATCCGGAATTCGTCAAGTTCCTGACCAACTCCGAGCAGACCATAAGGCGGGCGTTGGGCAAGGAGCGGCACGGCGTCTCAAAGAAGGAAGCCTCCGGAGAGAAGTTCATGCCGGGGCGCATAGCAGCGATCATTGCTAACGTCAGGGATACTAACTGATGTACTTATTACCCTTGGCTCGATTCTCAGCCCGAAGAAGCGGTTGGAGATTTTGCAATTGCCATGCTTCTTCAAAAGATGAACACAAACTTAGGGGTTTCTTGTGGTCAATCTCCCAGTGCAGTCCGTAATTCTCCCACGCCATCCCGTTCTTGAATTGCGATTCAAGATGCCGCTTCAAATCCTCAAGCGTGAAAGCAACCAAAGTCTCCCAATGGCGTCCGCCTTTTATGGTTTTGAGACTTCTCCAAATAGCGGTGCTCATGTTGCTGTTCAACCTATAGAACAGGCTTTTTCTCTTCCGCCTTTGTCGGTCTCGACAATTTTCATTTACCTTATCGGGGTTGTTCTGTTTCCAACGCTTTTTAGTCCGCCTGACTTTATCTTTATTGGTGGAAACCCAACTATTAAGACATTCAAAACACTGCCCGTTGGAGGTGTATCGCCTACTAGCGTGACCGCGCTTACAGGCGATGCCAGAGAAATAAAAAAGTGAGCCAACAGATTGGGCCTCTTTTCGTGTTTTTAGAGTTGCTGTAGTCCCCATACAAGGGGATTACAAAGTTCACTTTTTTGGTTTTAACCCCATCTTTTGTATAGTCTGTTTCAACTCTTGGCAGTCGGCACACGGGACAACTTTTCCGCATTCCTTGGAGCGCCCGGTTTTATAATCCATTTCTTTCCAATCCCCATACTTTTTGCGGATAAGTTTGGCGAGTATCACTAGCGCCTCGTCGAAGGTCTTCGCCCCGCAGTCAAGATCGGTGTCATGGTAGTGGAGCAGTCCGGTCTCCGTATCCCAGTCATACTGGCCACCCGCCATGTAGCCGTATTCCAATGGGCCGAATTCCAGCCAGCATTCAACATTGGCATTCTTGGTTGCATCGTCGTTGACCCTGCGGCGCTTGTCCACCTTTGAGTAATGGATGCTGAGATTTTCCTCGGTGGCGTGCCTATAGAGGTGCCGCCATTCCCGATAACACTTCCCGCCTTTGTCCCGCGTGATGATGAACCCCCCGGCCTCCATTTTGTCCGCCTCCTCCGGTGTGACCTCGGTACGTTCGCGGCAGTTCAGTTTCGGGTGATAGTAGGCAAACCACCACGCATCATATGCATTGCTAATTCTGTGATAGATTTTCTTGGTCATAATTAATCCCACAAACTGTAGTAATGCTTGATAAAAAGTTGCAAGCCCTCTTCGGCGATCTTGCGGTCCCGTTCTTCAAGAAGCTGGCTCGCCTTGAAGTGGTCGTCCTTGACCTTCTTCCACTCCTCCTTGGTCACGCCCTTGGGGCGTTCCATGGGGTAGGAGCCAAGCTCCTCCTCGTAAAGCAGATCGGACATGCGATTGTTCGCCTCGAACCCGGCGATCATCTTGTCGAGAATGGCGTCCCAGTTGGCATGAGCGATGTCAAAAGCAGCCTCCGTGGGGTTGCCATCAGCCTTGGTATACTCCGGTCCCTCGGGGAAAATCTGCATAGGAACGCCGTGCTTTGTCGCCTTCAGGTGGCGAAGGGCCGCGGGCATCCAGCCGTCGATGTAGTTGTCGAGGCTCCAAGTGTCGCAGTCCGCCCAGCCGCGGTGTCCGCGCTGGATGAAGTACTTGATGTCGTAGTAGATAGTGCGGGGGTGGAAGACCTTGGTGTTCTTGAAGAAGCGGTAAACAGCCCAGTAGGCGTTGGTGCGCCACGGGTTGTTGCGGCTTTCGAGGCTTTCCCACCAGTCGTCATCGATGGGAATGAGTCCGCCCTTCTCGCGGATGGGGCGGTTCTTGAGGAAGGCGTTCACCTTCCGAAGTAGTTTGGAAAACATATGCGAAGTGCCTCCTTGGCACCTAATACGGGACTGATCGCATACATTCTCCTTTCGGAAGATTCAAAAGCTGCCTCATAATTTATAGTCCGGCTTATGAGGCAATCCGGCCAGAAGACAACAGTGACTTCATTATAATACCGCGGAAGTCGGAAAAGGTCAACTATCTCTTGGGCCTGATGTCCAGACCGTCCAAGCGCTCCGGCTTGCCGCTAAACTCCCGAACCAAGACGTAGTAGTTGACCGAATGGGCCTCGGTGTCCGCGCTAAGCTGTTCCTTCTTGCCGCCGTAGGACCGCAGGAGGAACATCGGATGAGCGCGGCTGCACTCGCTGTCCACCTCTGGTCTTTGCGCCCAGTTGTGGTAGCGCAAGGAATCCCGAAGGTTCTCAGGCGGTAGGGCCGTAAGCGGCGGATGGTTCCAGCTAAGGTATTGCTTCAACCACGCGAGAATTCGGCGCATGCTTCATTATAAACGGACAGGGAATGAAAAGCAAACAAATTATCCGCCGACAGACGCCAAGTCGGCCTTCAATTGTGCGAGATTGACGCCCGAGGGCTGCCAAGCACAGGCCAACAAGCAGTGGGACTCGTCGCAGTACTTGTCCCAGAAGTCCACGGTCATTTTCTGCAACCCGCCCCACGTAATGCAGGTGATCGTTGTGCGGCGGCTCACGAAGGGATCGAACGTGTGGTACGCCGGGCAGAATACCGCATGCCCGCCAGCGACGCCACCGTCATTCGGGACGACATCCCAAACTTGGCCGTTTTGGTTCTGGGTGATTGACGAATTTGGAAGCTGCAAACCGATGTACACACCGCCGAATTCGGCGATGGAGTGCATCACGTGAAGCAAGTTCTGGGGCTGCGGATCGACATAGCCTTCCAGCACGTGTCCGGCCAGCTTGTTCTTTTTCCAGTCGTTCAAAACATCAAGCTCGACGCCGCCCTGATCCGTGTTGGGATCGGCCGGATTGTAGCCACACCACTGCTCGTAGGCTGCGAGGATGACGCTGTCGGGAAGGGTCGTCTTGCCCAGCGTCCATACCTGTTCGGCGTGGCCGCAAGCGGCGATGGTGCAGTCGCCAATCTGGTCGTTGAGCATCATGCCCCAACTTTTGATTCCGCAAGTATGGTCGGCAAACGGAGGCGCGACATACGAAACAGGCAAGTAGTCCTTGAGGCGAAGGGTGCGGGAATCGAAGCGAAATGCTTTCTTTCCTAGTTTCAAGGTCATGGGTTTCTCCTCGAAGCGAAATGGCGGTCTCCTTCTGAATCTTGATAGCAGGGTCATGGGTTTCTCCTAATTAGGGAATCAAAGTTGTTAGATTGAGTTCCGTCTTTTCCGGTGATGATGCTTGTGCGGGCCAACGGGGTCATCCTTGCGCCCCTCTTCAAGCAACTGCCGCATTCTCGTGGGGTTGCGGTACGCCCCGTAATACTTGTTGGAAAGCTGGTCGTTGATCCCGGTCTCGTTCTGGTTCTCCCACATGCGCTCTTTCCAGTGAACTTGTTCCTTTACGCCCGCTGGCCCGATCTGCGGGTGCCAGATGTGCAAAACTTGCCCCGGCAACGTCTTGTGGAGCCCATACAGCGTGTCCATGGCGCGCATGGCAGCATGGTCCTCGCCGCCCCAGCCGCGGAACCGCTCGTCCCAGCCGCCGACCATCTCAAATGCCTCGCGGGGCATGATCTGAACCATCGCCCCGTACCAGTGCCCGACCTTCGGGTCGGTATCGCCAAGGATAAAGAATGACGCCAGCGGTTCCGGGAATGGAAACGGATGAGCCGGATCGGACTGAAGCAAACAACGGGAAGCCTCTTCCGTCAAACGATAGAATTGACGATAGGGAACGAACCACAGCTTGCGGCCTAACTTCCGGGCGTGGCGGATTTCTTCCGCGCAGTAGAAGGCGGATTCAGCCTTCAGGTAGCCATCGGCGTCAATGATGACAAACACGTCGCCCTTGGCCTTGGACGCTGCATTATTCACCGCAGCAGACTTGGAGAAAAGCTTGGTCGTGTCCGGATCGTCGCCTATGACGATTTCGGCACCCGGAAGCTGGGCAGCCCAGTACCTCTTGAGCCACTCGACGTTCTTCACACGGGGAGAAGACTTGTCCAAGCAACGGAACGGAATCAGGATGCTGATGCCGTGGCCCTTGCGCAGACGGACGACAACCGCAAAGCTCGCGAATACGGCTCCGATCACGGACACAATCGATGCGATCATGAGTAAGGCGTGCGTTATCATTTCAACTCACTCCTCAACGCCCTGAAGGCGTCATACACGGCGAACTTGACATCTTCGACACGGAACCTAGAGGCTTCGGATATCTTGCCGGGCTCCCATTTGGTTTGTATGGATGCGCTGTAATCCCGAAATTTGAAATCCGCGCCGTCCTTCGCCAGCTTCGAGCACATCTCCACGCGGCGGGGTATTCCGAATGCATCCGCGGCGATCATCCCGTGAAGGGACGAAGTTACGATCCTACGGCACCCGCCGATCTGGCGCAGGACGGTAAGCGGATCGTCGCCCGGATTGATGGGCAGAATAACGGTGCCGGGAGGCATGAGCTTCGTGAAGCGGGGCACCAGTTCCTCGTCCATGAAATGCGGGAGGATGCCCAAGTCCCATTGCTTCTCCTGCATGCCGACCAATTCATCAACGAGAATGCCCGGATCGCCGATCGCGTAGTTGCCGGGAATCCCTCTGGCGGACAACGGTCCACGGAGCCCCAAAATCTTCGGGTAAAGCACGCCCATCTGCATCACTTGCAGGCGCGAATCCTCGTGCAGCTTGCCGGAGCCAAGGATATAGCCGTCCCACAGGGGCGGAATGTGTTCAAGGATTGAGCCCACCGAGGCTACGGAGGAGCGGGAGATTGTGTCCCATTCAACTTTGATCTCAGCAAAACGCTCAAGCAAAAGCGGAGCTATGGCATCGCCAAAGTTGGAAACTCCACGCCACCAATAAGCTTTGACTGAACGCTTCTTAAAGGGGTTTTTGAATTCAAACTTCATCGCCCGACCGCCTCACTCAAAGAAGCAAAAAGTCAGGCAAAAATTTTTTCACTGACGAAGTGAAAAAACCCAATAAAAAAGCCCCTCCGGAGAGGAGGGGCTCGATTTGAAAGCACTACTTCTAGTTAACTCCTATCAGAATCTTCTAGCCCTTTGTATCGCTCATCATTTTCTTCGGCTTCTGGTTCGACCGTATCCCCGACTATGAGCATCGTCGGTGGGCCGTCGGGGTCGTCCGTGTTATCCAAGAAAATCACATCGTCTTTCTTGGCATTACGCACCTCGTCTTCGAATGTTTCCGTAGCGGCTTTTTCCTCGTTTTCAAGCGCCTCTTCAACGGCTGTATCTGCATGGCTTGGGTGCGTCGCGGCTTCCGTCCCCGGCGTCTCGGTCGGAACGACGGTCGCGGGCTGGCCGGGTTGCTGGATCGGCTGGACCTCGTACGTGAAGACGAACGAGGCGGCGTCTTCGGCCTTCTCCACGCCCTCGGGCAACTCCCACTTGATGTTGATGCGCTGATCTTTGAAGGATTCCATCTCTTCTTTGGTGAGCACTACTTTGTCGCCCGATTTCTTGAGCAGGCAGGCGCAGAGGACGGAGAGGCGGCTGTTCTGCGAGTATAATTCCCGGTATTGGGTGAAGAACTGCCCGATCACGGTGCTGGGATCAAACCGCATCGCCTCGTTGTCCTTCTCAAGCTGATCGATATACTGAATCGCCTGCTTGAGGGACTGGCGCTTCATCGCATTCTTCTGCCGCAGGTATCCCGGAGTGCCCTTCTTAGGCTTTCTTTGGCCCATTCGGATTTCCTTTCGCCTTGCATATAGCGCAGAAGTTGGGAATGACTTGCACCGGAGGCTCTCCCCAACATGCACAGCCCCTCACGACGACCGCGCCGCAGGAGCACTTGATGGTGCCTTGCTTGGGCCTTCCGCCCAACTTACTTCGCCTTTTTGGACTTCTTTGCCTTCTTGGGCTTGGCTGCGGGAGCCTCGTCGCTCTTCACCACGTGGGCGCTGGTGTCCACGTCCGGCTTCGCCGGGACGACTGGGGCGTTGATCTTCTTGTCGAAGAATGGATCAATGTAACGCTCAATCCCCACCGAGTCGTCGTACGTGAGTTCGGTGGTCTTCTTGTACGTCTCACCGTCTGCCGTGAAAAGTGTGCCAATCTTGATCTTGGAAAAATTGCTAGTTGCCATGGTCGTCCTTTTGCCCCGTAGGGCCATCGGTGGTTAATACTGCTTTTCCCTGTTTCTCCGCCTTTTTCTTCTCGGCTCTGGCTCTGCGCATCATAAGGGTCTTGGCCTTGTGGCATTTCCCGCAAAGGGCGCGGAGGTTCGCCCAGTCATTCCAACTGCCGCCGTCCGCAAGCTCGACGATATGGTCAACGTCCGAGGCCCATTTCCCGCAAAGCTGGCATTTGCGGTGGTCTCGGCGCAAGATGCAGGCCCGGATGTACCGCCACTCAACGAGCAGCAGCACTTCCTTAAGGCATTTCTTGTCGCACCAAGCGGTCTTGCGGCCCGTGAGCACCTTTCCGCACTTGCGGCAATGCCAGCCATCGGCTTCTTTCCGCACGGGAAAGTCGTCCCACGAATACATCTGGCCCACGCGCTTAGTCATACTGAGGGAGTTAGTATTCGGTTCCGGCGAAGAAGGTGGGGATGGGCAATTCCTGCCTGATCATCTTGTCTAAGGCCTTCCGGAAGGTGTAGACCGCGGGACGCTTCCCGAGCCAGCCGTCTGGGTCATGGAATTTCATCTGATTCAGTTGCTTTTCAGTCAGTTCGTAGGGGTTCTCAAAGTACTCGGCCCGCCGCTCCGGCGTGTCTTCCTCGCACATGTAGTCCTCGAAGTAGTACTTGATGCAAGATTCCAAGGTCTCCCCCGCAAACCACTCGTGGTCGTTCATCTGAAAAACTTTAACCATTGCCCACCTTCCGCCATTTCCAACAAGACTCAGTGATCGTAAATCCGTGCTTGCATATCCAACATTGAGCCCGGTTTCCCAATTCGGTGCCCGTGTCATCCAGACAGAGGATTTCCTGAGCGCCACACTTGGGGCACGTCAAGTCTTCTGCCTCAGTCGGCCAGTTCCCGTGCTTGAGGCGCGGGTAGCGAGTGTAGAATGCATACGGATGCTCCGCCGCCACCGAGTAATTGTAATCCACAGCACTCAATACCGCGGATTAGACGGTTTCTGCCTTTGCCTCTGGTGCCGAGGCCTCCCCGGCATCCGTGGCTTCCGCGCCTGTGCTCAGGTCAACCACGAGGGCATCCGCGGCGGGCGCGTTCGTGAAGTTGACGTTGTTCACAAGGGTGTTCAGGCTCGCCCCGCTGCTGGACGGCAGGCTGCTGCCGCAGGCGGTGCTGGTGAGGGTAAGGCCCCCGGCGTCCGGCGTGAAGTTCGACACGCCGCCAGTCAGGTTCAAGCTCCCGGCGTTGCTGGTGTTGTAGGTGATGTTCCCGGCCGTATTCAAGGAGTTCTGACTGGTGGTGGTGACTTGGTACGGAGTGGCCGTCCACGTCCCCGACTGCTGGGGCCACGTGTAGTACACGTATTGCTGCTGCTGATATGGCCACCAGACCCATTGCGGGTAGGTGTAGACGTACCTCACGTTTGTGGGGGGCTCTGTGCCCTCTACCATGGCGCGTAGCGAACGTTCTACCATGTCAAGGCGTGCTACCTCGGAAATTAGCTCTTCGTGCTTCTGCTTGGCTCTGGCGAGGTTTCGCTCCGCTTGGATCAGGGCCTTTTTCTTCGCCACGAGTTCCTTTGAAGCCACCGCCAGCAGCTTTCCGTACTTGCTGGAGGTCTTTCTCTTCGGTTTTGATTGCTTGGTCTTTGGTTTTGCCATAAGGCACCTCTAAAAATGGCGGCACGAAGTCAGAAAACAAAGTTTTTCATTAACGATCCGCCAATTTTGACGGTCTAATACCCAGAGTTGAAGTATTTAGGGAAATAAGCTTGCAGTTTAGGAGAGGCCGATGCCCGGAATCAACGAAGACACCTTGGAACGTCAGGAATTGCACTGCCACGCCTGCGGGAAGTACGTCCAGTTTGACCTCGACACGGCGATCAACGGGAACCATGTCCTTGCCTGCCCGAACTGTGGGCACGAGCACTGCCGGGTGGTTTACAACGGAAAGATCAGCGACACGCGGTGGGACCAGCGGAACGGGGCGTCAAACGGTTTGGCCGTTTACTACATCCCGACGTACAGTATGACCTACACTGCCACATCCACGGTCACGGTGACCAACCAAGTGATGTACATGTACGCCGCGTCTACAGGCACGGGCGGCATCACCTACTACTGAGACCGCTCGGTAAAGCCGCAGACTTAAACTCCCTTTGTGAACGGGCTATTGGGGGATTTTTTGGGCTTGGAAGGCCCCGGAAAGGGTACGTTGGGTGAAGGCTCCAGTATGAGCGGGGTGCAGCTTGACCGGGCGCGCCTGCGAAGCAGGAGATCGGCCCCTTCGCGGATAAGAGCGTAGGCCCGCTTCCAGTCCTGATTCGGAGTTTCTTTTTGTTCTTTGTGCGCCCAATCCGCCAGAACGGCGAGGTCGTGATCTGTAAGGGCGTATGGTCCGCTGCCCTTTTGGTTGCTTTCCATCAATTCAAATAGAGTCATAGGTGTTCCTCATTCGGGAAGAGTCCCGATGACACCTAATACTCAGTTTGTGCTTAGAGGCTGCTTACGCTCACCTGCACCAGATTGCTGCTTGCGAGGAACTGGACGCTTCCGTCCGTCTGCGTGAAGACCGAGGACGGGAGAACTTGGAACTGGATCACTCCGCCGGGAACGGTAGAACTAGGAGCGACCGTGATGTCTGGGACAGGGTAGTAATTGACATCGGACTTGCGCCCAGTGCAGGCGTCCGGAGCGGAAGTCAGGGTGATCGTGGAGCCCGTGTACACCGCCCAGTATGATGCGTTCGGGGGAGTTAGACCGAAGCTGGGAGCGGTCGCGATGTAGGTATTCGGCGGGCTGCCAGCGACGTTAACGACCTGCCCCGCAGTGTAGTTGAGGGTGCCGCTCCACGCCGGGGCGGAGGCGGCTGGCAGGCAGTAAAACGTCAGCAAGTCCCTGCCCGTGGCAGTGAAGTAGTTCCCATTCAAGGGATCGCAAGCAATGAAGACCGGGTTGAGCGCGGTGCCGGGCGGGATTGCAACGCCTGTGGGCTGAAGCGTGAGCAGTGCTCTGTTGGATACGGCTGTTTTTGACATGTTGACCCCTTACGAATCCGGATGTTCCTTATTCCGCTTGCTTAAAAACGGGTGTTCCTCTTTCCACTTCTTGAAAGCGTTGCGTTCCGTGTTCCAGAACGCATCGGCCAGAAGCTCAAATCCCTTCTTGATGGTTGTCCCAACGGCCAAGCCTATCCCGATCAGCACATAGTGCAGAACCTTATCGTCCAAATCCATGTGCGGGATGGGCATGGTTTACTTCGAGACTGCCGCTGGCGCTGCCGGAGCAGCCGCAGGAATGCTGTTTTCCCTTACGTACAGGTAGGCTGCGAGCCCGCCGCTTGCCAAGAAAACCAAGACAAGCAGATCGAACTCCGAACGGAGCCCGTTGGTCAAGTTGAATTTGCTGTAATCGAGGACGGACGCCCCGATGACTGCCGACAAGCTGGACCAGCCGCCGTGGATCGCCGCCTTAGCAACTGCCTCGCCGTAAATGACATACCGCTTGATGCCGTTGATCTCGGTCTTGGCCCAATTCTCGATATTAGTGATGAAAGCGAACATAGGTTTCCCCCTACTTTAGAGGACCATAGTTCAGAGTTCAGACGTTTCTTGGGGTGTGGACGATTTCAAACCTACCGTCTGGGTACTCTACGAGGGCGGAGCAATGCTCCAGCCAATCGCCGCAATTCATATAGGTCAACCCGTTTATTTCCTTGATGGTGGGGGAATGGATGTGCCCGCAGATCACCCCGTCGCAACCCTTGGTCCGGGCGTACTCAACGGCGATCTCCTCAAATTCCCGCATATAGGTCACCGCTTCCTTGACCCGCTTCTTTAGATAGGCGCTGAGGCTCCAATGAGGCATATGCAACCAGCCCCGAACTTTGTGGACAATATGATTGAAGACGATGGTCATGTCGTAGGCCCAGCTTCCGACCTTCATCATCCAGATCGGAACATGCGTATCAAACTGGTGCCCGTGGATGACAAGATACCGTTTGCCATCCGCTGCGGTATGAATGTACTCGTGTTGCACGGTGACCTGTCCCAGTGCGACACCCAATAGGAACTCAAGGAACTCGTCGTGGTTGCCGGGTATCAGCAGGATTTCCGCGCCCTTGCGTCCCTTGCGGAGCATCTTCTGTATCACATCGTTGTGGGATTGCGGCCAATGGAACCGACGCCTGAAGGACCAGCCGTCGATGAAGTCGCCGACGAGCCCGAATACATCGGCGTCGGTGTCACGAAGAAAACGAAGGAATGCCCTGTCCTGCGAAAGCAGGTTGCCCAAGTGGTGGTCTGAGGTCCAAACACTACGGTATTGATTCATTTTGCCTCTCACCAATTAGGCGGGAAGCTAGGTTACTGGCGTGTGACTGGAGGGTTGATGTCTGGCGAATACTTATTGATCAAGATTTGAACAAACTCGTTCAGTGGGCGTTTCTTTCTGCCTCCGCTCACGCGCACACAGGTCTCCTCATCGTCATCGTAGGAGAAGTATTCAACCAGACACGCATCAATGTTCAACTGCTTGGAAAGACCCTCAGTAAGATAGGTCGGCTTGTCATCCTGCGGGCGGCAGGTTTCCATGAGCAGTGCGAAACATTCCCCAGAAAGCAGGGTGGTGTCAAGATCGATTCCCTTAAATCTACGCGAATCTACCTTGCGTTGCCAAAGCCCGAATGCCCAGCGATTAGGATCGCCCGGACCAGCGCCACGGCCCGGTCCACCGAACGGATCGGAAACGTATCCCCGGTCGATTCCCAATTCGTGAATCCACCCGCATCCGGTGTTTCGTCCGTGGAAGGCATTGCCATGCTTTTCAATTATTTGCATGAACCTTGTCTGCGATTCGAACGTATCAAACCTCTCGCCGTTGATGATAAACGCCTTCCGCAGGGACAGTTCTTGCCATTCCGGATTCTTGCGTATCTCTTCTACACTCAAAAGCTCCGGAAATTCCGGAGCCAGCAGCTTGCCCTTGACCTCCTCGTCGTCGCAGTCGAACGTCCATACCTCGATGCCGAGGGACTCCAATGTCTTCCGGATGATAGGAAGATGCGGGGTATCGGGACGCACGATGCCCAGCAAAAAGACCGCTTTCTTGAAGACCTCCCAGCAGCGCGGGCAGTACATCAAATAGTAGTGATCCGGTCCAATGAAAGAAAGTCCCCGTTGAGCCAAAGCGGGCTCTATGGGACTGGTGCGTGCAAAACCCTGATCCCGTCTTCTCATTCCGCCTCTGGGTCTGGTGTCATAGCCTTTTTTCGCGCTGCCCGATCCTTGGCTTCTTCCGTGCGCGCCTCAACATCGGCGTGCCACTTGACCAACTCGGACTCAAAGGCTTCTGTGTTGATCTCCGGGGAGCAGATCAGGTACTCCTGCTGGTGGTTCCAGACATCCTTTGAACCGTTTATTGAATACCTGAAGGGGATTTTCAGTAGCTTCTGGTTCTCGTAGTATTCGCCGATTTCGTCGCAGATGTCGTAGCTCATGATCCAATTGCTCCGGGCACCGAGCGCTTCCGCCAGACGGGCGTGCTCGAAGTTCTCCATGTGGACCGGATACAGGACTTCCCCTTTGGCATAATAAGGCGGGTCGAGGTACATCGGGGCGTTTGCCGGGACGGTAGGCAGCCAGTCCCAAATGTCGGCGTTGCTGACGGTCATCCGTCCGCGGAGGAGGATGCGGAGGTTGCGCACCCTCTCAGCCAAAAGCGGTGCATTGTAGCGGCAGTCAATAGTCCATTCGGAAACTTGGTTGAAGCCGCCGATGGGATCGGATATGGCGATCCCCGAGAAACAGGTGCGGTTGAAGAACAAAGCGAAGTAGGCGCGCTCCACCAAAGACAGAGGCGGTTCCATACCCTTCTCCGCAGCCTCTTTACGAGCCCGAAGTTTTTTGAAGTACCTCACCTTTTCGAGGTTCGGCTTCTCGTACTCAGGATCGTGGAGTTCGCGTTTGGGATCGTCCGGCAAGCGGTACGCTTTCTTGTTCGCACGCACAACCGCCATGGCAGCGAAGCCCATGATCAGGTCTTCAAGTTCCCGGACCTGCTCGTCCGTGCCGTTAGCGATCAACTCCCAGAACCCGGAGATGGTTAAGTCTTTGTCAGTGATGGATATCTTCTTCTCGGGGAACTGGATGGCGACGGCGAGGGAGACCGCGGCGCTGCCGACAAACCCCTCGTAAAAAGTCTCCGCGCTCTGGGCGAGCGGGTACAGCAATGCCAAGAAGGCTGGGTTAATTATGAGCTTGGACTTGCCGCCGGGGTAACGGAATAGCTGATAGTCCTTAACGGTAGCGATAGACGCAGATTTTTTTGCCAAGCGGGGGCTCCCTCCAACAGGAACTCACTCTAATACTGTGTGGCCCGGTGGAAAACTGAAAGGCCCACCAGTTTGAGTATTAAACGCCATGACAGAAGTTTCCCCGAAACCCGCCATAAACGAGTGGCTGAACAAAATCCATCAGGGCGATTGCATCGAAACAATGAATCAGATGCCGGAAAAGTCCGTTGATCTGATTGTAACTTCCCCTCCGTACAATCTTCGCAATAGTACTGGGGGTGGGATGCGAAACGGCAGCGGAGGTTTGTGGGAGAACGCGGCCCTGCTCAACGGTTATGCGGGTGACTATACGGACGACATGCCTTATCCGAAATACGTAGCGTGGCAACGCGCTTGTTTGGCTGCAATGATGCGGCTGCTCAAAGATGATGGAGCGATTTTTTACAACCATAAGTGGCGTGTCCAAAACGGCCTCTTACAGGACAGGCACGAAATTATTGAAGGGTTTCCTGTACGACAGATCATCATCTGGCAGCGAGCCGGGGGAATCAACTTCAACTTGAGCTATTTCCTTCCCACCTACGAGGTTATCTACCTCATTTGCAACAAAAAATTCCGACTGGCAAAAAGCAAAGACCCAAAGCATCCAAAAGCCACCTGCGGAATTGGGGACATTTGGCGGATGAACCAAGACACCGACAACAAACACCCAGCCCCATTCCCTGTGGAACTCCCAAAACGGTGCATCGAATCCACAGACGCAAGGGTAATATTGGACCCCTTCATTGGCTCCGGAACCACCGCCATAGCTGCGGAAATGCTCGGACGAAATTGGATTGGCATTGAAATTTCAAAGCATTATTGTGAATCAGCAAACAAGCGCATCGCTAATTGGAGAGCCGATGCTAACCCCACCAAAGACCAAAAAAGAACTCGTTAAACGCGTCACAGCTTTGATCGGTACTGAGGAATGGATTGAAATTCCCCCCACCACCAAGGGAGGCACGGGTGCGGTCGGAAATTTTTTGCAGGACTTGCTGGGAGCAAATGGAAGTAATAAAGCGATCCCCGACGCCACGGGTGTAGAGATGAAGTTCCACTCCGGAGGCAATTTACTCACCTTACTCCACCACGACCCCGAAGGTGGCGTCGAGTCGATCCGCCCTATGCTTGAAAAATACGGCCTCAAAAGACCGTATGGGTTGAGTTTCCGGCATACCGTAACAGATACATCACCGCATCTTCGCGTAGCTCGAAGTGGGGGAAACATTTTCATCCGCCCAAAGGACGGCGTTGGCCCCTCTGTGTATTGGACAGAGAACGATTTTCTAGGAAAGGCGACAACGAAACTGAGCGATGTTATCCTAGTTCAAGGAAAGACCAAAAAAGAGGGCGACAAGCGCCTAGTTCGGTTTGACTCAGCCATCAACCTGACTGAATTCAAAACGGCAGATTTTTTGAATGCTGTCGGAGGAAAATACGTTCTCATAGAGTTTGGTGCGCGGGAACAACTACCCGAGACCAGCGCACTGCGAAACCGGGGAACCAAGCTACGGATGAAGCTCTGCGACTTAAACGAAATTTGGGGAAGCTGTAAGCCGCTGGTTCCAGACAAAGCAAAGAAATAATTCAGTAATTTCCCTTCCACACGCACTCGATGCGTCTCTCGCCCAACGATTTATCCGCGTTGGTTCCCATAAGCTGGACATTTAGCCGGAGAAAGGGTTTGCCGAGGTACTTGCGGTAAAAGTCTTGGTCGTATTCAGTAAGCATCCAACGGAATTTTGCCCCACATAGCAACTTCACCATTGCCATGTGATCGAATGCGTTAGGATAGGCCCGAACGTCGCACTCATAGTACGGGGGATCAAAAACCACCGTGTCGTGCTTAGTCAGGCTATCCAAATCCATCTGTTGCCAGTCGAGATCAGTAATTCGGGCATCTGTAACGGTCAACAACCGATGGCACTCCCGCATGGTTTTAGTGTACCCACCTACTGTTGGGCCGTGTCCACTGCAAAAACTGCCAGCAACATATCCAGCCCCGTTGCGGCTCATGTACGGTTGCAGTAAGGTGCTACGTTCGTCTCCTGTCTTGAAGCGTTCTCGCTGACGGTAATACTCCCCCCTTGTGCGCTCCGGAATACGTACACTCGCTCCTATTTTACGAATGACGCGAAGCAGAGTGGCTGTTTGAGTATCGTTGAGCCACCAAGACGAATAGTTGAGCGTACTCGCAGCCACCCAAAAAACGTTACCACACCCAGCGCACGGTTCCACATAAAGACGGCCTTCTGCCGGTAGGTGTTGTACCAGTGTAGGAGCCAATCGGCCTTTTCCGCCGGGGTAGGGAATTGTCGGATATCGCCGCACGCCCTATCTTACCACAAAAATAGGCACTGATGGTTGGACGTACTATCTTCTGGTGCGCCAAGCCTTATAGGCGGCGACCGACTGCGGCGTGATGTCGAACCGCAGTGCGATGATCTCGTTGTTGTAGCCCTTGTCCACCATCGACAGGATTTCCTGCTTCTGCTCCGGCGAAAGGTCGGTATGTTTATTCATGAACCGCGCTCCTATGTCTCCTTGGAAAACTTGGGGCGGAAGCCGCCGCCCCTCGGGTAGCAGATTACGCTGTTGCTTGGGCACGACGAGTACGCCATGCTTTGCGTGCTCGGGCAGACAACATCTTCGCGCGGGCATTGGTACGGCGAGTTGCATGAGCTTTGAGTGCGGCTTTGGTGCGTTTTGTCATACGTTTCTCCTTTCGTAGGGTGGGTGTTGCTTTCTTTACAAAGTGTTCTTCTTCTTCTTCTTTTCGTAGAATGAGTTCCGGGTACTGACGATTCGTACCAACCAAAGGACACACATTCTCGAAGAGAAAAACTACCATGGGGGTACTGTCTTCATCATGGTAGATCAAAACGTCTCTCAGAGCATTCTGGTAGTTCCGCAAGGCGCACTTCAGAATGAACAGCCACGTAGCAATGATTGGCTGGTCGTACCAAATGCTAGGAAATCGCTTGGCTAGAGTGCTTCGGTACCCCTTTAAGTCCGTGCTCAGCCGTCGTTTGGTTTGGTGAAACAGCTTCCCCTCGCGGCGTCCAAAGGGCAGAGTGATGGCGAACGAAGCACCGGGCTTCAGCGAAGAAGCGAAGCCGCCGCTCAACCACCGGTACAGTTTGTAGTTCACCGTGCCAGTGAAGTCCAAAAAACCGAAGTCAATGCTGTTGGGTTCCAACTTGCCATCCTCAATCATACCCGATTCAATCTTGATGTTGGACATGGACTCGAAATGTTTGCGAATAGCGGCTGCCCAACCCTTGTGGTACTCAAAGCCGATGACTCTGGTGTCCGGCGTGATGACTCCGAGTTCCATTCCTCGGTGAACATCTACTCCGCCGACTGAACCGTCCCAACCCGGAAGGCACAAGTACCCCGCGAGAGTTCTAAAGCGGATTTTGACGTATTCAAACAGAGCCGTCCGCACGGTGTCCTTGACGTACCGATTACCCCAGTCGTAGGGGGCTATCACTGCTCTCCTCCTGCCGTTGCGCCAAACTGCTTGGTGACACCCCTATATGGGATGATGTTCGCTTTTAGCGAGACCTCATTGGATTTAGTTTCGGCGCAGCGGAAAATCACGCCTGTAACCTTCCAGTGATCTTGCGAATGGAAGTCCTTGTTGATTTGATTGTCGGCGTCCACACGCACCACCTTAATAATCAACTCAGTAAAGCTCACTTTTTCAGAAAGCTTCGCAGATTTCGACGGACGAGGCTTCATGATAATATTCACGAAGCGCCACTTGCCGGGGAGCAAAGTCCCATCGACTGCGTAGTAGTTTTTACCTCCATCACCGGGGTCAATGGTGTTGCCCTCTTGGTCAGTACGCTCTACCTGTATATAGACCTCGCCTCGGAACGCACGCGCAAGACCTTCTTCGCTTCTGTAGCGCCGACCCTGAGCTAAGCGCACATCTTGGAATGTAACCGCAATGTTCCCGTCAGAGTCGTGGTAGTAGTGGTCGAATCGCAATGCAGGCGTTTTGTTATCGAGTAGCCCACATTCTTGGGCCCACTTTTGAATAGGCAAACAGCGTTTTCCTTTGCCGTTGTTGCGGTAGGCTGCCAACTGTTTCGGTCCTAATCCTTCACTGTGGCTCAGTCCGGCGTCGAGGAACTCAGCGACTTTAGAGCAAAAACGGTCGGTGGGGGAACCAGTCCCGTTCTTTTGAAAAGCAATTTCGCCAAGCCTTTTCCCTATGACGAGCGGAAGGCTTGCGGTATGGTCTTTCATCCCCTGCTTTCCGGGGTGATTGTCCTGCACGGTAAAACTGTCGATGGTTTGGCCCCACTCGAAACTGGCGCGAACATAGCCGTCATCGCTAACGTCGTAGGGTGCGGCACCCATTGTGCCGTTCTGTGCATCCTTGGGGCCGAATATGCGTAGAGCACTTACCCTCTTCACCTTTCGTGAGAGTTCAGGTGAACTGTTGATGTAAGCTGCGGGGTCAAAATCGCGGAAGATTGGGATGTAATGCTTCGGGCCTATGGGGATAACGTCGTTCGCTGCGAAATTCTCTGGGCGAAACACCATCTTTCCCTGAGATGCTTGAACGTCATGGCGCAACATCGCGGTAACAACGGCATTGGTTTGGTCAAGCCAAGTGTCAATCTTAGTGTCATTCAGAGCGTAACCAATTCCAGCGAACTGTCCGAAAAGATCGTTTCTAGCGGCTCGCAAACCCTCGACCTTAACCGCCTGATGCGGCTTGCGACCCGTAACTAGAGGATTTGCCAGACTAGCAACGTGACTATCGGCGTTCACAGCTTCGTCGTCGTTGAGCCATACACAGTTGCCTACACCGATTTCCATCTTGCCTTCTTTGATACGAGTGGGGCGTCCGGGTTCCGCCTTGTAGTTCGATGGGACTTCCTTCCAAAACTTGTTGTAACCGCATGCCCGTCCACACAGTCCTTGGTCAAGAGCGGAGAGAGTGGTGATTTTTGTGGCGAACTCTACGTAGTGCCGCACCGACCGAGGAAAGTCGTCCCCCATTCGTGCGCGACCTGTAACTAGCACTGCAACAGGCTTCTGAGATGTTTTCTTGTGCTCAAGGATGAATTCCTTAGCGGTACCTGCTCTGTCGCCTGTCCATGCCTTGAGGTCAACATCAGACAAGTAGGGTTGGACATTACTGGCAATCGACTTGGTTAAAGAGTTATCGTTGCAAAAGCGAATAACCATATCCCCACTGATGTCTCCGCTGCTGATTGCCATCCATCGAATAATGTTGGCGAGCGTCTTATTCGACAATTCGCGGTATTCAGCATGATTCATGGAAACCCAGCATTCCCGCACGTGCGGCGACGCAAGAGTGCCATCTGACAACCGGGGGCAACGACACGACATGCCATCTCGTACTTGCCGGAAAACTTCAACATCCTCATAGGCTCGCGGACTAAAGTATTTGAAGAAAGGTTGCTGTGCCTTGTCAGCAAGTTCTGAAAGTCCGCCATAGTACGGCTTGGTGGTCTGCTTACTGGAGTCGATGTACTCGCAATTGAACACGTTAGGTCCGTGGTAGTCGTCTCCGAGAGGGAGCCGCACTTCTTCGAACTTTTCTGTCAGTTTTTCATTCTCGGCAAGCCAGTTCGTTGCTGAGGCAAGAATGACGCGGGACAGTGTATCGGGGTCTGAAACGATGTTAGCAAAGGTTTGCTCTTCGTCGTCGTAAATGAGGTGGCTCTTCATAAGCTTTGAGAATAAACTAACGTTGCCCTTTTCCTCGTCGTCCATCGCTCCATGGTGTGCCTCGTCAATAATCAGAAGAAATTCGAATCGGAAAAGGTCGCGTTCCTTACGAGCGTTGCCTTCAGCGTTCAGCCCGTAAATTACGCGGTCTTGAATGAAGGTGCGCAAATCATCCATGGATTTCTGCGTAGCGCGGCGGACGAACTTATTAGGTAGGTCAATTTCTGCTTCGCCTCGTGAGCGGTCAAGGGTGTTTTCCTCGTAGTACGTAGGTTCGATCTCCAAGAATTGTTTGAAATAATTTAACGCTGAAGTGCTGCTCAGCAAGGAACTGTTTGGCGTCTGGAACTTCATGCGTCCATACATCTTGAATAGGTTGTTAATAGCATGCTGTGACTGACGCCCAAGATTTTTGTGGGGCGGTCCGGAAATAATGGGGAAATACAACAGTGGCTTTTCAGCCTCGCCAGCGAGCACAGCAGCATTGGTGAGGACAAGGACGGCGGGGCCGAGAAGCATCCATATGACCTCGAAGTTGGTCTTTCCCGCTTGTGCGCCACCAATCGCGTTAATAGACCGACCGTCAGATAGTACGTGGTCAAGGATATCAACAAAGTTCTTCACATTGCTTTCATAAATGAAGCCCGGTTGAGTCCCATACTTGCGCCATGTCTGGACGAACGCGTATTTCTCGGACTGTCCACCGTTTTGCAAAGTATGCTGAATAGATTCCGTCGAGACGGACAGGGAGAGGCCTTTAAGCCTCAAGTAGTAATTGAACCATTTCTCGACCTTCTGTAAATGCTCAATGAGGTGGTCGATCTCGGGCTTGAGGGCATCTCTGAGATCGAGCGTCGAATCAACGCGAGTGCATACGCGTGTTTCTTTCGGCTCTATGCTTTTAAGCTTGTTTGTCAAGAAGGAATTCAAGGTTCGCGTCGCTTCGGGGGTTAAAAGGTCACCCAAGGTGGCGGTGCCGGGCTTACGTAAGCCGCAACATTTTTTGTGCTTTTTCCCTGAGCCACAGGGACATGGCTGGTTGCGGCCCACACCTTCAGTCGCCATCATGCCGATTGGGTTTGAATTCATAGCCGTCTTTCTCCCGGCGTTTCTCCCGGCGGGGGGATTAACTCACATCCACAGTATACAGCCGGGAGGGGTATTTTGGCTACTTTTATTTCATTTTTGTTGTAAACTACTGATTACAGATGGGTTGAATCCGCGCAACATTTGGTCATGCGCTCCGCCACGTCGGGATAAAGCTCGATGCCGATGAATCTCCTACCAAGCCTCAGGGCTACCGAGCCAACGGTGCCCGTGCCGCCGAACATATCAAGTACGATGCCGGGGCGCGCAGGAAGATCGGCGTGCGTCCAGCCGACCGTCTTGGGGTATTTCGGTGTGTACGTTCGTACCGTGTCCATGCGGCCGGATTTTTTCCGCAACTCTTCGAGCCAAGCTTTCTCCTCGTCGGTCAGCGCGCTCTCGTCCTTGCGAAGAAGTTCTTCGTTAGCGAGCGAGTATTGCCCGAAGACCCGCTTTGATCTGCGCTTCTCATCATACTCGGTCGGCACCACGATGCGCTCCCGTGGTCCGGCCTCCGTGACCCACTCCGGGCATGTCATGGCGATGGGGCGCTCCACCAGTGCGGCGGGGAAGGCGGCGAAGTGATTGTTGCCCTTGCGCGAGGTGCCCACGCTCCACACGTTCGTGCAGTTCCGCCCCTCTTCCATCGTCTCAACCTGCATGAGGTTAGCGGGGCGGTAGCGGTGATTTTCCGGGCAGTTGTCCCGCGGGATACGGACGGCGCAGGTATCGGACCAAGCGGCGTCGGGATTCCTGACGAAGCGGTAGAACGGCTCCCAGCCGTTGCCGTTCAAGCGCCCCGGCGCTGGCTCAATCATTGTGTGGCCGATGGATTCGCCATCAACTTTGACGATCTCCTTGGCCCACACGACCTCATCAATCAGATGCCACCTGTGGCTTATCATGCGGCAGACGAACTTGCTTCCGACGCCCAGCAGTTCGCCCTTGGAACCCCGCTTGTTGCCGAGGTTAACCCACACGCTGCCCCATGGTTGGAGATCAATTTCGTCAAAAACCTGCACAAGCAGGGCGACGAATTCATCAACGTCGGCTTCCTGTCCGA